>WNFX01002397.1_pt1 | contig 26869 bp, 29 predicted proteins | sample 5400111 | NCBI WGS metagenome assembly WNFX01 (sample SAMN13153363, study PRJNA577476) | soil metagenome | isolation source: 40 cm soil or saprolite under grassland replicate 1 | place: USA:California | collected 2016-06-15
CGGCGGTGGTGCCAGACCATGGCGGCAGGGCTGAAGCCCAGTGTCCAACCCCGCTCCTGCAGCCGCCAGCACACATCCACGTCGTCGCCGGCGGTGCGGAACTGCGGATCGAACCCGCCGACCGCTTCGAGGCAGGCTTTGCGGAACGCCATGTTGCACCCGGGGATGTGCTCCGCCTCGCAATCGCTGAGAAGGACGTGAACGGGCCCGCCGGGCGCGCGCGCGATGCACTCGGCGATCGGTCCGTCGCCCGGCGGAGCGAGGTTCGGTCCGCCCACTGCGGCGTGCGACGTGTTCAGGAACCAGGCCGCGAGGTAGGTGAGCCAGTGCGGGTCGGGGTAGGCGTCGTCGTCGATGTAGGCGACGATCTCGCCAGTGGCCGCTTTCAGGCCCGTGTTGCGCGCATTGGACAAGCCGCGGTTCTCGGTCCGGATCAGCCGGTAGTCGTATTGGCACGCGATGGCGGCGGTCGAGTCGGTGGAGCCGTCGTCCACCACGATGACTTCGTAATCGGGGTAGGCGAGTTGCTCCAATCCATCGAGGCAGTCGCGGATGGTGCGCGCGCCGTTGTACGAGCACACGACCACCGAGATCCGGGGCCACGGGAGGTTCGCCGAGAACGGCACCTCGGCGAACGCTTCTCGGACCGCTTCCAGCGCAGGCTTGGGCGACCGGTCGGCGCGCGTGAGGCCGAAGGCCCAGTTCTCCACGTCGTGGCCATGGCGGTACCACTCGTCGGTCCAGGAGAACACGAACACGCCGGCGCATCCGGCCGCGAACGCCGTCCGCACCTGCCAGTCGAGCGAGCGCGCCTGGGCGCCCTCGCCGTTGCGCAGACCGTCGAGCCCGAGCTCGCTCATGATGAGCGGCCGGTCCCCGGCGATATTCTGCAGGCGCGCCAGGTACGCCTCGAACCGTTCCTGCGACTCGAGGTAGACGTTGAAGCACACGAGGTCGAGGAACGGCAGTTGGAGGTATTCTGTCGTGGGGTAGTTCACATACGTCACGAGCCCGTCCGGGTCCTCCTCCTTGATCACCCGGCACAACCGCTTGAGGTAGCGCTCGATCTTTCGGCGGCCCAGCCAGCGCGCCATCGTCGACGGGATCTCGTTGCCGAGGGCGTAGCACAGCAGCGCCGAGTGCCCGGCGCATTCCCGGACCTTCGCGCGGACCAGCCCCTCGATGTCGGCCACACTCTTCTTCCGATCGATGAGAAAGCCCAGGTATTGCTCGGCGGATAACCCCACCATGACCCGGAGGCCGTGCCGCCTGGCCGCGTCGAGGAGGGAACGGGGAGGCATCGTGTGCGGAATGCGGACGGTGTTGATCCCGTTCGCCGCCATCTGCGCGAAGTCGCGTTCAATGACGTTCGGGTCGTGGTACTCGTGGCCGCTTGCATCGGGTTGAAACGCCCCGTAGGTCACGCCGCGAACGTAGAACTTCTCGTCGCCGGCGAAGAGGAAATGTCCGGGGTAATCGCCCGAGCGATCGGCGCATCAGTCGTGGGCACGCTGGCTCGCGGCGCGATCGCCACGATGGCCCCTTCAGCTCTAAAATCGAGCTTATTCACGCTAGACCTCCTCCCTAAAAACCTAAAAGGCGTCGCGGTGACGGGGCCGGCGCACCGCAACTCCAGTGAGGACGATGGCATTAAATAATGGGCGCCCTTTTTAAACCTTGATGCTCTTTGGTCCAGATTCGGCGTGGCCCATTGGAGATGGGTGCGCCGGAAGTGTCCAGAACTTCCACCCCAGCGTCAGTATCGAATCCGGCCCGCACAAATCCGGGCGGAACGGGTCCCGCGGGAAAACTGATCAGAGTGGCAAAAATTTGGGGTGGAGCGGCGGAAGAAGAACTTCCGCCACCGCCGCCGCTGCAAGCTGCCAGCAGCAGGCAGGCCGCGGCCGCACTCGCCAGAGCACCAAGCCTCTTGTGGGACTGCATGAACTCCCTCCCTGGGCCCAGTCGGCCGCTGGTACAACGCCCCCGGAGAAGCGCACCCGCACCGCTGATATAGTTCTCACGGCATAGTAACAGCGCGCACTTCCGATGGAATGTAGCGATAGCACTTTTCTTGCACGCGCCTCAACGACGCCCGGACGTTGAAAAGCTACATGTCCTTTTCCCAGCGTTTGGGACACCTCAGGGCGAAAAGTACTGTCCCAAATAATCGGCCGGATTTCTATCTATTTGCGTTACTTACTAAATTATTGGAGGCGGGGTCTAAATTATTGGAGGCGGGGGTCGGAATCGAACCGGCGTCCACGGCTTTGCAGGCCGCTGCATGACCACTCTGCCACCCCGCCGCGTGCTTGAGACTGGGAACAGCGAAGGACTTCGAGAACAGACCTTCAGGATTCTGGAGCGGGAGAGGAGTCTCGAACTCCCGACCTTAACCTTGGCAAGGTTACGCTCTACCAACTGAGCTACTCCCGCGGGCAAGGCGGAATCTTACGGGCCGCTCTCCCTGCGGTCAAGCCGGCGGCGATCTCCTTCAGCACGCGGCGCGAGGGCGAGCTTCAGATAGTAGAACATCGACACCAGCGTCAGTACCGCGGCGACATAGATGAGCCAAGTGCCGACGCGCTGCGGACTGAGCACGCCGATCCGCTCGTGATAGAGCAAAAGGGGCACGGCAATCATCTGGGAGATCGTCTTTATCTTGCCGAGGAAATTCACCGCGACGCTTTTCGACTGGCCGATCTTCGCCATCCATTCGCGCATCGCCGAAACGGCGATCTCGCGTCCGATGATGACCACGGCGATGATCGCGTCCACGCGCTGAAGCCAGACCAGCACGATCAGCGCCGCGGCGATCATCAGCTTGTCGGCGACCGGGTCGAGGAACGCGCCGAACGCCGAGGTCTGGTTCAGGCGCCTCGCGAGATAGCCATCGAGCCAGTCCGTGATCGCGGCCGCGATGAACAACGAGGTCGCAAGGAAGTTTTGGTGCCAGCTCGAGAGCCACACTTCGGGGACATAGAAGACCCCGATCACCAGCGGGATCGTCAGGATGCGCAGCCAGGTGAGAAGGATAGGGACGTTAAGCGGCATGGAGCTCCTGATAGATTTTTTCCGCGAGCTTGCGGCTGATCCCCTCGACCTGCGTCAGGTCCTCGACGCTCGCGCCCATCACGCCCTTCAGCCCGCCGAACCGCGTGAGCAGCTGCTTGCGTCGTTTGACGCCGATTCCCGCAATGCCTTCAAGCGTCGAAGTGGTGCGCCGTTTGGAGCGTCGCGCCCGGTGCCCGGCGATGGCGAAGCGGTGCGCTTCGTCGCGAATCCTCTGGATCAGGTGCAGTCCGGGATGGTCGGGGGCAAGCGTCACCGCGCGCTCGCCGACCCACAGCTCCTCGAGCCCGGGCTTCCTCTCCGGGCCCTTGGCGATGCCCACGAGCGCAATGTCGGAGAGTCCGGCGTCCGCGAGCGCTTCTCTCGCCGCGCTCACCTGTCCCTTGCCGCCGTCGATGAAAATCAGGTCGGGCGCGACACCCTCCCCGCCGGCTATCCTTCCGTAGCGGCGCGAAAGCGCCTGCGCGAGAGCGCCGTAGTCGTCGCCCGGTTGCACGCCCTCGATGTTGTAGCGACGGTATTCGCCCCGGCACATGTCCATGCGATCGTACACCACGCAGGCCGCCACCGTGGCCTCGCCCATCGTGTGGCTCACGTCGAAGCATTCGATGCGCTGCACGGTGTCGGGCAGGCCGAGCGCCTCGCGCAGCGCCGCGAGCCGCGTTTCCTGGGTGCTGTGCTCGGTGAGCTTCGACTTCAAGGCCTGAAGCGCGTTTTGCCGGGCCATCTCGAGCCAGGCGCGGCGCTCGGCGGTTGGGCGCGTGTAGATACGCACGCTGCGCTTCGCGTGTTCGGTGAGCGTGGCCTCGAGCTCCTGGACGTCCAGCTCTTCGCCGACGACTAGCGCCGCCGGTATCGGCCGCTCCAGGTAGTGCTGCGCGATGAACGCCGCGAGCACCTCTCTTGCGTCGCGTTCCTCCGCATTCTGCGGAAAGAGGCTGCGGTCCCCGAGCTGCCTGCCGCCGCGCACCATCATCAGGTTGACGCAGGCGAAGCCGTGCTCCAGGGCGACCGCGATGATATCCACATCGACGTCCGCGCCGGTGTCGGCGTACTGGCGCTGGCTGACCTTGACGAGGGACTGGATCTGGTCGCGGTAGATCGCCGCCTCCTCGTAGCGCCGCGCGTCGGAAGCCTGCTGCATGCGGGCCTCGAGCCGTTTGAGCGCGGTGTCGCTGCGGCCCTCGAGGTAGAGTTGCGCGCTCTTGACGTCTTCCGCGTAAGGCGCAGCGGCGATGTGTCCCACGCAAGGCGCCGTGCAGCGCCTGATCTGGTAGAGCAGGCAGGGCCGGGAGCGGTTCTGGAAGACCGAGTCCTCGCAGGTGCGCAGCCGAAACACCCTCTGCAGCAGCTGGATGCTCTCGCGCACCGCGCCCGCGTGCGGAAACGGGCCGAAGTAATGGTGCGCCTTGTCCATCGCCCCGCGGTGAAAGCCGAGACGCGGGAATTCCCCGCCGCTCACCATGAGGTAGGGATAGGACTTGTCGTCGCGGAACAAAATGTTGTAGCGCGGCGCGAGCGACTTGATGAGATTGTTCTCGAGGATCAGCGCCTCCGCTTCGGAGCGAGTGACCGTGATCTCGACCGCCGCGACCTGCGTCAGCATCTTGGCAGTGCGCGGGCCGTGCTGCGTTTTCTGAAAATAGGACGAGACGCGCTTTTTCAGGTCGCCCGCCTTGCCGACGTAGAGCGCCTCCCCTTCCGCTCCGATCATGCGGTACACGCCCGGCAAACCCGGCAAAGTGGCGAGCAGGGCCTGCGCGTCGAAGGCCGCCGTGACCGGAGCGCTCCGCTTGCCTTCGGCTCGGAGCGCTTTGCTTGGGGAAGTCATCGGGCGCCGCGGAGGAAAGTCGCGATATCGCGAACCACCGCTTCGAACATCTCTGCGGTGAGCCGCTTCGTCTGCGTATTATAACGGCTGCAGTGATAGCTATCGAAGAGCCGCGCTGCGGGCGAAGCCGCGGCGAGCTCGTGAACCGCGCCGTGCGCGAAGCGATGCCGCCCCGGCGCGAGCTCGAAAGCCATCAGCACCGCCCGGTGGGCGATTGCGCCGAGCGCGAGGATCGCCCGCGGCTGCACGGCGGCGATCTCCTCGGCAAGGTAGCGATTGCAGCGGCGCACCTCCTCGGGCAGCGGCCTGTTCCGCGGCGGAAGGCACTTCACCGCGTTCGTGACGCGGCAGCCGATGAGAGAGAGGCCGTCCCGCGGATCGCTCGAGCCCTCGTGGCTGGCGAAGCCGTACCGGTGCAAGGTCCCGTAGAGCAGGATTCCGGCATGGTCGCCGGTGAAAGGCCGGCCGGTGCGGTTCGCCCCATGGAGTCCCGGAGCGAGGCCCACCACCAGCAAGGCCGCGCGTTTCGGACCGAAGGGCGCGACGGGGCGCGCGTGATAGTCGGGATGTTCCTGCCTGACCCGATCGAGGTGTCTCGCGAGCCGCGGGCAGTCGCGGCAGGCGGGATCGTATCCGGGCTGCGATTTCGACTTCGTCACCGGAGTGTTATAGAATGCCGCGCCCTGCTTCCAACGCGTCCTAACCATGGCCAAGGTTCTCGCTACCGAAATCCGCATCGGTCATCTGCTCGAATGGGAAAAGCGGATCTGGCGCGTGATCAAATGCTACCACGTGCACGTCGGCGGTCGCGGCGGGGCCTTCATGCAGGTCGAGATGAAGGACATCGAGAGCGGCACCAAGACCAACCAGCGGATCCGCACCGAGGACAAGGTCGAGCGCGCTTTCGTCGATCCGCGCGAGATGCAATACCTCTACAACGACGGCACGGGCTACGTTTTCATGGACAAGCAGAATTACGAGCAGTTGACCTTGTCGGATGAGATGCTCGAGGGACAGACCGGCTACCTGCTGCCCAATACCGACGTGCAAGTGGTGTTCTACAACGACAAGCCGATCGGGGTCGAGCTGCCACCTTCGGTCGTGCTCACCGTGACCGAAACCGATCCCAACATCAGGAACGCCACCGTCACGACCTCGTTCAAGCCGGCAAAGACGGAAACAGGCCTTATCGTCCAGGTCCCGCCCTTCGTCAACTCCGGCGAGAGGATCAAGGTCAATACGAACGACGGGGCGTATATCGAGCGGGTGTAGGTTCTTCCAGCGCTCTAGAGCTGTGGCCCGGCACCACGACTCGTGTGCCAGAGCGCAAGAGTTTGCACTTCGTCCTCGCGGACTCGGTAATAGAGATAGTAGTGAACTCGGGCAAGATGAACGCGCCTGACGTCCTTCGTCTTGGCGTTCAAGGCCGGGGCCCCGATTCCCGGTTGCGAACTAAGCAGAGAAAACGCTTCGGTGAGTTCATCCTCAAGAGCCTCGGGAGCCGTACGGCGATTCTGCTCCCACCAGACGGCGGCGCGTTCAATGTGCGCGTCGGCCCGCTTCGTAACCCGAATCCGCACGGCTCATTTAGCCGTGACGGCGGGCAAGCTTCTGAAGCACCTCTTCAGCCGAGATCGTCTCGCCGCGATCGGCCTCGGCTATGGACAGGAGAAGCTCGGACTCCTCCTCGGGCGACAGAGTAAAGCCGTTCTCGGCGTCCCTAGCCAACACGGTCACCGACACCCCTTCCTCCAGTGGTGCCCCGTCGATCACGACTTTGCCGCCGATAACCTTTCCGGTCGCTATCTTCATGAGGGGAAGCATACTCCCATGTGTGAAGGTCTTGCCATAAGAAAGAAGTTGCACGGCACCCGGTATTCATTTCATGGAATGCAGACCGAACATGTTTCCCTCGGTATCGATGACCAGGGAAATGAAGCCGTACTGGCCGATGGAAAACTTCTTCTTGTGGATGCGTCCTCCCGATTTTGTGACGCGGCCTTCCTCGACCGAGCAGTCCTCGCAGGCGAAATAAATCAGGGTGCTGTTGCCGCCGGACGGTACGCCCTGCATCTTGACCAGGGCACCGCTGGCGCCCGAAGCGTTCATATCCATGGCAAACGCCCACATGTCCATTCCCGGGCTGTCGAGCTTTTCCAGCTTGCCCTGGAGCACGGATTCGTAGAATTTCTTCGCGCGATTCATGTCTTGCACGTAGATCTCGAACCAGGCGGCAGGATTTTTTCTCATCGTGATTCTCCTGTGTTGACGACGGCGCTCAGGCGCCCCTCATGTGCTTCACCAGCTGCCTCGGGCCGACTTCCCCGCCGTAGACGTTGCCTTTCGCATCCACGGCCACGCCCTCCGCTGCGCTCGTCCCCTTCATTTCGAGCGGATCGGGAATGCGGTACAGGACCTTGCCGTCTTTGAGGCTCCCGATCCGGATGCCTCTTTTCCATCCCGGGTGAGGCGCAACCCCCGTTCGATTCGGAGTCGGCCACATAGATCGTGTCGTTGCGAATAGCGACGCCGCTCGGACGGCCGAACTGCGTCCATTCCGCGATGAACGCGCCGTCCTGGTCGAGGATCTGGATGCGCATGTTTCCACGGTCGGCGACGAAGAGCCGCCCCTGCGAATCCATGGCGATGTCGTGAGGGGTGCGGAATTCCACCGGCCCCGATCCCCATTTGCCGAAGGACCTGATGAACTTGCCGTCCTTCGTGAACCTGGAGATCCGCGCGACGGTATCCGGGGTCGCCTTCTCGCCCTGCCCCGAATGGCCCTCCGTGATGAAGACATCGCCGTTCGCCGCCACGACCACGCTGCACGGTTCGGTCAGGGCGTCCGGCGGGTTTCCGGCGACCCCTGCGCGCCCGAGCGTGAGCAGCACCTTTCCCTCCGGACTGAACTTCACGACCGTGTGGCCCTTCCCTTTCGCTTCCGGACTCTTCTTCAGCTCCCGCTCGTTCGCGCCCCGCATGTCGACCACCCACACGTTGCCGTCGCGGTCCACATACATCTTATGAGGGAAAACGAACATGCCGGCGCCGAAGCTCTTCAGGAGTTTCCCGGACGAATCGAACTTGAGCACGGCCGGCACCGATGAACCCGCGCAACTGTCATACGTGAACGGCGAAACCCCGGGCGGAACGTCCGGGTTCGCGCCGCACCGGTGCGCCACCCACACCGACTCGCCGTCGTTGTCGATCGCGACCCCGTTCAGGGCGCCCCACGTCCTTCCCTCGGGGAGATTTCCCCACGGTGCAATGGATTGGTACGGATTGGGCAGGTCGTTGGTCGGCTGGGCATCGGCGATGGATTGGTACGGTTCGGTGCTGGCGCAAGCGCCGAAGAGCATCGTCGCGGCAAACGCCACGATCAGCAACAACCTCAAACGATATGCGGGTGCCATTGGACTACTCCTTAGTTACGCACCATGCGCTTTCCCCGCCAAGACACACCTGATTCCCCCTTGGGGATTTGGAACATCGCCCTCGTAGCGAGGAATCAAGTGCACATGAACGTGCATACGGGACTGCCCTCCAGCTTTCCCAATGTTCACGCCGATGTTATAGCCGTCCGGAGCATGCTCCTTCTGGATAACGCGTTGTGCTTGGGTCAGTAGCGAAAGTATGGCGTCTTGTTCGTTTTTGGTCATGTCGAAAAAGCTGGCGACGTGGCGTCTAGGAATGACCAGGACATGACCGCGGCTGAGCGAATTGTTGTCGTAGCGCACATAGGCAAGCGAGTTCTCCACCAAGACGCCACTCGGCGCACACAGCTCGCAATTTGCGTCACCGGCTATCATCATTACTGAGCGTCAACGGCAATCTCTCCGCGCAAATACTCCACGGTTCGTCCTGCAATCAAGACGCGATCACCGCGCAGCGCGCAACGCAAGTACAGTGCGCATGGGCATATTCCCGCCCGCATGAAAGTGAGGAGGGTCACGAGCGCTTCTTGAGAATATGAAGGATGGCCATCGTCAGAACCGGCTCGCTGCGTTGGTTCACTATACGGTAGCCCATCCGCAACGTGCCACGATCAGGCTTTGAGTTCGATGGCCGCATTTCCAATACTTCGGCCTCTGTAAAGATGGTGTCGCCAGGCTTCACCGGAGCCGTCCAACGAAGCTCGTCGACACCGGGAGAGCCTAGGCTGCAGGCGCTGAACAAGCCCTCATGAAGGAACATCCGCCATCCAAGAGCAAATGTTTGTAAACCACTGGCTATGAGTTCCCCGAACGAAGACTCAGCCGCCGCCTCGACATCGATATGGAAAGGTTGGGGATCGTAGGCAAGAGCAAAGTTAATGATCTCAGCTTCGGTAAGCGTCACCCCTTTTGACCGGAAGCGGTCCCCAACCTTAAAGTCGTCGAAGTATCGGTCCATCGTAACCGCACCCCTTTTGCTTCGGGAGGTCCGCGGGTGTCATCGCCGCCCCTACACCACGTGATCCGGCGCCAGCTCGCACGGATGCGCCCCGGTCTCGATCTGGATGGTCGCGTGATGCACGCGATAGCGCGCGCGCAGCTCCTTGCACACTTCCGCCATGAAGGCGTCGCCGGGATGACCGCCCGGGATGACCAGGTGCACGGTGAGCGCGGTCTCGCTGGTGCTCATCGCCCAGATGTGCAGGTCGTGCACCTCGGTGACGCCCGCGAGGAGCGACAGGTAGGTGCGCACCACGCGCGGGTCGATGTGCTCGGGGACGGCGTTCAGCGCGAGTGCGACGGAATCGCGCAAGAGGCCCCAGGTGCTCCACACGATGGCAGCCGCGATGACGAGGCCGGTGAGCGGATCGAGCCACAGCCAGCCGGTGACAAGGATTCCGATTCCCGCGACGACAACGCCGAGCGAGACCACCGCGTCGGCCGCAAGGTGCAGGAACGCACCGCGCATGTTGACGTCGTGCCGCCGGTCGCGCGCGAACAGCATGGCGCTCGCTCCGTTGATCAGGATGCCGACGAGCGCCACCCAGATCACCGTTCCACCGGCGACGGGGTTCGGCGCGGCCAGGCGATTGATCGCCTCCCAGGCGATGCCGCCGGTCACCACGAGGAGGAGCGCCGCGTTCAGCAGCGCGACGAGAATCGACGAGCTGCGCAGGCCATAAGTGAAACGCTCCGAGGGCCCGCGCTTCGCGAGCGTGCTTGCGCCCCATGCCAGCGTCAGCGCGAGCACGTCGCTCAGATTGTGCCCTGCGTCGGCGAGCAGCGCCATGGAGTGCGCGAGCACGCCGTATACCGCCTCGACCAGCACGAACGCGAGATTCAGGCCGATTCCGAGCGCGAACGCCCGGCCGGCATTTCGCGGAAAGTGCGCTACGTGATCGTGCTCGTGTGTCACTCTCGAATTCTAAACCGACACACGTTGAATCGCTGCAACCGCCGACGCATAGCGCGTGTCCGAGCCGAGCGGTTTCAACGCCACCCGGCCGCGCATGCGCTCGGCGCGAACGCGATCGAGCGGACCGGCATTCAGGCCGTCCAGCACTTGCGACGCCGCCTGCGGTGCGTTGCACACCAGGATCATGTCGCATCCCGCCGCGAGCGCGGCTTCGGCGCGCTGCACCACGCCGCCCGCGACGCTTGCGCCTTCCATTGAAAGATCATCGCTGAAGATCATGCCATCGAAGCCGAGCCGGCCCCGGAGCACCTCCTTCAGCCAGACCGGAGAGAATCCGGCCGGCCGCCTGTCCACCTTCGGATAAATCACGTGAGCCGGCATGATTCCGCCCAACCCGCCCTTGATCAACTCGCGGTAAGGCAGCAGGTCGACCACCTCGATCTCGACGAGCCCGCGCTCGTCCACCGGGACATCGACGTGCGAGTCCGCTTTTACGTAACCGTGACCTGGAAAATGCTTGCCGACCGACGCCGTCCCGCCGGCGGTCGACCCGGCGACGAATGCGCCTGCGAGCGCCGCGATTACCGCAGGGTCGTCCGAGAAAGCGCGATCTCCGATGATGCTGCTCGAGCCGAAGTCCACGTCGAGCACGGGGGCGAAACTGAAATCGACCCCGTGTGTCCGCAGCTCCACCGCCACGACATAGCCCGTCGATTCCGCGAGGATCCGCGCCTGCGCCGTGTCGGCTTCCCAGCGCTCCCCGATCACGCGCATCGGCGGGATCCGGGTAAACCCCTTCTGAAAGCGTTGCACCCGGCCGCCCTCATGGTCCACCGCGATGAGCAGCTCGGGCCGGCGCAGTGCGCGGATCTGGGTCGTGAGCGAGCGGAGCTGCCGCGGGGACTCGAAGTTGCGCGCGAACAGGATCACGCCGCCCACGGAGGGGTGGCGCAGGATCTCCTTCTCCTCCGACGTCACCCGCAGCCCAGCTAAATCGAGCATCACCGGGCCGAGGGTCATCTTTTCCTCCGCGCCCTCGGAGCGGCTCCTTCGACCACTACGAATGCGCAGGCCATGCCGATTTCGTCGGTAAGCGAGACGTGGACGTTCTCGATGCCGCGCCGCTTCAGGAACGCGGCGAGAGGCCTTGAGAATTTGAGTGAAGGCTTCCCCGAGCGCTCGTTCTCGACCCAGACGCTGTGCCAGTTGACTGGGAAGCGGATGCCGGTGCCGAGCGCCTTCGAAAACGCCTCCTTGGCGGCGAAGCGCTTGGCGAGATACGCCGCCCGCTTGCGGTGGCGGCGAAAGCGCTCGAGCTCGGAGGCCACCAGGATCCTTTCGGCGAAGCGCTCGCCGAAGCGCTCCAGGGCACGTTCGATCCGGCCGACGTCGCACAGATCGGTCCCGACTCCGAGAATCACGATGTCCTCTTCCCCTGGCCCGCATCGCCTCGCCGAATCGCCTCGAGATACCGGCGCACGGCTTCGGCGAGACCCAGCTCCAGCGCGTCGGAGATCAACGCGTGGCCGATTGACACCTCCAGCACTTTCGGCACCGAGCGCAGGAACGCCGGCAAGTTGTCGAGATTGAGGTCGTGGCCAGCGTTGACGCCCAGCCCCGAGCGCTGCGCGGCGCGCGCGGCTTCCGCGTAGCGTCCGAGCACCGCTTCCTGCTCCGCGGTGCCGAACGCCTGCGCATAGGGCTCCGTATACAGCTCGATCCGGTCGGCGCCGAGGCCGGCCACCGCCGTCATCGCCTCCGCAACCGGATCCATGAAGAGGCTCACGCGCACGCCCAGGTTCCTGAGCTCCGCGATGACTGGCTCGAGCCGTGCGCCGTCCCTGCCGAGCTCCCACCCGTGGTCCGAGGTGAACGCTCCGGTCTCGTCGGGGACGAGCGTGCATTGCGCCGGCCGCACCTCGCGAACGAATTCGAGCAGGCCGTGAAACGGATTGCCTTCGATGTTGAATTCCGTGCCGGGCCGATCCCGCAGCGCGGCGGCGAGCTCGCGCACGTCCTGCGCCCGCACGTGCCGCCCGTCGGGGCGCGGATGGACCGTGATCCCCTGAGCGCCCGCGCCCAGGGCAATGCGCGCCGCGTGGACGACGCTTGGAATGCCGATGGTGCGGGTATTGCGCAGCAACGCAACCTTGTTGAGATTCGCGCTCAAAAGAGTCATGCGGACGAGCCTCTCACAGCGCGAGCAGATCCCTGAAGATCTGGCGGCTTTTCAGCGGCTGATAGTCGAGTCGATGATTGATGAGCGTGCGCATTAGCGCCTTCGCCTGTTGCTGAGTCTGTGGATCGCCATAGTCGTCGCGCGCCATGTCGAGAAGCGTCCGGCCGGACACGCGAGGCTGCGGTCCCGCGTCCTCGACCTCGATCGGTCCGCGCTCGGGATCGTACGTATAGCTCTTCGCCGGATCGATCGCGCGACCGCTCGCGCTGTCGCGCTCGAGCGCCATGGCGTAGCCGAGCTCCTTGAGCAAGGCTCTCTCGAAAGAACGCAGTGCGGGGGCCGAGCTGCCGTGCGGCGCGAGCTGCCGGAGCGTTTCCCAGTATCGCGAAAACAAGGCATCGTGGGGGTCTTCGCGGGGCAGCAGCCGCAACAGAAGCTCGTTCAGATAGAACCCGCATAGGAGCGCTTCGCCGTGAAGCAGCGGTTGTCCGCCGACCCACTCGGCGCGTGCGAGCGTGCGCAGTTCGCCCTTGCCGAACCAGGACAGGGCGAGCGGCTGAAAGGCGAGCAACACCCCGCGCAAAGGCGAGCGCGGGCTGCGCGCTCCCCGCGCCACCATCGACACCCGTCCGAATGCGCGGGTAAACACTTCGAGCAGCAAGCTCGTTTCGCGATAGGGGTAGCCGTGCAGGATGAAGGCTTCACGGCTTTCCTGTCTGGTGCGCTCAACCATAGCCCATGCGCCTCAGCGCCGCTTCGTCGTCCGTCCACCCGCTGCGGACCTTGACCCAGACTTGGAGATAAACCTTGCCGCCGAAAAGCTTCTCCATGTCGAGACGCGCGGCGGTGGCAATCTGTTTCAGCTTGCTCCCGCCCGATCCGATGATGATCGCCTTGTGTCCCTCTCTTCTCACCACGATAGCGGCGTGAATCCGCCGCATGCCGCGCTCGTCCTCGAATTTCTCGATTTCCACGCCGGTGCTGTAAGGAAGCTCATCGCCCAGAAGACGAAACAGCTTTTCGCGCAGGAATTCCGCGGCGAGAAACCGCTCGTTGCTATCGGTCAGGTCGTCCGCGGAGTAGACCGCGGCCTGCTCGGGCAGGTAGGGCTCCAGCGCGCGCCGGAGCTCGTCGAGCCCCTTGCGGCTACGGGCGCTGACCGGCACGATTTCTTCGAACTCTGCTTCGTTCGCCGCCTTTTTCAGAAACGGAAGCAAGTCCGCAGCTTCGGTCGTGTCGATCTTGTTCACGACCAGGAACAGCGGAACCCCCTCGGGGACCTGTTTCAGCAGCGTGCGATCCTCCGCCCCGAAGCGCTTGGCTTCGACGACCAGAGCCACCACATCGACCGCCTCGAGCGCTCCGCGAATTGCGCGGTTCATCGCCCGGTTGAGGGCGCCGCGGTGCCGCGTCTGGAACCCCGGTGTGTCGATGAGGACGAACTGCGCCGTCTCGGTCGTGAGGACCCCGCGAAGGGATTGTCGCGTGGTCTGCGGCTTGTGGGAGGTGATGCTGAGTTTTTGTCCCAGCAATGCGTTCAGCAATGTGGACTTGCCGACGTTGGGGCGCCCGATCAGGGCGATCGCTCCACAGCGATACGGCTCGGCCATCACGGTGACGCCGTTCGACGGCGGATCTGCTCGAAGGCGCGCATGGCCGCTTCCTGCTCGGCGCTTCGCCGGCTGCTTCCGCTTCCCGTGGTCCGCACCGAGAGCTGGGGAATCAGGCACTCGACCTCGAAATTCTGGCTGTGAGCCGCCCCGTGGGTTGCGACGACGGAATACTGAGGCAAGGCGATCTTCCTCGCCTGGAGCAGTTCCTGCAGAAGCGTCTTCGGGTCTTTACCGGGCGCCTTCGGATCCAGCGAGGCAAACAGCGGCTCATACAGGCGCCGAATGGTTTCGCGGGCCGCCGAAAAACCCCCGTCGGCAAAGACCGCACCGATCAGAGCTTCGAACGCATCGGCCAGGATCGAGGGCCGCGCGAACCCGCCGCTCTTCAGCTCGCCTTCGCCCAGTAGCAGATGATCGCCCATGCCGAGCGTCTGCGCCACCTGATGCAAGGTCTCCTCGCGCACCAGCTGCGCGCGCAGCCGCGACAGGTCTCCCTCGGAAAGCTCGTCGAAGCGTTCGAACAGCTCCGCTGCAACGACGCAGTTGAGAATGCTGTCGCCCAGGAACTCCAGGCGCTCGTTGTGAAGCGCGCTGTGACTGCGGTGCGTGAGTGCCCGCGATAGGAGCGCGGGCCGGGAAAAGCGGTATCCGATCTGCCGCTGAAGACGCTCCCGGTCCACGGACCCTGTCGAAGAGCGGGCCGAGCGCGCGACGGAATCCGATCCCGGCGTGCCGTTAATTATTGCTGCTCGCAGCAAAATCGAACACGACGCTGACGTTGCCGAACAGCGAGACGCGTCTCGGATAGGCGAACGAGATCACAATGTCGTTGCCTTCCTTGGTGATCTCGAGATCCCTGCCCGCGATCACGTCGATGTCGTCGATTGCCGCGCGGCGATCGAACGCCAGGCGCACCTCCTGGACCGTGCCCCTGCTGCTTGACTGCGCGATGCCGACGATCGCCTTCTTCACCTTGAAGTATTCGATGTAGGCAGGGGCGATCTTCAGGCCGCCTATGGCGACCAGAACAATGACGATGCACACCACCACCATTCCAATCAGGGTCATGCCTCGCTGATTCTTCATGAATCCCTCTTCACTGAAATGTTCCGAAGCGCCGCGGCTCGCTGAAATTGAACCAGATGAAAAACGCCTTCCCGACGATATTCTCGTCCGGCACGAACCCCCACACTCGGCTGTCCGCCGAGTTGTCGCGATTGTCGCCCATCATGAAATAGTGCCCGGGCGGCACGGTGCAGGTCACACCCTCGCTATTGTAGTTGCAATTTTCGCGAAACGGGAACGGTTTCGTGAAAGGGACCGCCGCAGGCGCATCACCCTCGAGGAGGATGGCGTGCGCGACTCCGTTCACCGTCTCGACGAACTGTGCCGAGTAGTGGATCCGCTCGCGATTCAGATAGTCGGAGATCTGTTTGCGAGGCTGCGCGACGCCGTTGATGAAGAGTTTTTTGTTCTCGTAGACGATCTTGTCGCCGGGAACTCCGACCACGCGCTTGATGTAATCGAGCGACGGATCCTCCGGAAAGCGAAACACCATCACGTCGCCGCGCTTAGGCTCCTTGACATTGACGATCTTCTTGTTGATGAGGGGGATGCGGATGCCGTAGGCGAACTTGTTGACCAGGATGAAATCCCCGACCACCAGCGTCGGCACCATCGAGCCCGATGGAATCTTGAAAGGCTCGACCAGGAACGAGCGCAGCAGGAAAACGATGAGAATAACCGGGAAGAAACTCTTCGGATATTCGATCCACCAGGGTTCCTTGTCGTCCTTGCGGCGCTGCCTGGAGAAATAGACTGCGTCGGCGAGCGCAAACGCTCCCGTCATGACCAGCAAGACAAAGAGTATCAGTGCGAAATTCATTTGCTCTCAACCTGCAGTATGGCGAGAAAGGCCTCCTGGGGTATTTCCACCGTGCCCACCTGTTTCATGCGCTTTTTCCCCGCTTTCTGCTTTTCCAGCAATTTTCTCTTGCGGCTCACGTCGCCGCCGTAACACTTCGCCAGCACGTTCTTGCGCAGCGCCTTGACGGTCTCGCGCGCAATGACGTGCGAGCCGATCGCCGCCTGCACGGCCACGTCGAACATCTGCCGCGGAATCAGTTCGCGCATTCTCGAGACAAGGTCGCGGCCGCGATACGTCGCGTTTTCCCTGTGCACCATGAGCGACAAGGCATCGACGCGCTCTCCGTTGATGAGGATGTCCAGCTTCACCATGTCGGCGGCTCGGTACTCCTTGAATTCGTAGTCGAGCGAGGCGTAGCCGCGGCTCGCGGATTTGAGCTTGTCGAAAAAATCCATCACTACCTCGTTGAGCGGCATCTCGTAGGTCAGCATCACCTGGCGTCCGTGATATTGCATGTTCTTCTGCACTCCGCGCTTTTGCGTGCACAGGGTCATGATCGCCCCGACGTACTCCTGCGGCACGAAAATGACCGTTTCGATGATCGGCTCGCGAATCGCGTCGATTTTCGAAGAATCTGGCATTTTCGCCGGGTTCTCGATGCGCGCGACCGTGCCGTCGCGCAGCTGAATCTCGTAGACGACGGTGGGAGCGGTGGTCACGAGCGCCATGTCGTACTCGCGCTCGAGCCGTTCCTGCACGATATCCATGTGCAGCAGACCCAGAAACCCGCAGCGGAATCCGAAGCCGAGCGCCTGAGAGGTTTCGGGCTCGTAGTGCAGCGATGCATCGTTGAGCTTCAGTTTCTCCAGCGCGTCGCGCAGCGCTTCGTACGCGCTCGCCTCGACCGGATAGAGCCCGGCGAACACCTGTGGCTTGATCTCCTTGAAGCCCGGAAGCGGCGCGGCCGCGGGACGATTTAGGAGGGTAATGGTGTCCCCGACGCGCGCATGCTGGAGTTCCCTCACTCCGGCAGTGACGAACCCCACCTCTCCGGCCGAAAGCTGCTCGCGGCCTTGCGACTTGGGTGTGAACACGCCGACCTGCTCGCACAGATGGACCGCTTGCGTGGACATCAGCAGCAGCTTGTCCTTCGGCCGGATGACTCCGTCCACCAGCCGCACCAGCATGATCACGCCGACATAGTTGTCGAACCACGAATCGATGATCAATGCTTTCAGGGGCGCATCGGGATCCCCCTTGGGGGACGGCATGCGGTGGATCACCGCTTCGAGAACTTCCTCCACCCCTTCGCCGGTCTTGGCGCTGACAAGCAAGGCATCGCTTGCCTTGATGCCGATGACGTCCTCGATTTCCTGGATGGCGCGCTCCGGATTCGCCGAAGGCAGATCGATCTTGTTGAGCACCGGCACGACCTCGACGCCCTGCTCGATGGCGGTGTAGCAATTGGCGACGGTCTGCGCCTCCACTCCCTGGCTCGCGTCCACCACCAGCAGGGCCCCTTCGCACGCGGCAAGCGAGCGCGATACTTCGTAAGAGAAGTCGACGTGACCCGGCGTGTCGATGAGATTCAAGTTGTAGGTCTTTCCGTCGCGCGCAGTGTATTGCAGCGCTGCGGTCTGCGCCTTGATGGTGATGCCCCGCTCGCGCTCCAAATCCATCGAATCGAGCACCTGCTCCGACATTTCGCGCTCCGGCAATCCGCCGCAGCGCTGGATGAAGCGGTCTGCGAGCGTCGACTTGCCGTGATCGATATGGGCGATGATCGAAAAATTGCGGATGTGCTGCATGGCCTACAAAAAAGGGTGCCGTTCAGCACCCTTCATTCCCGGTTCCAAGACTTTGAATCTTAGCGTATTTAGGCGAGATATGCAGGCTGCGCGGATGCGCTAACCGGGCGTACCCTCGCCCTTGACGGTTACGAACAGATTGCTCTCGCCGCGCCGTACGTGGAGCGTCAGAGTGGTGTTGCGCTCCAGCTGCGCGAGGAGCTTGTTGAATTGCTCCGCGGATCTCACTTCGGCGGTCTGGCCTTTGCTGGTCACCGCCGTGATCACGTCGCCCGCGCGCACATCTGCGCGGCGATTGTTACGGACCTCTTCGACGATGACGCCGCCTCCCAGCTTCAGGTCGCGCTTTTGCTCCGCGGTAAGATCGACGACCGCGAAACCGAGGCGATTGGCTGCCTGCTCCGGCGGCTTTCCCCGGCGCTCGCTGCGGCTCGCGACTCGATCCTCGGGCAACTCCCCGACCGTGACGCTGAGCTCCCGCGTCACGCCCTTGCGCCACAGTTCGACGTTCGCCTTGACCCCGGGTTTGGTGTTGCCGACGATGCGCGGCAACTCGTTCGAGCTCGATACCGGCTTGCCGTCGAACTTGAGAATGATGTCGCCTGTTTCCACCCCAGCCTTTTCGGCGGGGCCGCCCTTCTCGACCGCATTGACGAGGGCCCCCGCCGGCCTGGAAAGGCCGAACGATTCGGCGAGTTCTTTGGAGACTTCCTGGATCACGACCCCGATTCGTCCGCGACTGACGCGGCCGAACTGACGCAGCTGGTTCTGCACCTCCATGGCGACGTCGATAGGGATGGCGAAAGACAGCCCCATGAAACCGCCGGTGCGGCTGTAGATCTGCGAGTTGATCCCCACGACTTCGCCGCGCATGTTGAACAAGGGCCCGCCGGAATTCCCCGGGTTGATCGCGACGTCGGTCTGAATGAAAGGAACGAAGTTCTCCTGCGGCAGGCTGCGGCCCTTGGCGCTGACGATGCCCGCGGTGACCGTGCTGTCGAAACCGAAGGGCGAGCCGATCGCGACGACCCATTCGCCGACCTTGAGCCGGTTCGGGTCTCCCATGCGTACGGCCGGCAGCCCCGTCGCGTCGATCCTGATCAAGGCGAGATCGGTGCGTCTGTCCGCGCCGATCACGCGAGCCTTGAATTCGCGTTTGTCGTTCAGGCGAACGGTGATCTCATCCGCGGCGTCGACGACGTGCGCGTTGGTGAGAACGTAGCCGTCGGTACTGATGATGAAGCCCGAGCCGAGCGAGCGGCTCTCAAAATCGCGCGGACCTTGGCCACCGGGCCCCGGCGGGCGCGGGATGAATCGCCGGAAGAAATCGTAGAGCGGATCGTCTTCCTCGAGATTCGGAATTTGCGGCGACGCGCGGCGTTCGCGTACCTGAGTGGTGCTGATATTGACGACGGTGGGGCCTTGCCTTTCGGCGAGCTCGGTGAAATCGGGCAGCTCGCGTCCCTGCGCGACCAGCGCCGAGGGCAAGCCGAGCAGCAGACAGATAAACAGTACTCTCGCCATCAAAATAGTCCTCGGAACCGAGCCGGCAGAAAACCGCGACGGCTGCCGGGAGCCGGACTGATTCAAGGGAGGTCGCCAGGCTCTACTTGCGGTATTCGACCGCGTTGGCGATGTATTTTACGCTCTCTGCAGGCGCTTCGCCGACTACCGTGACCCAGTAGCTGCCCACCGGACGCATGTAGACGTTGATCGCGCCCTGCCGCACCAGACCCGGCTGCGGCGCCGGCTGCCTGCTCGTCGCGGGCTCGATGAACACCGAGATCGCTGCGAGGCCGTCGGACAGCACGATATGACCGACCCCTCCGGTGCCTCCCATGGTCCGCATCAGCTCGGCCACCGTGCGAAAACCCGCGGGCCTGGAGCGGATCGTCCATCCGGCTTCGGCCAGATTGGCGCGTGTGGCGCCGGAATCCTCGACGCGCCAGTCCCGGCTTTCGCGGAAATAGCGCGCCTTCAGCTGATCGCGGCCGATGTGGCCGCCGATCTTGATCTGCGTAAATGCGAACTGCTCCAGCAGCTCGTTCTTCTCATCGAAGGTTTTCGCCTTGAGCAGCATGCCGGTATTGAGATCCGCCCAAAGCCGGTGCCCGTATCGCATCCGGTCCCGAGGCTCCAGCGCGAGGACCTGGCAACTGTAGCCTCCGACGCGCTCGATCTCGACTTTCCTGATGGTGTAGTTCTCCGACACGTCCTTGAGTTGCTCGGAAAGGATCGCGGGAAACGGCCGGCGACCGGGTTGCTTGTCGATCTTTACCGTTGAGCTCGCGGGCAGGTAGCACACGACCTCGTCGCCGGTACGGATGATCTCGCGCGGCACCCCGTCCAGGGTTTCCAGCCGCTCGCGTGGTCCCGAAGCCTCGACGAGGTGGGTGATACGGGAGGTTTCGACCTGCTGGCCCTGCTGGTATACGAACGTGCCAGAGTAGCTGAGCTTTTCCGTGGCGGCGTAGATGCGTTGAAGCCATTGCAGCGCGGAGGGTTCGCTCTGGGCTATCGCCGCCGATACCGGCTCGTGTGGGAATAAGGCTGATGGGCGAGCAGGTAATTCTCGATTTCGACGGGCGCGACGCTGGAGACCAGAGCGACCGGGGCCGGGGTCGCGACCGTGGCTGGGTCCGGACCGCCGGCGAGCTGCGACTCGGCGCGCCAGCCGGGGGAGGCCGTCCATGCGACGAAGGCCACGGCGGCGACGCTGGCAGCGGCGCTCATGGCGTACCAGCCGATGCGCCTGGTGGGGTCTCTTTCCGGCCGCGGGGCGAGCACGGTGGGCTCCTCGCGAAGGCGAGCGACTACGCGATCGACGATCCCCGGGCTGATCTGGCCCCTGAGCGCATCGCCTATCAGGTGGTAGGTATCCCATGCGCCGCGCAATTCCGGGTCCGCTCGGAGCCGTCCGAGATGCGCGTGAAGACTGTCGCTCTGGAGCTCGCCGTCGATCAGCGCCGATACTTTTTCCTTCATGGTCACCACCTTTGGTCCTTGCGTGTGTCGAGAAGGGGTCGCAGTTTTTCGGCGATTGCCTCGCGCGCACGGAATATTCTCGAACGAACCGTGCCGATCGGGCAATTCATGATGGTCGCAATGTCCTCGTAACTCAAGCCTTCGATCTCGCGCAGCGTGATGGCGTTGCGCAGCTCTTCGGGCAGCTGCTTCAAGGTGTCGTTGACGGTATTCGCGATTTCCCTGGACATCAGCATGCTCTCGGGCGTGTTGATGTCGCGCAATTGCTCGCCACCCTCGAACCCTTCCGCGTCCTCGGAATCGAACTCGGTCGTTGTCGGAACGCGCCGCCCCAGCGCCACCAGGTAGTTCTTCGCGGTGTTGATGCCGATCCGGTATAACCACGTATAGAACGCGCTGTCGCCCCGGAACGAGGGCAGCGCGCGGTAGGCCTTGATGAACGTTTCCTGTGCGACATCCTCGACCTCTGTCGAGTCCCGGATGAACCGGGACAGCAACCGCGCCAGCTTTCGCTGATATTTCGACACCAGCAGCTCGAAGGCATGCTTGTCGCCTCGCTGGGCTTGCTCGACCAGCTGTTGGTCGAGACCCCGCTCATCCATTCGCCGCCGTCCCTGACGAAGCGGTGTCGCGCTTCTGTTCTAAGATGTCCACAGGCGGCGGCCAGTATACCGCAGTGTGTACGCAGTCCCCGGGACCCTGCACCTAACAGACCCGTCACTTGAAGAATAGTTCAGGCTCCGGCAAGCTTATTCGGCGCTGGCCCGAGTCGGCCTGCTTCCGGATCGGGCATCACGACGCCAGCGCAGCCAGACCCGAAGCCGCCGAAAGTCCTCGGGCAAAGCCGAATCGCCCAGGAGCACCAGCCATTTGCGGCCGCGCCCGGACACATCGAGCCCCAGGACTACAAACGCCGCGGAAACAAAATGGTCGCTGCGAAGCCTGCCTTCATGCCACCGGCCACTGCGGTCCCGCCAGGAAGCGCCCCCGTCCTCTCGCAACTCCAGCGACACCGCCGCCCGGGAGGACCGCTGCAGGACCTCGGCAAGGCAGCCGGTACCTGAGAGCAGAATGCCGAAACCGACCAGAATCCGCGGCCAGCCGGCGAGGCTCACGCAAACGGCAAGGAACGCAAGAGCATGAGCGACGAGAAGCAGACTCGCTAGCTTGAGCGAGGGCTTGAGATCGAGCTGCAGGATGGGCGCAGCCGACATGAGCGCTCGCCTTCAGGAGAAGGCGGGATCAAACGCGTTTGAAAATCAGCGTTCCGTTGGTCCCTCCGAACCCAAAGGAGTTCGACAGGGCGGAGCGCAGAGGCATGCGCCGCGCCGCGTTGGGCACGTAATCGAGATCGCAAGCCGGGTCCTGATGGAACAGGTTGGCGGTCGGGGGCGCTACCTGATCGCGGATCGCCAGCACCGAGAAAATCGCCTCCACTCCTCCGGCGGCGCCGAGCAAGTGCCCGGTCATGGATTTCGTCGAGCTGATCGCGAGCTTCCTCGCATGATCGCCGAAGCAACGCTTGACCGCTATGGTCTCGGCGAGGTCGCCCAGAGGGGTCGAAGTCCCGTGAGCGTTGATGTAGTCGATGTCCTCGCGATTGAGCCGGGCGTTGCGCAAGGCGTTTTCCATGCAGCGGGCCGCGCCCTCTCCGTTCTCCTGCGGCGCGGTCATGTGGTAAGCGTCCCCGCTCATCCCGTAACCGGCGAGCTCTGCGTAAATCTTCGCGCCGCGCCGCTTCGCGTGCTCGAATTCCTCGAGCACCACCACTCCGGCTCCCTCTCCCAGAACGAATCCGTCGCGGTCCCTGTCCCAGGGACGGCTCGCCGTGGCGGGATCGTCGTTACGGGTCGACAGCGCGCGCGCCGCGGCGAAGCCGCCCACCGTGAGCAGCGTAGTGGTCGCCTCCGCGCCGCCGGCAACCATCGCATCGCAGTCGCCGTATTCGATGAGACGACCGGATTCGCCGATGCAGTGCGCTGAGGTCGTGCAAGCGGTCACCATCGCCAGATTCGGACCCTTCAGTCCGTGCATGATCGACAGATTTCCCGAGATCATGTTGATGATCGTGCTGGGAATGAAGAACGGCGAAATCTTGCGCGGGCCGCCCTTCAGCACGTCGTTATGCGTCTCCTCGATCATCGGCAGCCCGCCGATGCCCGAGCCGATATTGACGCCGATGCGAGCGGCATTGGCTTCGGTGACCTCGAGGCCGGAGTCTTTCAGCGCCTGAACCCCGGCTGCGATGCCGAGATGGATGAAACGGTCCATGCGGCGCGCCTCCTTCGGCGACAAGTACGCGGCGACGTCGAAGTTCTTTACTTCGCCCGCGATCCTGCTGGAGAGCAAACCCGGGTCGAAGTGGGTGATGCGGCCGATGCCGGACTTGGCGGCGAGGACGCTTGACCAGGCTTCGGCAACAGTGTTGCCGATCGGGCAGACAATTCCTAATCCGGTGATGACAACACGACGGCGGCTCAAATCGGCTCCGGCCGTGGGGAGAAATCAGGTTTTCTTGGCGTGGGCGTTTACGTAGTCGATGGCCTGCTGTACGGTGGTGATCTTTTCAGCCTCCTCATCCGGGATCTCAGTCTCGAATTCTTCTTCGAGAGCCATCACGAGTTCGACGGTGTCGAGCGAGTCCGCGCCTAGGTCGTCGACAAACGAGGATACGTTCTTGATCTCCGCTTCGTTCACGCCGAGCTGTTCCGCGACGATTTTCTTGACGCGCTGTTCAACGTTTTCCATTGCGGACTCCTTCCCCCTTGTTTTACTGCAATCGAAATTCAGAAGGTGCGCATTGTAGCAGAATCGCCTTTGCTCCCGGCAAGCCAATCAGGCCGGAACGGCATTTCCGTCACGGCCATCGATTTCTCGGATCAGGGGATCGAAGCAGGGACCCGGCCACCGTTCCGGTCCGGGCCCTCGTCGCGCCCGTCAGCTCATATACATGCCGCCGTTGACGTGAAGGGTCGCGCCGGTGATATAGGCGGCCTGCGGTGAAGCGAGAAACGCCACGACCGCGGCCACGTCTTCCGGATTTCCGAGGCGCCCCAGGGGAATTTGCTGCAGCAGCGCCTCGCGCTGCGCGTTCGTGAGCACTCGAGTCATGTCCGTATCGATGAAGCCGGGGGCGACGCAATTGACGGTGATGCCGCGGCTGCCTATCTCCCGAGCGAGCGACCGCGTCAACCCCGCGATCCCGGCCTTCGCCGCCGCATAATTGATTTGGCCGGCGTTGCCGCTCGAGCCGACCACTGAGGTGATGTTGATGATGCGGCCCGAGCGCGCCTTCATCATACCCCGCATGACGGCTTTGCAAAGCCGGAACACCGATTTGAGATTGATATCGATCACCGCGTCCCACTCGGCTTCCTTCATGCGCATCGCGAGGTTGTCCTGGGCGATGCCGGCGTTGTTGACGAGAATGGAAACCGCGCCGTGGGCCCGCTCGATCTCGGCCACCAGGCGCTCGACGTTCGTCGCGATCCGCACGTCGAGCTGCGCTCCCTTTCCCCGAATCTGCGCCTGGGAGAGGTACGCCGTGATGGATTGCGCGCCGATATCGGTGGTGGCCGTGCCGACAATGGTCGCGCCTCCGCCGCCCAGCATCAGAGCGATCGACCTGCCGATTCCGCGCGATGCGCCGGTCACCAGCGCAACCTGGCCCCTGAGATCCATCATGCCGCCTTCGACAACTGAGCCCCCTGCTCGAGACCCGCACGGTCGGCGAGCGCAACGCCCTGCAGTCCCTCGGCCGTGCGTCTGACGAGCGGCGCGAGAACTTTTCCCGGGCCGCATTCGAAAATCTGCTTCACGCCTTGTGCCGCCATTTCCCTCACGCACTCGACCCAGCGCACCGGATGGTCGGCCTGAGTCACCAGCGCCTCCTTGACTCCTGAGGCGTCGGTGTGACTCTTCGCATCCACATTGTGGATGACCGGGATTCGCGGAGAATTCACTGCGACTCTCTCGAGTGCTTTTCTTAATGTCGCTGCAGCCGGGGCCATCAACGAGGAGTGAAATGGAGCGCTCACCGGCAGTGCCATTGCCCGCTTCGCGCCGCGCGCCTTTGCGACCTCGATCGCGCGCCGCACGGCGCCCGCGTGTCCAGCGATGACCACCTGTCCGGGAGCATTGAAGTTTACCGCCTCGCAGACATCGCCCTCTGCGGCTTCCGCGCACGCCGACTTCACCCCTTCGTCATCCAGGCCGAGTATGGCAGCCATTGCGCCGGTGCCCTGCGGCACCGCTTCCTGCATCGCCCGGCCGCGCAGGCGCACAAGGGGGAGGCAATCGGCGAAGGAGATTGAACCGGCCACTACGAGCGCGGTGTACTCGCCGAGGCTGTGGCCCGCAAGGAGCGCGGGTTCGGCGCCGCCCGACTCCCGCCACGCGCGCCAGGCACAGATGCCCGCCGTCACCATGACCGGCTGGGTATTGACGGTTCTGTTGAGTTCCTCCGCGGGACCTTCGGCGATCAACTTGGCGAGGTCCTGCTTCAGGACCTCGGATGCTTCGGCAAGCGTCTCACGGATCGCGGGCATGTCGCCGTAGCCGGCGAGCATTCCCGCCGACTGGGATCCTTGGCCTGGAAATACCATCGCGAACTTCACCTCGATTACATCTCCACCAGTGATGCGCCCCAGGTGAAGCCGCCGCCTACGCCCTGGAGCATGACTATGTGGCCCGGCTTGATGCGCCCGTCTCGGATCGCCAGATCGAGCGCGAGAGGCACCGAGGCGGCCGACGTATTGCCGTGACGATCCACGGTGACGATGAGCTTCGACAGTTCGATGCCGAGCTTCCTCGCGGTCGCCTCGAGTATGCGCACGTTGGCCTGGTGCGGAATGAGCCAGTCGACATCCGCGGGGGTGAGAGCGCACATGGCCAAAGTCTCGCGCGCGACTTCGTCCAGCACCTTGACCGCGAACTTGAAAACCGCTTGCCCGTCCATCTGCAGAAACGGCGACCCGACGATCTTGCCGCCGCAAACATTGCCTGGCACGGAAAGGATGTCCACGTAGGACCCGTCGGCATGCAGCGCGCTCGCCATGATACCGGGCTTGGAGTCCGCCCGGAGTATCACTGCGCCGGCGCCATCGCCGAACAGCACCGCCGTGCCGCGATCTTCCCAGTCGAGGATACGCGAATACACCTCGGCGCCGACGATCAGAGCGCAGCGATGCTGGCCCGATCGGATCATTTTGTCGGCGATCGCCAGGGCATATACGAAGCCGCTGCAGACGGCCTGAATATCGAACGCGGCGCAGCCCTTTATTCCCAGCTTCGCCTGCATGATGCAGGCCGTACTCGGAAAAATGTAGTCGGGCGTCGCCGTCGCCACGATGACGAGATCGATTTCCTGCGCGACGACTCGCGCCGCGGCAAGCGCCGCGCGGCTCGCCTCGAGACCGAGGTCGCTGGAGGCCTGCGAGGGTTCGGCGATGTGACGCTGGCGAATGCCGGTGCGCGTCCGGATCCATTCGTCCGTGGTATCCATTTGTCCGGCCAGATCGTCGTTGGTGACGATCTTCGGCGGCAAATAGCTCCCGGTGCCGATGATGCGCGACCAGATCACGCTTCCACCGCCTCCGAAATGTTCTCGCCGAGCCTCATGCCGCCTCCTCGGAATTCCCTCGCTCGGCCTGACCGAAGCGCCGCATCAGGCGGTGCAGGACTTCATTGCGCACTTCCTCCATCGCCCGCTCGATGGCGCGCTCGAATCCGAACACGTCGGCAGAGCCGTGGCTCTTCACGACGATGCCTTTCAGTCCGAGCAGAGTCGCGCCGTTGAAGCGGCGCGGGTCAAGCCGTTTGCGGAACGCGTAGAGCACCGGCATGACGATTACGCCGGCCAGCCTGGCGATCACGCTGCGCATGAACTCCTGGCGAATGAAGCTGCGCACCATCTGTACCATTCCCTCAGACGCCTTGAGCATGACGTTGCCGACGAAACCGTCGCACACCACCACGTCGGCTTCCCCCTTGTAGATTCCACCACCCTCGATGTTGCCGATGAAATTGACTTCGCTTTCGCGCAACAGCTCTGCCGCCTTCTTCACCACCTCGTTGCCTTTGATGTCCTCCTCGCCGATGTTGAGCAGGCCGACGCTCGGCCGGTCCTTGTGCTCCACCGCAGCGACCAGCGTCGCCCCCATGATG
>WNFX01001594.1_pt1 | contig 26857 bp, 26 predicted proteins | sample 5400111 | NCBI WGS metagenome assembly WNFX01 (sample SAMN13153363, study PRJNA577476) | soil metagenome | isolation source: 40 cm soil or saprolite under grassland replicate 1 | place: USA:California | collected 2016-06-15
ATTAATCTACTAGGTCTTGATGATCGCCCAACCGGGCAGAACTGTATTGTAGCAGTTTTGCCATTTGAGGGGTATAATATCGAAGATGCAATCGTGCTCAACAAATCATCAGTCGAAAGAGGACTCGGAAGAACATTCTTTTACAGGGTATATGAAGCTGAATCAAAACAATACCCTGGTGGGATGAAGGATACCTTTGAGCTTCCAGCATCAGATGCAAATATCCGGGGCTTTAGGGGAGAAAAAGCATACCGTTTACTAGAGCAGGACGGAGCTATTATGCACGAAGCAGTTGTTACTGGAGGTGATATTTTGATCGGCAGGACTTCTCCTCCTAGATTTATGGAGGAATACAAGGAATTTGAGGTGAAGGGTCCCTACCGCAGAGACACTTCGGTGGGTGTGAGGCCCTCAGAAAACGGCGTCGTAGATACTGTAATAATGACTCAGTCAATAGAGGGGGGTAAAATGTATAAGATAAGAGTGCGGGACATGCGCATTCCGGAAATTGGAGACAAATTTGCCTCGCGACACGGTCAGAAAGGAGTAATAGGTATGCTAGTAAGCCAAGAAGACTTACCTTATACTGAAGATGGTGTTGTACCAGACGTTATGATAAATCCACACGCTTTCCCTTCACGTATGACTGTTGGACAGTTTATGGAGTCATTAGGAGGCAAAGCCGCTTCTTTGAGATGTCGCGCGGTAGATGGCTCTGCATTTCTTGGCGAGAAATTAGATGAGTTGAAGAGTGTCTTGGAGGAGTATGGCTTCAAGTATAGTGGTAAGGAGGTCATGTATGAAGGCAGGTCAGGCAAAAAGTTTCCTGCTGATGTTTACGTAGGAGTAGTCTATTACCAAAAACTGCATCATATGGTTGCGGACAAGATACACAGCAGGGCCCGAGGACAGGTCCAGATGCTTACTAAACAGCCGACAGAGGGCAGGGCACGGGGGGGTGGCCTGAGGTTCGGAGAGATGGAGCGAGATTGCCTTATCGCGTACGGGGCATCAATGATGCTCAAGGACAGATTGTTAGAAGAGTCCGACAAAGCCGAAGTGAACGTTTGCGAAAAGTGTGGTTTGATAGCCTACTACGATGTGAAGCAACGCAGGTACATCTGCCGAGTCGACGGCGAAAAGGCAAAGATTTCATCGGTAGTAATCGCTTATGCCTTCAAACTCCTGTTACAAGAGATGATGAGTCTTAATATTGCTCCCCGTTTAATAGCAAAGGAGAAAGTTTAGAAAAGGGGTGTTGTTGGGAAAATGGAACAACCTGTAAAAGTCCTCGGTGGGATAAAATTTAGCGTCTGGTCCCCCGTAGAAGTACGCAAATTCAGCGTGGCAGAGATCACAGCGCCTGAGACTTACGATGAAGACGGTATGCCGGTTCAAGGAGGATTGATGGATAATAGACTCGGGACATTAGAACCAGGTCAGAAATGTGCTACATGCGGTAACACCTCAGCTAAATGCCCAGGTCATTTCGGGCATATCGAACTGGCTGAGCCCGTTTTGCACATTGCTTTCGTTGACGATATACATAAACTGCTCTTGATTACCTGCAGATCATGCAATAGGCTAAAACTAAGCTCGGAGGAACTCGCGAAATACCAGCATTTGAGAGATAGCAAACCTGCCTATGCGGTTATCACATTGGAAAACGTCAAAGCGGACATTATTGAAAAAGCCAAGAAGGTAAGAATTTGTCCTCATTGCCAAAAGGAGCAAAACGATCTTGTATTCACAAAACCGACTATCTTCGTAGAGAAAACTGATGTTGGTGAAAATCGGTTGCTTCCTATCACAATTAGGGAGAGGTTGTTGCATATTTCGGATGAAGATCTTGCCCTCCTAGGGTATGATCCGAGAACTGCAAGACCAGAGTGGTTCGTGCTTCAAGTCCTGCCAGTACCACCGGTGACGGTAAGACCATCTATCATCCTAGAAACTGGGATCAGATCCGAAGATGATTTGACCCATAAACTCGTTGACATTATTCGAGTTAATCAACGACTGAAAGAAAGTAAAGAAGCTGGTACGCCACCACTTATTGTACAGGATTTGGTAGATTTATTACAATATCATGTTACTACTTACTTTGACAACGAAGTCTCTGGTATTCCACAAGCTCATCACCGCTCGGGTAGACCACTGAAGACGCTCACCCAAAGACTGAAAGGTAAAGAGGGACGGTTTAGAGGATCCCTATCAGGAAAGAGAGTAGATTTTTCGGCCAGAACCGTAATCTCGCCCGACCCGAATCTTGCAATCTCTCAGGTTGGCGTACCCGTCGATGTCGCTAAAAAACTCACCATTGCAGAAACAATTTCTCAGTGGAATGCGGATGAATTAAAGAAATTAGTCGTTAACGGGCCAAATATCTATCCAGGTGCAAACTATATTATAAGACCGGATGGCGTTAAGATAAGGCTTGATTATGTTAATGATAGAAAGATAATTGCTGATTCTCTTTCACCCGGCTATATGGTTGAAAGGCACCTTACGGATGGAGATATCGTGATTTTCAACAGGCAGCCATCGCTACATCGTATGTCTATCATGGCACACTATGTTAGGGTTCTCCCTTATCGTACCTTCAGGTTGCATCCGGCGGTTTGTCCTCCGTACAATGCAGACTTCGACGGAGATGAGATGAACCTTCACGTTCCACAAAGCGAAGAAGCTAGAGCTGAAGCAGCTCTATTAATGAGAGTCCAAGACCAATTGATATCGCCTAGGTACGGAGGGCCAATAATCGGCGGAATAAGGGACTTCATCACCGGGGCGTTCATTCTTACTAGTGATGACACCACTTTGACGAGAGAAGAATTTGCAAACTTTGCTCTAATAGGCGGATACAAAGGTACTCTGCCTGAACCGCGAGTTACCAAAGATGGAGAAAAATTGTTCTCTGGTAAACAGCTGTTCACCCTTTTTCTCCCCCGGGACTTTAACTTCGTGATCACATCTAAATGGAATAAAGCAATTAAAGGCGAAGGAAGGGATGTTGTCATAAAGAATGGGGAGCTGTTGAGCGGAGTTATCGACAAGGCCTCAATCGGGGCGGAGGAGCCCGACAGCGTCCTGCATAGGATTGTGAAGGATTACGGTAATGATATTGCTCGTAAATTTCTTGATTCAATACTGATTATGTTGAAGACCTACATCTCTCATAGAGGGTTTTCATATGGTTATTCTGACCTGTGGCTAGAGCCTGAGAAAAAGCAAGAGATTACAAATGTTATTCAAAAGGCCTATGAGAAGGTTCATGAGCTGATTCAGCAATACAAGGATGGCTCACTACCGTTAACAAGAGGACTGGCTCCAGAAGAAGCCTTAGAACTCTATGTTGTTAATGAACTATCGAGAGCAAGGGATAGAGCAGGAAAAACGGCCGATAGAGCATTTCCAGACTATAACTCAGGAGTTATAATGGCATCCACCGGCGCTAGGGGTTCCACTCTTAATATAGGCCAGATGACGGCGGCATTGGGTCAACAATCTATTAGGGGGAGGAGGATTTACAAAGGATATCACAATAGAGCGCTACCTCATTTCAAAACTAACGATACGAACCCAGATGCAAAAGGAGATCCGGCAAAGAGCGACCACGGCGAAGCCGTCAATATTTCAAGGCTAATTGGAAGCGAGATTGTTGAAGACGATGGCAGAAGGGCAACGGAGCTGGACATAAAAGCGGTTGTTGCAAAATATGCCACAGAGCTTAATCCGAAAATACAGAAAGACTTGCAAACCACTCTTTCTGAAAACCGACTGAGTAGGGAAGGAATCGAGAGGGTTCTAAAAAAAGCTCTTGATCTTATTGGCAGGGCGATGGCCGAGCCCGGGGAAGCAGTGGGCGTCGTGACTGCACAATCGATAGGCGAACCCGGCACGCAAATGACTCTTAGGACCTTCCACTTTGCAGGAGTTAAGGAAAGAAATGTAACACTGGGGTTGCCAAGACTGATCGAATTAGTAGACGCTAGGAAAAAACCTGTAACGCCAACAATGGATATATGTCTAGATAGGGAATATCGAATAACTAGAGAAAAAGCACTTGAGGTGGCTAGGGATATAATCTATACTCGGGTCAGTGATTTGATTGAAAAGACTGACGTTGATTACGGAGGGGTTCTTACGTTTCACCTTTCGGAAACGAAGCTTGGAGAGCGAGGCTGCGAGTTACAAGATGTTTATCAAGTTCTGAAAGGATCCAAAAAGAAGTACGAAATCTCTTTGAATGAAAGGAAATTTTTGATCAAATTGGCTATACCTGGCGAGCCTGATGCACAGACTCTTCTCGCATTAAAGAATAAGCTTCTGAATACAAGAGTTAAAGGAGTCCCTGATGTTGAAAGGGTCACGATCGTAAAACAAGAGGAGGAATGGGTTATTCAGACTGCTGGATCGAACCTTGCAAAAGTAGTAGCGGTAAAAGGGGTTGACACGTCAAGAGTCACGACCAATAACGTGTACGAAATATGGCAGACACTCGGGATCGAAGCTGCGCGAACCGCTCTGGTAAAAGAGATTACGAACACATTAGAGGAGCAGGGTTTGGAAGTCGACATTAGGCATATAATGTTGGTAGCGGATCTTATGACCTCGAAAGGATACTTGCAACAGATCGGTAGACACGGTATAGCTGGAACTAAGACTTCAGTCTTAGCACGCGCAGCTTTCGAGATTACAGTTCCGACCATAGCAAGGGCTTCGCTTGAAGGACAAGTAGAGACATTAAGGGGTGTAACAGAAAACGTCATTGTAGGCGCTACCGTACCTGTGGGCACTGGGATGGTAGATCTCTATATGCAGGTGAAAGAAAAAAATGCTGAAGACGATAGAGAAAACGCTTAAGGAAGCAGTCGGCAGTAGCAACTTCAAATGTGGCCATAGGCAGGTTCTTCAAACTATAAAAGGGTCAAAACTTATCGTACTCTCAAGGTCTGTTAACTCTACAACCAGAAGAGTACTTGAACAACAGGCTCTAGCAACAGGAGTTCCAATTCATCAATTTGATGGTAATTCTATGCAGTTAGGCAAATTATGCGGCAAGCCGTTCAGAATTGCTGTGGTCGCGATTAAGGCCGAATAGTTTGAGTACTGTCAGATTACCTTCACGTATACACGCACTCTGATGAATTGGAGAGTCACGCTTTCAGTTTTCTCGATTTAATGGAATGCTGTATGAAACATTTAACAAAAAGAAGATGAGAAAAGTGCGGTTCAATTTGTATAAATTCCAATTTCTCAGGGCATTCAGTCATGTCAAGCTTCTACGTCGTGCGCTAAAGTAATCAGCGTCAAGACTTAAATTGGACTGTTACAATCAGCATGAATTGTCATTTGAACCCTTCAAATTGCATTTGCCGTAGAGGTCTTAGGAGATGACTGAAAAGATTAAACTGACTCCTGACGAACTTCGTTTAATATCTTTGTTCCAAACTATTTCAAGTGCAAGTGCTAGGGATTGCATAGTTGATGACAAAATGGAGCGTGTTATTTTTATCGTTAACAAGGGTCAAATGGGGCTTGCAATTGGTAAAGGGGGAGCAACAATTAAGCAGTTGCAGAATGTTGTTGCAAAAAAAGTTGAACTTGTAGAATATTCTGATGATGCTTCTGAATTTATTCGTAATATTTTAAATTCTGAAATGGTTAATGACATTAAGATTAATGAACGATCCGACGGATCAAAGCAGGCGGTTGTCTTTGTCGACCCAAAAAGAAAAGGCGTTGTTGTAGGTCGTGAGGGTAGGAATGCAGAGAAGGCAAGGCTACTAGCAAAACGTTATTTCCAAATATCTAATGTTCTGATAGTAAGCCCAGAACAAAGCTCAGAAAGCGCTAATCAGGTGAATTTTTGAGTGGCTAAATCTCCATTAGGATTATTTGCGGGACGTGTTTTGCGAACAAAAAGGAATCGGGCAAGATGGGCAAACAAGTATTATAAGAGAAGAATGCTAATGCTCGACAAAAAAGCCAATCCGCTGGAGGGTGCGCCCCAGGCGAGGGGTATTGTGTTGGAAAAGGTCGGGATCGAATCAAAACAGCCTAATTCAGCTGTCAGAAAGTGTGTTAGAGTGCAGCTAATCAAAAACGGGAAATCGATCACTGCTTTTCTTCCAAGGGATGGCGCATTAAATTTTGTCGACGAACATGATGAGGTCATACTAGAAGGCATTGGTGGATCAATGGGCGGAGCTATGGGAGATATACCCGGCGTCAGGTGGCAGGTCTTTAAAGTAAATGGTGTTTCTTTAAATGAGCTTGTGCGTGGTAAGAAAGAGAAACCGAGGAGATAACGAAAATGAGCGGTAAGGAGCATGTCAATATATTGTTATTCAATAAGTGGGGTACTGACAAAATCCAAGTGAAGGATTTAGGTCTGCAAAAAGTAATCTCTTTAAAATCCGCTGTTATTCCAATTACCTCAGGAAGACATGAGCGCCAGAGGTTTAAGAAAGCAGAAGTAAACATCGTAGAAAGATTGGCAAACAAGATGATGCACTTCGGAAAAAGATACGCAAAAAATACAGGCAGGATGGGTGGCAAAAAGGCAAAGATGTTAACTGTAATCAGAACTGCCCTAGATATAATTCATTTACAGACTGGAAAAAATCCGGTGGAATTGCTAGTGAGCGCTATCGAAAACGCATCACCTAATGAGGACACTACTCGTATAGTATACGGGGGGGTTGTGTATCATGTATCAGTGGATGTTGCGCCGCTACGTAGAGTTGATCTTGCCCTTCGATTCATAGCGGAGGGCGTACGAGAATCGAGCTACTCCAATCCTCAAACAATTGAGGAAGCACTAGCCAAGGAGATAGTTTCGGCGGCGACCAATGATATGTCAAGTCATGCAATAAAGAAGAAAAATGAACAGGAGCGCATTGCTATGGCTTCTAGATAGATAAGAATGGATATTTCAATATTATTAATATATTAATAATCATACTTAACCTTTGAGTCATACTAAGTATTTCGATGTTCTCGCCATATTAAAGTTAAATAACGAGCTAATATACTGAAACCCATACATGAGCAGTAAGGACGAATTCATCTTCAAAAAAAGCGCTCTGATGAGTACAAAATCGGGGAAAGATATTATAAAACACATTATCCTGCGTGAAAAGGGCTACCAACAATTTCATAAATACAATCAAAACAATGAACAGGAATTCCGAGAATTCACGAAGAGATATTTACTTTCCTTACACACACAGATCATTTCTGACCCTAATCCATCAGCTACACTGAAGAAGTTTACTGAGGAAATGGGATCACCTGAGTTAGGCTTAGATGATCAGAAAATCGATGAGGTGAAGGCAAGGATATCGAAACCGGAGATACTAGCTGACCGTGTGGACAGGCTCTTAAATTCTAATTTTGTAGCTATGACATTCCCCGTATTACACGCTTTATTTGATGGTGCATCACAATACCAACAAGAAACGATTCCGACTGAAATGCGGAACGCGATTATAGATGGCCATATTATTGCTATTGATCTTAGCGAACCTATGGACCGGATAATTGATAAAGATGAGGACCTCGACTATCTAGATGATTACAAGTTAATGAATCCGTACATCTTAGAAATCGCAAGACAAAAAATTTCACAAGGTGGAGAATCTATCTTAAAGGCCTTTGAAGAAGGCTTTAAGGACGCAAGAATTGGGCAATACATAGATGCAAAGCTGAAAACAAAACCGGAATCGATAAGCGACGAAAATATGATAGGATGTTACAAGAAGTACCGAGCAATAATGGGAACAGCTGGTCGAAACATGGCACTAAATCGTAGACCACTAGCTGATATTTTTCATCTAGGCATGGCAAAGGCTGGCGAATCTGTAGGCTGTGGGAATGAAATTCAAGACGCAATTAGAAATGGTCGAATCAAGATTCCGTCATGGCCTCTGTTTTTTTCGATCTTGAGTGGAGATGTCAAGAAAGGGTTTGAACTTACAATAAAAAAAGGGAAAAATTACCTCGATGAAGCCAAGCTTGCTCTAGACATGCTTCCTCAGGATTTTGAGCATAAACCATTCTTAGAATTTCTGCTTCTGACTGTCAGCCATTATAATCAATATTGGTATAACGAACTAAATCGAAGGGACCTTTTCGCCCTATTGCAAAAAAACATGAATGGGACAATGAAAGTGTAGATTAGATGGATAGTCGTCTTTCAATAGACTCGTGACGATAATAATAATAATAAATGATAATATGTGTTTGCAGAATATCTTATAGCCGAAAAATATGCCTATATTTCACAGCATAAGGAGATAAAGAATGCCGAATGATCTTATTCATAGGGCTACGAGTTGGATTCCATTAAGGAAGACGTCTAAAGGCCAACTGCTAATTGGCGTAGCTACTGTGCTTTGAGCCAATTACACGATATTGTCCTGCAAGATGTTCCGTGGATGCGAAGTATAATAGCAAATATTAAAATCGGAATTAATTGTATGGCATCTAAGGATGTCGAGTGATTACGAGCGGGACATAGCGAAAATGCTTGTAGAAAAAAATGAAGAGTTGGAAAAATTAAAGAAAAATCCTGAAAGAAACAGCTTAAGGATCCGGTCGGTTATGGGAGAAATTGAGGCTCTTCAGGCTTTGTTCGAGAATTACAATTTAGGCATGAACTATTTTCGAAGAGCTCGCGGCGGAAGGGCAGGACTTAGAGATTGAATTCACGGATAGATTCCTTTTTAAATTTATCTGGCTGATTCACCATTTGACATAACAGACAAGCAATTGGTGGATGGTCTGTTATCAGAAAGATATGATTGTTGCCATCTTCTGTAATGAATTTATATAGCCAGGATTGGCATTAAATGTATTTCTACATGCACGAAGAAAAAATCAAGCGGCTGTATAATCTGAAAAAATTGGCTGAAGGTGGAGGTGGCCCGGAAAAGGTCGAAGCTCAACACTCTAAAGGCAAGCTGACAGCCAGAGAACGAATTGACATTCTTTTGGATACAAATACATTCGTTGAGATAGACAAATATGTTACACAACGGAGTGAAGATGCAACTGAAAAAAAATATTATGGAGACGGTGTTGTCACGGGCTTTGGCTATGTGAACGGCCGCCAAGTTTTCGTATACGCCTATGACTTTACAATTTTAGGAGGTTCCCTGGGTGAAATGGCAGGGAGAAAGATTTCCAAGTTAATGGATCACGCAATGAAATCTGGCGCGCCACTCTTGGGTATAATAGACTCCGGGGGAGCCAGAATTCAGGAGGGCGTGATGAGCTTAGACGGATACGGGGATATCTTTTTTAGAAATACGATGGCCTCAGGTGTAATTCCGCAGATCACTGCCAGCATGGGCCCCTGTGCAGGTGGAGCAGTATACTCTCCAGCAATGACTGATTTTGTCATAATGGTAGAAAACGTTGGTCAAATGTTCGTAACCGGCCCGGAAGTAGTAAAAGAAGTCCTGAGCCAGGATGTATCATTCGAAGAATTAGGCGGTGCTAGAACCCACGCATCAAAATCGGGGGTCGCACATTTTGTGGCCAAAAATGAGTATGATTGCATAGATAAAATTAAGACACTATTGTCTTTTATTCCCCAAAATAATGCTGAGGAAGTGCCAATGGTTGAGACAACCGACGATGTCAATAGGATTGATCCAAACCTCCTAAACGTATTGCCTGAAAATCCGTATGAGCAGTACGACATGAAGCAAATAATAAAGTCGATTGCTGATAACGGAGAATTTATTGAAGTTCACGAATTGTTTGCAGAGAACATAATTGTAGGGTTTGCTCGGATGGGGGGGAGATCTGTGGGAATTGTCGCTAATCAACCTATGTACCTGGCAGGTGCATTAGATATCAATTCATCGTGCAAGGCAGCGCGCTTTATTAGATTTTGTGATTCGTTTAATATTCCAATTGTTACCCTTGTAGATACTCCTGGTTATCTGCCTGGAGCAGATCAAGAAAGCAATGGAATAATTAGACATGGCAGCAAGCTACTTTATGCATACTGTGAGGCAACAGTTCCCAAGATAACTTGTATCGTTGGTAAAGCGTATGGTGGAGCTTATATTGCAATGGGAAGTAAAAATTTAGGCACGGATTTGAATTGTGCATGGCCCACTGCTGAAATCGCCGTTCTTGGTCCCGAGGCCGCCATCACAATTATACATAGAAGAGATTTGAAACAATCTCCTGATGCCGTGACTACTAAAAAGAAGCTGGCCAAGGAATTCCGTGATAAGTTTGCTAATCCATACATAGCAGCCGAGAAAGGGATCATTGATGCGGTTGTAGATCCTATAGAGACGAGGCCAATGATAATCCATTCGCTAGATGCTTTTGCAAACAAGAAGGATTCTAGGCCTTTAAGAAAACACGGGAACATAAATTTGTAAATTGAGTCGAGAACAATGGGCCGAGTGATTTCGAGTATTTTAATTGCAAATCGAGGCGAGATAGCTCTTAGAATTGTCCGTGCCTCCAGGGAGCTTGGAATCAAGACTATCGCTGTCTACTCCGACGAAGATACTCGATCTGTGCATGTAAAAAGAGCTGACGAAGCATATCACATCGGGCCCTCTGCTGCCTCAGAAAGCTACCTCAATACCAAAAAGATTATTGAAACTGCAATGATGGCTGGAGCAGACGCGATTCATCCCGGCTACGGGTTTTTGTCTGAGGATGAAAATTTTGCAGATACATGCGAGAAGAACGGTATCATCTTCATTGGGCCTAGCAGTAGAGCCATGGCTGTGACAGGTGACAAGATGAAATGCAAAGCACTAATGAAGAAGGCAAACATCCCGGTTATTCCTGGCAGTGATGGAATTATTGGTGACGTTGACAAGGCAGAGAGCAGTGCTCGTAACATTGGTTATCCAGTTCTCTTAAAATCAGCATTTGGCGGTGGAGGAAGGGGCATTAGACTGGCAAAAGACGAGAAGCAGTTAAGACAGGAATTCGAGATTGCAGCTGCCGAATCCAAGGCCGCTTTCGGCAAGGCCTCGCTCTATGTCGAGAAAGGTCTCGAACGGATAAGGCATATAGAATTTCAACTTATTCGAGATTCGTATGGAAACACTAGACACCTATTCGAACGAGAGTGTTCTATCCAGCGGAGGCATCAGAAACTGATCGAAATGTCTCCCTCTCCGGTGGTGAACGGAGAGATGAGGAAACGAATAGGAGAAATTGCGATCAGAGCGGCCGAAATCGTAAATTACCTCAATGCTGGAACAGCGGAATTTTTACGAGATAAGGAGGGAAATTTTTATTTTATCGAGATCAACTCAAGACTTCAGGTTGAACATCCAGTTACAGAACTTGTGACAGGTTTAGACCTTGTGAAGCTACAAATTTCCATAGCTCAAGGCGAAGAAATTTCTTTTAAACAAGACGACCTAAAAATGCATGGATGTTCCATAGAATGTCGAATCAATGCAGAAGATCCGTTTTACGACTTCGCACCCTCAGTCGGCACGGTTGGCCAATCCAATCTCCCGCAGGGCCCGGGAATTAGAGTAGATAGCTACCTTTACCCTGGCTGTACTGTGTCGGGTTATTACGATTCCTTGGTCGCAAAAATAATCACGTGGGGCCAAGACCATCAAGAAGCTCGCTCGAGAATGAAAAATGCTCTGAGAGAGTTTGATGTCGAGGGCATTAGCACGACTATTCCTTTACATGAAACAATAATGAATAACGGAGATTTTATCAGAGGAGATATCTCCACAGATTATCTTGATAGGTTGAACATATTAGATGTAATGCGCAAAGAACATAGGGATATGTCTAGAAGGAACGCCTTAATGGCAATAGCTGCGATACTCCTGCAATCAGAATCAATTAGGAGATCAGGGAGCGATCCCGCCCGTATCAAGAAGAGTGCCAGGGCATCGAGCTGGAAGAATCTGGGACGGAGCGGAAGTGGAATTTAAGGTAGCAGAAACGCAACAGGAAGTAGATGGAGAACTAGTTCATTCACTCAGCGATGGATCGGTAATTTTAAAGATAAATCGAAAAGAATATCAAGTCCGGCTAGTGAGGCTAGGCACCGACGAAGTTGAGTTCATATTTGAGAATTCATTTCATCATGCAAAGATACTTAGATCTAACAGTTCTGAAATAACGATTCTACTCGACGGGAATCCAATGACAATAAAAAAACATTTCAAATTTGCTGACTTGATTTACAAGACCTTCTCTTCGACGGTATCTATAGGCAATAGCAATTTAACCAGCCAAATCCCTGGCAGAGTAGTAAATGTATTACTAAATGCGGGAACGGATGTGAAGTCCGGTGACTCCGTAATAGTTCTTGAATCTATGAAGATGCAAGTAGCAGTAAAAGCACACAAAGATGGCAAAATACGAGAAATAAAAGTGAAGAAAGGGATGACAGTCGCCCGGTACGACGTTGTCGCAATAATCGAGTAAAGAATTTACGTGTATTTGGTTTTTGCAGCTGCTGACTTCGGAGAATCGCCGAATTCCGGTAATTCGGTTCATTCAAGTATAGTCGCACAACACCACTTAAGGACCATCCCCCGTAGATTTTAGTTGTCTACATGTTCGGGCTGTACGTCTTGGTTGGTCTCCCTGAAATTACACATCTTACGCATCTTAATCCCCACGGCACGGATTGACCATTTTCTTAACCTCTGGTAACTCATAATTCGAGAGCTCGACCTCTATAGAATTCTGGAGATTGTCAGTTAGCCAAACGCAGATGAAACTGCCTGATCGGAGGTAATAATATTGTTGATCAATTTTGTTTATTTGATACTAATTCGAATGGCGAAAATTTTCGCAATTCGTCCACTGCCTTTGACAAAACTGAAACAGCATGATCTATTTCCTCTTTGGTGTTTAGGATGCCGATACTTAAACGAAGAGAGCCAGTTAACTCCGCGTACGAGAATCCCATGGCCTTTAGGACATGAGATGGTTTCTGATGTCTTAACGAACAAGCTGATCCGGTGGATGCAGCAATCCCGAGCTCATCGAGTTTGATGATAAGGTCTTCGCCGTTGACTCCCAAAAAGGTGAAATGGGCGATATTGGGAATTCTCTGTTGGGCAAAACAGTTTAAACGAGAGTTAGGTATTTCATGCACGATTCGGTCGATCATATAATTTCTAAGCGCCTGAACTTCTGTTTCGTAGGTAACCAATCTTTGAGCGGCAACTTGGCAAGCTTTTCCAAAACCTACGATTCCTTGAACGTTTTCGGTACCAGACCTGAGATTTGATTCTTGGCCTCCGCCGTGGATTATCGCGGCTAAATTCAAGCCCTCACGTCTGTATAATGCTCCTACACCTTTCGGCCCATTAATTTTATGGGCGGATACTGAAAGAAGATCTACTTCCAAGTGTTTGACGTCGATAGGCATTTTCCCGACTGCCTGAACGGCATCAGTATGAAATAGCCCTCCTTTCTGGTGAGTTATCGTTGCGAGTTCCCTAATAGGTTGTATTGTGCCCACTTCATTATTTGAATACATTACGCTCACTAGCGCTGTTCTGTCATCTATTATTGCTCTCTTGAGAGCAGAAGTTTCGATCTGGGCCTCTCTCGTTACTGACAGGTAGCTCACTTCGAACCCCTTTTTTTCTAGATCGCTAAAAGCTTCCATAATAGATTCATGCTCAATAGCACTAGTTATAATACAATTTTTTTCTGGATTCGTTTTTCGAACGAGCTCAGCAATCCCTTTTATCGCAAGATTATTCGCTTCGGTTCCTCCTGAGGTGAAAATTATCTCATGCTGCTTAGACCCGATTAAAGAAGAAACCTGCGCTCTAGCATTCTCGATTGCTCGCATCGCTACCCTCCCAAATCTATGTAACGAAGATGGGTTCCCATAATGTTCCTTGAAGTAGGGTAACATTTCTGTAATAACCTCGTCCAGCATTGGCGTCGATGCGGCATTATCAAGGTAAATAGGAAAGGACGTGGAACCTGGCGTGGACATTCTTTAGTTTGGAGTCAAGACCAGGCTTCCAGTACGATATCCCCTTGCGTCTATCGAAACATATTTGAAGCCAAGTTCCTTTAGAAGCGTGTCCAAGTTTTCTAACTTCCCTACATCAAATAAAAGACTAATCTCCTCCTTTTGAATTTCGATTCTTGCAATGCCTCCATGATCCCTAACTCGAACCTGCCTGACATTAAATAATTCCTTCACAATATTCTCAGATTTCTCAATTCTCGCAAGTTTTTCGTACGTAACTCTAGTGCCGTGTGGGATACGCGAGGCGAGACATGAATTTGTTGGTTTATCATGTATCGAAAGCTTCAATCTCCTCGCAATTTCGCGTATTTGTGCTTTAGAGATAGCTAATTCAAGTAAAGGGCTTCTCACATTACATTCCTCCATTGCTTTAATTCCGGGCCTGATGTTGCCAATATCATCCAAATGCGTTCCATCCACGATGAGGTTTGCGTCAAGTCTAGTCGCTTCCTGCAATAGCCTCATTCCCAGTTCTTTTCGACAATGATAACACCGTGCCTCATCATTCTTTGCAAAGTCCGGATTAGCTACTTCGTCATATTGAATCAATTTGTGCCTAATACCTATCTCTTCTGCAACAACAAAAGCAGAGGAGAGCTCTTCCTGTGATAGTGTTCTATAATTTGCGGTAATAGCAATCGCATTGTCTCCGAGAGCTTTTTTTGCTGCAAAGGCCACTACCGCGCTGTCGACACCGCCAGATAATGCGACAATTACTCCAGTACCATTTCTTGAAATCCATCGGACCAGCTCTGGAAAAAGATCAGACTCAAGTGACACTCTCTATCCACCATTTATTTTGCAAGTTATTTGAGCACTCACTAGCTCCAAAGCTCTCTTGACCGAAATTCCGGTTGTTGAAGCGATAACCTTGACGTCGTCAAACTCGGGCTTAACTCCTAATGCTTCAGCATTTGATCCCCTAGTAATTTTCACGCGGACATTAAAATCAACGCCAGAAATATTGACTGGAATGGTTACTATACTTCTCGGGAGGACCAATCGCTGTATCTCTTGGAATCTTGCACCAATTGTACCCGTTTCCCTGAAAAGAATCGTCAAGACATTATTTAGATTCGCATGATCACATATAATTCTAATCAAATGAGTGGGTCGGTTTTTTTTTGTTATACCGGGTATTACCATGACATCCTTCACAGCTCCGGCAGATAATTGCTCTATCAAATTTCCGATAATTTCTCCAGAGACATCATCTACAGAGGTTTCTATGAGACACCTGGTCTCTGAGTAGGCTTCGCTGACCAATGAAGATCCACCAATTATGAACCTCAAAATGTTTGGGAAATGATCGAATATTTTCTGTCCCGTGCCGTACCCTATTCTGAGCGGTGTGAACGTCGGGTAGTGGTCAATACTTTCAGAGGCAAGATTAACTAGAATGGCAGCGCCGGTTGGAGTCGTTATCTCTTCGCTAACCTGACCTCCGGCTAGACTAAAATGTTTACCCTTAAATATCTCAAGGACAACACTAGTTGGATTAGGGACGCTTCCATGCGAGAATGTAACGGCCCCCCCTCCGATAGCAACTTTTGTAGATAAGATTCGGGATTCGAAGAGCTTCAGATCCTGCAAAGCAATTGCACAACCAACTAGGTCAGCAAACGTGTCTATACTAGAGGTTTCATCTAAATACACGTGATTCGTTTCTTCCCCGTGAATGAACGCCTCGGTTGCAATGATAGTTTTAAGGCATTCGAGAGTGAATACCTTGGCACGCTGTTCTAGGTCCAAGGAATCGCAACAAAGGGCGAGTGAACGGTACATCTCCATCCCTTTGCGTCGACTGCTGTTATCTGTATACTCCAATCTAAAAGCCATTGCGGAGAAGCCGTGAGAAATCGTTTTGGCGAACGAAGCATTCTCGATCTTGCTTCCATTTAAAAAATTTTGACATGCGAGAATAGCTTCGATGATCTTCCTTTCGTTTGCTCCCGCGTCGACCAGGCTAGCCAATAACATGTCCCCGGAAATTCCTGAAATTTGAGAATCAATTATCGCAATCTTACTCAAGGATACTTATAGAGATTATTCTCGTGTCAATATATGATTTGCCTCAAAATGGGATCGTTTCAACCAAGTACTTCCATATGGAAAACTTTTAACTATACACAATGTCTTTTCTTTAAGAATGACCATTACGATTATTGGTTCAGGTAAAGTAGGGGCTTCAATCGCTTTAAACTGTGCCATACGAGATTTAGATGATGTATTATTAGTTGATATTATCCAAGGACTCCCGCAAGGTGAAGCCATGGATATGAATCACCAATTGTCCGAAATGGGGATAGATCGGTTAGTTCGCGGCAGCAACAATTATGCTGATATCAGTGATTCTGGTATTGTGATACTGGTTGCCGGCCTCGGAAGAAAGTCCGGGATGAGCAGAATGGATCTCTTACAGACCAATGCCAACATCGTAAGAGATGTTTCAATGAAAGTTGCGTCTTTTGCAAGAAATTCCAAATTGATTGTTGTGACAAACCCTCTCGATCCGATGACTTATCTTGCGCTAAAAACAACAGGGATGCACAAAAATAAAGTTATGGGAATGGGTGGCTTGCTGGACTTGTCAAGATTTAAGAGCTTTATTAGACAAAGTACCAATGTATCAAGTGAATCCATTCAGGCCATGGTTATAAGTGAACACGGTGAGAATATGCTGCCGTTGATTAGATTCTGTTGCATTAGTGGTATACCCCTGAATGACTTTGTTAGCGCTGAAGTACAATCTCAAATCTTTGAGAATACTCGTAAAGTGGCAGCTGACGTAATCGCTTTAAAAGGCGCCACTATCTTCGCTCCGGGTAACGCCGTGGCAACAATGGCCGAGGCAATAATTAAAGACAAAAAGTCCGTAATTCCAGTATCGGCACTCCTTGACGGTGAATACGGCGCAAGCAATATCTGCATAGGAGTTCCAGCCGTCTTAGGTGAAAATGGCATAGAACGAATAATTGAGCTCAAGTTGAATACTGTTGAAGGTGAAATATTTCACAAGGGAATAAACAGCGTTAGTGAAGCGATAAAGGCAATTATGCCTTAAATTTTTATTCCAATAGATCCTATTGTTATTGACGGAATGGACCTAAAAACTATTCTGGAAAAATTTGCAAAAGGCGAACTTGCTCTAGAAGAGGTGCACAAACAAATTTCAATCCATTCGATAGAACATGTCGGTGATAATCTTGCTAAATTGGATGTCGGCAGAGATTTTCGAAAGGGAGTACCGGAAGTAGTCCTTGGGGAAGGCAAACAATCAAGCGAAATTGTAAGAATAGTACTGTCCGCAGTAAGAATAAAAGGGAATGTAGTCGTGAGTAGAATACGAAGAGAAGACCTGTCAAATATTTCTAAAACCTTAAAAAAAAAAAATTTGCATGTTGAAGTAGGAAAGAGTAGTACAACAATTCTGGTTAAAGCTAACCCCCAAGCCAAACAACGCACGGGTGGGAGGATTGGAATTCTGTCTGCGGGCACCTCAGACATAGGCGTCGCAGAGGAAGCACGCTTGATGGCAGAAGCAATGGGGTGTGCTGCTATTGCATATTACGATGTAGGAATTGCCGGCTTGCACAGACTTCTCCCGGCTATGCAGAAAATGATTTCGGCAGACGTGGGTGCAATAGTTGTCATTGCCGGGATGGAGGGTGCTCTTGCGTCAGTAGTGTCGTCAATGGTTAATGTACCAGTCATTGGTGTACCAACTTCCGTAGGCTATGGCTTCGGATCGGCCGGAATCGCAGCTCTTTCTTGTATGCTCCAAAGCTGCGCCTTTGGTCTTGCCGTCGTTAACATAGACAATGGCGTGGGAGCGGGTGCGTTTGCAGCGCTGATAGCGAACAGAATCCAGGGAAATTTGTTCAGGGCAAAAACATCTTAAACCTCATCATGAAGAGAAAAAAGAATCCTGCTAAAACGTTTATAAGTGCTTCCGATGCTCGTCTTTTAACCGTCAGAACTAGGAGGAAAAATGATTCATGGCTTATACTGCTGTTCTTAGGAGAAATAGACAAAATCGAACCAATTACAGAAAAAGGGTAGCAATGCTTATTGGAAGGCGCTCCTTTGTTTCAATTGCCGTTAGCAATCAGAACGTCATGGCTCAGGTTATGAAACCGTTGGCTATTGGGGACAACGTAGTTACCTCTGTTCGTAGTAGAGAACTTCTGAAGTATGGATGGAAAGGCTCCATGAACAGCATACCAACATGCTATTTGACAGGCTTGCTTTTAGGAAAACGAGCACTGGAAAAAGGAATGAATAATTTAGTTCTTTATACGGGCAAAGGTTCCTTCACCTCGAGAATTGCAGCATGCTTGAAAGGTATAATTGATGCTGGGGTAAGTATGCCGGTGTCTGAAGGTTCATTACCCAAAATTGAACGTGTAAATGGAGGACATATTGCCCAATATGCAAAGCTGTTAAAAAAAGATGAATCAAAATATAACTCACACTTCTCTTCTCTTTTGAAAAATGACTGTGTACCTGAGAATTATCCACACTATTTTGAAGAAGTTAGAATCAGAATTGCTGATAACGTGAGAATGGTACCGGGATCTAGTTTGTCTGAGGGTTCTAAATCTAATACTGGAACTGCTCCGGTCATTTAACAGGTTGGAGGGCAGAAATAAATATGAGCAGGTATTCTAGACAGCAGGAACCGCACGTAGAATGGCAGCCGCGTACCACACTAGGCCTGATGGTGTCAAGTGGTAAAATCAATTCAATGGATCAGATTTTTGAAAATGGGATGAGAATTCAGGAGCCAGAAATTGTCAAACATCTGCTCCCAGACATCAAGAGCCAGGTTATCCACGTAGGCATAGTACAGAAACAGACTGATGCAGGTGAAATGACTCGGTTTAATGCATTAGTTGCCGTGGGAAATGAAGCGGGTTGGTTTGGAGTAGGGAAGGGAAAAGCGGCGCAAATGCGTGTTGCTATTGACAAGGCAACCATGGCGGCGCATCTAAACGTTATTCCTGTTAAGTTAGGCTGCGGAAGCTGGGAATGTAGATGCAATCAACTTCATTCCATACCTTTTAAAGTCAAAGGAAAGGGCGGAAGCGTAGCTATTGAAATTATTCCAGGCCCGCGTGGTCTGAGCTTAGTAGCAGGCGAAAACATAAAGGGCCTCCTAAAGCTAGCAGGCATAAAGGATGCATGGACTAAGTCATTCGGCTCGACTAGTACCATGTCATCGACAACGAAGGCAATATTTACAGCTCTTCGCCGTACCTACGTTACTGGTTGATGCAGATTGGCATATCTGGTAGTCAGGATACGAGGAACCGTGAACGTGTCGTCGTCGGCGACTGCGACTTTAACCTACTTGAATCTCACTAAAAAATATCGTGCCACACTTATACCAGAAAATCCGCAATCGCTAGGTATGTTGCGGAAGGTAAAAGAACTAGTGGCATGGACTTCTGCGGATTCAAGCATCGTTAAAGAGCTGTTGGAAAAGAAAGGACGAAAGGCTGGCTTTGAACCAGTTTCAGATTCCGATCTGCCAAAGGAATACGATGGCATAGAAGCACTAGCAGCAGCTATCTCAGAAAACAAATTGTCAATGTCTCAAATATCTAATATTAAACCCTGGTTTGCCTTAAGCCCGCCTCGTGGGGGATTTAAGCGAAAGACGAAGAACCAGTATAACGAAGGGGGCATACTTGGAGAAGACAAGGAGTTGGTCGATATCGTCAGGAGGATGCTTTAGAAATGCAGCAAGACTTAAGTAAGGTGTCATCATGAAAATAGTTCGCGTTTCACACAAAAAAGGGATGCATTAATAATAATGGCTACTCGGTTGAGAAAAAGCAGAAGACAGAGGGGCAGCCGGTATTGTGGATGGGGCCAGATAGGTCAGCACAGACAATCCGGCAGTAGAGGTGGAATCGGAGCCGCTGGCAAACACAAACATTTTTGGATTCGCACGGTGATCGAGGAACCGAGTCATTTTGGCCATGATGCTTTCTACTTATTAAATCGGAATCCAGTAAGGAAATGGTTGAATGTCCGAGACTTGGATGGGATTTTGATGCAGCATGGGGTTGTGAAGGAAAAGGATACCAAACCTACTTTAGATCTCACCTCGCTTGGCTTTCATAAATTGCTGGGCGGCGGAAAAATTAGCGGCGGTGTTAAGGTACGAATAGAGAAAATATCACATAAGGCTAAACAAAAAGTAGAGGAAGTAGGAGGGGAGGTGTTGCTATTTAATGAGCACAATACAAAATGATGATGAGAGCATTTTCAGGCGCGTCATAAAAAAAGTTTCTGCCTACATCCCACAGATAGAGAAACCCAAAAAGAAGATCTCCCTTACCGAGAAGTTTGTCTGGAGTGGAATCGCTCTTTTTGCATATCTGATTATGGGACAGATACCTCTCTATGGTGTGACGAGCGATCCGAAGTTTGACTTTCTGGCATTCGCTAGGGTAATATTTGCAGCTCAGCAAGGTACGTTATTAGAACTCGGGATAGGTCCCATTGTCACCGCAGGACTGCTTATGCAGCTATTGAAGGGTTCGGAGCTCGTCAAACTTAATTTTAAAAACCCCGACGATAGATCCTTATTTACTTCCGCTACAAAAATAGTTACGATCATCGTCATTATTGCAGAGGGCACACTGTATGGAACGAGCGTGTACGGTCACCTGGTGGCAAGCCCGTTATTTGTTCCTATCCTAGTTGGACAACTTGTGGGAACAAGCATTATAGTGATGTTCCTCGACGAGATGGTGCAGAAAGGCTGGGGCTTAGGATCAGGGATAAGTCTTTTTATAATGGCAGGCGTAGCCCAGGGCATTTTGTGGAGCATATTCAGTCCAGTACCAGCTCAAGATGGGCCTGTAGGCATTCTTCCTTTTGTGATCCATTCGGCTACGCACGGAAATCTTGCCGACACATTTTTTAGGTCCGGGCAACTACCGAGTATCTTCGGTCTGATAGTTACAGCTATTGTATTACTGATATTAGTGTATACTCAAGGCATACACATAGATATCCCTATTGTTTCCACAAAGTATAGGGGATTTACTGCCGTTTATCCAATCAAACTCCTCTACACGTCCAATATTCCCGTAATTCTGGCGTCAGCACTTCTTGCTAATGCCGTTTTCATGGGGCAGATGTTATGGGCCAATTACAACCCTCAAAACGATAATCCTGTGTTCAACTATTTAGCACAATTTGACCCTGGTAGACCTCAAACTCCTACAGGCGGATTGCTTTACTACACTACATCACCTCAGAGCTTAGATACTGCAGCGCAAGACCCAGTCAGGGCAGTAGTTTACATTCTGTTTTTGACTACTGTTATAACGATTTTCGGGAGACTCTGGGTTGAATTAGGCGGCCTATCAGCCAAGTCTGCAGCAAAGAATTTGCTCGATGCCGACGTTCAAGTGCCTGGCTTCAGAAGAGCAGAAGGATCAGTCCAGGTATTACTAAACAAGTATATTCCCTCAGTCACCATTATTGGATCTATAATAATAGGGCTCTTAGCATCAGCATCTAATGTACTTAATGTTTTTGGCTCTGGAATTGGGATTCTCTTGATGGTGGATATTCTAGTAAATTATTACAATTTACTGGTTAAAGAACAAGTTGATGTCCATATGCCCAAATTGGCGGCTCTTCTTGGCAGAAAGTAACACGAAGAGGGTCATAATAGTGGGCATACCGGGCGTTGGAAAGACTACCGTAATTTCTAGAGCAACTGAAATCCTAAGGCAAAAGGGGCATAATACTAGCGTCGTAGTATTCGGTAGTCTAATGTTTGAGGAATCCAAGGAGATGAAGTTGAAGAATAGAGATGAAATGAGGAAGCTTTCGGTAGAAGAGCAACGTCGGCTCCAGGATAAGGTGGCAAGCAGAATTGCCACGATGAAAGATGACTTTGTGATTATTGATACACATCTGCTAATAAATACCGATGAAGGCTATTACCCAGGAATTCCGATGCACCTGCTTGAAACTATAAAGCCTACGAATATCATTATGATCGCGGCTGACCCACAAGAGGTCCTGAATAGAAGGAAACTAGATGAAAGTCGGAAAAGGGACATTCGTGCAGAAATAGATGTTCAAAACGAACTAAATATTTCTAAGGTAATGATTGCATGCTGCTCGGTGGTATCTGGCTCTCCATTTCTAACAATTATGAATAATAACAATGAGATTGATAAGGCGGCCCTCAGCGTAGCAAAGGTTTTGTCAGGAGATACCGGCGCCATATGAATATTCTTGATCCAATAATGATGCAAATACCGGGTTTTGCTGTGCATTATACCAAACATCCTGTCTTCCCAGATATGTTCTCGGCAATGATAGTAGCATCCCTCATATCAATTGGGCTGAATTTTGCTATAGCTTTACTGCGCAAAAAAACGACGGATTTTGAAAAGATGAATAAGGTAATGAAAGAGACAAACGAATGGCGTAAGCAGTATACAGCAGCAATAAAAAAACAAGATAGAGTCCTAATTGAAGAGTTAAAAAAGAAACAAGCATATGTGAACAAGATGAGTATGGAAATGCAGCAACAGCAGATGCGTCCAATGCTACTCTATATGGTACCCTCATTCATGCTTTGGATTTTCGTTTTTCCGACGATCTTTGGTCAGACAACAGCACTCTCGCCTATTCATATACCCTGGATTATGTGTACTGGCGTAGACATAAAAGCGTCATGCCTTGTTCCCGGCGAGGTTTTCCTCTGGGGCTGGTTTCTTATTACATCGTTTGCTTTTAGTGGTATTATATCAAAAGTTACCAAAACAACCATGCCTAGTTTGACGGGGAATTGATGTACGATAGCGTACAAGAGAAGTATAGTTATCTCTGGCTGGCCAGCCGTAGGGAAAACTACTGTGGCAGGCGAGCTCGCAAAGGAATTTGGTCTGAAAATATTTAATGGTGGAGATATTTTGAAAAAACTTGCAGGCGAGAAAGGGTACGTGACTGCGGGTAAAGATTGGTGGGATGGGGAAGAGGCAAAAAAATTCATGATAGAAAGAAAGAGAAACCCATTTTTCGATAAAGAAGTGGACCGGAATTTAATGGAGATAGCCGAAACAGGAAATGCTGTGATTACTAGTTATACTCTTCCGTGGCTTACTGAACATCCAATTAAATTTTGGTTGAGGGGTTCACAGAATAACAGGGCAAAGAGGATGGCCAACAGAGATAAAATAAACTTCCTAGATGCAAAAAAGATAGTACAGCTTAGAGACGACGACAACAAAAAGATCTATCGTAAACTTTACGACATCAATTTTGGGGATGACCTAACGGTTTTTGATTTAAGTCTCAATACTGATCTGCTAAGCCTAAAATCGTTAATTGAGATATCCAAAAATATGATACGCCACGTTTTGATTAAGTGAGGTGAAGGCACGTCTCCAACATTTCGCAGCTACAAAATCTCATGAAGGTAGATGATGATGTAACAGACGAAGCGTACGGTCATTACCCTGATCGTAGACCTGTCAACACGTTACTTGATTACGGACTTTTACTTATCGATAAACCTTCGGGGCCTTCTAGTCATGAGATAGTGGCATGGATAAAAAAAATCCTAGGCATCCGAAGTGCAGGACATAGCGGTACGTTGGACCCTGGTGCAACAGGACTACTGCCTGTAGGGTTAGGCGAAGGTACCAAAGCTCTTTCGGTACTTCTTTTGGGCCCAAAGGAATACTATACACTGGCGCGTATGCATTCGCATATCTCGGAGGATAGATTGCAATCCTTGATCGCAAAATTTACCGGCGAAATTTTTCAGAGGCCTCCACAGCGGTCTTCGGTAAGGAGGTCGACGCGTATACGGACTATCTATGAATTTCAGAAATTAGAACAATTTGATCGTCTTGTACTGTTCCGTCTGTTGTGTCAAGCGGGCACCTATATTAGAAAAGTAATTTACGATCTAGGGGAAGTCCTGGGGCCTGGAGCAACCATGATCGAACTGCGAAGAACGAGAGTGAGCAACCTTACAGAAAGAACTGATGAATTTACGAAGCTACATGACCTTGCAGACGGTTTTCAAATATACAAAGAAAAAAATGACGATAAAAAGCTCCGACGTTTAATAAAACCTATTGAACAATGCCTAGAAGGCTTGCGAGCGGTCGTAGTTCGTGATACTGCCGTCGATGCACTATGTCACGGTGCGCAACTAGCGGTGCCTGGGATTGTCGCTGTCGCAAGAGATTTGGCGCCTAACCAACTTGTGGGAATTTATACCATGAAAGGAGAAATTATTGGACTAGCTCAGTCCTTAATGTCGATAGACGAAATTCAAGAAAATGATAAAGGAATTGCCTTCCAGCTCAAAAGGATAATTTTAAAACCTAACACATATCCGAAGGCTTGGCGCCTGAGTAGTAAAGACCATCTTAAAAGATTGTCAACCAGAATAGAAGGTCGAATTGACTCCGCTTGAGTCGTACACCCATCCAAAATTAAAACTGAAAAAACGTGATTGTTTTCCTCGGTTCCTCATGCTCTACAGCCAAAGTATCAGATCATACATTAATTGTCTTCTAACATTATACCCCAAGAAAAGTGTGCATATTCGTTTGGAACATAATATCAAATAAATAGGATATGGTCTGGTTTCTTATCTCTTATATTTGATAGGATTCTATTAAATCTGGTAACTATGAATTGTGACGATCTGAAAGTAATATGGTTTTGCCGCGAATGCGGGACTAGCTTTGTTTTTAGGTCGGATGTAGAAGATCACAAAGAGAATGAAGGCCACTCAAAGATTTCAAAACACGATTTATCGTCTTATATGGATATGGGTGTCGATATCGGAATGGAGCGAATTTGGAAATCTTGATCTCAGACCCTTGAATGGTTAATATATTTCATTTTCTTACGGAGAGATATTATGCCGGGGTCGCCTAGCCTGGTAGGGCGCAAGCCTGGAAACTCTACAGCTAGCTTGTGATCCGGAAGGGTCTCGAGGGTTCAAATCCCTCTCCCGGCGCTTTAATCAGGGGTTCATCCTCTATCTTTATAACTTCTGAACGTCAGCTTTAGCTATAGATTTCACAGCAAAACTTGTGCCACTCAATCAACCTAGGAAGTAATAATACCCTCTTACCGCAGGACCTTGAAAGAAGAATTAACTTCATCACAGAACATCAGAGATATATAAGAAACATATTCCTGAAAATGGCACAGGTCAACACAACAAATGCTGCTATTCTATATGACTACCTGGTGGCCCAGCAAAATGAGCTAAATATTAAGGAGTCTACAAAGGAGAACATCATAAAAAGAATAATTTGGTTGTCTGCTTTTCTAAACCACAAGACATTCTCTGAAATAACAAAAGATGATATCCTGTCTTATCTTAATACTAGAGTCAAGAAACATGCCTCAATTGATGCAACGCATAAATGGATAGGTACCTACAATGGCACTCAGATGGTATTTTCTACCTTTTTTAAATGGTTATACAATCCAGAGGAATCTGATACAAGAAAAAGAATTACTCCACCTTGTATGAGAGGAATAAAAAGGCTTCTACGGCAGGAAAAATCTCCGTACAAGCCAAGTGATCTGTGGAATCCTGATGAACACAGTATTTTTCTGAAATACTGTCCAAACAAGCGTGATGTTTGTTATCACGCTATGGCCAATGACACGTCTGCTAGACCTGGTGAATTATTGAATTTGAGAATTTCTGATATTGTATTCAAACTGTCTGACTCCGATGTCCAATATGCTGAGATAACGGTGTCAGGTAAAACACAATCAAGAACGCTGCCCCTTATAACCTCTATTCCATACTTAAAAGAGTGGCTACAGAATCACCCAGCGGGGAGTAATCCAAATTCATGGCTTTTTGTTTCATTGAGCAAAAACAATTTTTTAGCAAAACTTTCACCTAGTGCTTTGTTGGCCCAATACAAATATCATTATAAAAAAAATTTCTTCCCAAGGTTATTGGAGAATGACACAATCCTACCACGTGATAAAGCCCTCATCAGGAACATGCTGACCAAGCCATTTTCATTGTATGTATTCAGGCATAGCGCTCTGACAGAAAAATCCCAACTTCTAAAGGAAAGCACCTTACGCCAATACGCGGGTTGGACAATCACAAGCAAGATGCCACAGGTGTACTTACATTACTTTGGCAATGAATCATCTAAGTCTCTCCTAGAGGTGTATGGAATTGAGCAAAACCAGCAGCAACAATTCAAAACCTTGAAGCCAAAACCATGTCCCAACTGTAGTGAGCCCAATAAGCCAGAATCAAGATTTTGCGCAAAATGTAAGATGGTATTGACTTATGATGCCTATAAGGAAACAATTGAAGAAAAAGCACAGAAGGACAAACAGATTGAGGACCTTGCAAAGAGACAGGAGCAATTTGAGGCCATGATTCAAACTTTTATAGATTCGGGCCAGCTGAAACCTGCTATATAGAATATTAGAACATTAGTTATCCAATTTGGGCAAAGATAAAACCAAGAATAGGTGGCCGCTAGGGAACGCAAACGATCTCTAAAAGTCTTGAAGTCAGCTACAGTTGGTCGGACACCTGTAGATATTGCATTGACAATCATTGCAAAAAATTTCAGTGTATTTTCATCCCCATTCATTGCCGCATGAATACTATTTTTTGCGATATGATGGTACGCCGGTTCAAGTAGACCAGAATTCTTCAACGAAGTGGTGATATGGTTGAGTGCGTCAGGATCAGATAGGATTTTTTTATATTTCTCTACCTCTTCGCCAATTCCATAGATAGAGTGATAGCCCTGAGGTTTAGGTTCTTTT
>WNFX01001179.1_pt1 | contig 26851 bp, 23 predicted proteins | sample 5400111 | NCBI WGS metagenome assembly WNFX01 (sample SAMN13153363, study PRJNA577476) | soil metagenome | isolation source: 40 cm soil or saprolite under grassland replicate 1 | place: USA:California | collected 2016-06-15
GAAGGCGATGCGGAGATGGCCGGGCGCGAGCAGCCAGTACCAGTCCCGCCTGGCAGGCATCGATGTGCCGGTGGCCAGGCGCAGCTCGCCCTCTTCCCAATACTGGAGGACCACGGGACTCAGGCGCAGGAACCTGGCGCTGCCGCGCATCGTGGCGTGGCCAGGGATCGTCCGGGAGAGGACCCAGGGGCCCTCCAGGGCGGCAAAGATCCGCTCCTCAAGCCCATCATGAGGATGCATGCGGCCATGATGCCGTGAACCATGGGGCGGCGTTCAGGCCGGACGCGACGACGCCGCAGTGACCGCGTCAGCGTCTGCGTCAGCCTCCGCGTCCGGGGCCTGGTCCTGCCCCTGCCAGTGGCCGACCAGGTCCGCGTACAGGGGGGAGGCGGCCAGCAGCTCCTGGTGGGTGCCGAGCAGGGCGGTGGCGCCGTCCAGCAGCAGGACCCGGTCGGCGCGCAGTGCGGAGCTGATCCGGTGGGCGATCACCAGCAGCGCGCCGGGGCGGGCGGTGAAGGCCTGCTCGGCGCGGGCCTCGGCGGCGGGGTCCAGGTGGCAGGCGGCCTCGTCGAGCAGCACGATCCCGGCAGGGGAGAGGTAGGTGCGGGCGAGCGCCACAAGCTGCCGCTCGCCGGCCGACAGCTCCCGGCCGCCGCTGCTGAGGTGGGCGCCGTAGCCGCCGAGGCGCGCGACGGTCGCGTCCAGGCCGACGGCAGCGGCGGCGTCGTCCAGGGCGGCGTCGCCGGGTTCGGTGGGGCAGAGGTAGGTGAGGTTCTCGCGCAAGGTGCCGGTGAAGACGTAGGCCTCCTGCGGGATCAGCGCGACGGCCCGGCGCGTGGTGGCGGGGTCGAGCTGGGGGATGGGCACGCCGCCAAGGCGAACCTCGCCTCGCTGCGGCTGGGCCAGCCCGGCGAGCAGGGCGGCGAGGGTGGACTTGCCGGCCCCGCTCGGCCCGACCACGGCGAGGTGGTCACCTGGGCGCAGGCGCAGGGCGAGGTCGCGCAGCACCGGGTCGGCAGTGGCGCTGTAGGCGAAGGTGAGCCCTGCCGCCTCCAGCTCGACGGTGGGGCCAAGGTTCAGGTCAAGGTCCAGGTCAAGGTCCAGGTCCAGGGCGGTCCCGGTGGCCGGTGGGGTGGTGGTTTCGGCCAGGCGCCGCAGGGTCACGCTGAGCTGGAGTCCCCAGGTGCCGGTGACGTGGACCAGGGTGCGCAGCGCGGGCTCCAGGCTGGTGGTGAGGTAGACGACCGTGCCGGCCATCGCTCCGGCCGACAGGCGGTGATGCCGCAGCAGCCACGGCGCGGCGCTCAGCAGCGCGACCACGGGAAGTTGCGCGCCGACGGCGACCACCAGCACCCGGATCGCCCCCGCCCGCGCCAGCGCCCGCGCCGCGCGCGCCTGCCGCTCGACGGCCGCACCGGTGGTGGCTAGGGCGTGGTCGCCGGCACCGCAGGCGAGCACGTCGCGCAGGCCGCCGAAGATCTCCGCAGCGATGCGCGGCACCTGCTCGCCGGCAAGTACCAGGTCCCGCTGGCGGGCGCCGAGGCGGCGCAGCGACACGGCGTAGAGCGCCAGGGCAAGCGCCAGAGGCGGCTCGACCAGCAGCCCGGCGGCGGGCGCCAGCGCCGCCATGCCGACCAGGCTCGCCAGCAGGGTGAGCACTACCTGCCGCAGGGTCCGCAGCAGCGCCGAGAGCAGTTGCCGTACGGCCTCCACCTGCTCGGCGAGCCGGGCGACCTCTGCGCCTGCGCCGCTCCCGGCGCCCCCTGTTCCCATGCCGCCGCCCGCGTCGCGGGCCAGGGCGCCGCGCACCACCGCGCTGGCGAGGCTGTCGCGGAGCGGCTCCACCAGCTCACCGAGCCACGGGTAGAGGCGCCGGGTGGCGATCGCGCCGGCCAGCCGTGCCAGGCCGAGCAGGCCGAGCCAGCCGAGCCCAGCGAGCGGCCGGCCCGCCAGGAAGCCCCGGTCGAGGGCGGCCGCGACCAGCAGCCCGGACAGCAGTGCCGGCAGCGCCTCCAGCAGCGACCAGGCAGCCACCCGGCCGAGTGCCCGGCGCTCGGGCTGCAGCTCCCGTGCGAGCAGCGTCCAGCCCGCGCGGCGGTTCATGACCGCCTCCGGTGCACCAGCGCGCCCTCTCCAGCGCCGGGCTCGCCGCCGGACCTGGACCCGGCTGGCCGCTCCGGCTCCTGCTTCGGTCCGGGCGGCCGCGGCGGCGGGGTGGGCGCGAAGATCGCGCGGTAGGCAGGGTTGGCCCACAGCGCGGCGTGGGGCGCCAGCGCGCGCAGGCGGCCGCCCTCAAGCCAGGCGACCAGGTCGGCGCGGGCGGCGGTGGTGGCGCGGTGGGCGACCACCACGCAGGTCCGGCCGGCGCCAAGCGCGGCCAGGGCGCTAAGGACCTTGACCTCGGTGGCGGTATCGAGGCTTGAGGTGGCGTCGTCCAGGACCAGCACCCTGCCGCCCTGGGCCTGGGTGAGGGCGCGGGCGATGCCGAGGCGCTGGGCCTCGCCGCCGGACAGCGGCGTCTGCGCCAGCGGCGTGTCGTAGCCGGCGGGGAGGCGGCGGATGAAGGCGTCGGCCTCGGCGGCGCGGGCGGCCCGCTCGACCGCTGCCCGGCTCGCGCCGCGCCGCCCGTAGGCGATGGCGTCGTGGACGCTACCGCCGAGCAGCACGGGCCGCTCGAAGGCGCAGGCGACCGCGCGGCGCAACGCGGTCGCCTGCAGCTCGGCGAGGGGGACGCCGTCCAGCAGCACCTCGCCCTCGTCCGGGTCGGCCAGCCCCGCCAGCAGCCCCGCCAGGGTCGTCTTGCCCGCCCCGGAGCGCCCCACCAGCGCCACCGTCGCCCCCGCCGGCACCTCCAGGTCGAGGTGCTCCAGCACCAGCAGCGGCTGCTGCTCCACCTCCGCCTCCGCCGGTACGGGCGGCGCCGCGCGGACGGTGACGCCGCGCACGGTGAGCCTGCCGGGACCATCGGGCAGCGTGCGGGTACCGCCTGCCCGGCGCCGGCGGGAGGGCGGGACCGTCAGCACCTCGGTGACCCGGGCCGCGCCCACCCGGGCGCGGGCGCCCTCGGCCAGGGCGTCGAGCTGCTCGAAGGCGCTCAGGGCCAGGCGGACGTAGGCGACGGCGGCGAGCAGCCCGCCGGGGGTGAGGCCGCCGGCGGCCAGCAGCAGGCCGCCGCCGGCCAGGACGAGGATCTCCAGGGCTGGGACCAGCAGGGCGGCCCGGAAGGCCACGCCCTGCTGGACGCGCCACAGCGCGCGGCCGGTGGCGGCTAGCTCGGGCAGCGGCGCGAGGATCCGCTCGGCCTCGCGGGCCTCCGTGCCGCTGGCGCGGATGGTGCGGATCCCGGCGAGCGCGTCCAGCAGCCGCGCCGCGATCGCGGCCTGCAGCTCCTGGTAGCGGCGAAACAGCCCGGAGGCGTGCGCCACGAACGCCCGCAGCACCAGCAGCGCCGGGGGCAGCCCGAGCAGGAACGTGGCCGCCAGCCGCCAGTCGAGCAGCGCGAGCGCGACCACCGCCCCGGTTGCCGTGGCGGCCGCGACCGCGGCGCCGAGCAAGGCCGGCAGCGCATGCCCGGCCGCGGGGGCGTCGGCGCTGAGCCGCGCCGCCAGGTCGCCAGCGGCGAAGCGCGCCTGGCCAGGCAGCCCGAGGGAGAGCGCGTGCCGCAGCAGGCGACCTCGCAGCCAGGCGGTCGTGTCGGCGGCGGCGCAGGCGCCACCGAGATCGGTGCCGGCCTCCGCCAGCGCGCCAGCCGCTAGCAGCAGCCCCAGATCGATGACTGCCCGGTGCAGCGGCGCGGCGGCCGCTCTGTGGCCCTGGTGCAGTGCCGCGTCCACGGCGCCGGCCAGCGCCGCCGGCAGCAGCAGCGCCACGGCGGCCTCCGCCAGCGTGGCGGCAACCAGCACCGCCACCCACCACGACCGCCGCGCCGCTCGCAGCAGCAGGCGGTCCGCGTCCCGTTGCCGTGGCACGGCCACGGGAGCGGGTGGTGCCTGCGCTTGCGCTGCCATCGGCACGTCCCCCCGAAATTGCCCTGGCTGAAAGCCCTTGAAGCTCCTGCCTGCCGTACTGGTTGTGTGCGATGCTCCACGGTTGAGGGGTACGGAGGGCGAGCCCTCGCGGACCCGCCCCCGTACCGCTCCCCTCCGGCCGTGCCACCGACGCCGCTGGCGGCTGGCCAGGCCTGCCTGTCTTGCCTGTGCTGTGGAACTTGGTTGCAACGGTTGCTGCGTGTCTTAGCCGATGCTGCTGACCAGGCAGGTAATGAAACAGGTGGTATGGCACCTGTTCAGCTCCGCGTAGGTCGGCGCCACCGGGTCGGTCTCCGGGAGGCGCTGCAGCGCGTCGAGGTCAACCTCCAGGCACTGGATCGTCATGCGTTTTCACCTCCTCTCGGGGTCTCGTCGGGACAGGTCGGGAGGCCGAGGAGGAAGCGCACCACCTGCCGCCGTAGCGCCTCGCCGCCGGCTGCGCCGGTCAGGTCGTGGCCTCCGCCGCCGACCTCCAGGTACTCGAAGTCGCCGCCTTCGCCTTCGCGCCGGCCCAGCTCCAGCAGGCGGTGCCGCAGCGCCCGCGACTCGGCGACCGGGATGACCGGGTCGCGGTCGCCGTGGACGATCAGCAGCGGGCAGCGCAGCGCGCCGCAGAGCCGCAGCAGGTCGCGCGGGCCGATGTGGTCGTGCAGCTCCTGGTCGCCGCCGAGCTGCGTCACCAGGCTGCGGACCGACGCCGTGCCGCCGCGCAGCAGGCGCTGGCCGGACAGGAACGGGGCCAGCGCCACGCATCCCGACCACAGCGCCGGTTCGGTGCAGGCCGCGAGCAGCGCCAGGAAGGCGCCGTAGCTCTCGCCGAGGACGCCGAGCCGCTCGGCGCCGCCGCCGAGGCCGAGAACGCGGCGCTCCCGTACCAGCGCGGCGGCGATGCTGCGGATGTCCTCCAGGTCCGGCCCGCCCCAGGCGCCGCGCAGCGCCAGCCGGTGCTGGCGGCCGTAGCCGCTGCTGCCGCGCTGGTTGGGTGCGACGACCGCGATCCCGGCGGCGGCCAGGGCCTGGAACAGCGGGTCGAAGTCGAACCGCCAGGCAGCCGCCGGACCGCCATGGAGGGCGAGCAGCAGCCGCCTGCTGGCTCGCCAGCCGGGACCGCCATAGACGATCGCCTCGATCGGACCGGCGGCGCCGTCGAGCTGCTCGACGTGCGCCGCCGCCCATGCCGCCGTGGCCGTGGCGGCGGCACCGCTCAGCGACCAGGCCGGCACTGCCGGGGGCGCTGCGGCGTCGGCTCCGGCGCCGGGGCGGTCGGCGACGGTCAGCACCGCCGGGGGGACCGTCGGGGCGGAGAAGGGGAAGCGGATCGCCGTGGTGCCCCAGTGCGCGGTGCCGCGGACCCGCCCGTCGGGGATGTCGAGGGCGTCCAGCTGGTCGCTGGCCGGGGTGTAGACCGCCAGCCAGGAGCGGACACCCTGGTCCAGCTGCAGCAGCACGCGGCGCCCGTCAGGGTCGAGGGTGAGCGGCCGCAGCGGCTCGCCCGGCTGGCACAGTCCCGGCGGGAACCGGACTGGCTGGGGCTGGGAACGGCCCAGCACCGTCCAGCCCACCCGCTCCTCACCGCTGGCGTCGGTGGCGGTCAGCAGCAGCCCGGAGCGCGGGGCGCACAGCAGCAGCCGGTCGTTGCTGCCGGGCGCAACGTCGAGCAGGGTGCTGTGGGAGCCGTCGCGCAGGTCGATGGCGACCGCCTTGACCGGACCACCGGCGCGGGCGAGGAGGTCCGCGCCGAGCAGGGTCGCGTCCTGGTCGAGCCACACCCCGCCCTGCAGCAGTCCGGGGACCGTGGCGAGCCGCTCCAGCCAGGGAGGCTCCGAGCGCACCCGCCAGATTGTCGAGCGGCCGCCGTCGCCGTTCCTGTCGTCGCTGTCCTCGCCGTTGCCCGCCTCGAAGGCGATCGCGTAGCAGAGGCAGCACGGGTCGGCGCCGGGGGCCGGCAGGAGGCGCAACCCAGTGGCGCGCAGCATGCCGAGGGAGCGCTCACAGGGCGGACCGCCCGACCCGGTGCCGCCGCTGAGCAGGGTCACCTCATGCGCGCCGGCGCCGTTGCGGCACAGCAGCACCCGGCCGTCGTCCAGCGGCAGCGGCTGCACCTCCAGGCCGACCGGCCGCCCGCCTGGCACTGGCAGCGCCTCCCACCGGGGCGCCGCGCTCTCTCCCTCGAACGACCATCCCTCCAGGTACAGCGCGGCGGCGCTGGCATCGCCGCCGGCAGGCCCATCGGCAGCGGCCAGGCAGACGGCCCGCGTGCCGGCGGGGGAGAAGCGGAAGCTCACCCGCGTCAGCACCGGCGCCCCGGCGTCCGCTCCGGCGTCGCGGACCGCAGGCGCCGCCGTCGCCGTGGCGCTCGTGGCCGTCACCGTGGCACCCCCACCGGCGCTCCCGGCGCGCCGAGCACCGTCCCCGGTGGCGCTGACAGGTCGCCACCGGGGGCGGTCCCGGCTTCCGCCTCGGCGTCGACCAGCCACAGGCGGGGTCCGCCGTGGCGCAGCCGCAGCAGGAAGGCGAGCACGCCGGCCAGGCCGACGCCGTACTCCGTGCCGAGGCCGCTGCCGCTCTCGTCGGGGGCGACCAGGCGGCCGCCCCGCCAGGCGCACTGCGCCAGCAGCACGGCAGCCAGCTGCTCGGCCCAGGCGAGGTAGCGCTCGTCGCCGAGCGCCCAGGCCAGATCCAGCAGGAAGTCGCCGTTGCCGGCCAGGCCGTGGCAGTTGGCGGGGGAGCACGCCCAGCGGTCGTGCAGCACCGCCACCGCTGCCTGCTCGGCCAAGGCGCGGAAGCGCGCCTCGCCGGTCGCCTGCCACAGGCGCAGCAGGAAGGTGCCGACGCCGGAGGCGCCGTTGCACCAGTACGACAGCCGCTTGTCCGGGTCGTGCGGGCCCATGCCCCACCAGGCGGCGCCGCCGTCGCGGGTGGCCGCGTCGGCGAGCGTCGCGCCAGCGGCGGCGGCCATCGCGACGCAGTCCCCCCGCCCGGTGGCAAGCCCAGCGGCCAGCAGGAAGCTGCCGATGCCGGCGGCACCATGGGCGAACCCGTAGTGGGCGCTGCCGGCAAAGGTCGACTCGAACGCTTGCGGCACCGGCCACAGCACGGCCCCGGCCGGATCGCGCACTGCTGCCTCCAGCAGGCCGTCCGCGCAGCGCTCCAGCTGCCGTCCGAGAGCCGCCTCTCCGCTGGCGCGCCACAGGTGCAGCAGGGCCAGCCCCGCGCCAGCGGCGCCGTGGGTCACGTCGGGGTTAGGCCAGGTGACCGGCAGCCGCGCCGCCAGCGCCAGCGCCCGCCCAGCCAGCGCCGCGTCGCCCAGGGCGACGGCCGCGTCGTGCAGCGCCCAGGCCGTCCCGGCACGGCCGAAATACAGGCCGGGCAGCAGCCGCGGCTCGTCGGGCAGGCGCCGCTCGATCCAGTCGCAGGCAACCCGCAGCGCGCCGTGCAGGCGCTGGCCCTGGCGCTCGCCGCCGTCCCCCCGGCAGGAGCATGCCAGGGCCAGCACCGCAGCGACCCCTGCGGCGCCGTGCTGCACGTTGCACGGGTCGGTCGTGGCGCCGAAGCAGGTCGCTGGCCACAGGCGCGGCCCCTCCGGCGTCATCGCCGCCAGCAGGTGCTCCAGCCCGTCGCCGAGCAGCCGTTCCTGCTCTTCGGCCGGCAGCCGCCGTGCAGCTGCTCCACCCGATCCCGGTCCGCGGAAGGGGGAGCGCCCGGCGGTGGCGGGTGCCTGCGCCGCCAGGCGCTCCCCGGTCTGTGTCTGGGTCGGTGTGGTGGCCGCCGTGGCGAGGAAGGCCCGGACGCGGTCGAGGGGCCAGCGCTCGGCCGGAGATTCCTGCGTCAGGCCGAGGATGGCGGGGGTGAGGCAGGCGGCGGTCTGGCCGTGCTCGGTCCCGGTGGCGAGGGCCAGCCAGTCCCGCAGCCGCTCCCGAGCGGTGCGGCGGCCCGGACGGTCCTCCAGGAAGACCGGGTTCGCCCCGGTGGCCAGCAGGAACAGGACCATGCCGAGGCTGTACAGGTCGGCGGTCGCCGCTGCTGGGGCTGGTACTGGTGCGCCCCGGAGCTGCTCGGGTGCGGCGTAGCCAGCCGTCCCAGCAGCCGCCGCCTCGTCCCCGAACGGCACGGCCAGCTCCAGGTCGACCAGCATCGGCCGGCCGTCCGCGCCGACCAGCAGGTTCGCGGGGGTCAGGTCGCGCAGCACCACCCCGGCGCCATGCACCCGAGCCAGCAGGTCCGTCAGGTGCGCCGCCAGCGCGACCGCCGCCGGCCACCCCACCCCCAGCCCGGATCCGGCCCCGTCGGCGGCTTGGCTGCGGATCCAGCGGTGCAGCGGCACGCCCTCGACCAGCTCCTCGGCCAGGAACAGGTGGCCGTCCTGTTCGAACAGCGCCACGCAGCGCGGCGCCACCCCGAGCGGCGCCAGCCGCTCCAGCATCCGGGCCTCGTGCCGCAGCGCGTCGCGCACGTCGCGCCCGCCGGCCCCGGCTTCGACGTGTGGTCGTGCCTGCTTGACGACCACCGCGGCACCGCTGCTGCGGTCGCTGGCGCGGAACACCCCGCCCCGGTTGGCATGACGGATCGCCTCCCGCACCACGAACCTGCCGCCGAGCAGCACCGGTGCCGGGGCGGGCGCCTGCAGCGGTGCACCCTTCCCCTTGCCGTCCGGAACCACCGGCGGCGGTTCGCCTGGGGGTGGAGGCGCCCACGGCGGCGGGGCGAACCAGGCGTCGCGGCGGTCCTCGACCAGGGTGCCGTCGGGGCCGTGGAGGACCGGGCGGTAGTCGCCGTCGTTGCTGAGCCGCATGCTGCCGCTGAAGGCGCCGTAGCGGTAGTGCACCAGGCTGCCGGGGCGCCAGGGGCGGTCGGACAGGATCGCCGGGCCGGGCAGGCCGGTGGTGGCCCGGTCGAGCTGCTCGGCCAGGCGGCGGAACTGCTGGTCGTCGGCGGGGTAGACGGTGAGGAACTTGCCGGCGCCGCCGCGCGGGTAGTGGGTGGAGTTCAGCCGCCCGAGCTGGCCGAGGGTGCGGGCGAACTTGAAGGTGGCGTGCTCCTCCAGCAGCACACCGAGGGCGCGCTCAAGCACGGTTGGCGCCGACGACCGGGTGGCCGACAGGTGCAGCTTCCAGCCCTGCCGGCGGAGTAGCGGCTCACCCGGCCACACCTGGCACCAGACCGAGTCCAGCACCACCCGCCAATCGAGCGCTGTGTTCTGGCCGACCGCTGCCCGGACCAGCTCGACCAGGGGAGCGGGTGCATCCTGATGCTGATCGCTCTGATCGAGCGCCAGCGGCGACAGCAAGCTCACCACGTCCATGCCCGGCCCCCCCGCCATCGTGCACGAATCAGTGGAATCTACTTCTGTAGCCCGATACTAACGAATCAACTAGATGTGGTGAAGAGGGATCAGTGCATGAAAGTTGCGATAAGACCTAACCATCGAAACAGCGTAGAAGGATTACAACGCTTGAAGCTCGCAACAGGCAAAAGGGCTCAAGGTGACGGTTGCCACCGAGGCCATTCCTCGGAAGAAATCCGCATTGTGGTCATGGCGTGCCGCCCTGATTCTGATAGGGTCATGCCCCGAAGTCGCTGATGATGGTCGCCATCGGTGGCCGGGCTTGCCTGGCCGAGGGATGTGCATGGGAACCCTGGAAGGACCGTTGGTTCCACCCGGCCAAGACGCCCAAGACGGCAACTCTTGGGAGTCGCCGCTGGCCTCGGAGCCCCTGTCTGGCATGGTCGCGGGGCGAGCGCTGTCGCGGGCGCGTGGTCCGGGGCTGTGGTGGCGCCTCCGTCGCCTGCCTGGCTCGACGCAGGCGCTCTTCGCGCTGCTCGCGCTGATCGTGCTGTTGTCGCTGGCGGTGGTGGTCGCCTGGCCGCTGCTGGTCGCTGGCACCCTGGTGATCCTGTTCGGCCTGTGGCGCATCGAGCCTGCCGCCAGCCAGCCGGGGGTGGGCAGCCGCGGGCAGGCGATCGCGTCGCTACTGGTCGGGTCGATCGCCCTCGCCGCCGGTGCGGGGCTTGGGGCTGGCAGCACGAACTCGTCGGGGTTGCGGGGAAACCTGGGCGACGTGGCCGCCCGCAGCCTCGACGCGACCCAGGTCAAAGTCCGGCCCGGCGCGCACAAGCAGGCCAAGAGCGCGCTCGGGACCGCCACCGCGGGCGCGGTCGTGCCACGGTCAGCAGGCAGCCCGCCGGCCACCGCGGCCGGTGGCGCTCCGGCCGGTGCGACCGCGCTGTGCAACGACGACAGCTACGCCTTCACCAAGAAGGACACCGCCTGCAACAAGCGGGGCGGGGTGGCGCAATGGATCGTCCCCCCGACCACCGCCACCCCAGCCACCACCGCACCAGCGGGTGCGACCGCGCTGTGCAGCGACGGCACCTACAGCTTCGCCCCCAAGCGGGCGCAGGCCTGCCGCAGCAACGGCGGCATCGACACCTGGCTCGGCTAGCGCCATAGCCCCGAAGCCCTCAGGGTGTGAGCAGGTCCAGGCCCGGCTGGAAGGGGCGCGGCTCCTCCAGGCAGCAGCTGGCGAACGAGAAGCCCTGCTGGCGCATCTGTCCCCAGACGCGCTTGGCGGGCTCGTCATGGAGCTGCAGCAGCCGCCCGACCACCACCGCCCCGGCGACGGTCGCGCCAGCGAGCCGCAGCGCCGAGGCGGCGCTCTGCAGCCGCGCGCCGGTGACCAGCACGTCGTCGAGCAGCAGCACCCGTGCGCCCCTCGCGGAGGCGCTCACCACAAAGCCGCGGTCGTCGGCGCGCCGCGGACCGAGCGCCGCCGGCCCCGGCTCCAGCAGCTCCGCCTCGCGGGCGGCCAGCGCGGGGAAGTGGCGGATCGCATGGCGCAAGGGGTGGACGCCCCGGCGGCCCTGGCTGCTCGGGACCGTCACCAGCAGGTCCCAAGCGCCGCCGGCCCGCTCCAGGCAGCCCGCGTGGGCCTCCAGGAAGCGCGCCACCGTCGCGCCTACCTGCCAGGAGAGCTGCGGGTTGGGGCGGTAGCGGCTCTTGTAGCCGGACAGCATGCGGTCCAGCTGCGAGTCGCGGCGCAGCAGGCTGATCGGGGCCACCAGCCGCAGCGGGCAGCTGACCTTCGCGCTGATGGTGGCACAGTCGGGGCAGAGCGCCTCGCCCGGTGGCGAGGCGCCGTGGCAGAGGTCACAGGCACCCGAACCCGCCGCCTGCACCGCCGTGTACTTCTCGAGTGACCCGGTGAGATCCTCGACCGAGACTGTCACTGCGGCGTCAGCCGCAGGCGAGCTGCGCGCGAAGCTCCACCATGGCCTCCACCACCTCCACCGCGTCGTCCACGCCATCGACGATCGTTGTGCCGGAATGGGCAGCATAATGCTTTGCCCATGGTTCGCATAGCACCAACGATCTAGTTATGAACAGCCGCTTGTCATGCTCGAGGCAGTGGCGGGCCTGATTGCGGACCTCGCTGAAGGCATCGCCGTCGACCGCCACCAGCCCTAGCGCGATCCCGCTCATGGTGGCGTTGCGCAGCACCGCCGAGGTGAAGGTGGCCGGCGCCTCCGGCCAGGTGGGGGAGACCAGCGCGCCGCTGCTGGCGATGCGGCGGTCAAGGCCGCGCAGCCGCGCCGGATGGGGATAGTCGAGCCCGGTGGCGAGCACCGCGATCGTCCGGCCGCCAGCGTCGAGCGCCGCATCGTGCACCGCGGCGTCGGCCGCCGAGTCGAGGCCGCAGACCACCGTCACCCGCCGGCGGGCAAGCCCGGCGGCAAGCTCCCGCGCCCGCTCGACCGTCTCAGCGGCTGCGTCCGGCGCCGCCACCACCGCGAGGGCGCACTCGTCAGCGGCGCTCAGCCGGCCGCGCAGCAGCAGGAACGGCGGCGGGTCGAACACCAGCCGCAGGTTGGCCGGGTAGCCGTCGTCCAGCACCGTCACCAGCCCAAGGCCGCGCTCGCCGAGGCTGGCGACCAGGGCGCTGGCGCGCTCCAACAACTCCGGGCCGACTCCCCGCGCCAAGGCCGCGGCGTCGTCGCGTTCGTACCACTCCAGGTCATCGAGTTGTCCGGCGAGGATCCGCTGAGCGCTGCCGGCCCGCTCGATCAAGGTTGCGGCCTGGTGCCATTCCAGTTGGCTCGCCGCAGCGAGCGCGAGCACGGCGGCCTGCTCGGCCAGCTGCTCGACGCCATCGGGCATCGTGACCACTCTCCCCATCGAACACATGTTCGGACTATAGCTTGTCTGCGCGCGGTGGGGAAGCCCTGGAAGCCTATCAGGTTCGCGACTCCCGCCAACCCCGCGATCAGCCGTAGCGGTGGCCGTTCAGGTCCACCCAGCCGCCCTCGTGGCTGCCGGTGGCGTGGTGGGTGTAGTGGATGACCGGATGGCCCGGGTCGGGCTCGAACTGCCCGTGGACGGTCACGGTGCTGCCCGGCGTCACCGGCACCCGTGGCGCCAGGGTCAAGTTGTGGTCGACCTCCACCACGACCCCGCCGCCGAGGTCGAGCAGGAAACGCTCATGCGGCCCGTCCGGGCCAGTAGTCTCGTCGGGCAGCACACCGGTGACCTGCCCGCGCACCGTCACCTCGGCGCTGCGCCCGGCTCGCAACGCGAGCACCAGGGCGTGGTTGTCGGGTGCCGCCGGGCGGCAGCCGGCCAGCAGCACCACTGCCAGCAGCGCCGACGCCGCCAAGGGCGCGAGGGCGAGCCCCGCGACCTGCGTGGTCCTGCTGGTTCTGGTGGTCCTGCCAGCTAATCCCATTTCGTACCGGCCCCTGGGTCGCATCGGTCTCGTGAACCCGTCAACCCAACTCCCAAGACCATTTGTCATTAGCGGTTTCATAGCCTAAATCCGCAGCACCGCAAGTTCTCGCCGTGCGTGCGACCAAAGACGTGTAGCAGAGGAGGCAGTATGCTAGGATTCGAACATGAGTTCGAATAAAGTCATCTCGGTCCGACAGGCGTATCAGTTCGCTCTGGACCCAAACCGCTGCCAGGACCAGGCGCTGTGGTCGCACGCAGGTGGCCGCCGATTCGCCTGGAACTGGGGGCTGTGCCGGGTGCGGGAAGCCCTTGACGCTCGTGCGGCCGAGAAGACCGCCACGGGGGTAGCGGTCACAAGGGTGCCGACTGCGTTCGACCTCATCAATGCTTGGAATCAGATCAAGAAGACCGACCCGAGGCTGTCATGGTGGTCGGAGAACTCCACGTATGTCTACCAGCAAGCCTTCCGTGACCTGGAGCAGGCACTACGTCACTACTGGAAATCCCGCAATGGCGAGCGGAAGGGCCGGCGACTTGGGTTCCCGAAGTTCAAGAAGCGGGGCCGCTGCCGTGATTCCTTCCGGCTGCAAGGGAAATCCCTCCGCTGTGAGGACAATACCGTCACGCTGCCCAAGCTCGGCCCGATCCGCACCCACGAGTCCACCCGCAAGCTCTCCCGGCGACTCGCCAACGGCACCGCCCGGATAACCTCAGCCACCGCCAGCCGCACCGCCCATCGCTGGTATGTTTCGTTCGCGGTCGAGGTGCAGCGCATCATCCCCGCCGCCAATGGCCAGACCGCCACGGTCGGCGTGGATGTCGGCGTCCGGCATCTTGCGGTGCTGTCCACCGGTGAGCTGATCTCCAACCCTCGCCCCCTGGATCGATCCCTCCGCAAGTTGCGCCGCATCAGTCGCGCCTACTCCCGCACCAAGGAAGGCTCGGCCGGGCGGCGCGAGACCGCCGCCCGGCTCGCCCGCACCCACGCCCGGGTCGCAAGCGTCCGCCGCGACGTGCTCCACAAGCTCACCACCCGTCTGGCAACCGAGTACGGGACCGTCGTCGTCGAAGACCTCAACGTTGCCGGGATGACCAGAAACCGGCGGCTGGCCCGTGCGGTGGCCGACAGCGGCATGGGGCGCGGTCCGCCGCATGCTCGACTACAAGTCCGGCTGGTACGGTGCTCATTTGGTAGTGGCCGACCGCTGGTATCCAAGCTCCAAGACCTGTTCTGGCTGCGGCGATGTGAAAACCAAGCTCGCCTTGTCGGTGCGGGTCTTTGAGTGCGACCGCTGTGGGCTGGTCCTTGATCGGGACGAGAACGCGGCCCGTAACCTTGCGAATCTGGTCGCCGCCAGTGGGGAGGAGACCCTAAACGCCCGCGTGAGGGACTGTTAGACCACTGGTGACAGTGGCACGTCCGGCAATCCCGCCGCCAAGTGGCGGGAGGCAGCGGGAAGCCAGCACCGGATAACTGGCAAGACTGGTACCACGGCCGTAAGAATCCCGCATCAGTCGAACACATCACCGCCAGAGATGGGTACGACACGAGGGGGTGCGAGACCTGGAACCCGATCCGCGCGCTCGACTGGAGCTTCTGTACCACAGCTATGCCGACCAGGTCAGCGCCTACGCGCGCCGGCGCACGTCCCACGACGAGGCCATGGAGGTGGTCTCGGAGACCTTCCTGGTCGCCTGGCGCCGGCTCGACGCGATCCCCGGCGAACCGCTGCCGTGGCTGTACGAGGTCGCGCACAAGCTGCTCGCCAACCAGCGGCGCTCGCTGCAGCGCCGCCAGGCGCTCAGCGAGCGGCTCTGGCAGCGATGGCAACGCCAGCACCAGGGGGCGGGTGGCGGGATCAGCGTGGACCCCGCTGACGAGGTCGGCAGCCGCCTTGAGCTGCTAGCCGCCATCCGGCGCCTGCCACCGCTCGAACGCGAGGCCATCTGCCTGGTTGCCTGGGAAGGGTTCGACAACCGGCGCGCCGCCCAGGTGCTCGGCTGCTCCGCGGCGGCCTTCGCGGTCCGCCTGCACCGCGGACGGCGCCACCTGCTGCAGGAACTCGGCGTCGCCGGGCCGGGGGGGCCACCCGCCAAGCGGCCCGCCAGGCAACCTCCCGACCCATCGGGGGGCCCCGCGGCCACGGTGGGAGCGGCCCGCAGGACTTCCGGCCGCGGGACCGTGCCCCCCGAACCCCCCGAACCATCCACCAGGCGGCCCGACCCAGGCCGAGTCGAGCTGAAGGGGTGAGCGAGCGTTGCGCGACGACGAACTGCTAGAACGAGCCAGGGCAGCCAACCCGATCCCCCCGCCAACGACCGCCGGCTGGTCACGCAGCCGGGAGGGCCGGCAGCTTCTCTCCGCCATCCTGGAGGCCGCCCCGCCACGCCGCCTCCGCCGTCAGCGCGGCCAGCACCACCGCCAGCATCACCGCCACAGCCGCCTGCACCATCCGATGGCGGTCGCGCTGGCGCTGGTGGCCCTGCTGGCGATCGCCGTCGGCACGGCGACCTATGTGATCGCCCAACCCGAGCCCAAAGCCAACACCGCCTGCTACGACCGGCTCGACCGGCGGGCCGACCTGACCGGGGTCGGCCCCACCGTGCTGGCGCAGCGGACCCCGGCCGAAGCCTGCGCGCTGCGCTGGCAGGCGGTCTTCGGCCAGCCCCTCCCGCCGGGCCTGCTCACCTGCCTGCTGCCAAGCGGTGTGACCGCCGTCTTCCCCGCACCCGCCAGCGGCGGCCTGCAGCCCAGCGACGGCTGCGCCACCGTCGGCGCCACCGTTGCGGCCGCGCCCACCGTCACCACCGCTGCCACCTCCGCCCCTCCCAACAGCGGGAACACGCACAACGGCAGCGACGGCGGCGGCGGGACCAGCGGCGGGGGCGGGACCAGCGGCGGGGGCGGCGCCGGGCATCTGGACCCCGCCAAACTGGCAACCTGGCAGGCCGACATCGGCCGCCGCCTTGCCGCCCTGCCCGGCAGCGACCGCTGCTGGCCCCGGCAACGGCTGCTGGTGCTGCTCAAAGGCTCCCTGCGGGACGACGCCATCCCCTTGACCGTCGCCGACCTCGGCACCGGCGAACCCGCCAACTTCACCATCGACCCGGTCGACGGCCGGGTCCTGGTGGTCCAGACCATCGACGGCTGTGCCCCCGCCTCCACCCCAACCGAGACCTCTCCTTGAACCTTAACCTGAGGCCGAGCAGCAGTGCCGGCGGCGCCGGCTGAAGTTCTGCCAGAAGGTTGCCGATATTGCTTAGGTGACCGTCTACGCGTGTCTGAGAGGCCCGCGGCGGCTGGGTTTCGTGTTGGCCGTCGCGGTGGCTGCCACCTTGACGTGGCCATTCCCGGCCCCTGCCCCAGCCGCAGCTGGCTCCAGGTGGCACGCCCGGGTCGTCGCTGCTGACCGCGTCTACCCCAACGGCGTCCGGGTCTCGACCGGTGTCGGCAAGGGGCTCACCCCCGGCCAGGACCCAGCCACCGCCACCGCCTCGGCCGTGGTCGCCTGCACCCCCGGCTACACCTGCGTCTACCAGGACATCAACTACGGCGGCCGGCGCCTGGAATGGCCGGACCCCGGCCAGCTCATCAACCTCGCCGACTACGACTTCAACGACCAGCTCAGCTCCTGGCGCAACCTCAACAGCGAGGCCGCCATCTGGTACGTCGCCGCCGACGGGCTCGGCCTCGCCCACTGCATGGCCGCCGGCGCCAGCAACCCCTGGGTCGGGTCCTCCGACAACGACCAGGCCTCCTCCCTCCGCATCCTCACCAGATCCACCTGCTGAGCACATTCGGTGAACAAGCTGAACCACCTCAAGTACGCTTGTCCTGGTGGTTTCTGCAGCGGCGCTGGGAGACGGACATGTTCATCATCGGGTGGCTGCTCATTGGGCTGGTAGTCGGCTGGTTGGCTCGCTTTCTCGTACCGGGGCGGGACCCGCTGGGTTGTTTCGGGACCGCGCTGCTCGGCGTGATCGGATCGTTCGTGGGCGGGTTCCTGTATGAGCTGATCACCTATCACAAGCTCGGGACGCTGCACCGCTCCGGCCTGGTCTTCTCGGTGATCGGCGCGGTGCTGGTGCTGCTGTTGCGCCGTGCGGTCACCAGCCGGAGCCGCTACGGGAACCGCTGAGGGGCCAGCGGAGGATCGCCTACAGCCCGCTGGGGCGCAGATCGAACCGGGACAGGTTCGGGGTTGCCGGGTGGGTCCAGCCGGCCGGGCCGTCGGCGAAGGCGCGCAGCAGGTTGAGGGTGATCTGGCGCACTGCGGCGGCGGTGACCGGGCTGTTGCGCCCGGCCGCGCAGACCTGGTCGAGCTGGCAGACCCAGCTGGAGGTGCCGGTGTCGAGCACCCCAGCGCCGCTCCTGGTGGTGTACCAGGTGACGTCGGAGAAGCTGGCGTGGAAGCGGCAGCGCAGCGGCGAGTGGGCGATCAGCTCCAGGCGGGCGGGGGTCGGCGCGGTGGTCATGACCCGGTCGTACTCGGGCCCGATGAGGTTGGGGAGTGTGGAGCCGGCATGCAGGCCGGTGCCCCGCAGCAGCCAGGAGGAGCCGGGGGGTTCGGGGGGCACGGTCCCGCGGCCGGAAGTACCGGCAGCCGATCCCAAGGTGGCCGCGGGGCCCCCCGATGGGTCGGCTGCGGTGATGACCGCGTCGGCGTGCGCGGGGTTGCACTCGTACAGCTCGCCCAGCAGGTCGCTCTCCGGCTGGTCCAGGGGCGGCTCGCGCCAGTCGGTGGTGACCTCCTTGCGGTCGCTGCGCCAGGCCGGGTCGGCGCGGGCTGACTGCGGCTTGTAGTTGACCTCGTGGCGGTCGGGGCCGAGCGGCGACGGCTCCAGGCGGATGTGGCGGAAGACCGCGTTGGCGCCGAGGAAGGCGAGGTTGACGCCGTGGTCGCGGGCGGCTTCCGCGCCGCGGCGCATCACCGTCGACCAGTACTCGTCGTGGCCGAGCGACAGCAGCGCCCGGTGCCGCAACAGCAGCCCGGGACGCTGGTGCAGGTCCACGTCGGTCCAGTAGCTGACATCGAAGCCAGCCTGCTCGACCAGGCTGACCAGGGGCAGCTCGCCGCTGAGGAAGTCGCCGGCGCCGTCGCCCTCGAGGTAGGGGCGGTCAAAGGAGGCGACCCGCGAGCGCAGCTCCGGTTCGCGGCCCGGCCCCCAGTACAGGTTGCGGCCGCCCCAGTCGTTGTAGGCCTCCCAGGTGGTGACGGCGTTCATCACCACCAGCGGGTCGGGGCTGGAGTCATTGGTGACGGTGAGGGGGACGTAGCGCTCTGGGCCGGTGGAGGCGACCAGCTTGAGCAGGTAGTCGCCGGGCGGCCAGTCGGACCCGACCGTGAGCCGGAGCGAGGGGCGCCACGGCGCCTCGACCAGGTTGGTGAGCGGCGCCGTGTCCGGGGGTGCCTGGCGCCGGCCGTGCAGTTGCGGCGAGCGCCACAGCAGGCGGCCGCGTTTGCCGCCATACCAGCCGATGCGGTAGGCCTCGACGTGGAACCCGGGGGCGGTGGTGGAGACGAACAGGCGCACCGCCTCTCCGGGGGCCGCGCTGACCCGGTCGGCGTAGCCCTCGATCGCCGCGGGGTCGCCGCGTCTGGTGATGCGCCAGGCGGCAGAGCCGGGGTGGCGGTTCTCGGCGGCGATCCACCCGGCGTCGCCGACGAGGATCTGGCGATCGGCGGGCTCGGCTTTTGCGCCCACGGCCGGCAGGCCGATGCTGCTGGCGTGCCGGAGGCGCGACCGCAGGCCAGGCGCGGCTTGGCGGGCCGCCACGGCGGCAGCGGCGAGCACCGCGAGCGCGAGCAATCCGGCGGCGGCCCGGCGCACCGTCGCGCCGCTCCCGCTCCCTGCGATTGTTCGCCAATTCGTTATCACGAACCTCCCAGTACGGGAGCTTCAGGAACGTCTCACGTCACGCTCGGGCGGACCGCGCCGATGAAATCGCCGCGCAGGAACGGCTCGATCCGTACCACCGCGCCGGTGTGCGGTGCATCGATCATGTTGCCGGCGCCAATATAGATCCCGACGTGGTGGATGGTCGACGGGTCGGCCGGGTTGTTGGCGTAAAACACCAGGTCGCCCGGTTGCAGCGCACCCAGGTCGAAGACCCTGGCGCCAGCGTTCCATTGCTGCGCAGCGGTGCGTGGCAGCTGCATGCCGGCGGTCCGGTAGGCGGCCAGCACCAGCCCGGAGCAGTCGTAGAAGCCGTTCTGCCCGACCGCGCCCCACTGATATGGGTGGCCAAGCTGGTCCCAGGCGAAGGTCACCACCTGGTTGATCACCTGCTGCTGCGACGACCCCGCCGGCAGCACCGACGTTGCCGCATAGGTCGAGGCGAAACCAAGAACTTTGTCGACGTACCATTGCGCGTGGTTGTATTGGAAGATCGCATTGCTGACGTCGTGGCCACCCGCCGCGCCGTTGGCGCACAGGTAATTGGCGGCGGCAAAGATCGCGTCGGCGGGACTGTAGGGACTGATGCCACCGCCATCGACATCTTGCTTCGCGTAGCGCCAGAACGCCGCGCCGGCAGGAAGTCGTGGATCGATTCCCATCTGCATAGGGCCAGCGGCGCCCGCGAAATTCATGCCGGATGACACCCCGGGAAGAGTTGACCGCCCGTGGTTGGTCTCCTCCTTGCCAATCCCCGCGAGCACCTGCCAGGGCAAGCCCGGACAACTGTCGGCGGCCGCCTCATAGAGCGCGAGGTAGTTGGCGGGAATATCCATCACCGCAGTGGTGCTGGGCCTGGCGCCACCGATGATCCCGGTGGCCACCCCCATGAGGACCATGCCAATGAGCGCAAAGAGGATGATGGGGGTGAGAAACAACAGGAGCAGCAGCTTCTTCATGCGGTCTCGGTCCTGGGGGGAGTCACGACGTTCGGATCGAGGTGTACCACAGCGCCGTGGTGGGGGATAGGCGAAGGTTCCACACCTCCGCCACGGAGGATGGTATTTTAGTTAGTCGGGAGGGTTGGCGGGATGCCCGGTCGCACCTGCGCCGGGAAGAGGTGGGAACGCGCACACGCTTTTGCGTCATTGCCGAGCAGTGTAACCTTTGACACGCAACGCGGGTGCGCAACCTTCCCCACTTCCCCGAGCCGCCGCGGAGCAAACATTGAATAGTGCAAGATTCACCCACATACGGACGGTCTGTCTGCCTCAAGCGGCTACAGGGGGTTCGCCGTGAAGCAGCTGAGAAGCCCCTTGATCGCCGCCGCCGACGAGGCCTACGTCCCCCTCGGCGGCCCCGGCGCCAGGCCACCTGGCGCCCCGAAGTCGCCGCCCCCGCCACCGCAATCACCGCCGCAATCACCGCCGGAATCGCCGCGGTCACCGTCGCGATCGCAGCCTGGGCAGCGCCAGCGCGACAGCGAGCGCGGCGGCGAGGCACAGCCGGCCCGCTACAACGACCGGCCGCTGCCGCCGGAGCCGAAGCCGCCGCCGGAGCCGGAGGCTGCCGACGCGCAGCGGCTCACCCGCATGCAGCGCCAGATGGGCGTGACCCTCCCGGCCCCGCCCGGCTCGACCGCAACCGCCGCCGACATCACCGCCGACCGCTTCCTCCGGGGCCAGGGGCTGCCGCCGCGCGACGGCTGGCGCCGCGCGGTCTACTGGTTCACCGGCGGGCGCATCAACCCCGGCCCGAGCCCGCTGGAGGTCGCCGAGCGCGAGCTGATCGCACGCGCCAAGACCCCCGTCCCCGGGTGCCGGTCGATCGCGGTGATCAGCCGCAAGGGCGGCGTCGGCAAGACCACCACCACGCTGATGCTCGGCCACACCTTTGCGAGCCTGCGCGGCGACCGGGTAGTGGCGCTGGACGGCAACCCCGACGCCGGCTCGCTCGGCTACCGGGTCCGGCGCGAGACCGCCGCCACCATCACCAACCTGCTCGCCGACGAGCAGATGATCACCCGCTACGCCGACATCCGCGCCTACACCTCGCAGGCGGCCACGCGGCTGGAGGTGGTCGCCTCCGACGACGACCCGCGCATCACCAAGGCACTGGGCGAGGCGGACTACCGCCGCGCCATCGCGCTGCTGGAGCGCCACTACAACCTGATCTGCCTGGACACCGGTACCGGCGTGCTGGAGTCGGCCACCCGGGGGATCCTGCAGCTCGCCGACCAGATCGTGGTGGTGATGTCGCCGAGCCTCGACTCGGCGCGGGCCGCCAGCTCCACGCTCGACTGGCTGAACGAGAACCGGCACGCCGAGCTCGTCCGCAGCGCTGTCGCGGTCGTGAACGGCGTCCAGGAAGACTTGCTTGTCGAAGTCGACCGAATACAGGAACATTTCGCTGGGCGCTGCCGCGCGGTCGTGCAGGTGCCGTGGGACCCCCACCTCGCGGCTGGAGCGGAGACCGACGTTGGTCGCCTTCGCCCAGCCACGCGGCATGCCTACCTCGGGGTGGCGGCCGCCGTCGCTGACGGGTTCCTGACGTGACCGTGAACAAGGAACGCAAGGAGGACGTGCGATGCACGCACAGGCACAGCTGCTCGCCGCGAAGCTGAACCTGCACATGACACCCAACTTCAACGCCCTGCCGGGGGCGGGGCCCATCCAGACGATCATCGACGGGGTCGGCGCCTTCGCGCTGTTCCTATCGCTCACCGGGATCATCATCGGCGGGGCGATGTGGGGCGTCGGCTCGCTCAGCTCCAACTACCACCAGGCGGCGGTGGGCAAGCGGGCGACGCTCTACTCGGTTGCTGGCGCCATCGTCATCGGCGCCGCTTCGGCGCTGGTGAACTGGGCCTTCACACTCGGTTCGACGACCTGAGCCTGAGCGGGAGCGACGTCACGGTGGCGATCGGTGAGCAGGACAAGGCCAGGGTGGTCTACCGGCTGCCTGAGCAACGCCCGGCTGGGGCCGCCCCTGGGTTCGGGCTGTTCGCCGTGCTCGGCCTCGCCCTGCTGTTGTTCGGCGGCGGCCTGTTGCTCGGCCGCCTGACTTCCGCCACCCATACCCCCGCCCGCAGCACGAAAACCCAAACCGCCAGCGGCGCGACCGGGACCGGGACGGCGACCGCGACCACCACGGCCGCGCTCGCCATGCCCACCGCCGGTGCCGCCACCAGCCAGGTCGGCCCGGCCCGCAGCGACAACGGTGTCCCCGTCGGCTACCAGCACTCGCCCCAGGGCGCCGTCGCCGCCGCCACCAACTACACCGCCGTGCTCTCCAGCAACCTGATCCTCGACCAGGCCAGCCGCCAGGCCGCGATCGGGACGCTGGCCGCGCCCGAGGCGCGCGCCGGGCTCGAAAGCGTCTTCGCCAAGACCGTTCCCGCCATCACCAAAGCGCTCGGCAACGCTGGCACAGGCAGCGCCGCCAGTGGCACCGGCGCCAGCGGCGGCAAGGTGGTCCTGCGCTTCATCCCGGTCGGCTGGCGACTGGAGCGCTACGACGCCACCAGCGCCAGGGTGTCGATCTGGGCGACCGGCATCGGCGGCTCCCTCAACCTCAACGGCGTGCCCGTCCAGGAGGGCTGGGGCATCACCACCGTGGACCTGCGGTGGACCGACAACGACTGGAAGGAGACCAGCGCGACCACCAGGGACGGTCCGGTACCCGTCGCCGACGATAGCGCCCCAACCGCTGCCTCGGTCATCGTGCCCGAGGCGCAGCAATTCAAGGAGTACCACTATGCGCCAGGGCCGTGAGCTCCCCCGTGCAGGCGTGCGCCGGCTGCTGCTAGTCGCCGCCCTGCTCGCCACGTCCTACCTGGTCGCCGTTCCGGCCTTCGCCGCCCCGCCGACCACCGCACCCACCACCGCAACCGGAACCCAGGCCCAGCAGCCCGCCGCCAAGCCGGCCGACGACTGCGCCAAGCTGTCCGGGGCGGCGCGCAAGCTCTGCACCCTCGCCAAGCATCCTGGCGGCGCGGTCGGCAGCGCGGTCGGCGGCGCCGCCACGGGGGTTGTCTCCACCGCCGGTGACAGCGCCCTGCGCAGCTTCACCGCCGCGGTCGCCTCGGCCGGCAAGTGGTTCCTGGACAAGATCGGCGGCCTCCTCAAGGGCACCACCAGCCCGAACGTGGTCGACGCCGGCTGGTTCGTCAGCCAGTACCGGGTGATGCTGGCCCTGGCGGTGCTGATGGCCCTGCCGATCCTGCTGGTCTCGGTGGCGCAGTCGATCGTGCGGGTCGACGTCATGCAGGCGCTGCGCTCCGCGCTGGTCTACCTGCCGATCGCGGCGATCTTCTCCGCGGTCGCCCCGGCCATCGTCCAGGTGCTGATCGACGGCAGCGACTGGATGTCGACCGCCATCACCCACAGCGCCTCGGCCTCGGCGCAGCAGTTCATGACCGACACCGGCGGCTGGCTCGGCGCCATCGGCGCCGGCACCGCCAACCCCGCCGTGCCGGTGTTCAGCGTGCTGCTGGGCGCGATGGTGGTGGTGCTCGGCGCCTTCTCGATCTGGCTGGAGCTGCTGCTGCGCTCGGCGGCCATCTACATCGCCGTGCTGTTCCTGCCGATCGGCCTGTCGGCGATGATCTGGCCGTCCGGCTGGCGCTGGTGCAAGCGCCTGATCGATTTCCTGATCGCGATCATCTTCGCCAAGGTGTTCATCGTGGCGATCATCAACCTGGCCGCCTCCGGCCTCGCCCAGGGCGGCGTCGCCGACAAGTTCGAGGGCGTGCTCGCTGGGGGCGCCCTGCTGCTGATGGCCGCCTTCACCCCGATCGCGCTGCTGCGGCTCATCCCCCTGGCCGAGGCGGCGGTGGTCGGCGCCGGCCAGCAGCGCGCCGCGCTGCGGCAGGCGACCCAGGGTGCCACCGCCTTCACCAGCTCCTCGGTGGTGTCGCAGATGATCCAGTCCCGCTTCCGCGGCGCCGGCAGTGGCAGTGGCAGTGGCGCCGCCGGCGCGGGCGGCTGGGCGGCCGGCGCAGCCACCTCCGCCGCCTCCTCGGCGGTGTCGGGGGCGCGCCAGCGGGTCAACTCGGGCTTTTCGACCATGACCCCGGACAGCGGCGGCGGTGGGATGCCTGAGGGTGGCGCCCGGCCGGCGCCGGTCCCCGCTCCCGCCAAGCCGGAGGCCGCGCCCGCGTCGTCCAACGGCTCGGGCTCCAGCTCCAACGGCGGCTTCGGCGGAGGCATGGCCAGGCCGCTGAAGCTGCCGGAGCTGGCACCAAAGGGCGGAGTCGGATCGGATGCGTAACCAGGCAGGCAGCCAGGCCGTCTACCGCTACCGCTTCGGCCCGCTGGAGCGCCGCGGGCTCGTCGGCAGCCTGCGAGCCGGCCAGGTCGCCATCCTCGGCGTGGCGGTGCTGCTGGTCATCGTCATTGTCGAGGCGATCCGCAACGGCGTCGGGCTCGGCATCGGCGCCATGATCCTCGGGGTTGGCATGCTGGGCACCTTCGTGCCCTTCGGAGGCAGGACACTGAATGAGTGGGTACCGGTGATGGCATCGTTTTTTGGCCGCAAGCTGAGCGGCCGTGACCACTACCGCTCGGGTGCGGCCGAGGCCGGCACCCGTTTCCAGGGCGGCGACGTGCCGGTCCGCCTGCCCGACCCGATCGGCAAGATCGAGCTGATCGCCTTCCCCTTCCGGGGCGTCGAGCTGGGCGTGATCGCCGACCGCGCCAACGGCACCTTCACCGCCGTGATCCAGGCGCGGGCACGCTCCTTCGTGCTGCTCGACCCAGCCGACAAGGCCTACCGCCTGGCCGGCTGGGCCGGCGTGGTCGCCAGCCTCGCCCGCGAGGGCAGCCCTATCAGCCGCCTGCAGTGGATCGAGCGGACCGTGCCCGACGACCGCAACGCCCTGTCCCGCTACCTGCGCGACGCGATCGACCCGTCGATCGGCATCGACGCGCTGCCGCTGCAGAGCTACCTGCGCCTCACCCACGGCGCCGGCCCGGTCACCGAGCAGCACGAGCTCTACATCGCCCTGCAGGTCAGCGCCAGCAAGGCCCACCGCATGATCCGCCAGGCAGGAGGACGCGACAGCGGCGCCTGCACCGTGCTCGCTCGCGAGCTCGAGACCATGGCACGGCGGCTGGAGTCCGCCGAGGTCGAGGTCCTCCACGCCCTCGGCCCGCGCCGCCTGGCCGCCACCATCCGCCTCGCCTACGACCCCCACGCCCGCACCAACCTGGCCCGCCTCGCCACCGCCGACCCCAGCCGCGAGGAGGGCGTCAGCGCCCGCAACGCCTGGCCGCAGCGCACCCAGACCTACTGGAGCCACTACCGCACCAACGACGTGGTCCACGCCACCTACTGGATCGCCGAGTGGCCCCGCATGGATATCGGCCCCGACTTCCTCGCCCCCCTCCTGGTCCAGACCCGCTGCATGCGAACGGTCTCCGTCACCATGGAGCCGGTCCCGCCCATCAAGGCCATGCGCGCCGTGGGCTTCGCCAAGACCGCCGATGTCGCCGACGAGGAACTGCGCCAGAAACTCGGCTTCCTCGGCACCGCCAAGCGCCGCAACCAAGCAGACGCCGTCGCCCGCCGCGAACAAGAACTCGCCGACGGCCACGCCGACGTCCGCTTCTCCGGCTACATCACCGTCACCTCCGACGACACCGACTCCCTCCTCGAAGCCTGCGGCGAAGTCGAACACGCCGCCGGCCAATCCCGCCTCGAATTGCAACGCTGCGACGGCGAACAAGAAGTCGCGTTCACGTACGGCGCATTGCCCCTCTGCCGAGGCTTGCGATGAGAAGTAGAGCGCGCCGGCCAGCACACCGGGTCACGACCGCTCACCTCCAAGCGGCATACCCGTTTGTCTCGGAAGGCGGGCTTGGCAGCGAGGGTGTATATATCGGGCGCGATGTATTTGGCGGAAGTTTCTGCTATTGTCCCTGGACTCTTTACCAGCGGGAAATTACCGGTCCCAATATGCTTGTAATCGGACAGATTGGGTATGCGAAGTCGAGTCTGACCAAAACGTACCTTTGGCGACAAATGCTCTTCGGTCGCACCGCATGGGTGATCGATCCGAAGGGTGAGTACAGCCGCCTAGCGGCGTTCTGCGGGGTCGAGCCAGTGCGGTTTGCGACCGGGGGGAACCTCCGGCTCAACCCGCTCGACCCGATGATCAGTGGGCAGTCGCAGCTTGCCCTGCTGCGGTCGATTGGGACCGTGATGCTGGGGCGGAACCTGCGGCCGGAGGAGGACGCCTGTCTGGAGCGAGCGCATCACGAGGCGGTGATTGAGGCGTCCAATCGGGGGATGCAGCCGGTGATGCCGCAGGTGGTGAACCGGTTGCTGGATCCTTCGGATGCGACCGCGCATGAGTTGCGGGCTTCGATGGGGCGGCTGGCGGAGGACGGACGGCAGCTGGCGCTGGCGTTGCGAAGGATGGGGGCTGGGGACCTGCGGGGGATGTTCGACGGGCCGACCTCGCGGGGGATCGACCTGACCGGGCGGCTGGTGGTGTTCAACCTGCGGGAGGTCAAGGACGAGGCACGGCCGATCCTGATGGCCTGCACGGCGGCGTGGCTGCAGGGGGCGTGGGCGCGCAACGACGGAGTGCGGCGCATCGTCGTGCTGGACGAGGCGTGGGTGGTGCTGCGGCACCTGGCGATCGCGCGCTGGCTGCGGGAGAGCTGGAAGCTCGCACGCCAGTACGGCGTGCAGAACATCGCGGTGATGCACCGGCTGTCGGACCTGACCGCCGCCGGGGACGCCGGCAGCGAGCAGGTGCAGCTCGCCAAGGGCCTGCTGGAGGACTCCGAGACGAGGGTGATCTACCGGCAGTCGCCCGGCGAGGTGGAGCAGGCCCGCGAGCTGCTCGGCCTCACCCAGACCGAGGTGGAGCAGATCCCCACCCTGGAGCGCGGCGAGGCGCTGTGGCGGGTCGGGCGCCGCTCGTTCATCGTGCAGCACCGCATCGACCAGGTGATCGAGCGGGAGATCGTCGACACCGACGCCAATATGGACGGCCGGCCCCCACCGTGGGCGGCGGGCGAGTCCGACGACGCCGAAGCCGTCAGCGGGGACGCGTCATGACTGGCAAGCTCCCCAAGCCGCAGGGCCCCAGCGAGCAGTTCCTGCTGATCGTGCTGGCAATCACCTTCGGTGCGCTGGTGGTGCTGTGGCTGACCGGGGAGGTCGGCGGCTACCTCGCCTCCGGGCACTGGCC
>WNFX01002637.1_pt1 | contig 26845 bp, 23 predicted proteins | sample 5400111 | NCBI WGS metagenome assembly WNFX01 (sample SAMN13153363, study PRJNA577476) | soil metagenome | isolation source: 40 cm soil or saprolite under grassland replicate 1 | place: USA:California | collected 2016-06-15
CCTCCACGTCCGTCGGCCGCACCGCCCCCTCCAGCGGCGCACCATTCTCGAAGACCTCATACAGCGCGCGGGCGTCCACCGAGCCGAGCCAGGTGCTGGCATTGGCCTGCGGGTCCAGATCGATGACCAGCACGCGCCGACCCAGCTCAGAGAGGGCGGCGCCGAGGTTCACCACGGTCGTCGTCTTGCCGACGCCGCCTTTCTGGTTCGCGACAACGACACGTCGCATAGGCACCACCTGATCGAGAGGCATTCACTATCAAGGCGGCAGCCTACAACACAACGCCGTCGGATCGGTGGAACCTGGGACAACCCAAGCCACCGCCGACCCAATCCGGGCAGGACAGGCCGTAGGCCTTCAGACCGCAACGATCTCGAGGGCCACGCTGCTTGTCTGCACCAGTCGCCTCATGTCGGCGGGATCGGAGGTCGCAACCATGGAGGCGCTGTACTGGACGGCCGTGTCAATCACGGTCGCATCGACGACGTCGTCGGTCGCGGCTGCACCGAGGAGCGCACCGAGCCGCTGACCAGCGTCCGCGGCCACGCCGACGATCTCGCAGCCGTTGAGGAAGCGAGCCAGCCGCGCTTGACGGCGCCCGTCACGCCAGACCTGCGCGACCACGCAGACGGGCACGATGAACTGAGCGTTGCGATCCAGCTTGTGCAGCAGCGCCAGCCGGTTGCTGCCACGCTCGGCGGCGATCAGGCCGCCTGCGTCGACAACGATGATCACCCAGTGGCCCGCCGTCCGCTGGTACGGCTCCGGGCACGATCGAGGGCGGCCTGCACGTCGGCGATGTCCGCCTCGGTGGGCGGCGACTCTGCCAGCACCTCGGCGGACCATTGGTCCATGCTGCGGCGGCGCTGCTCGGCTCTGACCAGCTCAGCGACGTACGCGGACACGCTGATGCCACGTTCGCGCGCCTTGGCGCGGATGTCGCTGCCAAGCGGGTCCGGAAGCGAGATGCTGAGTTTCACACCCTCATACTACCAGGTCAACGCCGATTCCATGCTTGCATCACTGAAGTGCAACAATGGCCGTCACTCTTTTTCATCGGCGTCGATTTTTTTTTGGAGGCGTGATGCCACCACTGCGGTCGCGGACTGTGACCCACGGCAGGAATATGGCTGGTGCTCGTGCGTTGTGGCGGGCGACTGGAATGACCACGGCTGATTTCGGCAAGCCGATCGTGGCGGTCGCGAACAGCTTCACCCAGTTCGTCCCCGGGCACGTGCACCTGCGGGACGTCGGCCGGATCGTCGCGGACGCGGTCGCGGCAGCGGGCGGGGTCGCGCGGGAGTTCAACACCATCGCGGTCGACGACGGGATCGCGATGGGGCACGGCGGGATGCTGTACTCCCTGCCGAGCCGGGAGTTGATCGCCGACGCGGTCGAGTACATGGCCAACGCGCACTGCGCCGACGCGCTGGTGGGCCGATGGAGGCCGGCAAGGTCGTGGCCAGCGACGGGGTCGCGCGCCGCAGCCTCGACCTGATCGACGCGATGATCGCCTCCGCCGACGACAAGACCTCCGACGAGCAACTGGAGCAACTGGAGAGCGCCGCCTGCCCGACCTGCGGGTCGTGCTCGGGGATGTTCACGGCGAACTCGATGAACTGCCTGGTCGAGGCGCTCGGCCTGGGATTGCCGGGCAACGGCTCGGTGCTGGCCACCCACACCGCCCGGCGGCAACTGTTCGCCGACGCCGGCACCACCGTGGTGGAGCTGGCCAAGCGCTGGTACGAGGAGGACGACGAGTCGGCGCTGCCGCGCAGCATCGCCAGCCGCGACGCCTTCGAGAACGCCATGGCGCTGGACATCGCCATGGGCGGGTCCACCAACACCATCCTGCATCTGCTCGCCGCCGCGCAGGAGGCCGGGGTCGGCTTCGGCCTGAAGGACATCGACGAGCTGTCGCGGCGGGTGGCGTGCGTCTGCAAGGTAGCGCCCAGCTCCTCGTTCCACCTGGAGGACGTGCACCGCGCCGGCGGGATCCCGGCGATCCTCGGGGAGCTGGACCGCGGCGGGCTGCTCAACCAGGGCGTGCACACGGTCCACGCGGGCTCGCTTCGGGAGTTCCTGGACCGCTGGGACATCCGTGGCGCCGCCCCCAGCGCCGAGGCGCTGGCGCTGTTCGGCGCCGCGCCCGGCGGGGTGCGCACCACCGAGCCGTTCAGCCAGTCCAACCGCTGGGAGTCGCTGGACACCGACGCCGAGGCGGGCTGTGTCCGCTCGGTGCGCCACGCCTACACCGCCGACGGCGGGCTGGCAGTGCTGTGGGGCAACCTCGCGCCCGAGGGCTGCATCGTCAAAACGGCCGGGGTCGACCCGTCGCTGTGGCGCTTCTCCGGCCCTGCCAGGGTCTTCGAGAGCCAGGAGGCCGCCGTCGAAGGGATCCTGAACAACCGGATCCAGGCCGGCGACGTGGTCGTGATCCGCTACGAGGGTCCCCGCGGCGGCCCAGGCATGCAGGAGATGCTCTACCCCACCGCCTTCCTCAAGGGCAAGGGCCTCGGCGCCAAGTGCGCGCTGATCACCGACGGCCGCTTCTCCGGCGGCACCTCCGGCCTGTCGATCTGCCACATCTCCCCCGAGGCGGCCTCCAGCGGCACCATCGGCCTGATCGAAGAGGGCGACACCATCGCCATCGACATCCCCAACCGCTCCCTCGACCTGAAAGTCAGCGCCGACGAGCTCCGCGCCCGCCGCGAACGCCTCCTCGCCGACCTCGGCAGCTGGCGCCCCCGCGATCGCGACCGCTCAGTCAGCGCCGCCCTCCAGGCCTACGCCGCCCTGGCCACCTCCGCCTCCACCGGCGCCGTGCGGGATCTGGGCCTGCTACGCCGCTAGGTGCTCTGTGGGAAGCCGAGGTTGATGCCGCCGTGGCTGGGGTCGAGCCAGCGGGCGGTGACGACTTTGCCGTGGGTGTAGAAGTGGACGCCCTCCACGCCGTGGACGTGGCTGTCGCCGAAGAGGGACTGCTTCCAGCCGCCGAAGGAGAAGTAGGCCATTGGGACTGGGATCGGGACGTTGATGCCGACCATGCCGATCTGGACTTCGTTCTGGAAGCGGCGGGCGGCGCCGCCGTCGTTGGTGAAGATGGCGGTGCCGTTGCCGTAGGGGTTGGCGTTGACCAGCTCGAGCGCCTCGTCGTAGCTGCTGGCGCGCAGCACTGACAGCACTGGGCCGAAGATCTCGTCGCGGTAGACGCTCATCTCCGGGGTGACCCGGTCGAACAGGCTGGGGCCGAGCCAGTAGCCGCTGGCCTCGCCGTCGACGGGATGCTTGCGGCCGTCCACGACCAACTCGGCACCGGCGTCGGTGCCCGCGTCCAGGTAGGAGGCGACCTTGTCGCGGTGGGGGCCGGTCACCAGCGGGCCCATCTGGGCGCTGGCGTCGCAGCCGGGCCCGACCCGCAGGCCCGTGATGCGGTCGGCGATCTTTTGGACCAGCTCGTCGGCGGCCGGCTCGACCGCGACCACCACCGAGATCGCCATGCAGCGCTCCCCTGCCGAGCCGAAGCCGGCGTTGACGGCGGCGTCGGCGGCTAGGTCCAGGTCGGCGTCGGGCAGCACCACCATGTGGTTCTTGGCGCCGCCGAGCGCCTGGACTCGCTTGCCGCTGCTGGTGCACCGTTCGTAGACGTAGCGGGCGATGGGGGTGGAGCCGACGAAGCTGGCCGCGCGGATCCCAGCGTGGTCGAGCAGCGCGTCGACCGCGACCTTGTCACCCTGGATGACGTTGAAAACCCCGTTGGGCAGTCCCGCTTCCACCCATAGCTCGGCGATGCGGATCGAGGCGGAGGGATCCTTCTCGCTCGGCTTGAGGATGAAGGTGTTCCCGCAGGCGACCGCCAGGGGAAACATCCACATCGGCACCATCGCCGGGAAGTTGAACGGCGTGATCCCACAGACCACGCCGAGCGGCTGGCGGATGGCGTAGCTGTCGACCTTGGTGGAGACGTTCTCGGAGTAGCCGCCCTTGAGCAGATGCGGGATGCCGCAGGCGAACTCGATCACCTCCAGGCCGCGGGTCACCTCGCCTTCGGCGTCGGACTGCACCTTGCCGTGCTCGGCGGTAATCAGTGCCGCCAGCTCGGCCCGGTGCCGGTTGACCAGTTCCCGGAAGGCGAACAGCACGCCGGTGCGCTTGGCCAGCGAGGCGTCCCGCCAGGCCGGGAACGCCCGCGCCGCGGCCGCCACGGCGGCGTCGACCTCGGCCGCGCCGGCGAAGTCGACCCGGCCGCTCAGCCGCCCGGTGGCGGGGTCGTAGACCTCCCCCTGCCGCTCGGAGGTGCCCGTCCAGCGGCTGCCGTCGATCCAGTGGGTGATGTGGGCGGGCTCTGTTCCTGTCATGGTCATCGTGCACCTACCTCCTCGCCTGCCGCGGCCAGCGCCGCGGTGAGGATCTCCAGGCCTTCGTCGGCTTCGGCGGCACTGACCGTCAGGGGCGGGGCGATGCGCAGCACGTTGCCGAACAGGCCGCCCTTGCCGATCAGCAGGCCGCCTTGGCGGGCCTCCTCCATCACCTGGGCGGCGGCCCGCGCGCTCGGCACCTTGCCGCCCGGCTCGACCAATTCGACGCCGATCATCAGGCCCTTGCCGCGGACCTCGCCGACGACTGGGAAGCGCGCGGCCCGCTCCCGCAGCCCCGCCAACAGGCGCGCGCCGACCGTCTGGGCATTCTTCTGCAGGTCGTGGTCGCGCAGGTAGTCCAGCACCGCCAGCGCCCCGCGGGTGGCCAGCGGGTTGCCGCCGAAGGTCGAGATCGAGTTGGCGGTAACCGCGTCGACCAGCTCGCCGCGTGCCACCACCCCGCCGATCGCCAGGCCGTTGCCGAGGCCCTTGGCGAAGGTCATCGCGTCGGGGACGACACCGTGGGCCTGGATACCCCAGAAGTGCTCGCCGGTGCGGCCCCAGCCGGTCTGGACCTCGTCGGAGACGAACAGGATGCCGTACTCGTCCAGGACCTCCTTCATGGCAGCGAAGAAGCCGTCCGGCGGGGTCGCGAACCCGCCGACACCCTGGATCGGCTCGGCGATCATGCAGGCGACGTCCCCGGAGGTGGTGGTGAGCAGCACCTCGCGCAGGTCGTCGACGCACGCCTGGATGAACTGGTCGTCCGGAAGGTGCCCGAAGGGGCTGCGGTAGCGGTAGCCGCCGTGGACGTAGCTGACGTTGACCGGGGTGAAGCTGGAGGCCGACCAGCCGCGGTTGCCGGTGATGCCCATCGCTGCATAGGAGCGGCCGTGGTAGCTGTTGCGCAGCGCCAGCACCTGGTTGGAGCGCCGCGCGGTGGTGGCGAACAGCAGCGCCGCCTCGTTGGCCTCGGTGCCGGAGTTGGTGAAGAACACCTTGGCGTCGGGAATGCCGGACAGCGCCGCGATCCGCTCGGCCAGCTCGACCTGGTTGCGGATCAGGTACAAGGTGGAGGTATGGACCATCCTGCCGGCCTGGTCGCGGACGGCCTCGACGATCTCGGGCTGGTTGTAGCCGATCACGGTGGTCAGGATCCCGCCGAAGAAGTCGAGGTAGGTGTTGCCCTCGCCGTCGGACACCCGGCAGCCCTTGCCGTCCACCAGCTCGATTGGGTGCTCGTAGAAGAGCGTCAGCCACGAAGGCAGCACCTTGCGATGCCGCGCGAGCAGCTCAGCGTGGGACGACATAACCCCTCCGTTCCGGTTCCCATCGGACGACAAACCTCCAGTATCGAGTCTCTTGGCCGAGGTGGCCACAGGCAACCCGCAGAATGTCCTCTGCATCGCGGTTTCGCTGTACAAGCCGGCACCCGGACCGTCACTTCGATTGCGACCTCGATTGCGACCTCGATTGCGACGGCGATGGCGTGAGGGCGGCCTCGGTGACGTCACGCACCAGCTCGACCATCCGGTGCCCATACTGGCGGGGCGAGCTGACCCGCAGCACCAGGCAAAACTGGCCGCCGTTCTGGCCGGCCAGACGGCGCAACCTGGCCGTCTCGCGTAGGAGATAGGCCACCGCGCCACGGTTGGCGGTGGCGGTCTGGCCGCAGATGACGAACACCGGCCGGGTCCCGGACGGCGGCACCAGCCGCGCCAGCACCGCATGCGCCTGCTCCTCCGGGTCCCAGTAGAAACGCTGGTCGCCGACCACGATCCCGACGGAGTCACGGCGGTTCGGGTTGTAGGGCCGCAGCGCCACGCCCGGGAGGTAATGGGCGAAGTGCGCCTTGGTGCGCTCGTTGGATTGCGGCCCGCCGACGCAGAACTCGGCCTGCTGGCCGGGGACTTCGGTAAGCTGGTCGAACACGGTCATCTCTGGCTCCCCGCCGAGCTCGCGGACCTGCACCGCCAAGTCGATGAGGGCGTGAATATCGGAATGCCGCATGCCCTTCGGGTTCGCGGGCATGCGGTTCATGACCAACAGGCAGCGCTCTGTGGGCCTCACCCCGAAGAAGGCTGCCTCCCGCCGCCGACGACGCAGCCCGTAGAGGCGCTGGCCAAGCCATACCGCCGTGCCGCTGAGCAGGCTCGTGACGAGGCCGAGCACCACGTTGGCCAGCGCTCCGGACATGGCCTACCTCCAGCTCCGATCGCGGCTGTTGCCGTTGCCGTTGCTGTGGCCGTTGCGGAGCCGCTCGGCCAGGGCGGTATGGCGACGCCCAGCGCCCGCCACGTGGACCGCCCGGGCGAGGGCGCGTTTGGACCCGACCAGCACCACCAGGCGTTTCGCCCGGGTCACGCCGGTGTAGAGGAGGTTGCGGGCCAGCATCATCCAGGCGCTGGTCAGCAGCGGCAGGACCACGCAGGGGTATTCGCTGCCCTGGGAGCGGTGGATCGACATGGCGTAGGCGTGCGTCAGCTCGTCCAGCTCGTCGAAGCCGTAGGCGACCTGCTCGTCGTCCATCAGCACCGACAGCTCCGCGTCCTCCAGGGAGATCCCGGTTACCACCCCGACCGCGCCGTTGAAGACGCCCTTGTCGTAGTCGTTGCGGACCTGGGTGACCTTGTCGCCGACGCGGAACACCCGCCCACCGGCGCGGCGCTCGGCCAGCCCTTCCCTCGGCGGGGTCAGCTCCGCCTGGAGGCGCTCGTTGAGGGCGCCGGCGCCGGCCGGGCCGCGGTGCATCGGGCACAGCACCTGGACGTCGCGGCGTGGGTCCAGCCCGAAGCGGCGTGGCAGCCGCCGCGCGACGACGTCGACCACCAGCTCGGCGGCGGCCTCCGGGTCGTCCTCGGCGAACAAGAAGAAGTCGTCGAGGCCGTGGGTGAGCGGCATGCGGCCGGCATTGATGCGGTGCGCGTTGGTCACCACGCCGCTCTGCTGGGCCTGCCGGAAGATCCGGGTGAGCCGCACCCGCGGGATCGCGCCGGAGGCGAGCAGGTCGCGCAGCACCTCCCCGGCACCGACGCTGGGGAGCTGGTCCACGTCGCCGACCAGCAGCAGGTGCGCGCCGGGCGGGATCGCCTTGACCAGCTTGTTGGCCAGCAGCAGGTCGAGCATGGAGGCCTCGTCGACCACCACCAGGTCGGCATCCAGGGGCCGGTCGCGGTCGAAGGCCGCGTCGCCACCCGGGCGGAGCTGCAGCAGCCGGTGCAGGGTCGCCGCCTCCACCCCGGTCAGCTCCTCCAGCCGCTTGGCGGCCCGCCCGGTCGGCGCGGCCAGGATGACCTTGGCGCCTTTGGCCGCCGCCAGCCGCACGATGGCCCGGACGGTAAAGCTCTTGCCGCAGCCGGGTCCGCCGGTCAGCACCGCCACCCGCTCGGTGAGCGCGACCCGCACGGCGGCCTCCTGCTCGGGGGCGAGCACGGCTCCGCCCGGGGTCCCACCGGTCCGCCGCAGCCAATCGAGCGCCACTGCCCAGTCGACCGTCCGGAAGGCGGCCAGACGGTCGCCGGGCGCCTCCAAGAGCCGCTTGAGGCCGCCCGCCAGCGACACCTCCGCCCGGTGGAACGGCACCAGCCACACGGCGGTGACGGTGGCACCAGCCGGAGCGGCCTCCGCAGCGCCGGCACCGTCCTCCCCCGCCGCCTCCAGCCCGATCGGCACCGGCAGCGCCACCGGCTCGGCGACCACGCCCTCCTCAACGACCAGCTCATCCAGGCAACGCTCGGCAAGGACCGGGTCAACCTCAAGCAGCTTGGCCGCAGCCTCCACCAGGTCGGTCGCCGGGAGGTAGCAGTGCCCGTCGTCGCTCGCCTCCGACAGCGCGAACTGCAGGCCCGCGCGGACCCGCTGGGGGCTGTCGTGCGGGATCCCCTGGCTCTTGGCGATCACGTCGGCGGTCCGGAAGCCGATCCCCCAGATGTCGGCGGCGAGGCGGTACGGCTCGTTGCGCACCACCGAGATGGCCGCGTCGCCGTAGGTCTTGTAGATCCGCACCGCCAGCGAGGTGGACACGCCGACACCCTGCAGGAAGACCATCACCTCCTTGATGGCCTTCTGCTCCACCCAGGCGGCGCCGATCAGCGCGGTCCGCTTCGGCCCGAGGCCCGGCACCTCGACCAGGCGCCCCGGCTCCTCCTCGATCACCCGCAGGGTGTCGGTCCCGAAGCGGTCGACGATCCGCTCGGCGATCTTGGGCCCGATCCCCTTGATCAGCCCGGAGCCGAGGTAGCGGCGGATTCCCTGGACGGTGGCGGGCAGCACGGTGACATAGCGCTCCACCTCGAACTGCCGGCCGTACTGCGGGTGGCTCTTCCAGCGGCCCTGCAGGCGCAGGCTCTCGCCGACCTGCGCGCCGAGCAGCGCCCCCACCACCGTGACCAGGTCGCGCTCGCGGCGGACCGCGACCCGCGCGACCGTGTAGCCGGTCTCCTCGTTGGCGTAGGTGATCCGCTCCAGCACCGCCTCAATGTCCATCAGCGAGACTTTAGTGCCTTCCGGCAACACCGGGCGCGGCAGGGCGACGGCCCGGCGTCCCTTGACGGGCGGGACGCCGGGCCGTCGAGCTCCGAGGCGGACGACCGGGTGGGCTACCGGTTGTCGGCGTCCCGTGGGACCGACGCGTCGACCGACGGGGCGAACCGCGGCGACAGCAGGCCGTCGTTGATCTCGCGGGTGACCGCGAAGCGGTTGAACGCGGTCGCCGGGAGGAACAGGCGGTCATTGGACTGGCCGCCGTCAGAGGTCCCCTCCAGGTCGACCTCCTCGGCGTCGAGCACGCCGTTGTGGTCGCTGTCGACGCGGGCGACCTCGGCGGCGTAGGCGTCGAAGATCCGCTGGTTGAGGGAGTGGGCTGCCGGCTCGAACGAGGCCGGGCGCAGGTAGACGTCCAGCATGACCTCGTTGGCGAGGCCGCTGGGGACAAACCGCAGCCGCTTCTCCTTGTGCTCGGGGTTGGGCTGCATGCCGCGATCCGGGTCCGCAGGGTTGGTGTCAAGCAGGCGGTCGGGGTCGCGAGCGTTGTTAGGGTTATCGCCCTGAGCCTGCGGGGAGTTCTGCACGCCCGACGGGCCGGAACCGGGAACGATCGACTGGCGAGCGCCGATCCTGCCCGCTTCGAAGGTGCCGGGAATCCCGCCGGTGAACGGCAGCTCGTAGGTCGGCGGAGTCCAGTCGGTGTACTGGTTGAACTCCCAGTAGGCGTGCGCGTCGCTTTGCTGCAGCGCGTTCCAGGCACCCATGCTGAGCTGCACCGGCACAGTGTTGGAGACGCGGCCGGGGAAATGGTCGGAGGCGCTCGGGAAGCGCACCGCCTTGCCGTCCACGGTGAAGCTGTGACCGGGCACGTTGTTGTGGTCGCCCATGGCGGCCAGGGCCTTGGCGTCAGCGGCGGTCAGCGTCCCGAAAGCGGCGTGCCCGTCAGTGCGCGGCGCAGCGGCCTTCGGCACCGTCACGTCATGGATCATCCAGCCCTCATACCAGCCGGACTCGTTGTTGATCACGAACAGGCCCGAGACGTCGGTCCAGATGTCGATGAAAGCGCCCGGGTCATTGGGGTCGGTCGGCAGGCCGGGCTTGGGCTCCAGCGACACCCGCACCGAGGCGACCGTCGGCAGGTCGCCGTTCGGTCCGGTCGCGGTTGGCGCGACGCCGTCGTTGAGGCCCTTGATCGTGGTGGTGAACTGGTTGGGCTGGAAGCCCAAGGTGCCGAGCAGGTAATACTGGAAGAGCTGGCTCGGCTTGTCCGCCTCGGCGAACGCGGTGCTCGGGTCGAACACGTGGGGCCGCAGATGCAGCGTCTGCAGCCGCTCCTTGAGCGGCGCCGGCAGGTTTCTGATGTCGCCGCGCTGCAAAAACCCGGGCGGCGCGGCAGGGGCGGTCGTCGCGCCGAACCCGACAGCGGCGTTCACCGCCACCAGCGTCGCCGCCAGCGCCACCAACACCACGGCACTGGCGACGGGTATGAGCTTGCGGGGTAGTGCTCTGGACATCTGGGCTCCTCGGCCTGGACAGGAGTGGACGGGACACAGTCCAGCCGCACGTCCCCGGGCACGAAGGAACGCCACACGAAAAGAAACGGATCGCCCCGGCCAGGCCACTCGGCATCAACTGCCGAAGCCTGCCGCCGGTTCCCATCAACGACGCTGTCCCCGCCCCCGCGGATGGCAGCCTGCAATGCAAGAACCGTGCCGGCGGTAGCCCGATTCCCGCCCTCTAGCGGCCGTGCCCCTGTTCGCAGCTACCGCTCGCGGGGTCCGCGTGACCCGTTCGATCCGCGCGGCCCGCGCGACGGACCCGGGCCACGCGGGCGTGGGCGGGGACGGGAGGGCGTCCCGGCAGGCGGACGCACTGGGGGGCGCGGGCTGCGGCGGTCGATCTCGGCACTGAGCTGGTCGCGGCGCCGCTCCCAGCGCTCCAGGACCTCGTCGATCGCGTCACGCGCCGCCTCGAACTGGTCCAGGGCAGACTGCCGCTGCCGGCCCGGCCCCGCTGCCGGCGCCCTGCCGCTGCCGGGCCGGTCGCGGCCCTCAAGCTGCTTGATGTCGACCACCAGCTCCGCGTGGAGCTGCCGCAGCTCGTGCAGGGCCTGGCTGAGCGCCCGCCGGGCGGCCGCCAGCTCGCTCGTCTTGGGACGGCGCTCCGTCGGCACGACCTGCACCAGCGCACGACTGACGGCCAACTCCTGCCGCCGCAGCTCCTCCTCGTACTGGCGAGGGCTCCGCTTGGACGCTCGCGGATCCGCCACGCTCATCAATCCCCCGATCCGACCAGCCGTCTGCAAAACGAACGGCAGACCTGCTCATCACAGCACAGCGTAACCGTCCTGGCAGCCAAAATTCAGACGTAATTTCCAGCGAGTACGCATGTTTTACCGGGGGTGCAGCGCGCACCGCAGCGCAATCATAACCGCTCATAACCGCCCAGCGTGCACGCCAGCGTTCACACCGCCCGCAGCCTCCCCAGCCAGCCCGGCGCCGACGCAGACCAGGACCCGCGAGCATGCCCCGGCTCGGTTATCCTCCCGGCATGCGCCTCGTTATCGCCCGCTGCAGCGTCGACTACACCGGCCGCCTCAGCACCCACCTCCCCCTCGCCACCCGCCTGCTGATCGTCAAAGCCGACGGCTCCGTCCTGGTCCACGCCGACGGCGGCGGCTACAAACCCCTCAACTGGATGTCCGCCCCCTGCACCCTCGCCGAAAACGAACCAGCCGGCATCTGGCGGGTCAGCAACCGCAGCGGCGAAACTATGACCATCACCATCGAGGAGATCCTCCACGACTCCGCCCACGAACTCGGGCACGACCGGGGCCTGGTCAAAGACGGCGTCGAACGCCACCTCCAGGAACTCCTCGCCGAACGCCCCCAAGCCCTCGGCGACCAGTGGATCGTCATCCGCCGCGAGTACCCAACCGACATCGGCCCGGTCGACCTGCTCTGCCGAGACGAGAACGGCGGCTACGTCGCGGTGGAGATCAAACGCCGCGGCGAGATCGACGGCGTCGAGCAACTCACCCGCTACCTGGTCCGTCTCCAAGGCCCCCTCGGCCAGGTCTGGGGCGTCCTAGCCGCCCAAGCCTTCACCCCCCAGGCCCGCGTCCTCGCCGCCGACCGCGGCATCCGCTGCGTCGAACTCGACTACGACGAACTCCGCGGCCTGGAACCCACCACCCCCCGGCTGTTCTAGCTCCAAACGCACTTCTGTAGGGCTTTAGGGTGTTGGCTGCAGCCGCAGGACTGTTTGGTCGGTGCCCTTAGCGACCCAGACGGCCGGGCTGCCGGTGGCGGTGCCGGTGGCGATGCTGGTGGGTGCTTTGCCGTAGGCGGCAGGCCCGATGGTGAGGATGCCGGTGACCTGGTTGTGTGCCAGGTCAATCCGCCACAGCAGGTCTGGGTCGCCGGTACGTCTGGGGGCGCTGGCGACCCAGACGCTGTCGCCGCTGACCGCGATGGAGGCAGGGAAGGGGTCCAGCGCCAGTACGGTCGTGGCCACGACCTTGCTGGTTGCCGGGTCCAGGCGCAGCAACGCGCCGTTGCCGTTGATAATCCAGATTCCCTGGGAGGTAGCGGCGATCTCACCGCAGCAGGTGTTGGCCGGCTGGCGGAAAACGGTTGCCTGGTCGGTTGCCGGGTCGATGCGGCTCATCCCGCCAGTGCTGGTCACCCATACGTGTGTGCCGCTGGTTGCCAACTCACCAGGACCGCGGACAGAGATCGTCTTCACGACCCTGCCGGTGGCCGGGTCGATGCGCAGGACCGTGTCGTCGAGGGTGTTGGACACCCAGACCGCCCCAGCGGCGACGGTGATTCCAGCCGGCTGGCGGCCTACAGGGATCGTCTGCGCGACCTTGTTGGTGGTCGGGTCGATGCGCGAGACGCTCCGGTCGACGCTGGACAGCACCCAGACCGCGCCCGGTGCGACCGCCAGGCGCGATGGGCCGCGCGGGACCGCGATGGTGGCCACGACCGCGTTGGTTGCCGGGTCGATGCGCACCACATGGTCTTCCAGCGTCAACGGCACCCAGACTCCGCCGTCGCCGACCGCCGGCGTTCCAGGATGGCCCGGAACCGGGATGGTGGCAGCCACGCGGCCGGGTGGCGAGGTGCTGCCCGCGATGGTGCCGCCAGGCCGGGTGGCCGGGCTGGTCGGGGCGGGCGTGGCGGAGCGGTGCGTGCGGTGTGTGCCGACCGCGAGCCCTGCCGCGATCCCTGCGGCGAACACGGCAGCGGCCACAATGACCCCAACGGTGACCGCGGTCACCCGTTGCTGTCGCCGGCGGCCCGTGAGCTGAGCAAGTCGTTGGGGCACATCGACCTCCGCAATGCTGTGGTCCAGCGCACGTGCGGCGCGGCGCAGGTGATCCTCGATCACTGGTCGTCCTCCATGGCGGCGGGTCTGACGGCATCGCCGAGCCGACCGGCCAGGGCCTGCCGGCCGCGATACAGTTGCGCCTTGACGGTTCCCTCGGCCAGCCCGAGCGTGTTGGCGATCTCGGCGACGGGCAGGTCGACGATGTAGTACAGGGCGATCACCTGGGCTTGGCCTCTGGGCAGCGCCCGGACGGCCCGCCATACCCGAGCATCATCGAGGGCCAACTCGGCCACCGCCGGACCTTGCCCGATCAGCAGCCGGGCCAGTGCCTTGGCCTCAAGCAGACGCCGGCGCGTGGTCCGCCACGCCCAGCGCACTGCCACCCTGCGGACCCAGGCAGCCGGGTCCTGTATCCGCTCCCAATCCACCAACGCCCGCAGGAACGTTTCTTGCGCGATGTCCTCGGCGGCCAGGCGGCTGCCGGACAGGGCATAGACGAGCTTGACGACCCGACCGTACTCTCGCAGATAAAAGGACTCGAACCGCTCACGCGGCTGGTCCGCAGGCGTGTCCGGGGTCGTGCTCATCGCCGGCAGGTTGCCGACTGAAATTCCACCCAACGCTCTTCGCGCTCCACCAGCTGCTCACCTGTTACCTAGCCTGTCACCTGGTAAGAGCACCCAGCGCGGTTCTCGGTTTACGCGCTCTGCATCGCGCCGGTGTAGCGGTCAGCTGGTGAGCCTCGTCAGGCGCTCAGCGGCAGCTTGGAGGGTCTCCAGCCGCTTGGGGAATGCGAAGCGGATCTTGCCCCTCCCCCGCGCCTGGTCGGTGTAGAAGCTCGACCCGGGAACCGTCGCGACGCCGATCTCGCGGACCAGGCGCTGCGCGAACGCGACGTCGTCGCGGGCGGGGTCGAAGCGGCTCGTGTCGCAGATGACGTAGTAGGCGCCGTCGGGGACCATCGGGGCGAGGCCGACCTTGTCGAGCACCCCGCAGAGCAGGTCGCGGCGCTGCCGGTAGTCCTCGACCTGCCGCTCGTAGTAGCTCGCCGGCAGGTTCATCGCCGCGACCCCCGCCTCCTGCAGCGGGGCGGCGGCTCCGACGGTCAGGAAGTCGTGCACCTTGCGGATCGCGCTGGTCAGCGCCGGTGGTGCGACCGTCCAGCCGACCCGCCAGCCGGTCACCGCGTAGGTCTTCGACATCGCGTTGATGGTGACCGTGCGGTTCTCCAGCCCGGCAACGGTCGCGGGCGGCACGTGCGCGGCGTGGCCGAGGTACTGCAGGTGTTCATAAATCTCGTCGGAAAACAGGTAGACATCCCACTGCTGGCAGAGGTCGGCGAGGAGGGTCAGCTCCTCGCGGCGGAAGACCTTGCCGGTGGGGTTGTTGGGGGTATTGACGATGACCGCGCGGGTGCGGGGGCCGAAGGCGGCGCGCAGCTCGGCCTCGTCGATGGACCAGTCGGGTTCGTGGAGGGTGACGAACTTCGGCACGGCGCCGGACAGGACTGTGTCGGGCCAGTAGTTCTCGTACCAGGGCTCGAAGATGACCACCTCGTCGCCGGGGTCGAGCAGCGCCAGGCAGGTTGCGATCATGGCTTCGGTGGAGCCGCAGGTGACGGTCAGCTGGGTCTCGGGGTCGACGGTCCAGCCGGGGTAGGTGCGGGCGATCTTGGCGGCGATGGCGTCCCGGAAGGATCTGGCGCCCCAGGTGATGGCGTACTGGTTGACGTTGGCGTCGATGGCAGCCTTAGCCGCCTCCTTCAGCTCGACCGGGCAGGGGAAGTCGGGGAAGCCCTGGGCGAGGTTGACGGCGTCATGTGCCAACGCCAGCCGGGTCATCTCGCGGATGACCGACTCGGTGAACGTGCTGACTTTGCTGCTGGTCCGCATTGCCGTGGCTCCTGGTTTCCGGTGTCACGCTCAGAAGCGACAACGGTACCCGACAGGGAGTGCGAGGGAGGTATAGGCCGCTATGGTCCGCGCTGCGATTGGATTAATCAGTTAGTCACGGCATTTCTATCAAAGGTCTGTAAAACTCTTCTTAGGCGGCTTGTTGCAGAGGTTTGCAAAGTGGCCCAGAATGGCAACTCTGCAACTCATGCGTCGCGCGCGCCCTTCGAGGCAAGTCCTTCCCTGACGCAGCAAGCAACCCGCGTCCGCACGAAGGATGCCTTCGGTGGGTGCTCTGTGTTCGCGCGGAATAGCCAGCAAGGGGGGGGAAGGTGAGCCCGCAGGTAGAAAACTGGCGGCCGGGGACATTCCTGGCCCGCATGGACAAGCGTGTGCGCAACGAACTGCTCACGCTCGGGCGGACGAAGCGGTATGACGCCCGTGAGGTGCTGCTCGAACAAGGCGACGATGGTACTGAGGTTGTCCTGCTCCTCTCAGGCCAGGTCCGGGTGACGGCGAGAAAGGGCGACGGGCCGGAGGTGCTGCTCGCTACCCGGGTGAGCGGCGACGTAGTGGGCGAACTGGCGGCGGCGGACGGTCGCCCGCGGTCTGCCACCGTCACTGCTGAGAACGACGTATTGGGCTGCGTGATCCTCCGTGAGCGCTTCCAGCGGTTCCTGCTCGATCATCCAGGCGCGGCCCTGCTCCTGAGCCGGACGGTCGGGGAAAAGCTGCAAGCGGCCAACGACCGTCGCCTGGAACTTGGCGGGTACAGCGTGATGGTCCGGGTGGCACGGATCTTGAACGAGGCCGTCGAGACATCCGGAAGCGCGGTCGTGCGGCTCACCTACGCCGAACTGGCCAGGCGAGCGATGGCGGCGGAGGTGACGGTCGGTCAGCGACTCCGGGAACTGCGTGACGGCGGGGTCGTCGACACTGCCTATGGTCGTATCACGATCCGACGGCCCGATGAGCTCCGTCGGATCGCGCAGAATTCCTGAGACGCCTCAGTCATTTTCCCGACAATCGATATTCGCATCTTTTCGCCTACCGGCCCTTTGACCCTTACTTCCAGGTACAAGGTCAGGCAATCAACCTGACATAGGGTCTGCATTCATCGAAAGGGTCGATATCTTTTGACTCGAGCTGACAGCTATGGCCGACGGCTGCTCATGTCGGTTGACGCGAAAAGCTACGGCAGCGGTGATGACCAGCGGCACGTCGCCGTGCAGGATGGCCTGCTGGCGGTATTGGACGAGGCAGCGGCAGAAGCCCGCCTCACGCGCACAACCTGGGTCAAGCAGCCCGGAGGCGACGGGGAGTTGGCGGTCCTGCCCACCACGGAACCAGAGCCTCGCGTGGTTGACGACTTCGTCCGCAAGCTGGCTGCGGCACTGCGTCATCACAACCGCGACCTGCGTCCCGAACGCCGGCTCCGGCTCCGGGTGGCCATCCACCACGGGAACGCCATGCCCGCGAGCAACGGCTTCTCGGGCCAGGGCGTTGTCGTCGTCAGCCGCCTGGTCAGCAGTCAGCCCATCCGGAAGGCCCTGATCGCCAGCGACGGCGACCTCGCCGTGATCGTCTCCCGCCAGGTCTTCATGGACACGGTGATCCAGGGGCATACGTCGTTCGATCCCAACGCCTTCCGCAAAGTGAGGATCCAGAACAAGGAGTTCAGTGACGACGCCTGGATCTGGATCCCGGACGGGGACGTGCACGCCCTCGACCTGTCCGCCGACCCCGCCGACCTCCCTTTCCCAGGAGAGCCGGTCACCCCGCCCCCGCGGACCGGCCATCCGGCGACGGTGCACAACGAGTTCCACGGGAACGTCGAGGCTCCGAACTCTGTGTTCGGCATCTCCTATCACTGACGGGCCGCTGAAGACCTATGTCCCCCAATGAGAAGGACGACCTAGAGCCGGCCACGGAGCCGGGACCCGAACAGGAACCAGCCGCCGAGCCAACGGCGCAAAAGGCGGGACCGAAAGCTGCTCCGAAAGCGGCTCCAAAGGAACAGACCACACCGCCGACCCAGGAGACTGCCAAGGAGAACCTGGCCTCGGCCACCCTTAACTTCCATGGAGATGTGTACGCGCAAGGCGGCGCATTCGGGGCGGTAGACGGCGCGGATACGCCGAAGCGTAAGGCGGCGACGGGCAAACTCACCGAAGCCAACGTTGCCGACGCCTTGGAGCACTACGTGCCCCCGGAGTCCTACGACGACGCCGCCGAAGCGCTGGCAAGAGATCACGTCGTCACCCTGTTTGGCCGCGTCGGGATCGGCAAGCGGGCCAGCGCAGTCGCCCTGCTGCGCGAGGTAACAGATGGACAACTGGCGGTGCTGTCGCCCACGGCCACGCTGGATGGCCTCGCGGAGCGGCCTTACAACAAGGGTTACGGCTATGTGGCCGGCGACCGATTCGACGAGGACCTGAGCCAGGAGATCACCGACTTCACCTGGCGGACGGTCCGCGATCAAGTCGCCGACGAGGAGGCCTTCCTGGTGGTCACGACCACTAGCCCGCCGCGGGGATCAGCCCCAGAGTCGGTTCGCCATTTCGCGTGGGAGCGACCCTCGGCGGAGGCCATCCTGCGGGCACACCTCGCTGGCGTAGTCACTAACGACGCCATCAGCGAAGCGATCGACAAGGTACCAACGGAGTGCGCGCTGGCCGATGCCGTCCAGATCGCCAATCGGATCGCGCAAGGCAAAAGCGTGGACAAGGCGGTTCAGGAGGTTCTGAACCTGGCCGGCAACCGGCACGTACGCGACTGGTTCGCCCAACGCCGGACACGTCGGGAGATCCTGGAGGTTACTGCCACAGCGTTCCTGGCCGGAGTGGACGAACGGACCTTTGAGGCGGGACTCGAACGCCTGGAGAAAGCACTGGCGATCTACATGCCGCCCGCCGCCGTGCTCGTCCCCGCCACGGCCAGCGCGCCAGCGACCGAGGCGCAACCGTCGCAGCCAGCGGAGGAGTTCCTTCCAGAGCGACGGGGCCGGCGCGTCACAGACCACAGCCTGCTCAGCATCGACCAAACCGCCCGCGACGGGTTGCCACGCCGCATCGTGAGTTTCAAGGAGGACGGCTACCGCAGGCAGATCCTCACCGAATTGTGGAACCGCTACGACGGATCGTTCTGGGACGCGGTCTACTCATGGCTAGACGAGCTGGTCGAGAACAGTGTTCCGCAGCTGTGTGTCGCCGTCGGACTCGCGCTGCTCTCGTATGTGGCCTTCAACGAGGTGGAGCGATCCTATCTGGAGCGCTGGTCGGACGGGTATCTGGGATGGCCAGGACAGGTCACCGCCGTGTACGTGCTGTGGTGTATGTGTTTGGACAAGGACGAGACGCTCGCGACGGCGGCATTGCGGACGGCGACCCGGTGGATCAGTTACGGCTCGGCGGTGCAGCGCTGGACGGGAGCGGTCGCCTTCACCGGCGAACTCGGGGTGCGTTACCCAACTGATGCCGTGCGGCGGCTCTCGCAACTGGTCGCCCAAGACAACAACCTGAGCGAACCCGCCGCCGTTGGGCTGGGTTGGCTGTTCGCCACACTGACCGATAGCGGCGAGGACGCTGCGGTGGTGGCGAGGCACCTTGAGACGCAGTTGACGAATTCGCGGCCTCACGGCAAGACACGCCGGCGGCGGACGCTCGCGCTGACGGCGGTGATCTCCCTGCTCTCCGTCCGCGTCGCGGGAGCAGGCAACCCAGCCGTGACGGTCTTCCTGCACGGCAACCCTGACCGGATGCCGCTCGTCGCTAGGCTGTGGGCGGCGGCGCTGCGACACCGGCCCTGCCGTCACCTCGCCCTCACGGCCTTGTGGGACGCCCTTAGCGCCCTTGAACGCATCAGCCCCGACCCTGAGCAAGACGCCCGCGCGCTCGGCGAGGCGCTGGCCGGTGCATTGCTCGCCGACGAGCAGGTTCGCCTGCGGACCGATTTCCTCACCATCGTGGAGCACACACGCCGCCAGCGCCCGAACTCCACGTCCCTGACCCAGATCCTTCTGGAGGCCCTTGAGCGGGCCCGTCCGCAGAAGGCCACCCCGCAAGTTCCGGAGGAGTGAGATGACATCGCCCTATCCGATCACTGACCAGCGCTCCCTCTCGGAGACTCTCAAACAGGGTATCCCAGGATTCCGCTCGCGCCGGCGGGAGTACGACGAGCTGCCCCAGGCTGAGGCACATCAGGTCTTCGTGTACCGGGTTGACGGTGAGTACATCGTCGACAACGGCCGCCGGGACCTCGACGACGAGCAGGTGGTCGCAGCGACCCACGTCAGCCTTGTCGACGTGCGCCGCAACATGCCGGTGCGGGTGGAGCTCGGCATCCCTTCAGCCGAGGCCAGCGAATTCACCATTCAGGCGACCTTCGCCTGCACGGTGACCGATCCAGCGACGGTGGTCCGCGAGGGGCAGTACGACGCGGGTGATTCGCTCCTCAACTACCTCCGGAGCCATCACCGGATCTTCCAGCTCGGCCTGGATCACAAGATGTCGGCGATCAACACCGTCCGGCGCGACGTCCAGTCCCAGGTGGAGGCCTACACCCAACTCAAGCCGCCGAGGATCCCCGGGATGTCGGCCTCGCTGTCCAGCGTCGAGGTCCTTACTCCAGAAGAACTCGTCGAGTTTCACAAGACGCTGCGCGGCAAGCAACGCGATCACGAACTCGCCTTCGGGGAGCAGCAGTACAGCCATGATCTCAAGCGCGCGCAGGAGCAGAACGAGCAGCTGCTGGAGCAGATGACCAAGAGGAATGAGCAGGAACTGGAACAGCAGCGCCAGATGTTCGAGCAGCTGCTTGCGCAACAGCGCCGGACGTTCATCCGAGACGAGGTCGCGGAAGTCAGTGGGTCGGTCGGCGACGACCCGCTGAGAGCCGCCACCCGTGCCCACGCCGCGGGTGAGATGACCAGCGTCGAGTTCATGAAGCATCTGGAGGCCGCCAAGGAGCTCGAGCGGGCCGCAGCACAGGCGCGGATGGACCAGGAGCGCGAGGATCGCCTGCGCGAACTGGAGCAACAACGCGCCGACGCGCAGCAGCGCGAGTCGTGGGTGCGGGAGGACCGCCTCCACGCCCTCAACGTTCGACTCGACGTCCTCAAGGAGGTCGCCAAACACGGGCACCTCGACGAGATCTACGTCGACGTCGAACGGCTCATCGGAACCCTGGTGTCCGCGACCGACAACGCCGTGGTCCCCGTGATCGGCGCGGCAGCGCCTGGCAAGGAGAAACTTGCGGCCCTGCAAGGCAGCGGCGATGACGCTGGTGGCAACGATGACGACCCGAGGGAAGAGGAATGACAACTGAGGTCGACATCCCGCTTGCGGCGGAACTCGACGCCTCCCTGGACGACCTGTCCCGCCCGCAACCGCACCGGCCCGTCCCCGAGGACCACCGACTGGGGCGATGGCTCCGCGTCATCGCCGGCATCAGGGAGGACGTGCTCGACTGGGTACCGGAAGAGCGCCCCCGTTATTCCCGGCTGGGTGCGATCATTCTCAACACCGGATGGGTGGCCGCGCTGTCGCTGCTGACGGCGCTGAACAAGTTCTTCGACACCTACTGGGTGTTCCTGCTCCCCGTTGCGCTCTTCTGGGGGTGGGTCGTCGTCAGCATCGACGGGTGGCTGGTCGCGAGCACGCATGGGAACCTCAGCGCTGCCCGCTACCGCATGTTTGTTCCCCGCCTGCTCCTCGCCGTGCTGCTCGGATTCGTCATTGCCGAGCCACTGCTCCTGCTGGTCTTCCATCCAGCGATCGACCGGGAAGTCCGCGACAGCCGCTCGCAGGAGATCGTGTCGTACGCGAGCCTCCTGCGGGCCTGCAACCCCGTGCCCGCCGCGCCAGTCGATCCAGCGCGGTGCAAGGACTACCGCCTCACCGTCAAGGACTCCCCCGCCGGTGTGCAGCAGCAGCTCGACAAGGCAATCCTGAGCCAGAAGCAGCAACAGGGAGCAGTCGACCAGATCAACCAGAAGTTGCGGGGGATGGAAGATCTAGCGCGCGCCGAGTGCAATGGGCAGCCTGGCCGCGGGTTCAGCGGCATCGTCGGTGAGGGCCCCAACTGCAACGAAGACCGTCGCGAGGCTGATCAATTCCGCAAGGACAGCAAGCTGGAGGACCGCCAGGCCCAGCTGGTCTCCCTCGGACAGCAGGTCGACCAGTTAACCGCCCAGCTCGGCGACGCCACGCAAACGTACGGTCAAGAGATCAACAGCCAGATCACCGCCGCTGTGGACGAACGCCGTAGCCACCAAACCGAGATCGGCATCCTGGAGGAAGACGCCGCCCTTGGCCGGCTCTCTTCGCGTAGCGCGTTCGTCTTCGCCGGCCAGTGGCTGGTCCGGTTCCTCCTCGTCGCCATCGACTGCCTGCCGATCCTCACCAAGCTCATGGGCGGCACCACTACCTATGACCGGTTGCTCTCGCGGCAGTTGGCGGACGACGACTACCTCCACGGCGTGGATGGCGGCCTGCGCAAACGGCGCGACACCTCAGACAAGGAGGTGGAATTCCAGCAGCTCGACTACGACGTCCGGACGCGGATCGAGCTGATCGCCGAGGCCGACCGCGTCAATCATGCCCAGCGGGAAGCCGAGCTCGACGCCCGCATCGACGAACTGGCCGCCCGCCTGCGCCGCCAGGCAGACGACGCCTGAACATGAGGCTTGGAGCTTGGCGAGAAGCGGTCCGAGACGGCGTTACTTCCCGATGGTGAAGTTGGCGGACAGGGTGCCGACCTGGACCTGGTAGGCGCCTGGTTCGACTTGAGGCGGTGCGGTGGCGTCGATGTCGGCTGGGGTGACGGCGAGGGTGGAGACGGGGAACGACACGTGGACCGTTTGGGTGGCGCTGGCGGCGAGGGTGACTCTTGCCCAGCCGACGAGGCGTTGCGGTGGGACGAGGACGTCGCTGACGGGCTGGTGGACGTAGACCGGGACGATGGTGGTGCCGGCGCGGGTGCCGGTGTTGGCGACGGTGAAGGTTGCGGTCACGGTGCCGTTTGGTGGGACCGAGCTGGTGGCGGAGAGGCCGCTGGTGGTGAAGGTGGTGTAGGAGAGGCCGAAGCCAAACGGGTAGCGCGGGTTGTAGCCGGAGCCTTGGCCGGAGTTGGTGCCGGGGAGCTGGTCGAAGAACTTGGGCTGGTCGCCGGGAAGCGACGGCGCGCCTGGATTGAACTGTGAGACGGGAGGATTCTGGGTGGACTCGGAGGGCCAGGTGACCGGCAGCCTGCCGCTCGGGTTGACCTTGCCGAAGAGCACGTCCGCGACGGCGGCACCGCCTTCGGTGCCGGGAAGGTAGGCCATGAGCAGGCCCTCGGCATTGGCGGCGGGGCCGAGCGCGAGTGGTCGCCCGGCGATGACGACCACGATGATCGGTTTGCCGGTGCCCTCGAGGGCGGCGATCAGGGACTGCTGGTCGGGGGCGAGCGCCGGGGACGGGTTGTCGCCGAGGCCTTCGGCGTAGGGCTTCTCGCCGACGACGGCGACCAGGGCGTCGGCGTCGCGTGCCTGGGTGACGGCGGTCTGCTCATCCCGTGCCCAGACGACGTTGGTGGAGGGCGCCGCCGCTTTGATGCCGTCGAGCACGGTGGTCGCGTCCGGGATCTGGTCGGCGGGGCCGATGCAGCAGTTGCGCTGGTCGGCGGGGTCCAGCGGCTGGAAGGAGCCCTGCCAGCTGACGCTCCAGCCGCCGAGCTGGTTGGCGATCGCTGCCTGGCAGGCGGCGTCCTTGGACGGGTCCGCCGCGGTGCAGCCTGCGCTTGGGCCGGTGACGACGAGCTTGCGGAGGGTGGTCTTGAGCGGAAGGGTCGGGTTGCCGGCGGTGTCGTTGGCGTTGCGGAGCAGGGTGATGGACTCGTCGGCGGCCCGGCGGGCCAGGTCGCGGTTGGCGGTGACCGCCGCGTCGGCCTTGGCGGGGTCGGCGAAGGGATGGTCGAACAGGCCCAGCTGGAATTTGAGGGTGAGGATCCTGCGCACGGCCTGGTCGATGCGCGCCTGGGAGACGAGCCCGTTGCGCACGTCCTGCAGCAGGGCGTTGTTCCAGCCGGCGGAGTCGAAGGGTTCCATGGCCATGTCCACCCCGGCGTTGACCGCCTTGGCGACCGCGCCGGGCAGGTCGGCGGCGACGTGGTAGGTGTCGGCAAGGGCCGGGACGTCGCGGTAGTCGCTGATCACCACGCCCTTGAAGCCGAGGCGGCCACGCAGCTCGTCGGTCAGCAGGAACCGCGAGGCGGTCGCGGGGACGCCGTTGACCGACCCGGAGTCCACCATCACTGCTGCCGCTCCGGCGTTGATGCCGCCGGCGTAGGACGGCAGGAGGGTGTCCTGCAGGTAGCGGATCGGCAGCTGGGCCTCGACGCGGTCGTGGCCGTTGATCGCCTGGGAGTAGCCGGCGAAGTGCTTCACCGTGGCCGCGACCTGGGGTGCCGCGGCGCTGCTCCCGCCTTGCAGGCCGCGGACGTTGGCGCCGCCGATCGCAGCGGCCAGGGCGGGCTGTTCGGCCCAGGTCTCGTACAGGCGCCCCCAGCGGTCGTCCCGTGCCAGGTCCTGGACCGGGGCGAAGTCCCAGTTGCCGCCGGTCGCCAGGAGCTGCTGGCGGGTCGCGGCGCCGGCCGCCTGTGCCATGCCGGGGTCCCAGGTGGCGCCCATGCCGATCGATTGCGGGAAGAGCGTGGCCTGGTACGGATGGCCGAAGCCGTGGACGGCGTCGACGCCGAAGATGATCGGGATGTGCAGCCGTGAGTGGTCGATCGCGTAGTGCTGGATGGTGTTGTACTGCTCGGCCCAGCCCTTGCCGGTGTTGTCTTTGGGGTTGTCAGTCCCGCCGGCGAGGATCGAGCCGGTGTGGTTGGTGATCAGCACCTCCTGGAGGCAGGCCGGCTGGAGGGGGTCGTTGTTGCCGCCGTTGCAGTCGCCGTTGGCTGGCGGGGTGGGCGCCTTCAGCTTGCCGATGACGATCTGGTCCATCTGGCCGACCTTCTCCTCCAAGGTCATGCGCTGGAGCAGGTCGGTGACGCGGGCGTCGATGGCGGCGGCCGGACTGAGGGAGGCCGGGGTCTGCGGGCCGACGCCGGCGGCGCCGGTGAGCAGTCCGGATAGAAGCAGTCCCAGGGCTGGCACGACGCGCAGGCGGTGGGAGAAGCGGTCGGAGAGGAACCTCGGCACCTGCATGGAAATGCACCGTCCTTCCTCGCACAGCAATAGCGGTGCGCCATCGGCGTGGGGAACGGACCGGAACTCCCCGGGCATTTCCATTCAATTCAGTCTGTCAAGCACAACAAGCAAAAAAGGCTGCCTAGCTCTCCGCCTTACCGCTCCGCTTGCTTCTCAGCGAGCTGGTCGCGAATCAAGGCGGTGATGCGCTGGAGCTGCTGGCGCTGGGCAGGGCTGAGCTGGTCGAAGAGGTGGTGGCGCACGGCGGCGGCGTGGCCGGGGGCGGCGGTGGCGAGGAGGCGCTGGCCCTCGTCGGTGAGGATGGCGAAGGCGCCGCGTTTGTCGCTGGGGCAGCCTTCGCGGCGGACCCAGCCGGCCCGCTCCAGGCGGGTGATGGCGTGGGAGAGGCGGCTGCGGGAGAAGAGGGCCTGGTCGGCCAGCTCCCACATGCGCATGCGCTGGCCGCCGGCTTCGGAGAGGCGCACGAGCAGCTCGTAGTCGGCGCGGGACAACCCGGCGTCGCGCTGCAGCTGGCGGTCCAGCCGGTCAAAGAGCAGCTGGGTGGCTTCGACGTAGCTGCGCCAGGCCTGCAGCTCGTCAGGGTCCAGCCAGTTGGGTTGGTTCACCTGCTCAGGGTACCGGGTTTGGTGACGGCTCAACTAAAAGACGGTAGGCTGCCGGCTGCCGTTGATGCTTCTACTACCAACGGAGGAACCAATGCCGATCACCCGCCTGAACCATGCGGTGCTGTTTGTCCGTGATGTGCGGCGCAGTGCTTCCTTCTACCAGGAGGTCCTCGGCTTCAGCGTGATCGAGATGACGCCGGAGGGGTTCGGCGGCGCGGTGTTCCTGCAGGCTCCTGGGTCGACCAATGACCATGACCTTGGCCTGTTCGAGATCGGCTCGGCTGCTGCTGCCTCGGCGGCCGGACGTGAGACCGTCGGTTTGTACCACCTCGCCTGGGAGGTCGACACGCTCGCCGAACTGGAGCGCCTGGAGGCGCTGCTGCGTGAGCACGGCGCGCTGGTTGGCGCCTCCGACCACGGCACCACCAAGAGCCTGTACGCCAAGGACCCGGACGGCCTGGAGTTCGAGGTCGCCTGGATCGTTCCCGCCGACCTGCTCGACCAGGCCGCGCTGGCAGCCCGCAAGCGCATCGGCCCGCTCGACCTGGATCGCGAGAAGGAGCGCTACGGCGCCACCACCCCGGGCGGTCTCTGAGCGCCCACCCCCGCCACCCCCTCCCCCATCCTCCGACCCAAGGAGCCTTTGGATGAAGGTCCTGTTGTTCGGCGCCAGTGGCGCCATCGGCAGCCAGATCGCCACCGAACTGCTCGACCGCGGGCACGAGGTCACCGGCGTGTCCCGCAGCGGCACGGCTGGGGATCTGTCGCATCAGAATCTGTCGGTGACGGCGGGTGATGCCACCGACCCGGCGACGGTCACACGGCTTGCCCCCGGCCACGACGCTGTCGTCACCGCCACCGGCCCGGTGCGCGGCAGCAGCGACGACCCGCAGGACCTGGTCGCCGTTGCCAAGGCGCTGATCGACGGGCTGCGCCAGGTTGGCGTGCGCCGCCTGGTCGTGGTGGGCGGCGCCGGCAGCCTCGAAGTCGCTCCCGGCGTGCGCGTGGTGGACACCCCCGATTTCAACCCCGCCTGGAAGCCGGCGGCGCTCGCCCACGCCGACGCGCTGGCCGTCTACCGCACAGTCAGCGACCTGGACTGGACGTATGTCTCCCCGGCCGGGCTGATCGGGCCGGGCGAGCGGACCGGCAAGTTCCGCCTCGGCGGCGACCGGCTGCTCACCGACGCGGCAGGCAACAGCCGCATCTCGATCCCCGACTACGCCATTGCCCTCGTGGACGAGCTGGAGCAGGGCAACGCTATCGGCCGCCGCATCACCGCTGCCTACTGAGGGCCCGGCGCGGCCTCCATCTCGGCGAACTCGGCGAGTTCTAGGAGCAGTCCGGTGGCCGCGGCCAGGTCGGGGTCGAGCGGCCGGTCCTCGGTGCGCGGGTCGAGCGCCTCGGCGGCACATGCCAGGACCGCGTGTAGGCGGTGCGAGCCGTGCAGGTTTTGGGAGCCGCCGTTGCCTTTGAGGCGCAGGGCGCGGATGGCGGGGACCAGCTCGCAGGCGAGCACGGCCTCGTAGGCGGGCAGGGAGGCGGTGAGGCGCCAGGCGGCCTGGGTAGCGAAGCTTGCGTGCTCCTCCACGCCGCGTGACAGCACGGCGCTTGCGAGCGTCGCGGGGGTGGCGTGGAGGCGCAGGTCGGCGAGGGCGGAGTTGGCCACGTACTCGAGCATCATCAGGCCTGAGCTGGCCGCTGGGCCGTCGGCGAGGAAGGGCCGCAGACCGGTCAGGGCCGGCTCCATGAGCGCGGCGGTGCGGGCCGCTGACAGGGTGGCGGTCTGGAACAGCGCGGCGCGGGCCTTGTCCAGTGCCAGGGTGAGGGAGGCGGTGAGGAAGTTGCCGTGGTGGAACACGTCGCCGGCGCCCGTGTCGACCAGCGGGTTCTCGCCCGCGGCGTTCATCTCGGCGGCGACCATCGCCTCCAGCTCGCTGGCGCCGTCGAGGGCGGCGCCGTGGACCTGAGGCAGG
>WNFX01001183.1_pt1 | contig 26826 bp, 20 predicted proteins | sample 5400111 | NCBI WGS metagenome assembly WNFX01 (sample SAMN13153363, study PRJNA577476) | soil metagenome | isolation source: 40 cm soil or saprolite under grassland replicate 1 | place: USA:California | collected 2016-06-15
CCCCAGAACAGGCACTAGGCCTATCATCTATTGTAAGCCTCTCTCACACCCGTAAGCCTTCTTCCAGGTCAATAGACCATTCACAGGCTTCTTACACAGGCACTCATACACGACGACGCACCACCATACTCCCTCTGCAAAATAATAGTTTGAGGCCCGTGAAAGTACGATCCAGCGAAGAGTTAACAGAGCCAGTCTTGCTAAAGCTGAGATAGCTGATGCTTGCGACATGTGCGTTTAGGAGAGAGCGTGTCCCCGCAGAGAGCTTAGTTCGGATCGAAGCCGCGGGATATTCCGCAACGATCTGTGAAAGCTGCCTCACCATATTGATCGTTCACCGTCGATATCACAATTTGAACCTGGAAAAACTGATCTTGCAGATATCCACCGAATAGATCGCTGAGCATTTGGGAAAACTGTGGGGAACGCGGTAGGACGAGAAAAAAATCTTGGAGTTCGAGAAATAGAGGAAGTTGTAATGGTGTGTCTATCGAATCCGGCTCATGGCGGGCTGGAACATCTGTTCTTGTTCCCGTATCGGGGCCGATGATCTGTATGCTCTGAGTCCATTGTTTCCATTATCGAATGCTGGTTTGGTCGACGTGTTCACCTTTACCCAGTCAGGAATTATCACAGCCCTGATCAGCTCCTGTATGGATATGCCCCGTTCTTCTGCTTCTGTTTGTAAGAGTTCAAAGCTTTCGTCGCGCAAGGACAGCATGAATTTTGCCAAGTTGACACCTAAAGCGTGGGGAGATTTCTGTCGGTGAGTCCGCGATATAAAGATTCTACGGAGAAAAGTAGGGATTATTTTCACTCAAATGAGTCAAAATAGTTACACGGGAATGTCTATCAGCCCCCGACGAACGACGCCTTAACTCCTAGGAAGAGTTTCTAGAGAGGCAAATTAGATCTTGCGAGAGCGCATCGAACTCCATCTAAACGAGGCTCCGCCACTGAAGACCCCGGTCCTAATAGCTGGACTTCCAGACAGTGGAAGAGTGGCCAAGATCGTTCTCGACCAGCTAGTCAAAAACCTCAAAGCAACTCCCTTGGGCCATCTCTACTCAGACTATCTTCCACCTCGCCTGCTCCTCAAACCCGACGGAACATGTGACTTGATGAAGCATGAAATATTCTACTGGATCAACAAAGACTCTGGCCCGGATCTCGTCCTCTACACCGGAGACGCACAACCAATCCTCCCGGAAGGAGCCTTTCGACTTTCAGAAGCAGTCGTAAAACTCGCCGAAAAACTCGGAGTCGAAACAGTCGTAACAGTCGGAGCCTTCATCACCGGCAAGATCGCTGAACATCCCCAAGTCTACGGCGCCGCAAGCGAACTAGCCCTCGTCAAAGAACTTGAAAGCTTAGGTGTAAAGATCATTGACAGCGGTGCCGTCACCTGGATGAACGGACTCATACCGGGACTCGCGAAAGTCCGGAATCTCAAAGGCCTATTTCTCTCGGGCGAAACCTCCGGGTTCATGATCGACCCGCGCGCAGCAATGATAATCCTCCGCGTCCTCGTCAAGAAGCTTGGCCTACAGATCGATATGACAGAGCTGGAGGGACAAGCGAAAGAGATCGAAACCGCACTCAAACAGAGCAGCGACAAAGATTCAGAATCTTCAGGCAGTTCGGAATACATCGGGTGACTGAGAACTGCCTCCGGCGAACGCCGATTACCGCGTTATCATCGGTGACAGCCGTCGCATGCAAGACCTATCCGATAGCTCCGTGCATCTAGTCGTCACCTCGCCACCGTACCCGATGGTTGGTATCTGGGACGATTTCTTCCGAGAAGAATCCGCAGAATCCTATGACGCGATGCACAGCTACCTCAACCAGACATGGAAGGAGGTGAAGAGAATCCTCGTTGCCGGTGGAATTGCATGCGTCAATATCGGCGACGCGACACGGACAAAGGAAGGTGTGTTCCATCTCTATCCAAACCATTCTCGAGTGATAGAGACTTTCGAGCGACTCGGCCTCGTTACTCTACCCTATGTTCTCTGGAAGAAGCCTACTACGAAGCCCCGGTACAAAGGAAAAGGAGCATTTCTAGGCTCAGGTTTCCTTCCTCCCAACGCGTACGTAACACTGGACATGGAATACATCTTGATTTTTCGCAACGGAAGCCTGAGAACGTTCGAGCCAAAGGATCCGAAGCGTTACAGGAGCAAGTTCACCAAGAAAGAACGAGACGAGTGGTTTTCCCAAGTCTGGACTGTTACTGGAACAAGACAAACCCATGGAGGGCTTGAAAGACGTGTCGCAGCATTCCCCGAGGAAATTCCAAGACGACTCATCCGAATGTTCTCTATTGAAGGAGACCTAGTCGTGGATCCTTTTCTGGGGTCCGGGACCACTCTCAAGGCCGCAATGGACCTCGGCCGGCGATTCGTTGGATATGAGAGGCTGGGGGACTTTTCGGGAATTATTAGAGAACGGATGGGCCATGATTCGGAAAGAATTGTTTTCCAGAAACAGTCTGTTACGGAACAGTTTAGCGAATTATCAGTCTAGCGGCATCGCTCAACGATCCGGCAACATAGTCTGGATGCCCGCCTTTCGGGCCTCGACGTTTCAAAATTATCATCATCATACCAACTCCTTTTGCTCCTTGAATGTCGGTGTTTGGATTGTCGCCGATGTAGACGCAATTCCTTGGTCGTAGGCCGAGTTGTTCGGCGACTAGTGTGAAGGGTCTCCTGCTCGGTTTCACATTCGGTGTATCCTCGCCAGCAACCACTATTGTTTCAAGATACTTCAGAAATGGTTGTCGGCGGATTCTCTTCATTTTCATTCCTGGAGTCCCGTCCGAGTCGGAGACCATTCCGAGTCTATACCCTGCCTTCTTCAATCGATGCATCGTCGACATCGTGTCAGAGAACGGCGGACTGGCTCCGGCGTATGTCTTCCAATATTGGAGGGTTGTCCTATGAATCCACGGACCTTTCAGCACAGACAGGCCGAGCTGTTTGAGCAGTGTCTCCCACCAAACGTCCCTATTGTAGAGAAATTTTCGGCCGTGCATTTCCAGATCGATGAGCCGGAGTCTTCTGAACATGTTCGTCTCAGTGTAGTAGTGTCCTTCCCTCCTCAACCGTTTCGCGAAGATAGTTGCGACTGTCCGGAGGCCTTGGCGAGCGCCCTTCTTGGACTGGATGAGAGTGTTATCTAGGTCGAAGACGACTCCGCGAATCTTCCTCTTAGTCAGTCTCTTTCAATTCCAGACATATGTTTCTGGCCGGCGATCAGCGAATCGTTCCTTACGCAGCCGCGCATGAAGCGCTAGATCAATATCCTCAATGATCATTCCCTCTCGCCGCTCTTTGAACACATTCATCCTTGGGTGAGATATCTTCATCTTCGGATCTTCCTTGAGACTAACGATGATACTGTGTCCGGTGAATAGAGGCGGAGAGTAGACGTTTGGTGCAACAACTGCTATTCGGTTCTCAAGCGATCGAATTGTGACGTATTGATGCCATGGCTCGATTCCTTGTCTCACAATTCTTGAGGGACACATCAGCAGGTCCGCCCCTCTTAGGGTCAGTATTCTCGAAGCCTCTGGAAAATCCACGTCATAACAAACGAGGATTCCGAGCTTGAACCCGTCCAATTGGAAGATCGTGTAGTCGTTTCCTGGACGAGCAATTTTCTTCTCGAAGCGAAACAGGTGAACTTTGGATTGTCGTCCTATGATTTCTCCATCGCGATCGATGACTGGGCTGTTGAGATATAATCGCCCCTTGACCTTTTCGTAGAAAGCTCCGCCGACAACGACAACACCGTACTCCTCAGCAATCGATTGCAAGCCTGGAAGAGGACTCATGGGTGATGGGATTGTCTTTTCGGGCAGCCAGTGCTCTGGTAAGCAGATAATGTCCGCTTCTTTCGCTACAGCTTTCTTTGCCTGTTTGACGGCCCGGAAAATCGTTTCTTTGACTGAGGTCGCTACAGGTCGAGTCTGCACCGCTATGGCTCGAACAATCTTTTTCGACGTTCGAAAGGACTCCTGACCCTAGCCTTTCAATCTCTTCACGGCGATGTCCAACAGTTGCCGCGCAACATCACGCTTCGGTGCCAACGCGATATGTGTGACCTTCTTTCGCTCGTCAACAACGAACAGCTCGTTGGTGTCAGTCTGAAACCCCACACCCTCAATCGATACATCGTTGGCAGCGACGAGATCGGCGTTTTTCTCGCTGAGTATCTCAAACGCTTCCGTCACAAGTTGCTCGTTCGAGACGCCGTGTTCTGTCTTGAATGCCACAAGAAACGAGTTTGGGCTCGCGAGGCGAATTTCTCGTATTATCTTCGGAGTGGCCTCAAGCTGCAACTCGACCGTCTTTTCCTTTCTCGTGCTTATTTTTCTGCCAACCGGTTTTGATGGTCTATAGTCGCTTGGGGCTGCAGCGGCGAAAACCAGATCGTGTTTGCCCTTCTTCAATTCGCGCACTGTAGCTTCAAGCATCTCTTCTGTGGTTTCAACCCTGATAGTCTTCACGCTAGGAGGAGGTATGACCGAGCCGGGTCCCAGAATCAACGTTGTCTCGGCACCTCTTGACCATGCTTCTTGTGCAATTGCTACACCCATCTTCCCTGAAGACCGGTTAGTAATCACCCTGACGGGGTCGATATGCTCTATCGTGGGACCCGCGGTAACCAGCACTCTGTGTCCCTCAAGATCTCTCCTCTGAGATGATAACTGAGAAGAGAGACGCGTGATCACGGCCTGGACAATCTTGGAGGTTGATGCGATTTTCGCCTTTCCCTCGGCAATCTCCGGTTCGACAAACTCGACCCCGATCCTCTTGAGACGCGCAATGTTCTCTTGAGCGATTGGATGATCGTACAGTGGTTCGTGCATCGCTGGAGCAATCAGAACCGGCAGCTTGGAACCGATAGCGGTCGCAGCTACTGTCGTGACTGGAGTATCATCAATTCCCGATGCGAGCTTCCCGATCGTGTTAGCAGTAGCGGGAGAAATTAGAACTAGATCAACGTGCCCAGAACTCTTCCCGGCGAGAGCGATATGCTCCAGTTTGCCCGTAAGCTCTCGGACTACTGGATTTCCTGTCGCCCATTCTAGAAGATCGGATCCGATCATCCTCTCCGTTGATGGAGACATTACGACGTACACATCTGCTCCATGTCTCATCAGCTCGCGGGCAATCTCAGGTGCCTTGAACGAGGCAACGCTGCTTGACACGAGGAGTGCTATCTTTTTTCCAGAGAGTTGTGTGCCAGATGTTCCGGTGATGTCCTTGGACGGGTGGGCCATTTCCGATGTTCTTCTATTTCTTCAATTGTCCGCTTTCATATGCCCAGTCTAGAAGCTGGATAATATCGTTGAGAGTGTACTTTCCAGCGCTCGACGGAATCCGTTTGAGAATGTCGGGCAGGCTTGGCAGCATGGGCCGGATAAATCCTGGAATCTTGTCATACATCGCCTGGACTCCCGAAATGATCTCCTTTGCGTCTTTATCTTCGATACTGGTTCCCTTGAGAGCTGTCTTCATACTCTTGGCACTCATATTCTTTCTAACTTCTCACGCTGAATCTATCTCGAGCATATACAGGTTCTTCAACCCTCTCGATTTTCCCGCCTAGATTAGCTCGTGTAGAAAGATCGCAAAAGGGCACTGGTTCAAGCGTTCCTCTCTTCTGTTAAGAGGTCTTCAAAGACTACGGCGGGAACATCGCCAGGTCTTGAAGCAGTCCTGTGGGTTCTTGGTGCTGGTCTGACGAGGGCTAGGGCATAGAGCTTCCATCGCTGCCCAACTTTGGAAGCCCTTGCATGAGCAAATAGTGCTGGTTGAACATCCATGCTTTCCATTTTTTCCACATCTTATTGGAGAAGAGAATGACCAGCAGGTCGTTCATCATGACAAGTGGGAAAGATGCGCTAGCAGCGATGCCGAAGATGATGATTGGGGAGATCAGTCCGAATGCGAACGCGACTTTGTGGGCTTGATTTAGTTTGGTTCCCATTGACCTGAAGGTGAGACGAAGTATCCACAGAGAGACGGCGATGTCGAAAACCATGATGACTGGCGGAAAGAGGTTAGCACCTGCTGCGAAGCCTCCGGCAAGCAGCCAGATCGGAAAGAACGCTACTCCAAGTAGGAAGAATGCTCGGGGCCTCCACCTCGGCTCTGCTCTTACAGTCTTCAGAAAATCAGCAGGCAATTTCTTCGCAGCAACAACGAGCAGCAATACCACGATGCTTGAAAGAATAAGCAGACCCCATATCTCAGCTGGCCAATAATTTACGAGTAACGAAAGCAGGACGGAATCAATAGCTAAGGTGAGTATGCTAACTCGTATTCCCGTTGTCGAGACGAGGCTCTTTGATTTCAGTTCTGGAAAGGCTAGTCCAAAGATGAAGATTGGCAGGCCGATGCTGAAGACTGAATGGAAAATCACCAATCCAACGGTCCAGACCCAGTTGACTCCGAGCCAGTGTCCGTAGACACCTAGATTTCCCACCACTGAAGATGTTGGATTGAACAGCGTTCGCAAGGCTAGCCCCTCTTCCACAATTCCATAGGCTGCGCCGAGGAGGAAGACAGACGCCCAGCCTTTGTTCCATCGAAGCTTGGCCTCCCGGATCAATATGACACCAGGGCCATAGAGTGCAAGGTTCGCGGCGAGAAGTAGAAAGAATACTGGAGGAGATAGAATCAGGAAAGCCATGTTGCTTGAACCTGAGAGATATTCTGGAATCCCGGGGCTTAGAATCAGCAAGCAGAGCAGTGGATGCGCCTTGAGGTAACCGATAATCCGAGCTACACGCCCCTTTTTCTCCGTGACCTGTGGGTACCATGTACTCAAGGGAGATATCTCGAGAGACTACGAGAAGCAGGGGCCTACACTATTAGTCGTCTAATACCAAAGGGGGCTTGTTTCTGTTACTAGTTGAAACCCTTAGAGATCAAATACCCTTGTTGACTAACCAGCCGATGATTCTTCCACGAACTACCAGTTCTTGCCATTTGTCCTCTCGAAGCTCATGTTGTTCGTCGCTTATTGGAACTACTAAGAGGTCTGCGCCAACTCTATTCGCCAACTTTTCAAGAGCGGGTATGATCTCGCCCGGTGGATTGAGGGAATACATGAGAGATGCACCGCGGTATACGTTGAGGTTTGGAAGCAGGATATCATCTGCCACAGCCCTGATCCGTCCAGTCTTGCGCGAGCGCACCCATGACTCATCCTTGTCGGTCACGAGTATCTCTGCGCGTGGGAGAGCCTCGGATATTCGCTCTGCCACGTCTATCCGGTGACCTACTCCAACTTCTATGATTTTTTCTGCGTCGCTGTAGTTCTGTTTGATCCAGTCTATGAGCTGCTCGAACAAGTTCCTGGATAGTTCTCGGGGTTACTTGGGCCAGCGCGGCTGCATAGCTCCCTGGTCTCCGTTGGCCTGACGCATCTTCCTCATCCCTTCAAGGATTAGTTTCTGCTCGATAGCAGCCACCAAGAATTTTGTCTCGATGACCTTGTCGGGGTTTACGCTCATACTGACGGCTCCCTCTCGGACCAGGAACTCGACCACTTCAGGATAGTTCGATGGCGCTTGCCCACAAATCGATGTCGTCACACCTTTCTCGCTGCAGATCCTAATGACATGGCTCATTGCCCGCAGTACCGCAAGATTGCGTTCGTCGTAGATTTCCTGAATTGACGCGTCGTCCCGATCGATGCCGAGAATTAGCATTGTCAGGTCGTTGGTGCCGAAGGATATGCCGTCGATTCCCTCGTCGACGAACTTGTCGATTAACAATACCGTTGCGGGAACTTCTACCATAATCCAGAGCTTGAAGTCGGGGCCCCTTTTCAATCCCTCTTCTTCGAGAATCTTCTTGGCGTTCCTGAAGTCCTCTAGCGTTCTGACGAACGGCAGCATCACGTGGACGTTGGTGAGCTTGTATTCCTCTCTGACCTTCTTGATTGCGCGGCATTCTAATCGGAAAATGTCGGGCTCCTTGACGTATCGGAAGGTGCCCCGAAATCCAAGGAGCGGATTGGGCCCAACGTGTCCAGCTTCCCGTTCGTATTTTTCACCGCCTGGAAGGCCGAGGAACTCGTCAGGCTTGAAGTCGAGACATCTGTATACGACGGGTCTCGGAGCAAAGGGCGTCGCGACCTTTCGCACTCCCTCTGCGAAGGCATCGACCATTTTCTCGCCGCCTCCCTCTTCTATCAGCATTCGAGGATGTTTCCCGACTGAGAGCATCATGTGCTCTGCGCGCAGGAGACCTACACCATCCGCGTGCGTCTCACGTGCGACCTTCTCGGCAAGCTCTGGGAGTGAGATGTTCACGTAGATCTTTGTCGAGGTTATCGGGATAACTGTAGGAATCTCATGCTGAGGCTGGGTTGCCTTGAGAATTTCCTCGACGAGACCGTTGTAGACAACTCCTGATTTCGCATCAACAGTGTATTCCTGTCCTGTCTGCATCAATTTCGTCGCGTTCCTTGCGCCGACGATGCATGGGATACCCATCTCTCGCGAGACGATGGCCGCGTGGCAAGTCGTTCCCCCGTCTTCTGTAACGATCGCTCCGGCGACCTTCATGTAAGGAACCCAGTCGGGGTTCGTCATTCGAGTGACGAGAATGTCCTTGTTTTTCATCAAGCGTCCCGCTTCAAGTGTGGTCGGGACGATCTTGGCTCTTCCTGCGTGCATTCCTGGGCTCGCGGGCAGACCGTGTACGACTGGCGCTCTGTGAACGATGTGGGAATCCGTTTCTCCGTTTGGACTCTTCATTTTGCTCCAGAATGTCTCGGGCCTGGTCTGGACAACGAAGAGTGAGCTTCCGGTGGCTCCGTGCTCAACAGCAAATTCGATGTCCTGGGCCGTGTGATAGTGATCCTCAATGTCCACTGCAACCTTTGCAATTTCGATAACTTGTTCATCGGTTAGGCTCGAAACATTTCGGCGCTCAACCGGGACATCGGCCTGCATGGTCAGCCCGGCCTTATCGTTCGGGATATGTTCGATCATCTTCGGGACGATCTCTTTGTGGATTAACTGCATTGTGCCTTTGTCGACGATGAACCTGTCAGGCCGGACGATTCCAGCGACTATAGCTTCTCCAAGCCCCCAAGTCGATTCAATGACGATCTTAGATGGGTCACCGTTGATCGGGTCAAGTGTAAAGGCAACGCCTGAGGATTCTGACTTTACCATCTTTTGGACTCCAACGCTGATGAGTACTTTGTCGTGTGGGAAGCCTTTCTCTTCCCGGTAGAATATTGCGCGTGGGGTGTAGAGGCTGCCCCAGCATTTCTGGACGTAATGTACGAGCTGGTCCTCGCCCTGGACGTTTAGGTATGTGTCTTGTTGCCCGGCGAATGATGCGTCAGGCAGATCCTCGCTGGTGGCAGATGATCTGACTGCGACAGTCACATTCTTGTCGCCTGTTTTCTCGCACAGCTCTCGATATGCAGTTCGGACCTTGCCGGCGATATCCTCGGGCATTGGTGCCGATTCTAGAATCTTTCGAATCTCCTCGGATGCTTCCTCGTACTGTTTCGGATCCCTTGAACCGTTAGAGATTCCAAGAGTCTTGTGAATGATCTCGCCGATCTTTGTCTCTTCCAGAAATCGTCGAAATGCTTCTGCGGTGACTGCGAATCCTGGGGGGACGTGAACTCCTTTTGCGGTTAACTCGCCGAGGTTTGCGCATTTTCCACCGACTAGTGGAATGTCGTCTTTTCTTACATCTTCAAGCCGGACCACTATAGCGTCAGGCCTGGGCAAACGGTTAGGCTCCTGCTGGCATTTGTGGTGCGACTGGTTCTTCGACTATGATTCTGGTTTTCATCGGCATCTTTGTTCCGGCGACTTCCAATGCTTTCTTCGCAGTGTCAACACCGTCATCGGGTACGTAGATAATGAAGAGGTCCTGACCGTTTTCGACTCTGGCTGCTCTGCCGGTTGGTTTGCCGAAGGCTCGCCGCATTCCTTCCTGTAGTCGATCAGCGCCCGCGGTGGCGATCATTTTGTTTTCTCGGAGAATAATGTGCGGGTACACGCACAGTTGCAATCGATATCCTGTTTCTCCCCATCTGTCGGTTAGAACCTTGTTCGCGGATACACGGGCAGACTCCAGCGCGTTATGACGGATCTGCACGTGCTCTCTAGCTACCAAGTGGACTTTTCGGGCGAACTGCATGGATAGGTCTCCCATGTTGAACTTGGAAACCTTCGGCGCAGGTGACCCGTGGATGTATTTCATCCGGGTGAAAGCCTGGCCTGATGGGGAACGATAGTTACGACCCTTCATTGAGCAAATACCATACGGGCATTAGCTGAGGGTGCTAATGAGGGTTGTTGCGAGAAGAGGACTAGAAGGATTCCGGAGATTCACTATTATGCCATTTTGTTCAGGGTTATCCATCCTCGAAAAAACCGTTATCCCAACTCGTTCATTTTCCAAGGCTAGACTCGCACCCCAGATTTCGGCCCTTGGCCAATTAGGCGCTAAGGAAAATCGCCCATTATCTGCCCTGATATCGAATCTGGAAGGTGGTCTCTAGACTGCCCGAGAAATCGTTCGTGAATCATCGAAGATCTCTCGACTTTTTGCCATCCCACCAAAGCCGGGACCGTGCCCTGAATCCCCGGACTCGCCCGGAATCGTTACCAGACAGGAAATCTTCTCGTCAAAAAGGGGGCTGTGTCAAGCATCCCGCGACGCGTGAGTGGTACCGGTGGACCTACCGAAAGTAAGCCGAACAATCCTTCTCTTGACAAACATCTGATTCGTAACATTTCTTTTTCTGCTTACCATTTTGTAACTTTTCTTTTCGCCTAACAATTCTTCTCCGCCAACTAATCTGTGACCCCCCGGGAGGCTGGTTTTCCCGCGCCCTGCCCTTCATGAAGCCTTGATTCTATGCTTCCCGGCTCTTGGTCCTCAGCTGATCAAACAGGCCTGGTTCTAGGTCCTTTATCGTCGGAATGAACGCCCTCGCCCGTGAAACCTCGTTCAGGTCCACCTTGCATATCTGAAACTCCTCCACATCATACTTGCACTGGGCTAGAACGGAACCATTGGGCGCGATGACTCTACTTCCGCCCCAGAACTGCAAGCCCTCCTCAATGCCAACTCGGTTTACATAGGCTAGATAGACAGCGTTCTCCATCGCCCGGCTCAAACAGAACCCCTCGAAAAACCTCCGCCGCAAACCAGGGCTCGCGGAAATACAGACGACTAGCTGCGCGCCCTTCAGAGCCTGCAGACGAGTCAGCTCGGGAAAGTAGAGATCATAACAGATGTTCAAACCGATCGTTCCGATATCAGTCTTGAACACCGGCGCTTCTTGTCCCGGACGGTAATACCGACGTTCCTCGAAAACAGAATGCGTTGGAAGATGGATCTTCCGGTACCTCCCAATCAAGCCCTTCGGGCCAACAAACACTGCTGTGTTGTGTATTACTCCCTTGACCTCGCTTTCCTCGGGCATGCCGAAGATAACGTGAACACTGTGCTCCTTCGCCTCTTTCTCGACCTTCCGCGTGCTGGGACCCGGAATCGACTCTGCCGAATGGGAAACCTCATCCCGCATAGTATATCCTGTCAGATGCAGCTCAGGAAAGATCAGCAGGTCAACGTTCTTCTTACGGGCCCTTGCTGCCTGTTCTGAGATCTGCTTCAGGTTCCGCTCCTTGTTCCCAAGTCTGGGACCAGTTTGGGCTAGTAGCAGACTTATCGGCTTCATCCACGCTCGCCTACGCTAGATTCTGGCTCAGTTTCGCCATATAGACATGCTCAACGCCCCGGATTAGCCTCGGCTCAGAGTTCAGGGTTACAGCACGGCTTTATGACGCTCAGCCCGTTCCCCGCTCGTTTCACACCCTCAGAGAGGGAATAGATTGCTCTTCACAAGGCTAGCCCGTACTATCATCAAGCACAACCGGGCAGTCTTCATCATCTGGCTAGTGGCCCTCGCGCTGAGCGTCCCAGCTATTCTCCAGGTCCAGAGCGTTATCGTTTACACGGAGACAGCGTACAACCCCAAGACCTCGGAGTCCAGCATCGCTCAATCCATCGTCAGCAAAGAGTTCAGCATTAGCCAGGGCAGCAGCGTCGTAGTGGTAATCACATCAGCCGATGTGAGAGGCAACGACGTTCGCGATTTCACTCTAACGTTCAACAAGACTCTGCGTAATGACCGGACGATCACAAACCTTAGCAACGTCACAAGCATCTATGACGTCTTCTACCAGCTACTCGTCGGCTACACGAGTGAGGTTCATCTCCAGCTCTACCAAGAGAAGAACCTGACCAGTGTTGCCACGTTTCTTGAATTCGGCATCCCCGCAATCTACGTAAACCAGTGGACGACCCTGGTAAACTCCGGGCCCTTCAACATAACACAGGCGCAGGTCGCTGCTTACAACCAGAAAGCCAATCAGTCCACATGGTTGACCGTATCATCCCAAACGCCCCAAGCCTACCTTCCTCTCGCTCTTGCCTATCAGACCCGGTTCTACCAGTCTTGGAACATGACCTTCACCGCGGCTTCGTATACCCAGACACAGCTTGCGACAGTCGCACCTCCGCTAGCCCGGGCTCAAAACGTGACCAAGGGAAACCCTCTGCTGGTAAATCAGCCAGCGTACTACAATATCACTCTGCCATTCTTCCAGTCCAGCGTAACAGACCCTGCATCCCGCGCGCTCTTTGTCGATTCCACGGGATTCTTCAACCTCTATAACTTCTGCCCGAATACATGTCCAAACAATTACTGGAACGACCCTACGGTCCTTCAGGCATTCGTTGTCGACGCCTTTTCGGAAGCGGTCAACGCAACTCCGACTCAGACTTTCATCATCGGTGAGATCTATTCTCTGGGTTCCTCGGCGAGTTTCGGGGATTTTACAAGTCTAGCGGGCACGCTCCTTCGAAATTATAACATCAACACCTACCCAGTCCAGCCGAGTAGGGACGTCTACACTCAATTCGTCTCTGGCTCCAACGACACCATGCTCGTCATACTTGACTTCAAGACAACCGGACCGGACCCAAAGAACAGTATCGCGAGCATAAGGACAGACGTTCAACACGCGAATGTCTTCAGCAACACAAACCTCCTAGTCTACGTTACAGGCGCTCCCGCGTTCAACTATGATATTGAAACAGAATCGATCAGGGACGTTGAACGGATTGACCCCATCACCGTCCTCCTAATCATCGTCATCGTTGGCATATTCTTCGCTTCCCTCGCAGCCCCGCTAATCCCGGTATCCGCTATCGGAATATCTGTAGGAATAGCCTTCGGCCTCGTCTACGTAATCGGCAGTTGGTTCACCAGCGTGCACTTCCTGATTCTGACGCTCTTGCCTGTCGCCATGTTCGGGGCAGGGTCGGACTACTGCATATTTCTCGTTAGCAGATACGCTGAGGAGAGGCGGATGGGAAGGGGAAAGAAGGATGCGGTTGAGCGAGCAGTGACATGGGCAGGCGAGAGCATTGCCACGAGTGGAGCAACCGTTGTCATAGCATTCGGAAGCCTAGCTATTGCTGGCTTTGGAATGCTGCGCTCTATCGGGATTGCTGTGATGATGGGTATATCCGTAGCGCTACTAGTCGCCCTCACTCTCGTGCCAGCGATTCTGTCCATGTTCGGGGACAAGATCTTCTGGCCTGGGGGGCTAGGTCTTTGGAGAAAGAAGAAGGCTAAAGGAAGCAGCTACTACGCCCGTGCCGCAAGATTCACGGCAAAGCACTCGAAGCTAATCCTCATCGTCGCCTTGGCCGTTAGTCTACCAGCTACGAGTACGGTGCTTTCCAGCCAGACAAGCCACGACCTCATATCCCAAGTTCCCAACTCTCTTGAGAGCAGGGCCGGCTACAACAGCATGGTCCAAGGTTTCGGACCTGGCACCATAACTCCAACATACACGATTGTGCAAACGCCAGTCCTGCTCGCAACCGATTACTGGATTAACGTTACCGCCTTGCGATCCCTGTCCTATGCGGAGAACTCCACACGGTCGATCTCCGGCGTGTCGAAAGTCTATGGGCTTACACATCCTTCAGGCGACCCGATCCCGTATTCATCGTTCAATCAGTTGAACACAGCTCAACAGCAGGCAATGATCAGGAGCATGAAGCCCTTCCTCGGGAGCGATGGGAAATCGGCAATGGTCTGGGCTAACCTGTCCAACGAGCCCTACACAGACCAGGCCATCACTACGCTCACGAAAATCCGGCAGAACATCGACAGTCTTCAGAGCAACGACAAGCTACTCGCTGGATCCACAATACTTGTCGGGGGAGAAACCGCTTCCGTCGCAGACCTTGCCAACTCAAGCGCCGCCGACTACTTCAATATGACAGCGCTCGTCCTCGTTGGAGTCTTTGTAGTTCTGATGATCGCCCTAGGCTCGATCTTCACTCCCTTACGACTCATCTTCACGATACTTCTCAGCATTTCCTGGGCGATGGCCGCAGTGATCTATATCTTCCACACGTACATTGGGATGGAACTGATCTGGATACTACCGATCATGCTGCTTGTGATCATGCTCGGACTGGGACTTGACTACGACATATTCCTAGTGACTAGGATCAGGGAATACGTGGTCGGCGGCGCGAAAGATGATGAGGCCATTGAGACCGCAGTTGAGCGCACCGGTGGCATAATCACAGCTACCGGTCTAGTGACAGCAGGTGCCTTCGGAACCATGATGCTGTCGCAGATACCGATGCTGCAACAGCTCGGACTCGCGTTTTTCATCGTCGTCATTCTCGACGCGACTCTAACCCGAGTCTATCTTGTACCGTCGATAATGAGGCACATGAAGCGTCTCAATTGGTGGGCTCCAGGACGGATAAGAAGGGTGCCAATTACTCCAGAAGAGAAGCTCATACCTCCAGTCCCAGTGATAACAAAACTCGTCGTAACAATCGAAACGTTTGCGATCCTAGGGCTCGGACTCATACTCTATCTCGACTACATCAATAACCAGTATCTTCAAGGATTCGTCAACCAGACGAGCCTTAGGCTTCTGGCAGGGATCAACGTCTGGACGGGAGTAATACTTGGAGTGACATCATTCCTGACCACCTACATACTTCTTCGTGGCAAACCCAAGCCGAGCGGATCAGACCAACCGGCCTTGCTTCGCAAGGTGGGATGGCAGTTGGGCAAACTTCGTCCGAGACGTGCGAAAATTCTGTTAATCACCACCACTTCCCATCCATCACCGAGCCTACCTTCACTGGAGTCTTCAGCTACAACGGAGACACATCTCAAGCCAGCAGCCCAAAACCAAGATCAGCCTTCGGCAACGACTGCGAATTCAAGCGAAGAGAAGAAGTAGGCAGCCTAGGATGCTATTCGATACAAGTCGATTTGGACACTCTCCCACTTCTTGTGATGAAACGGGAACAGATGGGGAATGTTCAACCTCATGCTCCGCAATCCATCAACCTTCCGATTTCTCTTCGCGATAAAGCTCTTGAGAAACTTTCTAGTCGAACTCTTGTGAATAGAATACGAAACGGGAGCAAGCTCGAAGGCGCGCTCAAGAAACCGGACATCAAGATGGGGAGACCGCGTCCCATATGGAGGGTTCATTATCACAGTGTCATATTTTCCTTCAACCTCATCGATATCAGATACAAGCCATTCGACCTGAACCCCGGCCGCCACTGCGTTCTCTCTCGCCAGAGCAATAGCTGTCTCATCGATATCGACGCCGACAACTTTCATGGACCTCATCATGGCAGCACCAATTGCCAGACGCCCCGTCCCGGTTCCGAGATCGATTGTCTGACCTCGCAGGTCGCGATGCTCAAACCCGGCCATGTACAACAATTCAGCCGCTACGTCAGAGGAAACAGGGTATTGTTCGAGTCCTAGTTTTGGGGTCTGAAGGATCTTCAGCTTTTCAAGATGAATTTCCAGTTGGCGTTTAGAAACTGTTCGTTCTTCTTCCAATTATAGGCGGACCAATCCACGCTCCAAAAGCTGCTCCCAAGTCCAAGCCCCAATAGCGACCAAAATTTCGTCTCTCGTGATGATCGGCTTCGGAAACCTTTCAGGGTCATCAAGTGCAAGGCGGGGACAGGCAGTGTCAACGAAGACGTCGATATCTGTGAAGTCGAGCAGTTTCTGGGGTACAATCTCATCCGAGTAGAGGATGACCGCTTTCTTGCCGGCTTCCTCGATCTGCTTGAGAATTGAGAGAGCAATCTGCGGGTTGCTCTGTCCTGGCTTGGTTGAAACGATTATTCCAAAATTGCTGGCCATCCTGGCTTTGTCCACCATTGCATATCTCTGCCTGATAATCCGGTCCCTATCATGATCAAGAATTTTGACCGTTCCGTCGTAGGGGTCCGCAAGAACTGTCGGTTTATCGACAGAAAGAGCTGCCCCAAGACCGTGGAAGTAGCTGCCTATCATCAGAAATGAGTCGACCTCAGATTGAATCCTCTTGAGTCCAAAATAGTCACAACCAAGGACCTGGCCCGTCTCATGGGACCATGGGCCCCGCCCAGGAACATGAACATTGAATCCTTTCGCCTCAAGAAGTCTCACTGCCTCTGGCAGCTTGTGCAGATGCTGAATGGTAGTGGCTATTCCTATGTTTCTGCCTTGAAGAATGGAAACAGCCTTCTCTAGCACTGGAATGATCTCATGATTGCTCCTCGCGGGAATGTACACTACCGGGACGCCGTGGGAAGCGTCCCGCAGGAATTCATTATGCCCGTAGTGCACTAGCAGGTCGGCTTTCAGGCGAACGGCGGCATCTAAAGAGAGGTCACATGCTCCCCAGGCAGGCACCGCGGAAACAAACACGTCCGCACCCGTCTTAGCTCGAACTAGACCCGCCAGCCGGGTTCCTTCGTTCTTGAGACCATCGGGTAGTTGGACCAGTATCCTTCGGGCACCTCTCCCCGTTATCTCAGCTACGAGCCTATCTTCGTCGAAGTCAAAGATGGACATGTCAAATTCGCCGGGGAGAAGCTATCAAAAGACTGTAGCCCAATATAAACACCGGAGAAACCTGAGGAATTTCCTTCGTGGCAGTCTGCTAGGTAACACGATTGTTAAGCCAGATATGGAGGCTGGGCTGAAACTATGACAGAGAACCAGAAGGCGCAATCCAGACTCGACACGGGTCTCGCAGATCCAAGATCTATAGCTACAATGGTCGACGCTTCTCTTAAGCGCGGGTCCAGCCTGTCAATCGCTCTCTCTGATGCAATTGTCGGGGTCAACCTTGACAATCTAGGCGATTGGACGATCACCGTTTGTCTCTCATCGAGATCGGACCGCTTCCACCAAATAACATCCTCCCTGGAAAGTCTGGGATTCTTTCAAGCAACTGAGAACGAAGGTACCAAATACATGCTTTGGACATCTCTGCTCTCAGAAGTTGGAGACGTCAGGATCAATGCTGAACAGATTCTCTTACTGGCTTTGAAGGTCTTGCAATCGCCGAGCATTCCGGTGTATATCAGATAGTCAAACGATCTTAAGAGATCTCAAGCAGGGACCACGACTGGTTGTCGGGAAGGAGAGTTTCTCCCGACGACCTCGCGAACCATACCGTTCTCCATCTGAATTATGGTGTCTGCCTCGGCTTCAAGGTCTCCAACGTGGCTAATGAGGAAGATTTGTTTGAAGTTCTGTGAGAGCTCCCGGTGGAGTAGTGTAAGAATTCCTTCGCGGCGGACTCTGTCAGAGCTGCCTAGAGGTTCGTCGAGGAATAGGAATTCTGGATTATGGCCCTTGGCTTGGGGTATCAAGGCGAGGGCGAAGGCTAACCTCATTGCCAGTAAGAGCTGGTCCTCGGTGCCTCCTGAGAAAACTTCCTTGGGCTTGAACTCTCCAGCCTCTGGATCAAAGACTCTGACAGTGTAGTCTTCGTCGAGTTGCACTGCTTTGTATCTTCCGGAGGTTATCACAGGAAGAATGAGCCCCATGTAGCGTTCGACCTGGGGCTTGACACGGTTCCGTAGGGACTCCGATGTTTGCTCGAGTCCTTTGACGGACAGCTTGACGACCACGCAGTCCTTCTCGAGGAGCATCACCTTCTTCATTTGGGTCTGAACTTGATCATCGAGATCGTTGTTCTCCTCTAATAGCTGGCGTAGTTCGAGCTGTCGGGAAATTGAGTCTTCGATCTGGGCCTTATTTCTCGAAACGGATTCCTTTAGCGTATCTCTCGCTTCGGCGATCTCTTCAAGGAGCGTCTCAGAGAATGATAGGCCTTCCGGAAGATCTGGCAACTGAGCCATGCCGAACTTCTCTTCAACCTGTTTGATCTCGCTCTGGATAAGGTCGAGGCGTTCTTTGATCTGGGGTTCCTCTCTCAATTGCTGGCCGAGTAATTTGACCTTAGCTTCCAGAGACTGACGCGTTTGCCTGTCGCTGTCGAACAATGAGGATACGGTCTCGAACGCGGTCTTAGGGTCCTTTGACGATTCGACCTTGGCAGAGTATCGCGTGATTGAGGACAGTGTTCCCAGAAGCTTCTCGGACCTTTCAGCAATGCTCTGATGGGTTTTCGCCAGGTTTTGTTGGTTCTCGGCAAGCTCGTTCTCCCATGAGCGGACGAGCTGCAGGCTAGCTAGCTGTTCCTGCTCGTATCTCGAGCTGCTGGCTTGTTGGGAAAGCGAGACAATCTGTCGTGTCAGTAAGAGGAGGGAGACTATAGCGAGGGATCCGAAGGCAACCGCGACTTGAGAGAGACCTATGAAGAAGGAAAGGATAGCTCCGGCGCCGAGCGCTGAGGTTGAGATGAGATACGTCCAGACCCTTCTTGGTTTGGAGTCTAACGGTTTCGGATTTCCGAGACTTGAGACGTCCTTTGTCTTCTCTGCAATTTTGGCTTGTAGATTATCTTTGGACTCCTCTAACTGGGCTCTGCGGATTTCGGCGGATTGAAATTCTTCAAGCATATTCGATGCTTGGGTGAGCTGGGAGTCTATTTCGGAAAGCCCAGAGAACTGTTCGAGTTCTAATCGAGCTTTCTCCAGTTCCTCTCGTTGAGACGAAATCCCAGATAGTTGTCGCTGGAGGTTCTCTGCAAGGCGCGTCTTGTCTTGAATCTCTTGCCGGAGAGATTTCTGGAGCTTCACAGCTTCATCGTATTTGTTCAGGGTCTTGTGGAGAGAATCTGTGGCCGCGAACTTTTTCTCCAAGTCCACAAGTTCTGACTTGAGCTTTTCGATTTTCACTGCCAGCGTCGAGAGTTGGGTCTCCGCTTCCTTGTACCTGTTAAATTGCTCTTGAAGCGATTGGAGACGCTCGCGTTCAACTGTAAGCTGTCCCGGATTCCGAGTCGTGCCTTCGATTCGAGCTCTCTCCGCATCAAACTGGTCCTGCACTCTGTTGAAACTGTCCAGGTTCAGGAAGACGTTGACAACTTTCCTCCGGTCGTCGAGCCTTTGTTTAATTAGTCGCTCGAGATCTTTCTGTGCGACGACGCTGCTTGCAACAATTTCGTTGTAGGTAATGCCTCCGAGAAGTCGTTCAACCTCGCTGGTCGTGTCGTTTACAGTCGTTGCAATTGTCTTTTGTCGACCGTTCGGCCCAAGCTCATAGAGCTGTGCCCGGTTCGGTCTCGTTTTGTGAACCTCTCTTACGACTCTGTACTTGAGGTCGCCGATTGCGAATTCGAGTTTTACCTGGGCTTCGCCGGTTCCGTAGGTGAGGATTTCTTCGTTGCTGGGTTTCTGGCTTGGCCGTATCATTCGGCCGAAGAGGGCGAAGAGGATCGCGTCGAGTATGGTAGACTTTCCGCTCTCGTTCAATCCTGTGATGAGCGAGATGCCCTCCGAGAAGGGTAACGGTTGGGAGAATTTCAGTTTCTTGAAGTTGTGAGCATAGAGGCTTAGTAGTTTCAGTCGACTCCCTCCTCCTGAAGCTTTGCAACGGTAAGCTTCCATGCCTCCTGGACAAGTGGTCTATCCTGGTCGCCTGCTTTCGTTAGCAGGTTCTGGAATGTCCGATCTAGCTCCTGGAGCGGAGTAGTCTTTGGAAGCGACTCTAACGGGATCATATTCAGAACGTTGAGCTGTTCTTCGTCGAATTCGATGTGGAAGAACTTGCCCTCAGCGTAGGTGTAGAGCGCGGATCGCTTGTAAGTGGAGAGCTGGTTCAGCGTGACTTTTCCAGAAACTTTTACGCGAAGTATCTTTTCATCGTCTATTCTCTTTTCTAGACCTTCTTCTATTTGTCGTGTAAGGCTTCCCTCGCCAGCGACTCGGAACTCAAGGGTTTCCATGGGCCGAGCGGGTGTTGGATGGAACTCTTGCTGGACTACTCCTGACTTGTCAAGTTCGAGCCATACGAACCCTTTCGTCTCGCCTTCCTCGTTGAACGATGCTCGCTCAGTGCTTCCAGGATAGACGACTGGTGTCCCGTTGAGGGTTTTTCTTTGATGATTGTGCAGGTGGCCAGAGGCGAAGAGTTGGAGGTTTCTGGGGATAGATGATTTCGGGATATGGACTTCTTGTCCAAAGTACCCGTCGAAGCCTTCGATCGGATAATGTGTCAGGAAAATGTTGACGTCGCCATCTCGGCTGATCTCATAGCCGGCGAGTGGATCTGCGTTTGCTGGTAGGTTTGGATTGAGGCTCATCCCTGTTAGGTCAACAGTTTCGCTTCCGAAGTCGAACTTCTTAGTCGTTGGATGTTGTTCTTGTATGAAGTAGACGTGTCCGGACCTCGCATGAACTGCGAGAGGGGAGGCGCCTTGTTCCGCGCTGCGTGGAGTATCGTGGTGGCCGCTTACGAGAATGGTTTTGATGCTCTTCTCATGTAGACGCTTGAATTGTTCTGCCACGAACGCCCTTGTAGGATTGCCGGGCAGAATGCCATCGTAGAAATCTCCACCGATCAGAAGAATATCGGGCTTGTTCTCCAAAGCGAAATTGACTAGAATCTCAAAACAACGCTGGAAGTCGCGCTTGCGTTCGAACCGCTTCGGACCATACTGGACTGCAGATGGATCTAGGTGGTTGTCGGCTGTCAGGAGAACGTGAATTGTCATGGTAATCTAGCTACTGAAGGCAACCGGCGTCTTCGGATGAACTGGAACGATATTAAGAGTTGGAGATAGCCGAACGTAACCCTGTCGGATCACGAAGCCATGAGGAGCCGTGCAAGATTCCATCTGAGGACGGGAAAGGAATTGGTCGCAGAAAATACCGTCAGGGTAGGAATCGACATCGGCGGAACGTTTACGGATCTCGTGGCTACGGACGAGAAACGCGCGGTTTGGAAGATCAAACTCCTGACCACACCGATGGATCCGTCGATAGGAGCTCTTGATGCTGTCCGAAGATTGTTGGAGAAAGAGAAGGTTGACCCTAGTCTTGTTAGAGTCGTTATTCATGCGACAACGCTCGCGTCGAACGCGCTTCTGACGGGAAACATTCCTAGAGCCGCTCTCGTCACGACCGCGGGCTTTCGAGACGTTCTGGAGATCGGGCGCCAGAACAGACCTGAACTGTACAATCTTCAGGTCGAGCGTCTGCCTCCACTAGTCCCGAGGCGATACAGGTTCGAGGTCCGGGAGAGAGTCACGTATGATGGGAGAGTTTTGGAACCGCTTGATACATCGCAGGCTATTTTGGTTGCGAGAAGGGTGCGAAGACTCGGTATCGGCACGGTTGCTGTCTGCCTTCTTCACTCCTACGCCAACCCGAAACATGAGAAGAAACTTGGGGAGATACTCAAGAGAGAACATCCTAACGCGAAACTTTCGTTGTCGTCGGAGCTTCTTCCCGAGTTTCGAGAGTACGAGAGAACTAGCACTACAGTCGTTAACGCGTGTCTGCAACCCTTATTCTCAGACTACCTGGAAAAACTCGAACAGGGATTGGAAGAGCTCGGAATTCGTGCACGACTCTTTGTAATGCAATCGAATAGTGGGACTGTGCTCTCTCGCCAAGCATCCCTTGAACCAGCTCGTCTCATAGAATCAGGACCTGTTGCAGGGGCGGTGGCGTCCAAGTTCTACTCGCGGGGATCTGAAAGCTTTGTCTCTCTCGACGTCGGCGGGACCACTTCGAAGGCAGGAGTCTGGTCTGGCCATAGGTTCGAGGTGACTAACGAGTATGAGGTCGGTGGATGCTTGCATGGAACCAGGCGAGTTGAGGGATCAGGCTACCCTGTCAGATTTCCAGTCGTAGACCTCGTCGAGGTCGGTATCGGTGGTGGGAGCATTGCCTGGGTCGATGATGCGCGCGTTCTCCACGTTGGGCCTCAGAGCGCCGGAGCGCTGCCTGGTCCGGCTAGTTATGGAAAAGGTGGCAAGCTGCCGACGCTTACAGATGCGTCTCTTGTTCTTGGCCGGCTGAGCGCTAGCTTTCTGCTTGGCGGAGATCTGCGATTGAACCCGCATCTCGCTCACATGACCCTTGCCAAGTTGGTTGCAAAACCGCTTCGAACGGGAGTGATTCCTGGAGCCATTGGTGTTCTGCGAATTGCTATCGCGAGGATTGCGGAGGCGTTGCGTGCGGCAACCGTGGAAAAAGGTCTCGACCCACGCGAAATGGTTCTGGTGGCGTTCGGTGGGGCAGGGCCAATGTTTGCCTGTGAGGTTGCCGGACAGCTAAAGATGGAGAAGGTCGTCGTGCCTCCTGCTGCAGGGCTGCTGTCGAGCATGGGTCTGCTTCTAGCGGAACCGTTGCATGATTCTGTCCTGACCGTGCTGAGAGACGCAGAGAGTGTGAGCGTCAAAGAGCTTGAGAAGATCTGTCGTGGAATGGAAGTGAGAGCGAGAGGTCTGCTCCGAGCAGAAAGAGTAGAAGAGAAGAATGTGACCTATCAGAGATTCTTGGACATGCGTTATCAAGGACAATCCTACGAACTATCAATTCCTCTACGCAGCGGGATTATTACTAGAGGCGCGGTTCGATCTGCCATTCTAGACTTTCACCGGAGGCATCAAATGCAGTATGGGTATTCTCAGCGGGACAGGTCTGTCGAGATTGTCAATGTTCGCAGCTATTGCAGAGGAAAGGCCGGGAATATTGCTGGGGCAACTAGTACTTTTGCACGAGAGAAGGCCTTGTTGAAGAGGAGAAGAGTCTGGTTCATGGATGGACATGGTATCGAGTGTCGGGTCGTTCAGCGGAACAGCTTGCCTCCTGGAACAAAGGGAAAGGGACCGTGTGTGATCGAGGATTACGACTCAACCTTGGTAATTCCACCTCGAGCGAGGTACATGGTTGACCGGAACGGATCGGTTTCTATCGTAATCTGAACCTGACATGCAGAAGACTGTTACTCGAATCTGGTAGCGTTGGTTTCAACAGGGCAATATCGGATAGTGCTTGGTAGGTTGCTTTAACAGTGAAGAAAATATGACAAATACATCAAGCGGCTCGAACAGCACGTGGGGAGCGTTTACTCCAGTCATGCCAGCGTTCATTCGTTTGATCGCGGGCGTCATCGTACTAGTGATTATCGAGGCAGTTGTTCTCGGCTTTCCAGGGATCAGCCAGAACATCTCAGGCAGCACCATATCCATCGCGAACATCGTAGTGTTCATGATCGGGCTTGTCGTGGCTTTCATCGTCTTCAAGTTCGGTACACAGCTCTCGAAAGCGGTCTCGGACGCGTACAAGAACTACCAGACATGGGTGCCCTTACTAGCGTACATCTTCCAGATCATAGCCATCGTCATACTCTACAGCGTCAGCAACGGCATTGCCAGCCAGTATTTCACCAGCGCGCCTTGGGCGTATCCATTGATATTCCTCTTGATCGCCCTGCTTCCAACACTGCGAGTTGTCGTCAACCTGGTTCACGCGCTCGACGGCACACCGACTGCGAAGCACGCGACGAACAACTAACTGTACGAGCTAGCCACAGGAAAAAAACCGGGGGCCTCAATGAGGCTCCTGGAAAACCAAAGCCCCACTTTTTCGGGACACTCTCTTAGAGTACTCGTTTCTACGGTCCGTACTCGAGCGGAGGATGCGCGTGGAAATTTTTTCGGGACCTGTTTCTGTCCGGATGGGATTGTGAGCTTGTTTCTTTGAGATGGGCGTGTAATGGGCTTGTTCGGGTTCTTTTTGACTCCGCGGATTCCCCTAGGGATCAGCGTGGAAGATAGTGTTCTAGAAATCGTGGGCTTGGATTTGGAATCAGGGCTGGTATTGGGCGATTTGATAGTTTCTGTTTTCTACTCTAATAGGTAGAAATGGTCATGGCAACTCCAGAAACCATTGTCTGCTTCTTCCCCCGCCTGCTCAGCACAAGATAGGCCACCACAACACCAACAACGGCGACAATCCCTACAGCGACGACGATACCGGCCAAGAGTATCGGAGCTAGAAATGGACTGAACAACGGACCCGGCTGAACCTGCTCCAAGGCAACAGTAACCCAGCCTGTATCAAGAGTCTTCTGAGAAGATCCCCGCGCAACATCCAAAAAACTACCATCCGAATTTTGCTGGGTCAGGATGAAGGCAACTGATGCTAGGGCCTGAATATTTCGACCGTACGCTTGAAACGCCAGTGCGGACAGAGCGGCCCCGTAAACATGGCCCCTGTGATCGCCAGTGGTTGTGAAGTTTGCAGAGATCATTTTGGTCAAAAAGTCCAACGCCTTCGAGACATAGTTATTGGTTGAGGTGTACGAAACATCTTTCAGTGCTAGAATTGTCAAAGCAGTTACGCTGATCGGTTCAGGTCCGAACGCGTTGAGAGGGTCCGACGAGACTGCGGAAGTTAGATTGAAGCTGCCGTCAGAGTTCTGAAGCGAGAAAAGAAAGTTGGCCGCGGCTGTCCGATTTTGAGAGATTATGTGGTTGGTGTCAACTAGCCCCCATAATGCCATGTCCGTATCCACACTACTGGCAACCGGGACATAGGAGGGTCCCGGAGCGTAACCAGTGAATCCACCGCTGGACTGTTGATAGGTCAAAAGGTTGGAAAAATCTAACTGATTTTGGATCAACGGAACGTTGGAACTTGCGCTAAGAGAATGAAGCATTGCCCCCGGAATGTCTGCTTCCCCCCATGCATAGCTTGAGGAATTGTCAAGCTGTGATGCAAACCACGAGAAGGATTTCGCGGCCTGAGCGGCGTGGGAATCATTCAACCAGAGCGCAAGAGCCGCGCCCGGTGTTGGGATCTGCCCATAACTCTCGAAAGACCCATCCGCGTTCTGACTACTCGATAGCCAATGCAAAGCAGACTTTACCGCGCTAGCCTGAGACGTTGCGGCAGCGTTGACGTTGTGCGTCGGCGAAACCATGAGGGTCAAGAGAATAATGACCCAGATTGTTGCATTGGAAAGGTATTTCGGAGCGGGCAAAGTTACCCGCTCTGAGCGAGACCTCAATATAAGCTAATCGAGAAGACACTGAGAAGCGGATCGTTCCATGGAGAATCTTGACCCGATATCCTTCGAGATTCTCAAAAATTCACTCATCTCGATCGCGGAAGAGATGGGAGTCATCCTTCGAAAATCCAGCTTCTCCCCTAACATCAAAGAGAGGCGAGATTACTCCTGCGCCCTCTTCAATGCATCAGGACAGCTAGTAGCCCAAGCAGAGCACATTCCAGTCCATCTCGGCGCGATGCCGTACTCAGTGCAGGCTGTTCTGAAAGAGTTCAAAGATGACTTAGCGGAAGGTGATGATATCATCCTCAACGATCCATACCGCGGCGGGACACACCTTCCAGACATTACCATGGTCTCACCGATATTCTTCAAGCAAAAGTTGGTTGGGTTTACGGCTAACCGCGCTCACCACTCTGATGTTGGCGGAGTTGCGCCCGGGAGCATGTCCGCTCTATCGAGTGACGTCAACCAGGAAGGGGTTCGCATTCCGCCCGTCAAGCTCTGGGCTGAGGGCAAGCCGAATCGGCAGATCTTGGATTTCGTACTGTCAAATGTTCGGACGCCTGATGAGAGATTGGGAGATCTCAGGGCGCAGCGAGCCGCTAACCTCGTCGGCGCGAAACGTCTGGGAGAGTTGTTGAAGAAATCGAACGTCTCAACGGTCGAGAAAGGAATGGATCAATTGATCGACTACTCTCAAGAGTTGATGCTCAAGAAGATTCGAGAGTTGCCTAGAAAGTCGTCAACAGCAGTTGACTATCTTGATGACGATGGTTTTGGTACGACCGATATCCCGGTCATGGTCAAGGTCACAATTAATCGACAATCCATAGCGTTCGAGTTCTCCGGTTCTGCGAAGCAGGTTCAGGGACCCTTGAACGCCGTGTACAGCGTAACTCTATCAGCGGTCTACTATGTGGTAAGATGCGTGACGGATCCTTCGATTCCAGCAAACGCAGGATGCTTCAAACCCATTCAGGTCAAAGCACCATCCGGGACGATCGTCAATGCAGAGCCGCCAGCACCTGTGGCCGGTGGAAATGTGGAAACGTCGACACGAATTGTTGACGTGACCCTCAAGGCTTTTTCTAGTATTATTCCAGAGAGAGTTTGTGCCGCTTGCCAAGGGACCATGAACAACGTAACCATGGGAGGAATTGACCCTCGGACCGGGAAATATTTCACCTACTATGAGACCATCGCTGGCGGGTTCGGCGCCCGGTACAGCAAGGATGGCGTTGACGGGATTCATAGTCACATGACGAATACATTGAACACGCCCGTAGAAGCACTGGAATCAGCGTACCCTCTTAGGATCAAGAAGTACGAACTAGTGCGAGGCTCCGGTGGACGAGGAGGTTTCCGTGGAGGACTAGGCGTCAGGAGAGATACAGAGGTGTTGGCGGAGAGGTCTACTATTTCGTTGATGGGGGACCGACAACGCCATGGACCCTGGGGCTTATCTGGAGGATT
>WNFX01017511.1_pt1 | contig 26810 bp, 28 predicted proteins | sample 5400111 | NCBI WGS metagenome assembly WNFX01 (sample SAMN13153363, study PRJNA577476) | soil metagenome | isolation source: 40 cm soil or saprolite under grassland replicate 1 | place: USA:California | collected 2016-06-15
AGCCTTCAATAGATTGGTATGTCTTCAGTGCGTACCTTGGTTTGCTTTATGACATCATCCTTTCATAATTTCCAAACTACTTAGACTCGAACCTGGTAGTTACAAGAGTATATTTCCACATGTTTCTGCAGCTATTCAACTTAGCAGCCAAGGAAAAACTCTTATGAAAGGTGAGAATATTCAGTATATCTACATTAATTCAAAACACAAGAACCCACTATGTAGAGTAGTTCCAGTACTAAAAGATGAAAAAGAAGATGTAGTTACACATACCTATCTATAAGTTATGAAAAGCAGCCTGTCATTTTTACTCAAATAAGTTAGTATTCTTCACTTTATTACATTCAGATATGTCTTGTTGTACTATACAGGCAAAAAGGATTTATCATCATAGTTGTTATCAGTATCAGTTACTGTATTATTATTAAAAGCAGCAAAGGACCTAATCTCATACTTTAGACAGCCTCTTACTACTCAGTGCTTCTAATATAGACTAGCCTAATCTATCTCTTTTATAGTCAATATGAAATTAATAATATGAAATTCATTCAGTAGGAGCATTCTATAAAACTCCTCTATGTAGATCTTATCACTTAAATAATCGAATTTACTGCTAGACATAAGATAGATAGAATTGAAGATAAGAATAGTTTCAATTTCTTTTATAGCAATATTATTTTCGACTATTTTTCCTTCCGTATGGATCGTTACTGCAAAAGTAGCTAATGGTAAAGAAACAATGATCGGTCTCCAACCAGGGCAAAATACCACTAGGGTTAATTCTTTTTCTTACAATGGAGTACTAAGTATAAGCAGGGGATCCTTTGATCCAGCATTAACCATATCTAAAAACCATATCCTTGTAGCGTGGGATGACGATAGTCCGGGAAATGCTGATATTTTTTTTACGAAGAGTACAGATAGGGGAAACAGCTTTAGTATTAAACCAATAAATCTAAGTAAGAATGTCGGTAGATCGCTCTATCCTGATGTTGCATTATCCCGGTCTAATATCAGCTACATTATATGGTCAGATGACACTCCCGGCAATTATGAGGTTTTCTTGCTAAGGAATCTGCAATAAATTGAGTGTAGTTGAATTCATACCTAGTACTAGAACCAATCTATTTCGATCATTGTTGCAGAGCCTTCCTTTCATTCTTCTTTTCGAATCCAAAATAGCAGGAATGGCACATTTCTTTTCCATAAATTACTCCTGTATTCACCGACAGTCATATTCTGCAGCTATAGTTGAATCTGAAAAATTATTCTAATCACGCAGAATCAAATATGCACAATTTCTGTACATGTTTACAACAACTTTTCATTGACTCAATAGAATGTTTAGCATTAGAGAATACTGTGTTATAGTATTAACTCTAAGAGAACCGCGACAAATTGAGTCCTACAATAATCTTCACCAAATTATTTAACTTCTATATAGTAGTCATATACATACATCATTAATACAATTCATGAGGGAATGTTGTTATGAACGAAAGTACGATTTACCCTACAGCATTCTTGTTCTTATTATATCGCAGATACATTAGAATTGCAGTTGGGATAACAACTGCAGGTGTCACATAGTAAAGCATCAATTCGTTGAATGGAAGTGAAATGGGAGATTTTCCTACAGAGATGTCAAAGTTAGCAATTAATGGCCTTGCTTCATATTTGGGATCTCCACTTATCCTTGATTCTAAAGTGGCCATATAGTCTGAATTATTTTGAAATTTATATGGAAAAGTGATATCGCTAAATTCATAGAATTTGTAAGGTATTTGTTTCACTACTCTGCCTGTGTTTTTTTCTTTTATAATGAGGGCTGCGTAAACATTGTTAACATTTAAGTTGTCTTTATCAAGGATGCTGAAGTTGAGAGTTGAATTTTCACCAGCAAATGGAACAAATGGAAAAGCTTGAAACACTATCCTGTAATCACCTATAGTTCTTGTCGTTCCAACGAAATGTGCGTAGGCAAGGTTTGTTTTGACTAGAAAGAATATGAGTATGGCTATCGACAAGTAACAAGTCTATACTGATAATAGTAGTAATTATTCCTAGAAGCAATGATAGATATACTCTAAGCAAGTCCAATTGTCTATCCCATGTCTATCGTAGTAATTAGATATATATCAATATGAAATCTATAATGTCAAATCCAAGAAGATCCTTTTGAGAAATTTTATCACAGTTCCTCCATCATCTCTGTGAAATTGTTCACAGTGCTGTCTACAAAGCTTTCTTTGTATTTGTATATTACAGCCCTAACTACTGTGCTATTTATGACTCTGTATAGCTGATAGTCATTTCCGAATAGGATCGATACTAATCCGCTGTCTCTAAGTCTCTTGAGATGCCAGGATATTGTGGATGGTGCCTTCTGCGTATGGTCTACAATTTCATTAAAAGTACATAAATCATGATCAAGTAAAAATATTATTATTTGTCTTGCAATATTGTGTCTCACATACCCTAGGACATCTGATTCATTTGAGGTTACACTAGAAAGATAATACCTTGTTATTCTGTTCTTGCGTCTGTCCACTCTTATCATGTTAGATTTTTCTAAGATTGATAAATGATATGTAAGTACACCGTTGGAATGACCTGTTAACCGCAAAAGTTCTCTATACCTGATTCCAGGATATTCATTGATATGATTTAGAAGCATACCTTTAATTTTATCTATATAATTAACGCTTTCTGCATGCAATCTTACCTTGTCACCTTAAATACTCCAACGCCAAATAAGGCAAGCATTGCAAAAAGAATTACATGTGGCAGTTCAATGTCAACCACTGGAATAATAATATCTTCGATATTTATCGTGGCATAAAAAAGAAATAACACTTCAGTTACTACAAGCGAAAGAAATCCTAATGCCATGAATAGTATTCTCGTAGAGCGATTTCTCTCATATGCTATGATAGAAACTACGCCAAGAAAGATGGCTATGATCAGGCTAACGATGTGAAGGAAAATGTGGTAAATCATATATGTATGCGTGATATGAGGAAAAATAACAGGCACTGATAATACAGCAATCACCAATCCAGATATAATTATAAATAATTTGGGCTTACTAGAGGTCTCGTATTTTTACTTCTCTTCTATTCTCGCTTTCAGAATCAAATTTTGCTTTTGGAGATGGCTTATCACAAGAACAGATTTCAGCTTCAATGGGTAGTAGAAAAGCAGATTTGTTGATTAAAATGACACCTCCGGTAGTTACAAATCAAACATTGCAAACAGCGAATCAAAAACCAATAATTCAATTTAGATTATTTGACTCAAATACCAACAAATCATTTAGTCATGTGAACTATCATATTTCTATTGATAAAGAAGGCAAGAAACTACTTTCTAATTGGTTTCATTCTCATGATGGAGATTTAGGAATTGAGATAATTCCAAGCAATCTAAGTAAAGTAAGATTCCCTGGTCAGCAACAAGAACCTCTGATAGGAGGCTATATAGGCAGTCCAAATAATCCAGTGATCGCAGAAGGCCCAATATTTTTAAATGGTGGTCTATATCACTTCGCAGTCAGAATTGGGACAGTTGATTGCGATACATGTGTTCTTACTGCCGATCAGCAAAGTGTCTACAATAGTTATCTTAGTATAGGTAGTGCCATGAATCAACAAGTAAATATTTCTGAAAAGTCTGTTCCAATTAAAATAATATCATATTATGATAAATTAAATGAGTTCAAGTTTGACAGCAAGAATATGCAGATGCAATTTAACATGCCTTTTAATTGGAATATCAACAGAATAAATAATAGCAGCATTTTTGTTCACGTAGAAGTATATGTTCCTAAACCAAATTCTTTTACTGACAAGAAATCCTATAGCGGGACAGTAAATGGAATAGATGTATCAAAATACATTGCGGTGGATCCTACTAATGCAACTAGAGATATCATTCATATAATGTTGCCAAAGAATTCCCTAGTTCAAATTGCAAGTCAGCTCAATAGTAATGGAAAACAACCACAACCTTTACAACACACGTCTACTGCAGACTTGATGAATTTTACTTTACAACCTGGCGGTAATGCTACAGTAGCAGGCGGAAAAGCAATGGCACCTATGGGATCTGTGGGTTCTATGTCATAACATATGGGATTGATATTATTCGCTCAGGAATATAGTCCTCAGTTATAATTCATATAGTGTAAGTAGAGTTAGTAAACTGTACCTAATTACAGTTTCTTAAGTTGTTGTAATTCTTCTTCCTCTCCTTTTCCCGATTACCAATATTATTACTATGAGTATAGCAATAATTATTGCTATTGTTATCGCAATAATGATAATAGAAGATGGAAAATTAGCGTTAACTACTCCAAATGGTTGAAAGGTCGAATTTGAAGGTTCTAAGTTGGCCACTGCTATTAGCCACCACGATAACTCTTGCTGTGAGATCCTTGACATTTGAACCTGTTGTAAGATTCTTTACATTATACTTCATTTGAGTTTTAGAATCGATTATAGGTTTTTCTGGCTTGTAGTTGAATTGAATCATGATATTATTATTTTTATCTACCCACTGTTGTGTATTATTATTGTTTGGAGGCGATGATGGGGTTTGAGCTAATGCGATGTGTGATGAAATGAGTAGTAGACTCTCGTTCCCAACAATGATAATAACTGAGGCTATTGCAATAATTAAAAGGAAAACTAAAATCGAGTCGTTCAAAATATCCTTGAGATATAGTGGCGATCCTGGCAAAATATGAGTCACCGAATTACCCTAAAAATCATCTTTTTCAATATCCCTTTATGATTAATAATAGAATCATAGAATTCGTGCCTTAATTTTAAATCGAGTTCTATCGTCATCCTTTTCATGTTAGTCATCCATTTTCATTATAAGACAAAAAGAAAGGTTCGCAACAATGTTGCAATTTGGCTCTAATTATTATTTCGCATTTATCTTCAGACTAAATGCCGATTCGATGTTAGGACGGATCTGGTTATCTATAATCTGTTGTACTTCTTTAAATGACGTTTTGGAATCTATGGCACTCTTTAATGATGTCAGTCCAGTACCTATTTTTGCAAAATCAGGTGATGATGTTACATTTGATGGAGCAAACTGTTTGACATCGGTAAACATATGCACTGCGATCTTGGCAAGTGATTCTGCACTTTGATAGTCTGCCATGTTTACAATTTTATTTTGTGTTGCAGTGGTTTGATTTTCTTTTTCTGGCTCTATTCCGTAGGCTCCGCCATAATGTTCGCCAATTTCATTTAATATGTTATTTATTGCCAATATGTGAACCGTGGCATTCTTCATCTGATTTGGTTCTATCCTCACAGAGAGAGCCTCTTGTAATAACCCGTCAATACGATCTACCTTATCCTTAATTGTTGTGTTTGTAGGAGATGAGCTAGTAGAATTTACTGTCTTTTGTAAATCTGTGATTGCAGTATTTAGATCACTGGCTACTCTTTTGTTTCGTTCTGAAAGTTCTTTAGTAGTATTGGCATCAAGATGTTCCCGTGCATCATTAGCGTGATCTTGAGCTAACGTAATATTGGATGGAATATTGGACTGTGCGAGCTCAACTTCAGATGATATCTGTTTACTCAATGCAAGAAATGATGCACTTTCTCCGCCAGAAAAAGTGTGAGCATATGCTATTCGACTTAGTGGATACACCATTCCCACACAAATAACTGCCGCTAATAGAATGGCAATTGTAGTCATGTAATTGTTCTTCATTTCTTTCTTTTTCCTTGTAATTAATATTATCCGTTGATAAAATAGTTTATGGTACAACCCTCGAATAAGAGAAAAAGAGTTGCCTAACACTTTTTCCATAAAGATTAGAAAAATTGTATTTCTTTTTGAGCCTCCAGATGGTGACACATTACATTACATTACATTACAGTTACATTACAATCATAATTCAAATGACAATAAAACTTCGTACCGCGACAGAAAGTCCAGCGGTGATAGTATTTAATTCGGATGTTGCCACGACCGTGAATACTAGCTATCTACTATAGTCTAATTTTTTATTTTAATCCATCATGGAAAACCAAGAACTTTTTTACCAGAGAGTGCTACAGCTGCTATAACTATTCCCGCTACACCGGCACCTATTCCAATCATTCCTATCATGTAGGATCTATCAGCGGAAGTCTTTACGTTCTGAAGTAATTTCTGAGTCTCTACATTATTTTTGGATATTGAGTCTATGGTTCCTCTCGTCGAGTCGATGTCAGTTGCAAGCTGGCTAAGAATTCCTTCTACTCTTGGTCCTATATTATTGTTATTGCTATTAGTCCCGCTTGTAGCTGAGCTTGAATCAGCTGTATCTGGGAAAGAAAACTTCTGCTTGCCCTCAACGTCATCTAGAGGAATTTCAGTATTAACAATATTCTGTCCTTGTATTGTACCATTCAAAACTAAGCTGTAAGATCCAATTCTTGTAGGGATTAGTTTAGCTTCATACAATCCTTCAGCCTGTTGAGAAGGAGTAAAATCCAATGGTTTGGTTACCCCACCATACTTTACTACAATATTTACATCAGCTAGAGCGTTTATTACACCTGAAGAATTTCCCCCGGTCACAGTCTTATTGACATCAACTATAACATTGTTTAATTCTCCAGCAAGTGGTGGCTCGTCTTTCCACCCCACTTCTAATTTAATATTACCAAATTGTTTAGTGATATGAGCATAAGCCAAACTAGTGCTCAGCTGTAATAAAGTAAGGGCAGATAATACAACAAGGGCGATCAATGTTAATAATTGAAATTTTATTTTCATTGGCTAGAATTGAGACCTGTTTAATGTCTAAACTAGCATCTTATTATGAGTTATTAATATTTATGGTACATTCGTCGAATGAACTAGAAAAATCAAATACAATAAACTCTAAATTATTATGGTGATGATTATATAATGAGTGGTGTTATGATTAATAGAATACCTTTTAGAACTCAAATTACGTTTACGATTTTTATAATCTGTTTGATATTAATCATACTGCCTAGTGTTCCTAAATCATATGGTCACGCCTTTGTCATAAAAAGTAGTCCTTCTCCCTCTCAATCATTATCTACACCACCATCAAAGCTTGATGTGTATTTTAGTGAACCTGTTGATATACGGTACAGCAAGCTCACGGTTATAGACTCAAACGGTAAGGAGATAGGTAACAAAGATATACATACCATAAATAGTGACCCTGCAAGCTTAAGCATAACACTTCCGTCTGGCCTTAAGGACGGTGTTTATACAGTGTCTACCAAGGTCCTATCCCAGGTTGATGGTCACGTTACGGAGAATGCTTTTGTATTTGGTGTCGGTTCAGCGGTAATACCCAACAACCCATCCAATGCACCTAGCTCATCCTCTCAGCTTTACCTCCCCGATGCAATCGCTAGGTTTCCCGCACTGGTTGGCCAGGTTATGATTGTTGGTGCTTCCTTCGCTACTCTATGGTTATGGAGACCAATATCAAAGATATCATGGCTAAAAGATTCTTTTCAGCAGACGAGAAAAAGAATTGACAGGGTCATGGAGCGTCAAACGGTCAGTTATTACCAATTACGATCGACTTTATTCATAATTTGGCTGCCTCTCTTTGGATTGGCGGTGTGAACTATCTAGCATTTGTTGTAGTTCCGAAAATAAAGCAAGCAATGACACTAGAGCAATATGTCAAGAACGCTTTATTATCAATTATTATACCAAGATTCTCAACGATCCCTGTAACTATTTTGGGTGTGATAGTAATTACAGGGCCACTTCTGTTATATGTCCTTGAAAGTAACCTTGACTTAACGTTAGCCTCGCTATATGGAAAAGTACTGATTATAAAATTATTGCTCGCCGCAGTGATGATTACTATAGGAGGATACAATCAAATGATACTCCAAAGACGAGTATTTCAGGTCACTATTCTTGCTACAAGCTCAGGATCATCCTCGTCGTCATCTTCATCTGCCTACAATGACAATTCTCAAGGGTATAAGAAGAGGTGGAAGAAGAGTGGAGCTGATTCAAGAAATGCTAAAGGCACCGACAATAGTGATGATGCTAATAAAAAAACCAATTCTAGTAATGGTGGAGATGGTGTAGGAACCCACAGTCTTATTTCTCGATTCAGCAAAAGTACAAGAGCTGAAGCTATTGTTGGCATCGCTTTACTCGCAGCAGTATCGGTGTTAGTGAACACTGGCCTTCCTGCCAGTCAATTTCAGAACCTGCTACAACAACAACAACAACAATCAGCAGACTTAGCTTTAACATCAGGACCTGCAACAGCCCAAGGATTTACTGCCACACAATTTATAGAAAGCAGCGATAGAATCGTACTTTCAATAAGTCCTTTTGCCCCTGGCAATAACAATTTCAAAATATCTTTCCTTGATTCATCCAGACATCCAATAGATATAAAATCAGTTCAGATGAAACTCACGGAGACCGAGAAAGGGATAGGACCGATAAAGGTGGATACTAGACAAATCTCTAAAGGAGTATTTTCGGCTAATGCTGCTTTTGGTGTTGCTGGGAAGTGGGATATTCAAATTGAAGGTGTCCAGGGTAAGCCTAATTCACCAAATCTTATTGCAATATATGCAAATTTGAATGTAAAGCCAAGTCTGAATCAACTGAAATTTAATGTGAAAGAGTTCAAAATCCCTGGTAACAAAAGTCAGCCTCTTTATCCTCTGTATGATAAAAGTAGAAATGCAATATGGGTAGGAGACACCAAACTAGATAGTGGTCGAATATTCGAACTAGATCTGAACTCAGGCAAGTACATCGAACATAAAGTTAATGGCACCAGTATTGTGACAGTCATGGCATTAGATGCCAATAATAAAATTTGGTATGTTGATCCTTTAATGAAACTTCTTGGACTCTATGATCCGATTACTAGAACAAATCAAGTGTTTAAGATCACAGACCCCCAATTCATTCCGTCGGGCATAGCTATTGAGTCAGTCAAAAATACCAACAATAGCGGCAACAAAAATAATAATAATGAGATCATGTGGCTTACGTCTTCCCGTACTAGTGACATACTAAGATTTAATACGCAATCAAAGAATTTTACTACACTCCTCAGTCTTCCCACAAAAGACGCTAGTCCACTAGGAATAACAATAGATTCTACTGGGCAGATCTGGATTGCAGAAGGAGCAGGAAAGCTAGCCAATTTAGATCCAGCCAACTATAAAGTTACCGAATACTCACCTAAAGGAAAAAATAATACACTTCTCAGTCCAACTGGATTGTTAGCCGATCCCGAAACACAGGACATTTACATATCTGAGCACGATGGTCATAGAGTATCGGTTTTTAACCCAATATTGAAGTCTTTCAAAAGGTATCCGCCCCTTGACCCTAACGGATTACCATTTGGAATGGCACTCGATAGTTTTGGTAATTTATGGGTGGCTGAACACACAATCAATAAAATTGGAGTAATAGATCCACAAACTGGAACAAACAAAGAGATAGTAATCCCTTCACCTAATCCATTTGTTCAGTGGATTACGTCTGACTCCAAAGGACAAATATGGTTTGCAGAACAACGAGGAAATTCTCTTGGCGTTATAACAGCAAATGTAAATCTGCAATCAAACGTTGTAGCGGGAGTACAAAAATCGGATAACAGTAATAGCAATCCCACTAATCAGCCTAATAATAACAATGCTATTCCTAAATTAGGCTTCAGTTATGCTGATATCATTGGACCATCTATAGCCTCAGGGATAATTATCAGTGCACTTTTCTATGCAAAGAGCATAGTGGATCTAAAGAAGAGTGTGGTTCAGGCTAGCAACAGAAAGCGTTGATCGTCACCGATAAATCCATTCCCCCGGAGCTCGCTATTTTGAGGTAAGATACTCCTATGCAAGCAACTGAGACAGTGTTGCTGATACTAATTCATTCAAAATAATTGTTAACAGAATTGACAGAGATTAAACTACATTAGAGAAAATGGAAGAAGTCGTTTCATAGCCATAGGTTTGGATGAGAAGAGGTCTCAATTGACTAGTGTTTGTTGACTCAGTAAATCAACTCCATAAAGATCTATCTAATTAGTCATCGTTGTGCCCAATTACTTCGCAATTATCAAGTGCGATATCACCTTCTGTTGCGTTGAAGTCTACAACAACATCATTCCCATCCCCGCAGTCAAACAGATCTGCCCCTGGACCGCCTTGTAGTGTATCATCACCAGCATCTCCAAATAACTTATCATTTCCTTCGCCTCCCTGTAGGAAATCTCCACCTTCGTCGCCGTGAATAGTATCATTTCCTGGTCCGCCGCTTAAATGGTCAGAACCATTAACGCCATCTATTAGATCATTGCCGGAGTCGCCATAAATAAAATCGTCTCCAGGAGAGCCAATTATGAAATCACTTTTTGGGGTTGCAGTAAAGAGGGAACCTTGTTGTTGTGTACCATTTGTACTAGGTGCTGTCGAAGTTCCATTTAATTTATCACCTGCATTTGTACTGTCAGCATTTTGTGCAAAGACAATAAAACTGGTCATTTGAATTATCCCTTTTCCAAAAAGCAAGAGTAGAGTGAAGATAGTAAGGCATAAAAACAAAGACCATTTTGGTTTCATTATTGCCATGTTATGTAATGTTCATACTCTAATTCAACTGGATAAATATATAGAATAGGACTAATTTTTCTTCTCACTTACAAAAGTTAATTTTGACTTAACAATAAAGAAGAAATGATGTAAAGACGATAGTATAGTTGTTATTATTGCATTTCTGACATGATAGCAAATTAGATAATTTTGCGCTAGAGTAAACTTTTCGGCCACAACTTCGTGCCATAGCAAAGGACTAGACTATTCCTACTATCTTGGTATATACTTCGTAAGCAGGATTAAAAATTACTCGCTATAACAGCTACTGAAGATTTTCGATCATATGAAGAAATGAGGCTATGAATATAAACACAGGACAAATAAGACGAGCTCGAATCTTTTATCATAATGGAATTAATTTAACGTTATACATCTTCTTGTTTGATTGAAATCTTTTTGTCATATCTCTTATTTGACTAGCATCACCGCTAAGAACAAATATTTCAAGGCACCGATCTCTATCGACTTTACTGTGTAAATGGGTGCCTATTAGCTTATCATGAGCATGCCTCATCTCATTAATTTCATCATCAGATTTCTCATCATGAGTGACTAGTAATATGGCATGAATTTCACCAATTAAGTCTTGTCTTTGTTTTTCTTCAGATAACATGTTGCGAACACTAGCTCTGACCATTTCAGACCTTCCGGTAAATCCAAGTGTCTTCTGCAGCTTGTCTATTTCACCTAGAATTTCACTATTAAGCGAAACACTTACAATTGTCAATATTAATAGCTTTTATTAACTTCTTTAAAAATTTATATGTGCTACTTATTAAGAAAGGGAATTATCCTTATTAATTACTAATGATGTAAATCCTACAGGAGCTACAAATAGGAATAAGGGAAGAATGTATTGTTTGTTTGGACGCTATCTATTAGCATATAAAGAACTCTTCAGCCATCATGTTTTTGAAGGGTTATTGTTTTTCAGCATATTACATAGTTATGGTCTGGAGTCCTCGGATTGTTTTGATTGTCCAGAAGTTTCCAACGATTTGCTTCTTGAACTGCATTAATTTCACATTCAGATATATCTGATGCTCCATCGTTAATTTTTGCAGTCATTAGGTTGCCCTGGAAGTTAGCGTGAGCAAGACCAAGAGCATGACCCATTTCGTGTTTTGTTATTTGTTTTACCAGTTGAGCGTCAAATGTATTTCCAAATGCAGTTTTAGATATAGTAATTTTAACATTATCTATAAATTTATTATAATCTAAGCCAGTTACTGTCTTACCTGCTACCTGTCCTCCACCTTTAGTAAATTTTAGCTCTATATCTGCTGGAGTATTCTTTCCAGATATTTCAGTAAATTCTAAACCTTGAATTGCAGTATCCCACTCGTGTATTGCGTCACGTACAGCTTGTCTGACTTCTTTGTTTCCGCGACCTATCATATTATATGATAATACGCCATCTGCAAGTTTATCAGACCAAGCGCAGCATATTTTTATGGTGTTCTTTTCTTTGAAATCAGTGTCATTCTTTCCACCAAGTTGATTTGTGATATTATTATCACCTTTTGATGCTTCTGCATATTTAGAAAAACCTGGTACATATGCTGTAACAATGAGTGTTATACCGACAAGCAAGGCGTATATCTGGATCTTCCTCAATGTCAGAACACACCCTATCATCGTTTTCTAACATGGACATCTATGATTAGTATAATTAGGATCGGATAAAAAGAGTTAACCAAGAAGGCAACATTACTTGGGCCATACTTATGGTACTTCAAGTGATAGAAGTATTAGTGTTGTAAATTCTGCAGATCAATCACAAGTCAGATCCGGTTGTCCTTCTTATAAGTAAAAATGTTCTCAGCTACACAAGGAACAGTTACCATGATAAAACGGCTCATTGCAAATACTGCTGCCTCTCTTCTGACACCCATATATAATTCCACAATTAGTACATTGGTGGTGGCATGATAATGATTCTATTATATTAGTTGTTAAGGACGTGTTTATTTTTCATTATATACAATTTTATACTCGTGATAAAGTGTTTGCTTAATATTTTCTGCCAAATTGCTAATTTCTTTTTTATCATTTAGTTGATTCGTTTTCTTTGGACTAATGCCTAATGACTCCAATTCATTTAGCCACCATTGCTTCTTGTCTAAATATTCACATTCATCGGTAGCAGTAGCCATCAAACTCGCTCGTTATATCTGGGGGAATAATAAGATATAATATATGTGAATCATCTTTTGTTAAGTTTTGTACAAATTTTACTCTTGCGAAAGCGATCCTGATTTGAGGATTTTTCAGCTTTATAACAATGATTGTATTGTTTTAATAATAAAGTAGATCATGGTATCAAAAATGAGTCAATACAATTTTAAATTAAAATAGACATAGTAAGTTTATTCATGAGGCCTATGATGATTTGATAAAAATTAGAGGTCTGCTAAATATTTTGGTGTGTTAAATCGCTGTCAATTTGTCTTGGTAATCCACAAGGATGACATGTCTTTTCGATTGCAAGGCCGATAGAACTCGCTTTTGAAACTGTAAAATAGCAGATTTTATCCAATTTCTTCATCAACACTCTGCAAAATAAAGATTAAAAGTTTTTGACATACAACAGAGGTTCATTTACACCATCAGGATCGTTTGCAAAGTAACCATGACCGTTGTTGTCACAAACCGTTGACGGATTGGAGCCCTGATTTACAAGTGCATCGAGTACAGCTGAGGGTGTTGCTCCGGGGTGAGAAGCTTTGTATAGTGCAGCTGCTCCAGTAACATGCGGAGCTGCCATACTAGTGCCACTCAATGTACTATACGAGTGACCTTTAAATGTGGATAGGATATTTACGCCGGGGGCTGCCATTTTTACGGTACCACCATAGTTGCTAAAGCTGGCCAATGTGTCATCCTTTCCGTACTTTGTACTTTGACCAATTCCCCCGCACTTCCCATCTGTGTCTACGATAGCTGATACGGCTATTACATTAGGATTATTTGCTGGAGAGAAAGTTAAAGCATCTTTGTGACTATTTCCAGCAGCGACTACATAAGTTACTCCTGCTGCAACAGAATTATTAATTGCAGTTTCAAGTGCTTGAGACTGGCATTCGCATCCAAAGCTAAGGTTGACTACATCGATTTCATTAGCGTGCTGAGTCACGTAGTCTATACCAGCTATAATAGATGAGATTGAACCCGCACCTGTGCTATCGAGAACCTTTACAGCCCATAATCTCGCACCCGGGGCAACACCCACAACGCCTATAGAATTATCTCTAGCTGCAGCAGTTCCTGCTACGTGAGTGCCGTGGCCATTATCATCATTGGCTGAGGTCGTATTAGGTACAAATGTCTTTTCTCTATATACATTTAGATCAGGATGTGTCAAGTCTATTCCGGTATCAACTATTGCGATGTCGACATTTACGTCAGAGGGAGTTGCAGGCTGCGTACCTGTCGGTGCTGGTTGTGGTGCTGGACCGGGGTTTTCGTTCGTAGGAATGAAAACATTTTCCGTTTTATTAAGAGAAGTAATGTTGGAAGAAGTCTTCTTTCTTTGATCGTCGGCGTCAATTCTGTCAACACCGGTTGGTAGGATTTGTGAGAAAATATGTACCTTCTGGTCTTGTTCTATCGACTGTATACGATTATCTTGTTGCAATGTATTGAGTACGTTTACATTCCCCTGAATGGCTGCATCTTCAGGAATTCTAAACACAAAACCTTTGATTGCGTGGTTATAAGTATCAAGTATCTCAGCTCCTTCTTTCTCTTTTTCTTGTGCCAGGGATTGAGCATCAATAGAGGAATTCTGTTTTAAAATAGCTATGTACTGATTTGGTATGAACTCTGGTTTTTCCTTTTGTGAAGTAATCTCAGATATTATCGATCGGGTAGTATCAATAGTGCTTTCATTATTGGATCGATCTGGAGATTTAGGAGAGATTGAAGTAGGGGATGACGATGAGGATGAGGATGACGGTTCTTTAGACATTGAAGTGTTAACCGTCAGGCGTACTGTAGCAATATTGCTGTCTACTTGATGTTTATCAGTTGCCTTATAGGTAAAACCATCAGAGCCTGTAAAGCCAGGATTTGGAACATAAAGCACGCTACTAGGACTATTACCATGAGATATTGCTCCATTATGTGGAAGGTTTACTACTGAGAATCTTAACGCATCCCCTACATCTTGATCATTGCCTGCTAGAGTAATTTCAACGCCTGTTCTAGGGGCGGTTTGAACACTCATGTTGTTAGCAACTGGCATATGGTTGGTAGTATTCGTATTGTTTGTAGATGATGATATTTGAGGTGGCGATGAAGAGGGGGAGCCGGAGGAGGCGGAAGGCTGACCATTTGCCGATGATGATGATGGTGAATTAACTAGTCCGTCAACTTTCATTTCAGTAATACTTGCCCATTCGTTCTCTGAATTTCCATTAACTGTCACCTTTACATAACGCCCATCTATATCCTGGAAATTATTAATTTCCATTTGTGAAGTTTGTCCACTACTTGTCCCTGAAAATACATTTGTATAGGCATTTCCGTCTTTAGAAACAGATATATCAAAATTATAATGGCGAGCGTCCCCATTGTACCAGGCGATACCTATACTGCATATTGTTTTAATCGACCCCAAGTCTGCCTGGATAAATGAACCAACACCATTGGCAGCCCATCGTAGATTCACCTTACTATCATTAACGTTCTTCGCTGTGTTTCCTTTCTCAGTATTATTGCTTGCTACGACATTAGTAATTGGTAAGTTTTTACATTGCCCATTTGTAGGTTGAGCTTGCATGATTTTCGATGATACGATTTGATTATTAGTAGAATTGTTATTAGTAGAATTACTACTATTATAATTCGTGTTATTATTAGTTGAATCGATTCCAAATACTGCAATCGATGAAAATACAGATCCTGAAATGATGACAATAATAATTACAAGAGGAATGGCAATAATGTTTATTTTATTAAAGTTTATACTTTCCTTTCCCAATTACAAACGCCCACGTTTTAGTCATGTTAATTGTATTTGGAGATAATTGAACTAAATCACTTAACATTGTTATACTAGAGTAATCTTTTGTGGGTGTATGAAGTTGTTCCCTTTTTCTTTTTGTAATTCTACAATGTTTTGATACTAGATATCTCTAATTATTACCCAGTATTTTTGTTTGCTGTAGCGTATAGACAGTTCCCTCTGTATTACCTTGAAAAGTTACCTTTGCATATCTAGCTGTAACCGGAAAATCAGATGATAAATCATATGTTTCTCCTCCGGAAATCATGGCAGTATTATCATAAGAGACGGGATCACTAAAATGTAACCCATCTGTTGATGTCTGTATTGTGAAATGGTTCACGATTTTATCGCCGTTATTCAATACTAAGTTCAGACTGCAGACTGACTGCTGTTGTCCCAGATCCACGATAACCCAGGGATTTTCGCCCTTTATTGATGTCAACGTAATGTTATTATTATTATTATTATTATTGTAGTTAGTAAATACTTTATTGGAATCGCTACTACCAAGATGTTGTTGTTCGACGTTGGTTGAAACATTTGCGATTCCGACTTCATTATTTGCGCATATGTTCTGATCTAATGAATGTATGCTATCTGCGGCAGTAGTTCTTGGCATCATATCTATGCCTAGGTCGTAAGATGCGTATTCATTACTGATACTACCCTGTTTGTCACTAGGAATACTACTAACTTCGCTATTAGTGGAAAATATTGCATGCACCTCTAGATTCCATATTCCCTGCACTCCTGAAAGTTCGAATGTATCTTTAGATAATTTCTTAAGCGGATGTACCGAAGGAACGTCAGCCTCATAGTCTACAATAAATGCATTTGCACTTACTGGTTCCTTGCTAAATTCAATCTTAATTATACCGCCCTCTTGTACTGTTGTCACAGGATTAACATCTGCTGAGGGATATTGGATTTTATGCAAATCTCTCCCATCAGAAAAAACAAATGGAGACATTTGATATTTTTGATTATTATAGATCAAAATGGCTCCTGCTACTGAAGGCTGCTGCTGCTCCGATGAAAGACCATATGCCTTTTGTATGTAAACTGATGTTGCTACGAATGAAACAGAGAAAGCGCCGACACAGACTAGAGACAATATAGAAAAAAATATTACAAGATATTCGGTACTAATTGCTTCCTTACGAATTATTTTGGTCAAGTGCACAAAAGATATTCGCTCGCAGGACAACTCCACCTAGTCACCTTATAGCAAACCTAACAGTACTTGTATATTTACGCAGTATTCAATAAACTCTCTAAACAATAATTAGTAAGAGATTAGTTTAACTGTTAAAATACATTTAGATAATTGGCTATGAATGAAAAGCTGCAAGACTACAAGTACTATTAACTTATCCAATGTGATTAATGATAACAGTTTAGTAATCAACCATAAACAATCCTGATTTATTGTTATAAAAGAATTTCAAAGCAGACCCTGTATTTTTAGCTAACTAGAATCCTAAAATCAAAAAGAAAGTTGACAGGCAGACTAATGACAATATACATATAAGAAGACATTTACGTTTAATTGCTTTATTATACAGAAATATCTAAAATGTTAGATGATAAGAATTAGTACAAATAATGATTCTGTATAAATAGTTTATTCCTATTGTGTGTTGTGGATTGATAAGTGCTTTAGCATATTTTAGGACAAGGGAAGCAATATTAAATGCAAATTTATTTTTGTTTTTGTTTTTGTTTTTGTTTTCAATAAAACTCACGACAAACGATAATTCCTTACGAACATTAGTTGAAAGAGATTTTGCATCGAAGTCTGATTAATATGATACAAAAAGAAAATTATCTTCAAATAAAGAGAATGACCCTAATACCTATGACAGTTCTCTTATTATCATCATTTGTGGTTACGGGTCAATTTGCCTCTGCTCAGTCCGCTATTAATAATTGTACTAAAGTCGGAATTACCGCGTTTAAGGCATCACCAAATGATGCTGGTAATGTCCCTGCAAATACGATAGACAATAACATTAATACTCGGTGGTCAAGTTTTGGAATTGGTTCATTTATCCAGACAGACTTAGGATCAGTTCAAACGATATGCAGCGTCGACATTGGCTGGTACAACGGAGATACGCGCCAGAATAATTTTGTAATATCTGTATCTGCAGACGGAACTACGTTTACCGATGTATTTACAGGCAAGAGCAGTGGAACAACTACACAAATAGAAAACTATGATTTCCAGGATATTGACGCTCGTTATGTAAAGATAACAGTCAATGGAAATACACAGAACAACTGGGCATCTATAACAGAAATTGCTGTTAATGGGTTTGGAGGTACATCTCCACCTCCACCACCACCTCCTGACACATGTCAGAAGCTTCCAACAGGTAATGCCGTAGCAAATGGTGACGACGGTAATCTTCCTGCAAATGCAATAGATAATAATCTTAATACTCGTTGGTCTAACCTTGGTATAGGTTCATGGATTCAAACGGATTTAGGAGAACAGAAGACCATTTGCAGTGTAAATATCGCTTGGTATAATGGAAATGTACGCCAGAATAATTTTGTAATATCTATTTCAAATGATGGAAGTACTTTTACTGATATATTTACAGGCAAGAGCAGTGGAACAACTTTATCTCCTGAGAACTATAACTTGCCTTCAAACACTTTTGGTCGATTTGTAAGAATTACAGTCAATGGAAATACACAGAGCAACTGGGCATCTATAACAGAGATTGCTGTTAATGGGTTTGGAGGTACATCTCCACCACCACCTCCTACAAACCATGCACCAGTGGTTGATAACATAAACGACGTACCAGTCCAAATAACCAACCCGCCAACTCCCGTAAGTATCACCTTAGTGGGTAGAGATGCCGACAACGATCCTCTGACATTCGAAGTAGTACAAACGCCAACAAAAGGAACTGTAACGTCTACCGGTCCTAACACTGTAAAGTACAGCTTAGACCCAAGCGTCCAAAGTGATACTACAGACAGCTTTACCTACAGAGCGAATGATCGTAAAGCAGGAGGAGTTAGTAACATAGGTACTGTAACCTTGAAGATAACCAGCCAACAGGTACCTCCACCACAAACAGGAGTTGACAAATTCGGGATAAAGGAACTTTATCCTACAAAAACCGGTGGGGAACAATGGTTTATGAATATGCAAGATCCAACTGGAGATAAACAAACAAATCCACCAAGCATGAGCAAAAATCCGGGTGGTTCGTTCAAAGTGACTTCAACACAAGTAAGGTACCCAGTCTTTACGTCTTCTGGCTATCATTCAGATCAAATCAAGACAACTGACCAGAAGATAATGGCACAGCAAGGATATATGCAATCACCAAACGATTGGAAGAATGTTGAAATAACCGGATATTTGAAGGTCAATAGTTTTACTGGCTCATCAAATAATGGTCCAGCCCATATAGAGTTCATGGCTCGTGGTGGAGTTCATACGTCAAGTAAATCATGTGAAGGTACAGCATACCATTCAAATTTATATGAAACGGGGAGGAGTAAGTTTGAGAAAGAGCTGCAACACACAGCAGGATACACTACAAACGACCCAGGAAAATCAGGAGCAACGAGTAAGTTGGATGGACGATGGGTTGGAATAAAAGCAGTGTTTTACACAAAACCGGATGGTACAGTGAAACTAGAACAGTGGCTTGATGATGGGTCAGATAACATTAATGCACCCGGCAATAATTGGCATAAGCTCTTGGAATTTACAGACTCAGGAAGTTGGGGTGGTGGACATCCAAATTGTGGTGGGACACCTAGTACAAAGATTACATGGGGAGGCCCGATGGTTCACTTTAGATGGGATAATATAGATAATATGGACATCAAGAATTTTAGTGTTAGAGAAATTCAACCAACTACTACAGCAATAACTACAACTCCGATGGTCAATACTTCTAATGCACATACTGAATTTTCTCCCCCATCAGTAATTGCAGTGAACCCATATCATTGAATAAAACAATAATAATGAACCCAAGTCAAAAAAAAATAAGCATCTATATGTGAATACTTATGTTGAGTATAAGCGATATAAGATCTTCCTTTGGTAGTACTATACAATACAGTGGCATGCGTTTTTATAATGATTACGTACCTTTAAAAAGTGCCTGATATATTAGAGAAACTATTGCTAGAATAAATCTGCACACATACATTTGTGAGCATATAATAAAACTCTTACCATCTAATTGTAGACACTCAAACCGCGCAGATCAAGGTCTTACTGTTTATAAAATATTTATTGCATAGCATAACATCATATTAATAATGTATGGCAGTATTTTTAATTCTAAAAAGACTTCAGAAACGGCGACATTAATTGCTATTTTTGTTATCTTAAGTCTATTATTGCCATTGCTTTCAATTAACTACCTTGCTTATTCCATAGTGGATACCAAAAATGTCTTAAATCCAAACGCAATGAGGTTTCATAATGTTTCTTGTAGCCAAATTTCTCACGATGTAGATCGTTCGAACGGAGCCTCTAATGCCATACTGGAAGTAAACAACAACGTTAGTTACAAACTAAATATTTCCTGGCTAATCATATCAAATGATGACGGTCAGGACTTTTACAAAGGGGACTGTAATAATCCAACCAATATTGTATTGAAAGGAGACAAGAGTATTAAACTCCACTTCAACAATAGCATTGGTGAAGGTGTAGGTGTGTTTCTTGCAAATAATAGCAAAAGTGATAAATCTATATTATTGGAGCCTCGCGGACAAGAATTCAAGCAGATCTCTGTAAATAATAATATCACAAGTGGTGGTGTTGAGACAGCTAAGGCATTTGAATTTAATGTTCTACCCGAAAAACAAGGAACGCACAAGTTAGTAATAACGGAAGTTCAAAACTCCGAGACACTAGGGTTCATAATAATCAAAAACGTAAGAGTCTTGTGACAAAAAAGAATTTTCGCTGTAGTAGCGTTCCTTTAAATGATAGCAGTATGAGATTTCATAGTTAATATATAATCGAGTCTAGGATAAGGTGAAGCGTCACATTGAGAACATGTTTTGGTCCCAGACAACTAATTGCACAGTAGAAAACTATAGAGAACGACGACTAATGTTTTTATAATGAATTAGCTTTTTAGCATATTGTGCTATGACTTCAATTGATAAATACAATGAATTTGCGCGGTATTTTGAAAGGATGGGTGATGTGTACAAGGAATATTTTAAAAGTATAGAAAGGATCAATCAACTATATACTGAATCCATTAAAAATGTTGAGAGGATGAATGAGCTATATAAAGAGCTTATCAGAACTAATGAGAGGATGAATGACCTGTACAAGGATATACAAAAAATAAATCTGGGTTGGGTAGACCTATTTTGGCGACCTTGGCTGACGAAAGAAGAAGAGAAGAAAAACCATATAGAAGAAAAAGAGAAAAGGGACGAATAAGAATAGTTTGAATGAATTTACATGCAGGCATATGCTCATATGCATATACACATATACACACGTCCGCTCAAGGAAAAACATGAATAGAGTCCCTGCAAAACGGAAAATAAATTCAGAGTGACATCTAATAAAGAACCAGTTTAGGCATCAAGATACAAATACTTTCTAACCGATGCTTAGTACTTCAATAATATTGAGAATCTGTTTTATTGCTCACCTCTCTAATCCCGTCAAAGGATCCAGAAACAGGCTCTTCGCGTAATGATTATTTGTGGCAGCAGTGAGATTAAACATGTTCAGAAGTGACCCCGCCGTTTCGTCAAAGGATTGGTCTCCGATCCGGCCGAGATGCCAATTATCTTCTATAAATCGCAGAATGGATGATTGGTCAGTTATCGAGTGATCAACATAGTTTACTTTTGCGTATGGAGATATTATCAATAGTGGAAGACGTGCACCAAAGCCACACCGATCCTCGTAATTACCAGGTCGTGCATGACCACAAAGACCAGAATCGCCGAGTAGTCTGTCATATTTTGGATCATTTGATTGGCTTATTATTGGAGGCATAACGTGATCATACCATCCACCAGGATCGTCATATGCTATCATGATAGCTGTACTATTCCATTGCGGTGTTTTCTGCAAACGATTAATAGTTTTTTGCCTGCAATATTGGTGTGTGCGCTACCACAAATAACCTTAATGTTGTTGTTACTACTACTATTGCTGCCAATGTTATTAGAAGTATTAGTTATTGGTATTTTTTCTGATGGTTTGAAGCCTCCTTGAAACCATCCCCATCTGACATCTTTTTCATTCATGAGGTCTCCTATATTTTTGCCCTGTATCATAGCTATTTTTTTAGCCTTTGTGGAACACCCATCATAAACTGAATCCGCATCTCCTATAACAGTACCATTAGCAACATTGCTTTGTACGTTAGGCGGCATAGCACCATGGGTTTGGCCTGAAATGAGATTCAAATGGCCTGGAAGGGAAGGATCGATATTAGAGCTGTAAAAGTTATCGCTCATTGCAAAGTGTTGTGCATAATTCCATAAGGCAGTTACAGTATTGCCATCAAAGTATCCCATTACTAATTTTGGATCACAGTCTTTTTTAGAGGATAATCCAGAGGATTCAACAAACTTGTCCATAAGGCCCCCATTATAAGATTTCTGAAGTGATGTATAGTCATGGTTGGGATCGCACAATGCTACCTTTACAGAATCAGTCCTATCCAAATGAAATGGATTTACCAAGTTTGTATTGTTAGTTGAAAGACCTGTTCCAGTAGTTATTCCATTAACTGGGGGTGTATTAGACAAAGATGAAAAATGAGTCTGAGTTGGTGAAGAATTTGTAGCATTAGGATAAGTGGCAAAGTAATGGTCGAAAGGCGTGTTTTCCTGGAAGATCACTACAAGGTACTTGATAGGCGTAGATGTTGAGAAAGAAGAACTAGAACTAGCGTCAGAAGTGGTGGCTACAGCATTTGATAGGAGTATGGAAGAACTTACTAAAATTAGTGGTATTACTACTACAGCTAAAACCACACTTGTTGATTTTTTCGTTCTCTTCAACAGAAGATGTAGTAATAATATAAGTCATTTAACCTTTGATAAATAATTGCATATGTAGGTCGTCATCACTACTTTACATTTTTAGGAAGATTATAAGGCATTCCCTCGCATTTTCTGAAATATTGATATGAAGATTAGAACCGTCGATATTAGAGGACGCAATAAACAACTACAGAAGAACAAGAATAACAATACTAAACATACTATACATGCTGTATTCTCTTCAGCTTACTATCGAAAAAGAAAAAAAGAAAAGGCAATAACTATAGTTTTATGATCCATCTTCAGATTTTGGATATGATTGAACAACAGCAGTAGCTTTACGTTTGTATGTATTTTTCTCTATTTTTTTTATTTTACAGGAGGAGTTGGAATCATAAAGGAAGTAGTATTTTCACTGGCAGCTAATATCCCGGTGACATTAATACTATAAAATTTTGTTAGATTGAAAGGATTGTTAATACAAGATAATTTTGAAGTTAAATCATTTATTCCTTCTTTAATCATCTGAGAGTCGCTAGTAGACCTCAATGTCCACTTTGAATAGTCGTTCTCTCCACTAGGTCCAGTTGCCGTAGTATTTTGATAGGGTTTTTGATCATTAATATTTACTGAAACTTTGCAATCAGTATTAGTATTATCGCTGGATATTCCTGAAATTGTAAGTTTCCCAACTGGGACTTGCTCACCGGCTTTGGGCGAGGTAATCTTTACACCCTGTGGTTGTGTTGTATTCCCTGCCTGTTGTCCTGTTACATTCTGTTTTCCTGGTATCTCTTGTGCATACACGTAGCAATTAATCCAATTAAGTAAAACAAGTGATCCAAAAATAAGTATAAGCATTATTTGCCTTTCATACTTCAAGTGACTTTTATCTATCCTCACTAAAAATATACGTGAGATATAGCTCTTAACTAAAGTTGTTAAATTACTTGAAAGTATTGGTTGAATATATTTGATCTGATTATACACTATGATGATAATTGAGAAAATGCTATATGTTCAGTGTAGATAAGTAGAATATTGAGTTGGAAAATTTGTAGTCCACTATTCTTGTTCGGCCTGTATGACTAGGTACTGCCATATGGGCTCATTGGATTAGAGTGAGCTGCGTTATTTTGTGACTGTCGGTCAACAACAAGTTTTGTAGAGGACAACAATATTTCATTCCATTTAAGAAATGTCTAAAAGAATTACAACAAACAAATCACTAGATATTGACAATTGTTGACACGTTTGGTACATTCTTTGAACAGATTGTAATCTCAGATGATCTCTATTCTTTTACCTTAGCCAAAATAGCACAATGAGTCACTAAATGCGTATAAATCAAAAAAAGGATGTAATTTGAAGAGTTATGGAATATAACAAGAATTTAACAGTTCCAGTTAGAGTAGCAACATCATTGCTACTTGTGGGAACAATTCTGGCGTCAACACAGTCATACCCTTGTAGCAGCGGTTTTACAGACCCTTCAAGTCTTAAAGATGATATCTCTGAAGATATACAAGGGGATTAAGGCTAAGGAGAGTGAATGCATAAAATCGATTAGGGATGTTCTTAACCTTAAAGAGGAAATTAGGTGCCCAGTATGGAAAAGATAGTACATAATAAAGACGCGTACAAAGAAGTACATGTACTATATTGGAATGTCGATGGCGATTTGTTTCATGACAAGACCTTAAAGAAAAAAGCGTATTGTCCTATACACACAAGGACTCAGATGTGGATAGACTGGGAAAGACAACCATGCTATGATGAACTCACTCTTATTCGAAAACATATGCATTGCAGTAAATGTGATATGTTGAATATGTAATAACGGCGCCACAACTGTCTCTACTACTATTGGCTAGGAGTAAACTGAGTTGAACTCAGTCTAATGAAGTAATTCTATCAAATTTGAGGCTGTTTTCAATTCTTACCAATATTCACTTTCAGATTGAATACTAGAGTCACTGTTCTTTCTCAAAGAAAGGTACTCGTTGATTTTCTCTAAACCCTTAAAGATTCCTTCGACTGCAAAGAGCGACGGAGCCTTGGTTGTAGGCAGGTCACCACAACAGCTTTCTTCAAATTTCTTGATATCATATTCTACATACTCAATGTCCAAGCTTTTGAAAAGATCAAGAGCCTTCAGAGAATCCTCAGACTCATCTACCAGTAGAATTGGTTTTCGCTTAACCATAAGAATTTATATCAAGATAGGAAGATAAATGTCTAACACTGATTCCAGGCTCTAAAATACTTTCGCCGTATCAGCCTGCTTCTCGTTCTCATGTTATCCCCAGTTATTACACGTTAATTATTTACCCCATGCAACAAACATAATAACTACGCCGCTTCCCATTATTGCAACAGTAATCCAACCTATAACGTTTGATATTCTTCCATTAATTTTATTACCCAAGATCTTCTTGTCATTAGCAATTTTCATTATTGTATAAAGAATCGGAACAGCAATGACTCCATTAATTACAGCACTATATACTAAAGCTCGAATAGGATCGATATTACTAAAATTAATCCATAAGCCTATAATGGTAGATACTGCTATGACCAAATAGAACGCTTTTGCCTGTTTGAATTTCTTCTTAAGGCCTTGCTCCCATCCAAATGTATCAGATAAAGCATATGCAGAAGCTCCTGCCAATACAGGGACTGCGAGAAGCCCGGTGCCGATTATTCCTAGCGCAAACATAACTTTTGATATTTGACCAGCATATGGAAATGATTTAACAAGGGGTTCAAGTGCTTTCGCAACCTGCTCTGATGTTTGAATTTGTGTTATGCCATGTGAATGAAGAGTTCCAGCAGTTGTCAAAATTATTGACCACATAATAAATTGTGAAAAGAACATACCGATTGCAACATCTGTTTTCATAATTTTGATTTCGGGTTTTGTAACTTTAGGCTTACCTACGTTAATGTCTTTTATCTTGTTTTTGGCAACCTCTTCTTCAGCTTCTGCTGAAGCCTGCCAGAAAAATAAATAAGGTGAAATAGTTGTGCCAAAAATGGCCACGAACATCATTGCAAACGCTGGTGTAAATTCTATATGTGGATAAATGCTAGCAATAAATATCTGAGTTAAATCGCCGCCTACTATCATGGCTGTAGCAAAATAACCAAATAACGATAGTGTAAGGTATTTTAGTATTTTTACGTAATTAGTATAGGGAACAAATATTTCAGCAGCAAGAATCACTGCAGTAAAAAGAATAGTTGATAGAACCATTGGCAATTCAGGAAATATCAGCTTAACTGATGCGCCCATAGCGCCAATATCCGCACCAATATTTATTGTGTTAGCAATAAGAAGAAGACTGGCAATCGGTAAAACGACTATTTTAGAATATTTTCTCTTTATTACAGATGCTAAACCTCTTCCTGTAACAAAGCCAACCCTAGCACACATTTCCTGAACTATTGTCATCAACGGATATTGAAATAGTGCCATCCATAACATTCCAAGACCAAAACTGGCACCTGCCTGTGAGTAAGTGGCAATGCCAGAGGGATCATCATCTGATGCTCCTGTCACTAAACCAGGGCCTAAAGTTTTCAATGCAGTCTTCAAAGAAGAAGATTTTTTAGATTTCTTGGAACCCTTATTTTTTCTACTAGGATTCTCTTGGTCCTCCGGCTTTTTGTCTCCGTCCGTCATGTATGCAATTCTATTAGGTATATGAATGAATTAAATGATAGGACATAATCTACTATTTGATTTAGATAAAAATGGTCAGTCATAGCCTGATAGGAAATCTCCTCCTTACATTTATCTTGACAACCTGATATTTACTACTACATATCAAAGCAATAGAACCTGATGCAACTGTTTCAAAATCTTTTACCATTCCACTGCAGAATAGATAAACCATGATGAATCCATGTTCAAAACTTGCAACATTGAAGATCTGTTTTATTTTTCTGTAAATCAAAAGGTACTTGGAGCTCGTTGCATTTCTTTGTCGCTAAGCGCATGTATTTTTATCGATAGCAGATTATTCGTTTTGGATTTCAGTCGTAGAATCATGAAATTTGATTTAGCTGTGTAATAGCCTCAAATTATTTGATCTGTTACTATTCTTTCATTTGAACTCATTGCAATT
>WNFX01007134.1_pt1 | contig 26809 bp, 24 predicted proteins | sample 5400111 | NCBI WGS metagenome assembly WNFX01 (sample SAMN13153363, study PRJNA577476) | soil metagenome | isolation source: 40 cm soil or saprolite under grassland replicate 1 | place: USA:California | collected 2016-06-15
GTCGATCTTTTCCAGTTCGTTGTCGGTCTGCCTGGTGTCGCCGCCCGTCAGCAGGACAAACAGCTCAAGCGCATCGTCGTCGAATTGAAGTTTGCGCTTTTTCGCGCGCCCCCGCACGACTTCGGTCGCTTCTTCTTCCCAACCGCTCCGGGTCGCGTCGAGCCGGTCGAACAACTGCAATTCTGCGCGTTTGGCGAGCGACTTGTAAAACGAGCGGCGCTTGTCTACTTCCGGCGCGCTGATCAGGAAAGTCACATCCGCACCAAAATCGGCAGCGATTGTGCCGGACAATTCTTCGAGCGCATCTTGAACGCTGGGCGCGCGGCCAATCGGGTTGTCACCAAGAAAATTCGCATTTTTAAGCCAAACCAGTTTACCGCCGCCCATGAACGGCAATGTTTGCAAAGCTTCGATTGTCGATCTTATCCGCCCGGATGCCTGCTCGGCGTTGTCCGCCGCGCCATCAATCACTTCCAATCCAAAATCTCCCGCGCCCGGCGGCGCCAGCTTTTCCGCTAACTCGGCCGCGACCCGCTTTACTTCCGCCTCATCCGAGCCGACCACGGCGTAAATATTCACCGCCGCGGCTTTTGTTTTTGCTTTTGGCATCGCGCCTTTTTCGCACGCCTGCCGGCTCTTCACAAGAAGTGAGGCAAATCAGGCAAAGGCTTTGTCTAAGCACGGCGACGGAGCGCCGTGGCTACAGCGACTTAGCTCGCTCTCGTTGTTTATTCGTTATCCGCTTGCTGCAAAGTGGTTCCGAAATCTTTTGCGGCGTATTCGCGAAATTTTTGTTCGAGGACAGACGGATCGGAAAATTTCCCGAGATAGGCGCGAGGCAAAGCGATCTCGAAGGGTTGATGTCGCCCGAGTGCATCGAGAAGCGCGAGAAAGCTTTGCTTATCGGTGGAGGCGAGGAAGCGGACCAATCGTTCCGATTCATCGTAAAATGTCGCCACTCGATCTGTCGGCGGAAAAGTCATTGCCGTAAGTGCCGGTAGCGGGATCAAGTCGCCCGTGCCGATGGCCTCCGAGTGTGGCTTGGAAATGTAACCACGCGCGCGCTGATAACTGGCGTAAGCCGACTTGGAAATATATTGAGCGAGTCCTTCATTCAACCAGCATGGGACGCCGTCGGAGTAAAACCGGTGGACGATCAGATGGACAATTTCGTGCCCGAGGAGGTTACCGGAAAATTTGTATTTAGGATTGCGCTGGATGAAGAGGCTCCCCTGCGAATGAATTCCGCCGGTCCACGGTTCCAACTTGCCGAAGGCTTGAAATTGGTGCCATTGCTCCGGGCTTTCGAAAATATAAATGTGCGATTTGACGTCGCCCGGCGGCTGCTCGCGCTCCAGCTCTTTGGCCACGACCCGGTAATGAAACTCCGCCTCCACCGAGACCGGAGTGGCGACGTAACCGTGAAGAAAATGATAAATGAAATGGTCGGTCTCGCCGTGTCTCCATTGTTCCGGATGAATGGCGAGCGCCTTTTCACCGAGCGGATTGGGATCGCGCTGGCTGAGCTGGGAAAGTTCGATTTCAGGCAACGAAGTCGACTGATTAACCTGCGCTTCCACCGCGACGCTGCACAAGATCGACATCGTGACCCAGGCGGGAAAGCTCGACATGCGGCTCATCGCGATTAGTAGAGCGAGTTCCGTGCGAGCAATTTGGTAGGGACCGATCTCCGAGCGGTCCGACTTTGAACCGAAATTCGTCGGACGCCGGAGGTGCGTCCCTACTTTCGTTTAACTTACACCCGTGAGCGACGCCGGCCGGAGGTGCGCGTGTACTTAACTGGTCGGCGTTTTGGCTCGATCTTCGAAATGCCAGCTCCGTTCTTTACTTCCGTGATTTGATCGCGCAACAAAGCGGCGCGCTCGAATTCCAGATTTGCCGAGGCAGTTTGCATTTCTTCTTCGAGCTCGCGCAACAATTCGGTCACGTTGAAATCGCCGCCGGCTTCCTGAATGACCGAGGCCGCTATTTCGCGGCCTCGCAAGATGGTGTGCAAACTCTCCTGCACCGCGCGGCGCACGGTTTGCGGCGTGATACCATGCTCCTCGTTGTATTCCATTTGTTTGGCGCGCCGATATTCCGAGATCGAGATGAGCGCTTCCATGCTTTTGGTTACCTGATCGGCGAACAACACCACTTCGCCGTTGACGTGCCGCGCAGCGCGCCCGGCGGTCTGAATGAGTGACGTCTGGCTGCGCAAAAATCCTTCCTTGTCCGCGTCAAGAATACAAACGAGCGAAACCTCGGGAAGATCGAGGCCTTCGCGGAGCAAATTGATGCCGACAAGAATGTCGAAATCGGCCGCGCGCAGGCCGCGCAAAATTTCAACGCGCTCGATTGTGTCGATGTCGCTGTGCAAATAGCGGACCTTCAGTCCAACATCGCGCAGATAATCGGCCAGATCTTCAGCGGTGCGTTTGGTTAAAGTCGTGACGAGCACGCGCTCGTTTTTCTCCACCCGCTGGCGGCAAAGCTCGATTGTCTCGTCAATCTGATGGTTGAGCGGTTTAAGGGTAATTCTGGGATCGAGAAGTCCGGTGGGACGAATGATTTGTTCGACAACCAACGGCGCACCGGGCGAGTGCGCGTCAAACTTTTCCGGCGGCTCGTCAGTGCGCGAGATTTGAACAAGAGACTGCTGGAGCGGCGCTCTGTGAGCGCCGTCTGTTTTACTTCGGCGGTCATAGACCGCCGCTACAGTTTCACCGGGTAAAACGAACGGCACCGGCTCATCTTCGCCGATGCGCTGTCGCTTGTGCCGAAAATATTTTTTGTTTCCGACAATGCTGTTTTGAATTTCGAATTCAGCGGGAGTAGCACTCACGTAGATGACTTGGTTCGTCATCTTCATGAACTCGTCGAAATTGAGCGGACGGTTGTCGAGCGCGCTCGGCAGCCGAAAACCGTAGTTTACGAGCACGGTTTTGCGGGACCGATCACCTTCATACATGCCGCCGATCTGCGGGATGGTAGCGTGGGATTCATCGACCACGACCAGAAAATCCTTCGGGAAAAAATCGATGATCGTATACGGTTTCGAGCCGGGCGGGCGACCGGACAAATGCCGTGAATAATTTTCGATGCCGTTGCAGAATCCCATTTCCTGCAGCATTTCGAGATCGTACTCGGTCCGCATTCGAAGCCGTTGCGCTTCGAGCAGTTTGTTCTGCGCTTCAAGGTCGATAATGCGCTGTTCCAGTTCGTCGCGGATTGTGCTCAGGGCGCGATTTAATTTGTCCGCCGGTGTGACGAACTGTTTCGCCGGGAAAAATGTCATGACGCTAAGCGATTCGCGCCCATGGCCGGTCAGAGGATCGAAGCGCGTGATCGCGTCGATTTCATCGCCGAAAAATTCGATCCGGACTGCTTCCTCATCAGCTGTCGCCGGATAAACTTCGACCACGTCGCCGCGGACGCGGAACCTTCCGCGCGAGAAATTCATGTCGTTGCGCTCGTAGAGCATGTCGATCAAACGGCCGAGGACGGCCTCGCGGCTGATGTGCTGGCCGCGCTTCACCGTCAGCAGCATGCTCAAATAATCTTCCGGCGAAGTGATGCCGTAGATGCAGGAGACACTGGCGACGACGATGGTGTCGCGCCGCGAGAGCAACGCGCTGGTCGCGGCCAGACGCAAACGTTCGATCTCTTCGTTGATCGACGAGTCCTTCTCGATGTAAGTGTCGGAGCGCGGGATATAAGCTTCCGGCTGGTAGTAATCGAAGTAGCTCACGAAATATTCGACCGCATTTTGCGGAAAGAATTGCTTGAACTCGGAATAAAGCTGCGCGGCCAGCGTTTTGTTATGTGAAATGACGAGCGTCGGTCGATTGAGCTCGCGGATCACATTTGCGATGGTGAAGGTCTTGCCCGAACCGGTCACGCCGAGCAGGGTCTGGTGCCGATTGCCCGCTTCGACCGATTTAAGCAGCTTGGCAATCGCCTGGCCCTGGTCGCCGCGCGGCTGGTAGTTCGATTCGAGCTGAAACGGCATCGCGCAATCTAGCATTGTCGATCTTTCGCCGAAAGCGCGGGTCATAGCCGCGTCTATGCCTGTATGATAATCTGCGCAATATGCGGATGGCCTAAATTGTGAATCCAAAAAGATTTCTTGCCGAGCTGAAGCGGCGCAACGTTTACAAAGTCGCCGTCGCGTATGCAGTTGCCGGTTGGGCTCTCGCTCAAGGTATCGCGCAGGTTTTTCCAGTCTTCGACATTCCAAATTGGGTTGTCCGTCTGATTGTGCTTCTCATCGTGATTGGTTTTCCACTTTCGCTCATTCTCGCCTGGGCGTTTGAGCTCACGCCGGAAGGAATCAAGCGCACGGAAGATGCCGATCTTATCGCGCAAGGGCGGTCCCGACATCGCACCTGGATCTACGTCGTCTTAATCTCGGCCGCGATATCAATTGGGTTGTTCTTTCTTGGACGTTACACAGTTTCAAAACAAGGCAGCGGCAGGTCGCCGGGAAAATCGATCGCAGTTCTGCCCTTTGAAAATCTGAGCCGCAATCCAGACAACGCTTATTTCACCGAAGGCGTCCATGAGGAAATCCTCACCCGACTGGCCAAGGTGTCGGATCTGAAAGTTATCGCCCGCACTTCGACCCAGCGTTACAAGAGCGCGCCGGAGAATTTATCGCAGATCGGCGAGCAACTTGGAGTGGCGCACATTCTGGAAGGGACGGTGCAGAGAGTAGCGGAAAACGTGCGGGTAAGTGTCCAGCTGATCAACGCGTCGAGCCAAGCGCATCTGTGGGCCGAAACCTACGACCGCAAATTGACCGACATCTTCGCGGTCGAAAGCGAAATCGCAAAAACCATCGCGGACACATTGCAGGCCAGACTGAGCGATCCTGAACAACACGCAATCGCGGCGCGCCCAACGGAGAACGCAGAAGCGTATCAGCTTTATCTCAAAGGCAGATATTTCTGGAACAAGCGCACCGGCGCCGACCTGAAAAAAGCGATCGATTATTTCAACCAGGCGATTGCTAAGGATCCAAACTATGCCCTGGCTTATGCCGGGCTGGCTGACGGATACGGATTACTCTCGGGCTTTGGCGCGGCCAGTCCCACAGACAGTTTGCCTCAAGCCAAAGCGGCGGCCTCGAAAGCGCTCGAACTGGACAATACTTTGGGCGAAGCGCACGCGTCGCTGGCGCAGGCCCTTTTCGCTTACGACTTCAATTTCACGGAGGCGAATCGTGAATTCCGGCGCGCGATTGAATTGAGTCCGAACTACGCCACTGCGCATCAATGGTATGGGCAAGGCGGATTGGCGCCGCTCGGCCAGTTCGAGGAGGCCATCGCTGAGATGAAGCGTGCCCTTGAGCTCGATCCATTGTCGGTGATCATTAATGCTGATCTTGGAAGTGTCCTGTGCAGCGCGCGGCGCTACGATGAAGCGATCGAGCAATTGCGCAAAACGGTCGAGATGGACCCACGATTTTATTACACCCACTGGAACCTTGGTGTGGCGCTGGAGTCGAAAGGTCTCGTCGACCAGGCCGTGGTTGAGTACGAGAAAGCGATCGACCTGGATGACGACCCATTATCACCCGGGCTGCTCGCCCATCTTTACGCAAAAATGGGTAAGAAGGACAAGGCGTTGCAGATTCAGGAACGGCTGCGCGAGGTATCAAAGCAACGCTATGTTACGCCGTACATTTTCGCGATCATTCACCTTGGCCTCGGCGAAAAAGATCAAGCCATGGCTTTTCTCGAAAAAACTTACGACGACCGCGATGGCTACAACATTGCGTTTGTAAAAGTTGATCCGTTTTTTGATCCGCTGCGCGGCGATCCGCGCTTCGAGGCGTTTGTCCAAAAGATCTTTGCCGCGAAATAATGAAGATCGACAATTTCTTCGCCGAGCTGAAACGGCGCCATGTTTATCGCGCTGCGGTCTTTTACGCAATGGCCGCGTGGTTGCTTGTCCAGATTGCCACCCAAGTCTTTCCGTTTTTCGACGTTCCAAATTGGGCGGTGCGATTTGTGATTGTGGCGCTGGTGATCGGATTCCCGATTGCGATGCTGCTCGCCTGGATTTTCGAGCTTACGCCGGAAGGCATTGTTCGGACTGAAGATGTCGATCCAGCGGGAGCGATAGGCAAAAGCGCAGGACGAATACTGGATTTTGCGATTATCGGGGCGCTACTGCTCATTATCGCGTTCCTCATGTTCCAGCGACAGTGGCGCAATGTCGCGGCCGGGGAAATACCGCGCAAGAGCATCGCGGTCTTGCCGTTTGAGAATTTCAGCGATGACAAGCAGAACGCTTTCTTTGCTGATGGCATTCAGGACGACATTCTTACCAGTCTTGCCAAAATCCGCGATCTCAAGGTGATCAGCCGTTCGTCTGTCATGCAATTCCGCAACCTTGCCGCGCGCAACTTGAAAGAGATCGGCAAAACGCTCGGTGTCGCCAACCTTTTGGAAGGCAGCGTGCGACGAGAAGCAAGTCGTGTGGTGATTAACGTGCAATTGATCGACGCGCAGCATGACCGGCATATCTGGGCGAATCGTTATGACCGCACGCTGGACGATGCGCTTGGTCTGCAAGGAGAATTGGCGGGCGAAATCGCTGACGCGCTTCGCGTTACTTTAAGTCCAGAAGAAAAGGCGCAGGTCGAAAAAAAACCGACGGCGAATGCGGACGCTTACGTGGTCTATCTCCGCGCCAATCAGATCGAACGCAATCCTGATACTTTTCTCGAGAATTATAAAATGGCGGAACAATTGTATCTGGAAGCGATCACTCTGGATCCAAATTTCGCACTGGCCCACGCCCGCCTGGGTTCGACTTGCGCGCAAATTTTTCACTTTTATGAGCCAACCGACACGTGGAAGACGAAATCGCGGAGCGAAGCCGACAGGGCAGTGCGGCTCCAACCCAATTTAGCGGAAGCACATCTCGCCCTCGGCCAGCACAGCTATTGGATTGATGAGGATTATGACCGCGCGCTACAGGAATTCGACACGGCCTTACGTTTTTCGCCAAACAATGCGGACGTCGGGGGCTTGATCGCGTCGATCAAACGACGGCAGGGACATTGGCCGGAAGCGCTCAACGCTTTCGAACGAAGCCAGAAAATCGACCCGCAAAATCCAAATATCGTCCGCAACCTGCTCATTACCAACACAGCCTTGCGTCGTTGGAAAAATGCGGCGGACTGGGCGGAAAAGATGCGAGCGATGGCACCGGCTTCGTTGGTGGCAAAGACTCAAAGTGGCTACATCGATTTCTGGTGGAAAGGCGACACTCATCTATTGAAGTCAATCCTGGATCAACTTCCATCAGGAGTCGACCCAGACGGCGTTCTCACCAGTTGTCGATGGGACTTGGCGATGATTGAGCGCGATTATGCTGCGGCAAAACGGGCACTGGACACGTCGCCCCTGAATGAAATTTCCTATACCAACTCCGGACCCACGCCAAAGACTTTCCTGGAAGGCTGCGTCTATCTGGCTCAAGGCGACAATGAAAGTGCCCAGAAAGCGTTCGAAAAAGCGCGGCCAAGTTTCGAAGCTTTAGTCAAAGAAGCGCCGTTGAGCGCCGACCGGCACGCCAATCTTGGCTGGCTCTATGCCTTTATGGGACGAAGAGAGGATGCGATTCGTGAGGGTCAACGCGCGGTTGAGCTCAAGCCCGAATCGAAAGACGCGTTCGACGGCGCGATCATGAATTGTTATCTCGCGCTCATTTACGCGCGCCTGGGCCAGACGGAACCGGCGCTCCCGCTCATCGAGCGCTTATTGAGAACGCCGGGCGCAGTCGACAGTGTTGATTACTCCATTACACTCAACGATCTAAAATTCCGATGGGAATGGGACCCGATTCGCAACGATTCCCGGTTCCAGAAGTTGATCGCATCCGGCGAGAAGGAGTCTGCTCGATAGATTTCGTGAGTTCAATCACTGCACGATCACGTCGCGGCCTTTGCCGTGGGCACGGACGCCGCGCTCATTCAGATCGTTTTGGGCGAGATGCATGGCCGAAATCAACGCGATGATCAGGCCGAAATATAAGATCGACATCGTCCAGCGTTGCGTCGGGGTAACTTCATAATAGCGCTGTTCTGCTTCAGTCCGTCTCCGGAAAAGCGAATAAATGCGCGGGAGAGACGCCAAAACGATCAGCCACACGATAAAGTTCGGAAATTTCCAGCCGAACCAGAGGAGCAGCGCGAACCCGGGTAGCCAAAGCCAGCGCGACAACGCCGTGACGACGCGGCCGCCGTCGAGCATGCCGACCGGCGTCAGGTTGAACAGGTTCAAAAAGTAACCGAACCAGGCGAGCGCGATAAAAACGGGAGCATCAAATATTTCGCCTAACGAATTGCACGCGAGCGCGCCGAGCGTTCCGAGCATCGGCCCGCCAATTCCAACGCACGCTTCCACCCAGGCGTTGCGAGGCGCTTCCTTCAACGCAATGAACGCGCCCATGAAGGGAATGAAAACAGGCGCGCCAACTTTAAGACCAAATTTTTTCGCGACAATCAAGTGGCCGCATTCATGCACGAGCAAAAGCAGGACGAAGCCAACGCCGAATTTCCAGCCCCACATCGCAGTGTAAATCCAGATCATCAGCAACATCGTGCCGCCCGATTTGAGAAGGAGCGGCAAAAATTTGAGCGCGGGAAGAATGAAGAACTTGAGCTTGGCAAAAAACTTCGCGATCAAAACACCAACGACTGCCACCGGACCGAATGCTTTCTTTGTCCGGTTCCAAAAGGTCTCGCGCTGCGGCCCGGCAAACTCCGTGCTTTGCATTTGGCTGTTCATCGATTCCTAAACCGAGGAAGTTTGGATTTCCTTGAACGCATCGCCGAGACACTCGAGCACATCGGTTGCAACCAACGATTGTTCGTTCGCGTGTCCATTGAAGATCGACATCTCCGCGGCGCGCCCGCAAACCCACGCGCCGAGTCGCGCGGCGTCGTAGAGCGATAAGCCTTGTCCGAGTAATCCGGCGCACACACCAGTCAAGATATCGCCCATTCCGCCGCTCGCCATTCCGGGATTTCCGGTTGTATTGAAACTGACGGATCGGCCGCGCTCGGCCACGATAGTCCGGCTGCCTTTTAACAAAAGGGTCGCCGGGAACTGTTCGCAGAAATTGCTGGCCACTGCCGCGCGGAACATTTTCCCGACTTCAAACAACCGCTCCATCTCTCCAGGATGCGGGCTGAGCAGGCGCGGGCCGCGACAATGTCTCAAGATGTCGATCTTATCCGCGAGAATGTTCAGTCCGTCGGCATCTACAATCATCGGTTGTTCGGCGCCTTTGATTAGATCCAGGATCTCCGTCGCGTGCGATTTCCCCAAACCGGGCCCGAGCGCCCAGAAGTCGATCTTCTCTTCGAGTAATTTGTGATAGGAGCGGATCGGCTTGACCATCGCCTCCACTGGCGCGGCCGAGGCCACCACGGGATAAATTTCCTCGGAGACAAAAACCTCCACCAATCCCGCGCCCGCGCGCAAGGCACCGCTCGTGGTCATAAGCGCAGCGCCGACAAATCCCTTCGAGCCGGCCACGATGCCGATGCGGCCAAACTGGTTTTTGTAGGCGCTGAATTTTCGTCTTGGCAAAAGCGGACTGAGAGAATGAGCGGTGGCGGCGAGTTCTTTGAGCGAAGTTACGTCCGGGACAAGATCGACAATCGGAACAACTTCGATTCGGCCCACGAAGTCGAGCGCCGAATCGGCAATCAGGCCATGCTTGGCAAAACCAATCGCAATCGTGAAATCGGCGACGACGCAATCCTCCGGATCATTTTCGCCGGAATCGGCGTCCAGGCCGGTGGGAAGATCGACAGCGAAAACAAAAGCGTTATGGGCGCGGCGCAATTGATTGATTTCGCGAGCGGCGCTGCGAATTGGCTCGCGCAAAAGATGTTTCGCGCCGAGTCCGAGCAGGCCGTCGAGCACAATAGTTTCGGAGAGACGTGCTTCTGCACGTCCAGGGAGGAGGAGCGCATCGCCGCCATTATGGCCCTTTCCGGCATAAACGAAGCAAGTCCCCGGGCACGGGAAAAATTTGCGCACGGCCCGGGCCACGCCTGCACCGGCCTCATCCATCAATGCTTCGACCTCGATTCCGCGCGCGAAGGCAGTTTCCTCCGCGTCCCTCATTTGCGCCGAATTTAAAATCGGCGAGTCCAATCAGTTCTCCACAGTTTCTGGCATCGCCTTCTTTGCCGTCGCACGGCCGCTGCTTTTCTGAGCCGTCCTCTGATGCGAGGATTTCTTGCTCCGTGCTCCTTTCGATTTTTTCCGATGCCGCGCAGTGGAGCGTTCCAGTGGTGCTTTGATGAAATCGGTGCCGGCATAGCTATTGAACGGCTGAGCTTCCGCCTCCGTGGCCGGAGGGTAGTAGTGTGACGCCGGTGCGCGCGCGATCAAGGCAGGTTTGCCCAAAATTCCCCGGGTAATTTCGTCGGCTAATTTGTCTCGATAGTCGGAGGTCAAGGCGAGTTGCCCTTCGGCGGCGTTGGTCAGAAATCCGCATTCCACCAGGACTCCTGGATTGATTGTTTTGCGCAAGACATAATAACCGCGACGGCGAATGCCGCGATTCTCCGAGGGCGCGCCGGCGATGACATTTCGATGGATGTTGGCCGCGAGAGCCATGGCATCGCGGCGGTAGTAATAGGTCTCGACTCCGTTGGCTTGGGTGCGGGTAGAGGAATTGAAATGAATGCAGATGAAGATCGCGTTGCGGGTCGAGTTGGCGATCGCGACCCGCCCCGGCAGAGGGACGAATAGGTCGCTGTCGCGCGTCATGACCACTCGATAGCCGGCCGCCAGCAATTTCTTTCTTAGGCGTAGCGCGACATCGAGCGTCATATCTTTTTCCGCGATGCGCTGGCTGGGGATCCCGCCACGATCAAAACCGCCATGACCAGCGTCGATCACGATAATCGTAGAAGGACGACTGCTTTGCGATGAGCGAGCGTGGGCCAAGCCCGCAACCAATAGCCAGGCGAGAGCAAAACTGAGATGATAATAAGGGTTCGGCATGCTAATCGTCGTTCGGCGTCTCCGCCGGGCGCTCCGACAATTTAGGAAGCGAGTCTCGTGCCGATTGTGCCGCCGGCGTCTCCAACATTCCGCCCCGGACCGCGACTGTTCCTTCGGTAGCGTGAAGGAGGTGCGGTCGGGTTTTGGTCTCCATGAACGAGGAACGCGCGATCAGCTCGCCATTCAACCCGACGTGCGAATAAACCCAGCTGCGCGGCGCTGAACAATGCAGAATGTGCAGCTGATTCGAGCGGTCCAGTTCCGTCTGGGGTTCATCGAAAGCGATGATGCGGCCCAGCGAGTACGTTGTATAAACAATCCCGGTGTCCTTGTCCTCCACCCGAACATAGAGTGAGGTATGGTCGGGAAAACGATTGGTCAGAAGAGAGTAAGTGCGTGTTTTCCCCGGGCCGGGGGTGTCCTCCGGCAGGCCGACGGTTCTTTGCCAGATCGGCCGCGCCTCGGTCACCTCGAAAACCTTTGTCGGTGAGTAGAAAAACTTGCTCAAATCCGCGAAATAAATGTGTGCGCGGACGTGATAAACGCCGAAGTCGTGCACCGAATATAGGGGGGTAAGATTGATTCGCTGCGTTACTTTCTTGCCGGCCTCGATTTTGAGCGGCGCCTGTTTGTTATCAGTCGCGATCGGCGCAATCGGTTGTCCTTCGCTTCCGGTGATTTCCAATCCAAACCACGGCTGGCCTTCCGCGTCCTGGAGATCGACATCTCGTCCGGCAAGGTTGGTGATGGCGAGCGTGGCGACAACGGGTTCGTAGGCGATGTATTGCAATCGCTTGAATTTTAGCTCGACCTGAATTTGCCCCTGAGCTCCGGCGACAAACACGAACACGCAAGCGACGGCCAGGAGCAGCTTCATGAAGCGGTAGAATAACGCAACTCGTCGCATAAAAAAGTGGTCCGTTTCCGCGGGTTCTGATTTGCTCAAACGTCTCGACCCGGGGACTGAGCCAGTTTTCGCTGCTTATGTTGAGCAACTGCTTCGATCAACACGTCGGCCCATGGCAACGTGATTGATTCAACCGCAGGGCGGTAGCTTCGATCGTAGGCAAACTCGACAAATTCCCAGGCGATCATTTCAAACAACGCTTCTCCACCACGAACGGCTGCTGTTTCCGCATGAACAATCGCGCCATCACGCAGAAAAGCGACGCCGTTCTGTTTCCCTTTTACGACCTGGACCGCTCCGTCCCGCCGGCTGAGACAACACATTTGCAGGACATCGGCAACGTGAAATAAATCCGGCGCCCCGGAGGACGCCGATTGCGCCCGCGCAATCGCGGCCAGTAAACCTTCTCCGTCAATAGGCTCCGGGAAAACTTTTGTGTCGGCAACTTCGAGGCGCTGGGCCGAGGTTGGATAGGCGGGAAGAAACAATGTTTGCAGCCCGCGAAAAATTTCACTGAGTGCACCGCCCAGGGCGAGACCGTCGATTCCGTCATCCTCAACCTGGGTTAAGAGGAGAGCACACCGTGAATGGCGCCGGCCCCAGTCAAGCGCGGCCTTGCCGCTGCCGGCAAGATCGCAATCATGTGCGGTGTAGTCCCGCACCATTTGCACCAGTTGGCCGCCCATCTCAGCGTCGTGGTGCACGATGAGCAATTGCATTACGGCGAAGCAGTGGGCGACGGCGGATAGAGTTTCAACAACCTGGAGGGCTCGGCCCGCACGGCTTGGAGCTGGTCATGATAATAAACGCGCACAATGTAGCCGAGGTACTTGCGCTGCCCGCTTTCCGCGCTGGGGGGTTTGTTTGTTCGACCTTTCTTTCCGGGATTGACCGAGGCCGCAGCCGCGGACAATGCCGCCTCCGACGAAAGCACTTTGTTTTTGGCACGCAGGTAAGTGACCGCGAGTACTTCCGGGTTGGTATCGGCCCAATCGTGATTTGGCGTCAACCATTCGTAAGTAACATCCGCATCCGTCAGCTTGATGTCTTTGTCGTCAACCGTGTCGTAAAAGAACACCTGGATTTTCACCTTGGTGTGATCGATTACTGTCTTCAATTCTTTTTTTATTCCGACTCGAAGCGTCAGGTTTGTCTCCGCCTCGGGGTCGGGAGCTTCGGTGACTGTTGCTTCGGTTATTCCAAGAGTCGAGCCTTCCGGGCTTCCACCGGCCGCAGGTGACGCGCCGACATCAAGTCGCGGCGGACCGGCAAGACCGGGCTCAGCAACGGCCGGGTTTACTACACCCATTTTTAGCCGTTGGTCCGCCAGTTGGAAGGACGCGCCCGCGGCAGGACCCATTTCCAGGATCTTACGCCAGGTTTCATTTGAACGATCGATGTTTTGCATCGCTTCATAAGTCTTCGCCAATTCCTCCAGAATCCTGGCATTTTTTGGATCCTGCTCCAGGGCCTCTTGCAAACGGGCGAGCGCATTGACCGTGTCACCTCGATCGCGAAGAGCGACGGCTTCATTCAAAAGGTGATCGGAAAGGGACGCCGGGGCCGAAGCCTCGGCCGCGGGAGATTCCGCTTTTATGGGCGACGGAATTGCCGCGGGCGCAGGCGGAGTTTTCACAGAGACGACGCTCGCCGCCGCCGCCCCGGTCGGCTTCCAGCCAATGTAGTAGTACCCAACACTGAAAATTTCCGCCGCAGCAAAGAGAATAACGACGCCTAATCCGATTTTGAAACTGTTGTCGGATTTAAATGAGGAAGAGAGAGTGAGGATGCGCATGGAAGCCAACAGCACTTTTGTAAACGCTCTTTCGCGAAATTGTCAACCGGCCCTCGAACCAATGTTAGGTCGGCAACTTAACTCGCGAAGCTTTCGGAGCTAGCTATCGCGAAATATCGGATTGACTGAGAATCTTGAATCCTTCGCCGGTCAGAACCGATGAAGCGCACTCGGTATCGTCTACGTGAAGCGCGAGCGCGGCCAGCCCGCGTGGCCGGGTCAGCAGCGGATAGGTAAAGTGCACGTTCACCTCGGCCATGAGCAGGGCGGCGAAAAGTTTGGACAATTGGGTGGCGACCTCGCGCAACTCCACCACTACCACTTCGCAGACGCCGAAGGGAACTTCGTGCTCATGAAACAGTCCCTCGACCCGCCCGGGATCGCTGACCACGATCCGCGCAATGGCCGAGTCGGTCGATTCCGAAACACTTAGCGCCACCACATGCGTTTGATGCGTGTTTAACAACTTCACGATCTCGAGCAATGCACCCACCTTGTTCGGGAGAAAGACGGAGAATTGTTTGACCAGCGGTCCTTCCCTTTTCGAAGTCGTTTCCGGTAATTTGACAGCCATTTTGGAGTGGGGTGGCACAGGCATCCCGCCTGCAAATTCGAATTTTTTCACAGCCTGGAAGGCTGTGCCACGAGCTAGTATCTCATTGTCGATCTTTTCTTGGCAAACCAATATTGATGGAGCGTGATTCGTTACATCGGAAACAGTACACTTTGTAACCCTTGTAACGTTTTTAACGATTTAACGTGGCGAAGCCCCCGCGCCGCTTTACATTCGCTCGCCAAGGATGGACGAAGAGAATGAGCTGATCGCGCTCCGGCGCAAAAAACTCGACACGCTTCGCGCCCAGGGTGTCGAACCTTTTGGGAGAGCTTTCCCGGTCGGCGGCAACATCGCCGAGATCCGCGCGAAATTTAAAGAAAACGAAACTGTTCGCGCCGCCGGCCGCATCTCCGCGCATCGCGATATGGGCCAGAGCCATTTTCTCGATCTTCGCGACGCTGCCGGGCGGATTCAAATTTACATTCACGCGAAGGAGATCGGCCCCGCACTTGTCGATCTTTTCCGCTTGGTCGACATCGGCGATTTTATCGGCGTCGAAGGAACCTGTTTTCTCACTAAAACAGGTGAGCCCACATTGAAGGTGCGCACCTTCCAAATACTGGCCAAGTCTCTGCGGCCGCTTCCGGAAAAATGGCACGGTCTGCAGGAGATCGAGGCGCGCTATCGCCAGCGTTATCTCGATCTTCTCACCAACGAACGTTCGCGGGAAATTTTCGAAAAACGCATCGCGATTGTTCGCGAGACCCGGCGTTTTTTCGAAGAGCGCGGATTTCAGGAAGTGGAGACGCCGATCCTGCAAACGATCGCCGGTGGCGCTGCGGCCGAACCGTTTCGCACCCACCACAAAGCGCTCGGTCTCGATCTTTATTTGCGCATCGCTCCGGAGCTCTTCTTGAAGCGTTTGCTCGTCGGCGGATTTAACAAGGTTTTTGAGATCAATCGTAACTTCCGGAACGAAGGCATTTCTCGAAAGCACAATCCCGAATTCACCATGCTGGAGGCGTACTGGGCATATGCCGATTTCGAGAAAATGGCGGACCTGGTCGAAGAGTTAACTTGCCATCTGGCCCAGGTTGTCTGCGGCTCGCAGCAAATCGAGCACCGGAATGCTGAGGGCAAAATCACCCGCACCATCAATTTGAAGCGACCCTGGCGCCGCGCTCGCTACCACGATTTGATCCGCGAGATCGATCCGGCCTGGTTCGAATACCCGAGCGAAAAACGGCGCGCGCGTTGCGCGGAATTGAAGGTCGAGATCAGTCCGCGCATGGCCGATTATGAAGTCACACAGCAAGTCTTTGAGAAATTGGTGGAAGAAGAGACGATCGACCCGCTCTTCGTCACGCATTGTCCCAAGGAGCTCGTCCCTTTGGCCCGGCAGAACAATGAGGACGATTCCGTTGTCGATGTTTTTGAGCTGATCATCAACGGCGTGGAAATTGCACCCGGTTACAGCGAGCTAAATGATCCTGATGCACAACGACAGCGTTTGCTCGAGCAAGCGGGCGAAGAAACACAGAAAATCGACGAAGAATTCTTGCTCGCGCTCGAGCACGGCATGCCTCCGGCCGGCGGCTTCGGCCTCGGGATCGATCGATTGTCGATGTTGCTCACCGGGGCGGACTCGATCCGAGATGTGATTTTGTTTCCGCTGATGAAACCGAAGCGCGACTAAAAGAAAGTGATCAATGACGAGTGATAAGTGAATAGTCCTTATTCACAAGTCGCCAACCACTAACTCCCGCGCTGCATTTCGAAAGTCACTTTCGCGTTGACGCGATAACTCGTAACTTTGTCGTTCTCGACCGACGCGGTGAATTCCTTAATGTAAACGGAGCGGATATTGCGCAGCGTTTTCGACGCCTCACTTACGACATTCTGGGCGGCTTCCTCCCAATTCTTCGGTGATTCCGACATTACTTCGATAACTTTGACGATCTTGGCCATGGATGTAATTCTCCTTTTCTTAATGATCGAAGAACACCGCGCTTTCGGTTCTTTCGAATTCTCGCAATGGTTTTTTTTGTGCCGGAAAATCAGCCGCGGCGCGATTCCGTCCATTGCACGGCAAAACGGGTGACCGCAATCTCGCGCACTTCGTGCCCCTTGCCGATCAATTCCAAAATCTCCAGTTCGCGGTCACTTAACTTGTTCGCTGCGTCCGACTCGCCATCGGTTGCGCCCTGGGCAAAGCTCGTGATCAATTTTGCCGACATGACCTGACTCAGATAAGGTCGGCCGGCGAAAATCTCGCGAATCGCGTGGACGACATTGCCGAGCGCTTCCTGTTTCATCACGTAACCCTGCGCCCCGGCGCGAATTGAGCGCAACGCATAAAGCTCTTCATCGTGCATGGAAAGAACCAAAATGGGCAGGTGCGCGAATTCAGCCCGAATGTTCTTGATCAATTCGATGCCGTTCGCGCCGGGCAGGTTAAGATCGACAATCGCCAGATCAGGCGCGATTTGGCGAATCACATCCATCGCTTCGGCGGCATTACCGGCTTCGCCACAAATGGCAATGCCATCTTCCGAACCGATTAGTTGCTCCAGGCCCTTTCGAAACAGCGGATGATCGTCGACGATCACAATGCGTTTCACACCCAACGGATTGCATTTCGGGTTTTTGTTCGCGGATCTAACGCGTTTCATTTCCTGTCGGGTAAGTGGCAAATAACGCGTGTGCCGCCCCGCCTCGGAGATTTCACTTCCAAGTGGCCGCCGACGGCTCGAGCGCGATAGTTCATGATGTGGAAGCCCAATCCTTGCGGTTTGTCCGGCTTGTTCTCAAAGCCGACGCCATCGTCGGTCACGCTCAAAAAGCTTCCTTTTTGCGAATGGCCCAGTTCGACCACAATTTCCCGCGCCTCGGCATGTTTGTTGGCATTGATCACGGCTTCGCGGGCAATGCGATAGAGGTGGGATGCGGCCGGGTCGTCATCGATATGGAACGATCGATGAACCTGCAGCCGGCAGGGTATCTTCCAGATTTCCCGGTCGACCAGATCTTGGAGCGCGTCGGCCAACCCGGCTGAATCGACATCGATACGATGCAGGGCACGGGAAACATTGCGCGTATCCGCCGCCGCGGCGTTGACCAGTTCGGCGATTTTTTCCAGATCATCGATCTCAACGACCCGATGATTCTTTAACCGAAGCGCGACCGAGCGCGCCATGAATGCAACGGCGGTGAGATGCTGGCAAATCCCATCGTGCAATTCATCCCCAAGCCGTTGCTGCTCGCGATCGCTGATTTCGAGGATTTCGCCTTCAAGCCCTTTGCGCCGCTTGATTTCGTTTTCCAATTTTCTGTTCGCGGCGTGCAACTCCTTGGTTTGCTCGAGCACGCGGGCTTCCAGAGAATCTCTGGCGTCTTCGCCGATAGTCGGGTAACCGATCGATTTGTTCCTGCCATTCTTACTATCGCCGCGCGAGCGCGAACTACGCCGACTCTGCGATCGCCTCTTGGTCATGCTCGTTTTGCGTTTCTGAGCCATCGCCCTTTCCAGAAAATTAACAGCTCCTGTAAATTTAAGCCGCAGTCTGAATGTAGCGTGAACTCGCGCAAATGCCTATCCCAACATTGTTATGATCGGGTTGCTGACCGCCGATGAAGGACCTTTAAAGGACGTCAAACTTCGGCGCGAAATCCTCGATTGAATTTGAGCTGCGCGACGTGTCGATGTCCGGAGCGCGCAGAGCGGCGGCTGGCGGTTTGAACCGGCGGACCCAAGGCACCGAGATATTGGGCATCGAAGGCATGCAGCGCTGCTTCGACCGTGGGTCCGATACCGACAATTCCTTCTTCCACGGTCGAGCCAAGAAGCGCAACCCAAAGTTCACCTCGGGCTGACAAGTGTGGCCGGCGCATGGCCGAGGGACTGCGTGGATGTGCGATGCAATACAGTTCCATCCGCTCCATCTCCGGTGTTCTCCGGTCGATCTTCTCCATTCTCACGCAAAGATAACGCACCCCGCGTGTTCGATAGACGGCTCAATTTCCGAACGTCGCGACCACTGCTGCGATTACGCGACTCGGCTTCAGTTTTTCACCGGGCGCCGCCGTTCGAACATAAGATTTAGACCGATACCTCAATTCGGCGTTCGTCTGATTGCGCTCATCGCAGGCGATCTGTAATGCTCGAGCCGATGGCGCTTCTGCTTCCAATCAAGCTGACCGACGGTGACAAATTAGATGTGTTGCGGCAGCTCGATCAATTTCGGAAGTGGAGCTCGCTCGAGGAAAAACGGTATTGCCTTGTTTGTGCCAGCATTATTACCGGCGAGGAAATTCAGATCATAGGCGGTAGCCGCGGGACGGGTCCCCTGCGGATAATCTGTCCCAGCAACGGTTGCCATTCGATTCCACTGGATTGGGTGCGGCCGACTGATGAAATGTTGGCCAATTTGTCGATCGCGCGAAGTCAATCGCACAACGGCAGCGACCCAATTTAGCTCTCGCAGATGTGCGGAACGTGTAAAGCCGGTTAAAAAAGATCTTCCTGGCGGCGTTCCTAGGGATTTGACCTACGAGCAGACCGGTTTTCGGCCTGATTGCCGCACATGAGCGTCTCTGCATTTTTCTAGCTCACAGCAGGACAATTTCCAGAACCCAACGACAACCAATTGAGAAGCGAGCATTATGTTAGAACCACGAATCGATTATAGCGCTGCCGCGCACACTTCGAATGAATCGCTCATGGAAGCGATTAGCGATCGCCAACCAGCGGCACTTGATGAATTTTATTCGCGTCACAGCACCAGGCTCAAATCAGTCATCGGCAATGTTGTGCACGAAGAAGGCGAGGCCGACGATGTGCTTCAGGAAATCTTGATTCAGGTTTGGCGCGACGCGCGACGCTATTCCCCGAGAGCAGGCAAAGTGCTTGGCTGGGTCGTGACCATGGCGCGGCGCCGGGCGATCGATCGGTTGCGGCGGCGACAGGCATATTGCCGGGCGAAAGACCGCTATCAAACCCACATCGACGGACATCCGCAATCAAAACCGCAGCCCCATGCTTTGGACGATATTTCGCGCGCCGATTTGCGGCGATTTCTGCACCGGCGTTTAAAAGAACTTCCGCCCTATCAGCGTGAAGCGATCGAGCTTTCCTTTTTCACTGGGATGAGTCACCGCGAAATTGCCAGTGCCACCCGCGCGCCGCTCGGAACAGTAAAAACGCGCCTCGAATTGGGCCTGCAAAAATTAACCCAGTCCCTCGTGCCAATGCGCCACAAAATTTGGTGACTCTTTTCAGTGTCGCAGCGGTTCACCGCCTGAAAACGTGGGTGGGCCGGGACCCCTACCAGAACCTTGGGTGAAAAAGCAGGGATCCCGGCAAGGGCTTTTAAACCTTTCGCGGGTATGCTTGTCGATCGTCCGCACAAAATAATTGCCTCAGTCTGTCCTGTAATTTCCCAGGTCTCGTGCTAAGTTCCGTGAAATGGATAAGCCTCAAATCACCGCCTATCTCAAAACTTATTGCGGCTGGAGCGCCGGGGTGCGCGCCGTTCTGGCCAAGTACAACCTGCCGTTCACGGAAAAGGATATCATTCAGAATCCGGCTTTTCGATGGGAGATGGAAACCAAAAGCGGACAACCGCTTTCGCCGTGTATCGAGATCAACGGCCACATGCTGGCCGATGTCAGCGGTGACGAAGTCGAGTCCTATTTGATCGACAATAAGATTGTGCAGGCCAGTCAGGCGGTGACCGATGTTCCGACTAATGCGCCGTGTCCAACCGAGCAGCACGAAAGTAACGTACAGCTACGCCTGTAATTTCATCGCGCCTTTTTTGCGGCGCTTGGGCCCCTTCGCTCTGTCGAGGCGTCTTGTAATGATGCACGGCGCAAGAGCACGGTGGGCTACATCAGATTTTCATCTGCGGAAATCTATGGCTAAATTGTCATACTGGTTGACATGAAATTTTTCGCCCGCGTCCGCAAGAGCAAACTCTTTCGCTACGGCTGGAAATTTTCCTTGCTTGGACTGGTTGCCGCCGCCGGTCTTGCTGTTTTTCTTTTCTATGCGGGCTGGGCCACGACCTTCGACACGAAGAAGGTCGGCGAGATGCCCGAACGCAATACGGTTTTCGACGTCGATGGAAAAATTTACAGCCGCCTTGCCGGAGCGAACCGGTTGAAAGTTTCGCTCGATCAAATTTCGCCGTTTTTTGTTAACGCCTTGCTTGCCCGCGAGGACACGCGCTTTTATCAACACAACGGAATTGATTGGCGCGGGATTCTACGGGCGCTGGTCCGCGATATTTTGAGCGGCTCGGCCAAGGAAGGTGCCAGCAGCATTACCCAACAGCTCGCCCGCAACAGCCTTCCCCTCGGCGGACGTACCATCAGCCGGAAATTTTTGGAAGCGCTGGTCGCTCTGCGGATCGAGCGCGATTTCACCAAGCAGCAGATTCTGGAGCTTTACATCAACCGGATTTATTTCGGTTCCGGTTGTTACGGCGTGGAAACGGCCTCTCAAGCTTATTTCGGCAAGAATGCGTCGGCGTTGAATCTTCCTGAAGCGGCGCTGTTAGCCGGCTTGATTAGAAGCCCTAACCGCTTTTCGCCCCTAAGAAATCCGGACGGTGCGGCGCTGCAACGCGATGCGGTCCTCGATCGCATGGTTGAGTTGAAAAAAATTTCGGCCGTGGAAGCTAATGAAGCCAAACTTGCAAAAGTAAATCCGCACCCGAAACGTCTGCTCCAGATCCAGGAAAATTATGCGATGGACGCGGTGCAGCGCGATTTGAACGCGCTTCTCACCCAAGACCAGATCGACAACGGCGGTCTCTTTATTTACACCACCCTCGATCCGGCCGTGCAAAATGCCGCCCAGGACGCTCTTGAGACCCAGCTCACAAAAATCGAGCGTCAATCGAATTTTCACCATCCGTTGAAAGCGAAATATCAGCCGCCTGAAAACGGTGAAGATTCGTCGATGCCGTATCTCGAAGGCGCGGTCGTGGCAATCGATAACGCCAGCGGCGGCGTCCGTGCATTGGTCGGTGGCCGCGATTATTCGCAGAGTAAATTCAATCGCGCTCTCGCGCCTGCGAATCGGCAGGTCGGTTCCGCCTTCAAGCCGTTCGTGTATGCGCTCGCCTTTGCCCATGGGCTCCTCCCTGGCGCGGCCATCAGCGACGGCCCCATTCAAGCCGGCGAAATCGACGGGGCCGGAACCTGGTCGCCAGGAAATTCTGATGGCACTTACGGCGGCATCCAGCCTTGCTCCTACGGTCTGATTCATTCGCGCAACACCATGAGCGTGCGCGTCGGCCAATTCGCCGGGCTCGATGCCGTCCAGAAAATCGCGACCAGCCTCAACCTCGGTGAAAACATTCCGCACGGCCCGGCGATTTATATCGGTTCATTCGAGACCAATCTGAAAGATTTTACCGCCGCTTATTCCGTTTTCCCGAACGCCGGCGTGCGCAAGCAGGCTTACCTGATCGAGCGCATCGACGATCAGCAGCACAAGCCAATTTATCGCGCGGCCCATCTCTCTGCTCCCGCGCTCGATCCAAGCGCAGCCTGGATGACTTCGCAGTTGATGGAAGAAGTGCTGACGAGCGGGACGGCGGCCAGCGCGCGCTCGTTAGGCTTGAAGCTGCCCGCCGCCGGCAAAACCGGGACGACCAACGATTACAAGGACGCATGGTTCCTGGGTTACACGAGCACGCTTACCTGCGGTGTCTGGGTCGGTTTCGATCAACCGGTCACAATTATTCCGCACGGTTACGGCGCGGCTCTCGCCCTCCCAGTCTGGGTGCAGGTGATGAACAGAGCCGCGCAGCGTTATCCGCCAGAAGATTTGCAAACCACGATACCGATGCAGCGCGCAATGGTCTGTTCGATCTCAAACCATCTTGCCACCACCGGTTGCGAAGCGGCTGGCACAGCTTACGAGATCGATCTGCCGGTCGATAAAATCCCGACCGCTGCCTGCGAAGTCCACGGCGGCGATCAAATGTTTGCGAACAAGTTGGACGACTTCGGCCAAAGAGCCGTCACTTTCCCGAACAAACTCTTCCAGTCGTTCAAAAAGTTCTTCGGCGGCAAGTAGCGTTTTGCCTCGAGATAATCCGCCGTGGTGTCAATGTGGCTCTTGGCCGCGCGGCAGCCTCAATTGCCTTGACCCGAAGTCACGGATTTGGTCAGCATGGCCGCTGATGAAAATATCACACTGCGTTGCGGTGGTGATTACGAAATAGGCCACAAGAATCCAAGGACAAAGCTTGGCCGTATGGGGCGATCGACCCTGATTGTGATCTAAAAGTCGCTGCTTAACATTGCGTGTCAGCCTCACATATTGCTGCTTTGGGTAACGTTCCGATCTTATGAGGTAAACGTAATGCATTCGAAGGCTGGAGCGGGTGAGGGGAATCGAACCCCCGTGTGCAGCTTGGGAAGCTGCCGTTCTACCATTGAACTACACCCGCGAAGGAATGTTCGATTTTAGATTTGCAATTTCCGATTGCACGCAGCGACAATCACTGCCATGAAATCGCGTCGTCGCAGGCTGCGAGATCAGAGCCTTGCAGATGATCCGAGCCCAACGACCAAGCGATTACACCGGCCTGCAATGGAGTCGGGCCAGCATTGGCAGTGTAGGGATTATTATCAATTTGGTTGTTGTAATTCCCGTCGACCTCGATTGCATAAGGCGTTCCCCACGGATCAAACCATTGGCCTGCGCCCGTCGTCGTTCCGATGCCCGAAATCGGCGTCGCTGGAACCTTTACGTAGGGCGGTGAAATAAAAACGATTTGCCGCGGATTGAGACATGTTACTAAATTTGTCCCGGGACAGGTGTTGGCCGAGGTCTTTGTCGAGGAAGTATTGGCGCGTAACACGTCGAAAAGCCAGTCGTTGGTTCCGCGGCTGGTAGCTCCCGGTGGTGTGGTTCCGGATCCGAAGTAGGCATCTGTTGTGTTGCCAGCAGGTAAATCAACGGGATACTTTCCATATTCGGTATAGTAGGCGTTGATCGCGGTTACGATTTGGGCGAGGTCGTTCTTTGCTTGCGTCCTTCTTGCCTGTTCTTGGACGCCGCGCAAAGCGGGGAAAAGAAGGCCGATCAAAATTGCAATGATGCTGATAACCACGAGTAGCTCGATGAGGGTAAAGGCATTTCTGCGGGTCGGGCCGTGCTGCATTGGGCGAATATTAGGCACGATTCTTGATCGTCGCACGTTGAATCGTTAAAAAAGTTACAGCGGTGTTCGCATCACCGACGCTATTTCCTTGTTCACGTTGTAACCTGGTAACGGTTTTACCTTTTAGGTCCATTTGGCCATCTGCTCCGGGAACGGGCACTGTGCGCAGTCGGAGTTGTCCTGCATACAAAAGTCTTCGTAAATCTGGAGCAGGGCCTGCTGGTGGGCGACCGTCTTTGTAAACATCGATCGCCGGGAGTCGTTTCCAAATAAACGAGTCGCCGCAGTCTCGAGCCGCCGATTCGATAAATGCGCGGGCAGCTTCGCGTATTCCGGCCAGAGGCTGGTCGTGAGCGAAGTCGAAGGATTGAAATCTTGCGCATGCCGAAATGGAAAAAGCACGTTGGCCAAAATCTCAGCGACCCGCGATTCGCCAATGAGCGCCATTCTCGTCGGCGAGGCGTCGGCGGTGAGGGTGTAATGAAAATTCCAAAATGGATGATCGAGTCCCTGAAGAAAATCGCTCGCGGCCGCCGCGCTCTTTTTGCCTAACGAGCGTTGAAACGCCGGCCAATTGCGGGCCAGGGTCGCGAGTGCGGCGACGCGGCGCTGCGGATGATTGAGCGGACGCGTGCCGCTCAAGCGCCAGAGCTTCGCGGGCACAATCAAGCGCTGGAGCTCGTCCCGATGCGGCCACCAACTGTCCCAGAGCTGCCGGAGATATTTTCTGGTCGATCTCTCATAAACGTCGAGATCGGGCGCTTGTAGAAAACCGGCCACGCCGAAAAGCAGCGCTTCACAGTCAGTCGATGGCCGAAGTAATTTCAGCGGGAGCCGCTGGGCCAACAGCGTAAACGGCAACTTATTCTTCTTGTAGCCAAGCGCCGCCGCTAGTTCTTGAAAGAGCGCTTCGTCGCGGCCGTGATTGTCGATCTTGTTTCGAATCCGTGCCGTCTTTCGCTGTAACCGAAACTGGGCCGCGGCATCGAGCACACTGCGCACACGCTCTTCCGGCAAATCCTTCAACGGCGCCTGACAACGTCCCGGCCGCGCCAGCGGAATATTCGCGCTAAAAGTCTCGGGCAACGCGTTGGGATCGACCCGCACCTGGGGCACTTCGCGATTCGACCGTGTGCGCGTGAAAAATGTTCGCTCGCTGGTGTGAACGAAGACATGCAGCACGGTGTTTTCAAAAGCGGGATTGGTTGAGTGACCGTGCGTTTCCCAATTTCGATCGGTCAAATCGAACTCAATATTGCCGCGGATTGGTTCGCTTCCGTTCAGGCGGACGGCTGCGTCGCTAAAATCAGGTCCGGCCTCGCGGTTCCAGACCCCAAATTGAACGATGTCGATCTTGTCCCCGGCCGGCGTGACGAAATGCGTGCCGAAATCTCCGGCAAACCAACGCGCCTGAAGTTCCAGCTCGCTCGGGATTCGTTGCGAAGGAAACAGCGCCCGCTCATGAACGCGCGCGGCTTTTTCTCGCATTTCCGCGTAGCGATTGAGCGAAATCATTCTGCGCGAATTTGTAGCGCATTGTTGAAGGAAGGGCGATTTCCAAATCGCCCCGGCGGTCAGATTACTTGACCCAGGCTACGGCGGGCCGTGGGAAACCGTCGCTCCGCGTTGTTCGAAGCGCGACTCGACGCCGGTCGGCGCGCGCTGACCCAAACGCTCGCGCAAATATTCCACGATCTGCTCGACGACAGCCGCGCGAGGACGCGGAAAGATGAACAAATATTTCGGGCCTCTGCCAGCAGCCGGAAAAATAATGAGATTTTCCGAAAGGAATTTTGGCTCATGCGCGACCATTGAACCGTCGAGGTCAATCGTCTGAGCAAAAGGCCGTCCATTTTTGCGCGCGACAAAGGTAATCTTGCGCGGCTCTTCATTGGTCGCGACCAGCGCGCCAAAAAGATTTGGCGGAATGCGCCGGCCGCGTCCGCTCAGACACGGCGCGGCGGCCCACCCGACCGTCTCGCCCAGAACATTCTGCCGGCTGAACACCGACGCGAGTCGCGCCGGCAACGCGAGAGGCAATTTTACCGCCATATCGAGATTGGCGGGACTGTTCAGTTTTTTCAACGCGAGCCAGATTTTCGCTTTCATCGCCCGCAAAACTTTCGGCGCAAAATAAAGAAACGCTGCCATGGCCGCGGCAAAGATCGACAACGCAAGCAGGGGATTGAAATGAACGAGGGCCAGCCCGCCGAGGACGGCGAGATCTTCGCCAAAACTTAGGGCGATGTTCGAAAATGGTTCTGGTGACGTGTTGCTGGCGAGACGGGTGGCCGCTTTGGCGGTGTGGGTAATCAGGCTGGTGCCGCCGGCGAGGAGGGCAATGATCACGGTGAGAGCTGGACTTGGATGACCAAGCACCTGGATCGCCAGGAGCGCGCCGCCGATCGGCCGAATCACGGTGTGGACCGCGTCCCAGGCACTGTCGATCCACGGGATTTTATCGGCCAAGAACTCGAGGAAATAAAGGACACCAGCGACGGTGATGATGATCGGGTCGCCCAGCACTTCGAGCGATTGATACGCCGGCGTCAGTGTGATCCAGTGGAAATGAATGGCGAGGCCGGTGGCGAAAACGGTGAGGTAAAGATTAATCCCGGCGAGGCAAGCCAGACCGAGCGCGACCCCGAGAAGGTTAATTTTCTCCACGCGAAAATTATCGGTGCACGCCAATGATTGTCACGCGCGGATTGCTGTAGCCGCGGCGCTCTGTCGCTGTGTCTGTAAATCACGCGGCCGAACGCGCCGACAGAGCGGCGCGGCTACAACTTGTAGATTTGCCGCCGGCGACGGCGGCCTCTACAATTCGCGGCATGCTCGATATTTGTCTCGTTCGCGACAAGCCCGATTTTGTCAAAAAGCGGCTGGCCACACGAGCTGGGGCCGACGAGACAAAGATCGACAATCTCCTGCGCGTTGATTCGGAGCGACGAAAAACTGAGACCGCACTACAGAAGCTCAACGCGGAACGAAACCGGTCGAGCAAAGAAATCGGCGCGAAGCGCGGACGTGGTGAAGCAACGGGTGAGATTGAAAAACGGGTGCGAGAAATCGGCGAAGAGATTGCCGATCGTAATCGGCAGGTAACAACTTTCGACGAGGAGCAAAGGAATTTGTTGCTCGAAATTCCAAATTTACCGCATGAAAGCGTGCCTGAGGGAAAAGACCCGAGCGCGAATCGGGTCGTGCGCAGTTGGGGCGAAAAGCCGAAGCCGGACGGTGAGGTTCTCGATCATGTCGCTCTCGGGGAAAAACTGAATCTCTTCGATCTGGAACGCGCCGCAAAATTGAGCGGGAGCGGGTTCATCT
>WNFX01002371.1_pt1 | contig 26774 bp, 26 predicted proteins | sample 5400111 | NCBI WGS metagenome assembly WNFX01 (sample SAMN13153363, study PRJNA577476) | soil metagenome | isolation source: 40 cm soil or saprolite under grassland replicate 1 | place: USA:California | collected 2016-06-15
AGCGCCAATCTCAGGCAGGCCCGTCACATCGGTCATAGGCAACGTGCAGAACCATAGCCGCCGCAACACGTATCCTGCCGCCGAATCGCCGACAACTCCTCACCGGCCAGTGAGGCATAGTCAGTCCATCCTTGACGCCATTCATCACAAACAGTCCGCAGAGAATAGGTTCCGCACAGATCGCACCCGACTCTTCGATGGCAGCGGGCAGTTACCCGAGCACTGGATTTAGCACCTAAGACCCAGCTAGCTGCTTCGTTGACTGTCCTAGGCGGCCATCCCGGCTGTGGCCAGGCTGCGCCGTGGCGCCGGTGCCCGCCAACCGGCCTTTCGCTGCGCTCACCCGCGGGCGGGCAGAGATCTTTCCCTGAAATGCGCGGGCTGCGCCCGCTGGGAAACATCTTGCCGCCCGCAGGCCGACCGGTGCGCGGGCCTCAGGCCGCCGCGGCGCGTACCGCTGGCCAGCCGGGAGGCGCCCGCCGCCCGGACGGTCCGAGGAGAGGACGGCTCTGATGGTTCCTGATACGACTGCTCCCCCTGCGGGTGCGCGGAATGTGACGCTGGGCGACCTGGCCGGGATGCTGCGCGGGCAGCAGGCCCGCAAAGTCGACGTGGTCGCCCCCGCCAGGGCGGTTCGCGCCCGGCACGGCCAGCTGGTCATCGACGGCACCGATCCGGTGCTCGGACCGGACGGGGTGACCGCGTCGGCCGGCACGTACATCCCGACCGAGGTGTGCGACCAGGGCCTGGCGGACAAGCTCGGCATCCCCGCGGCGTACCTGCGGCGGCTGCGCGACCAGCGGCCAGAGCTCTACGACGCGAACGTGAACGGGTGGCTGGACGGCGATCCCCGCAGGTTCCTGATCCGCTGCCTGCGGCCCGGCACCGGGACCGGGCCGGGCGCGGCCCGGGCGTTCCTGTCCGACGGGTACAAGCGGATCGACAACCTCGACGTGCTGCTCGCCGCCCTGGACGGGGTCCAGGCATCGGGGGTGCCGGCCGAGGTGGACGGGTGTGACCTGACCGAGCGGCGGATGTACGTCCGGGTGGTGTGCGAGCAGGTCCGCGCGCTCGCGCCAGTCCTGCTGGCCGGGTACCGCAGCCCGTTCACCGGCGCCGCCGGAGCGGACAACCCGGTGGTGTTCGCGGGGTTCGTGATCTCCAACAGCGAGACCGGGTGCGGCGCCTTCACCCTCACGCCGCGGCTGGTCGTGCAGGTCTGCCGGAACGGGATGACCATCAGCAAGGACGCGATCCGGGCGGTGCACCTGGGCGAGCGGCTGGACGAGGGCGTGGTCACCTGGTCCGGCAACACCCTGGACAAGACCCTGGCCCTGATCAGCGCCCGCACCAGCGACGCGGTGACGACGTTCCTGGAGCCGGGGTACGTGGACCGGGTGGTCCGCGCGCTCTCGGCCCAGGCCGGGCACCCGCTGAGCGATCCGCAGGAGGCGGTGCAGGTGGTCAGCGGCCGGCTCCGGTTCACCGACGCCCAGCAGGCCGGCATCCTGGCGCACTTCATCCGCGGCGGCGACCTGACCGCCGGGGGCGTGCTGCACGCGGTCACCAGCGCCGCCGGGACCCAGGCCGACGCCGATGCGGCGCACGAGATGGAGTCCCAGGCGCTGCGCGCCCTGGAGATCGCCGCCGCCCTCTAGCACCCACCCCTGCTCAGGCCCGGCACCCGCCCGCGGTGCAGGACCTGGCTCATACCTAGAAGGACACGCGCATGACTGATGCGACGATCACCCGGCTGCACCAGAACGGGCGACCGGGTTACACCGACGCCGCCGCGCTGAACGACATCCACGCGCTGCTCACCACCAGCCTGGACACCAGCCAGGAACTCCTTGGCGACGTGGCCGCGATCGTGGCCCGCACCGGACGGCCGATGGTCGCCTGCCGCGACATCGACGCCACCACCACCGAGACGCCGACCGGGTGGCCGATCGCGCATGTGGGTGCCGGCGACACCACGGTCACCGTGCGGCAAGACCCCGCCGGGCCTGGCCTGCTGATCGAGATCACCACCCGCACGCCGGCAGAGCGCGACCATCTCACCGTCACCCTCGACGACCGCTGCCTGCACCACGCCCACCCGACCGGCGGCCACGCCGCATAAACCGCTTTCTCCTCTCACCGGCCGCCCGCGACCGCGGGCCGCCGCCACCCCCGAAGGAAGGACACCACTTCGATGCGTGCCATCACCGATCCCGCAACAGACACCCAGCTCGGTGAGCCAACTGGGGTGCCGGATGCCCCGGCAGACAAAGCCGCCAGTGCCCCAGCCGACGGTTCGGGCCGTCGGCTGATGATCGCGGTCAGCGACCTGGTCGCACATCCGGGCAACGTCCGCGCCAAGCTGACCCTGACCGACGAGTTCGTGGCGTCGATCGCCAGCGAAGGCGTACGGATCCCGCTGCTGATCACCACCGGCCCGGACGGCGGCTGGCGGGTGATCGAAGGGCACCGCCGCCTGGCCGCCGCTGCCCAGGCCGGACTGGCCGAGGTGCCCTGCGACCTCGGCCCCGGCCGCGCCGGGGATGAGGCCGGGCAGTACCTGGACATGCTGCTGGCCAACAACGACACCTACCGCGCCAACTACACGCTGCTCGAAGAGACCGCGGCGCTGTTCGCGGCGCACCAGGCCGGCGCCAGCCGGACCCGGATACGCAAGGCCACCGGCCGCACCCTCGCTCACGTCAAGACCGCCCTCGCCGCTGGCGGGCTGCCCGGTGACACCCGGGCCCGGGCCGCCGACGCCAGCCCGGACCTCACCCTTGAGGATCTCGCCCTGATTGCTGAGTTTGACGGCGACGCCGAGGCCACCGACCGGCTCCTATCGTGCCTGGACTACCGGTACCCGCTCGAGCACGCCGCCCAGCGGATCCGCCAGGACCGCGCCGAGGCCGCCGAGCACGCAAAGATCCGCGCCGACCTCGACGCCGCCGGCGTACCGGTCACGGACACCCTGCCAGCCGACGCAGCATGGCTGACCAGCCTGAGCCACGACGGGCAGGACCTCACCCCCCAGACCCACGCCACCTGCCCCGGGCACGGCGCCACGTTCCGGGCCTATAACCTGCTCGACCCGTCCTATTACTGCACCAGCCCCGCCGGCCACGGCCACGCCAGCCGCTGGGCCCGGCCCGCCTCCGGCAGCGACACCGGCGGCGGCGAGGGCAGCCAGCCCGAGCTCCGGACCGATCCCGAGCCGACGGCCGATCCAGACCGGCGGCTGGTGATCGCCGGGAACCGCGCGTGGCAGGCTGCTGCCGAGGTGCGGCACCGCTGGCTCGCGGACAGCTTGTTCGCCCGCCGGTCGGTGCCCCGTGAGGTCCACGCCTTCCTCGCCCGGCAGCTGCTGGCCATGCCCGACCCGCTGCGCACCGGCCTGGCGGCCGCCCGGCACAAGTCCCTGTTCACCACGGTCACCGGCCGCGACGCCGGGCAGTGGGATCAGGACTGCGGCACCGCCCCGGTCGGGCGGCTCGCGCTGGCCGCGCTCGCCCCGGTCGTCACCGCGTATGAGCATGCGATGACCGACGCGGAGGGCCGGAACACCTGGCGCACCGACCGGTACAGCCCCTGCCCGCGCGGCGACGCCGGCACCTATCTGGCGTTCCTGGCCAGCCTCGGCTACCAGCTCTCCGACATCGAACAGGCCGTCGCCAACGGCAGCCGCTGGACCGGGGACGCCCCGCAGGCCAGCACCCTGGCTGACGCGAGCCAGGCAGCCGACAGCGGCGAGAGCCCGGACGGCGACACCAGCAACGACCTCGGCTCCGCTGACCCAGCGGACGGCGACATCGGCACGGGCACCGACGACGGTCCAGCGGTCGTCCAGACCGCGGCCTGACCACCCTGCCCGCCATCGGGGCCGCCGGTGACCTGCCGGCGGCCCCGATGCTCTCGAACCATCCATCTTGAGATCCACCCCGTACGGCCCGCCTGCACGCGAGCAGGCGGGCCTCGACATTAGGAGCCCACGATGAACAGTTCCCATTCCTTGCCACCCGCACAGGATCGCGGGCCAGCTGCGCCGACGACATGCTGAGCCGAGCGCTGGCCTATGCGCGCCGCGGGTGGCCGGTCTTCCCGTGCGTGCCCGGCGGCAAGGAGCCGGCGACCCGGCACGGGTTGCGCGACGCCAGCACCGATTCCGGCCAGATCAGGCACTGGTGGCACCGGCTGCCCGGCGCCAACGTGGCCATCGCCACCGGCTCGCCCGGACCCGACGTATTAGACGTCGACCAGCACGGCCCGGCGGGCAACGGCTTCGCTGCCTACCGCCGGCTCAAGGCTGCCGGCCTGCTGGAGGGCATGGGCGCGGTCGTCGCCACCCCGCGCGGCGGCCTGCACTGTTACTTCGCGGGCAGCGGGCAGGCGTCCGCGCGGCTGCCGCGCCAGCACCTGGACTTCCGCGCGGCTGGCGGGTACGTGCTCGCACCGCCGTCCCAGGTCGACGGCAAGCCGTACCGGCTCATCCGCAGCGGTGAGCGACCCGGTGGCTTTGACTGGCCGGCCGTGACCACGCTGCTGGAACCCGCGCGCGACGGGCGGGTCCGATCGCGGCTGGCCGGGCCGGCGGATGTGAGCCGACTGCCTGCGTGGGTGGCGCGGCTCGAGGAGGGGAACCGCAACTGCGGCCTGTTCTGGGCCGCCTGCCGAGCTGTCGAAGCCGGCCAGGCATGCCTGCTCGACGAACTGGCCGCGGCAGCCACCACGACCGGCCTGCCCGCCCGGGAGATTGCCCGGACGATCGCCTCCGCTCGTCGCCGTGCCTCGGTCGGCATGCACCAAGCTCGGTGCGAAGAGCCGTGAGCCGCGGCAATCCGGCTTGTGGCAACTGCCTGTATGCGTCGGCATGGCATGTTCAGCGCGGCTGCATCGCGGCCACGTTGGCGTAGGCCCACCGGCCTCCTGCGGCCGGCCGGTGTCAGGACCCGAGCGGGTTCTCCCTGATGCGCGCCGTCGACGCCGGCCAGGCCGCGGCTGGCAGCCCGGCTGCACGTGAGTCCCTCCCCGGCCGGGTCAGCTTGCGCCACGTCGCCGTGACCCGCAACCGGGCTCTCGCTCCGCTCGTCCCAGCCCGGCCACAGATCTTTCCCCGAAGACCGCGGCTTCGCCGCCGGGAAACATCTTCGCCGCCCCGGGCCGCCCGGCTGACAGGCCCCGGCTCCGCAGCGCGGGCACCTGACCGCCGGGAAGGGCACCGCAGCCCAGGCCGCCACCGCAGGCGGCCGGCCCTCCCGGACAACAGCACCAGGAGGACACCCGTGAACCCGATCCAGATCACCGTCACCGGCCGGCTCGGCGACGACCCCCGCATCTTCACCACCCGCGACGGCTCCGACGGCGTCGAACTCCGCCTCGCCGTGGAGATCCCCGCCCGCGGCCCCGGTGACAGCATCACCCGGTGGGTCAAGGTCACTGCTTACGGCCTGCTGGCCACACGCACCGCCGAATCCGTCCGCAAGGGCGACCGGGTCACCGTCCTGGCCGACGACCTGATCGCCGAGGCCTGGACCGCCACCGGCAACGGCGAGCCGCGTGGCCGGATCGCGCTGCGCGCCCGGGACATCGCCGCCTCGATGGCCTTCGACACCCTGCGCACCGGCTACGCCGCCCGCAAGGCCGCCCGCGCCGCCGCCGCCAACGGCGAACCCACCGACCTGCCCGCCCACGAGCAGGCCGAGGCCCAAGTCCTGGCGGGCGTCATCGCCACCTCCTGACCACCCCGGCGCGGGCGGGCCGCCACTCGCCCGCGCCACTTTTCCCGCCTATGTCTTTGCCCACGGAAGGAAACTGCCATGAACTCCCCGCCAGAACCACCCGTCCGGGTCCCGGTCAGCACGCCCGGTGACGTCATCGTGGTCGTGCCACACCTCCTCGGTTTCCATCCCCAGGAGAGCCTGGTGATCCTGGGCCTGTTCGGATCGTCCCAGCGGGTCCGGCTCGCCTTCCGCTACGACCTGCCCGACCCGCCCGACCGGGACGTCGCCGAGGCGATCGGCTACCACACAGCGAAGCATCTGCGCCGCCAGCGCCTTTCGACCGCCATGGTCATCGGCTGCGGGCCGGGCACTCTCGTCACTCCCGTGGTCGACGCAGTCCGCCGGATCCTGGCGATCGACCGGGTCCGGCTGCAGGACGCGCTGCGCGTCGATGAGGGCCGGTGGTGGTCCTACATGTGTACCGAGCCGTCCTGCTGCCCGCCCTGCGGCCTCCCGGTCCCCGGCAACTCCCACCCGGCCGCCAGCGCTCTCGCGCAGGCGGGTCTGCCCGCCGCAGCCAGCCGCGCCGACCTCGCCGCCACCATCGCCCCCATCGGCGGCCCCGACGCCGAAGCGATCAACCTGGCCACCGAACAGGCAGTGACGACCGTCGCCGACGACCTCGCCCAGCTCGGCCAGGACGCGGTACGCACCCGCTGCCTGGATATCGTGCAGGGCGCCATCACCACCTACCGCAACGGCGGGTCGATCACCGATCCCGCGCAGCTCGCGCGGATCGCGGTCGCGCTCACCAGCATCGAGATCAGAGACGACGCCTGGGCCCGGATGGACCCCGCACACCACGCAGTCCACGCCCGGCTGTGGACCGACCTGACCTGCCGCGCCTGCCCCGGCACGGTCGCTGCCCCAGCAGCGCTGCTGGCGTTCACCGCCTGGCAGGGCGGCCAGGGCGCGCTGGCGAACCTCGCCCTGGACCGGGCGCTGGCCGACACCCCAGGCTATTCGATGGCCCTGCTGCTGCGCGACGCCCTGGACGCGGGCGCGCCCCCGTCCGCCGCCGTGCTGCCGATGACTCCTGAAGAGGTCGCCGCCAGTTACGACGCCCGCCGACGCCGGTAATCGCTCCTGTCCAGAAGCGCGGGCCGGATAGCTCATCCGGCCCGCGCTTCTGCATTCCCGTCCGGCAAGGAGACATCGATGACTGGCCCCGATGGTCGCCTCGACCGGATTCGCCATCTGCTGGCCAACGCTGCGGCACACGGCACCAGTGCGGCCGAAGCCGAGGCGCTATCCGGCGAGGCGGCCGAGCTGAATGGCCCGCCACGGCACCGGGTCGCGCTCGCCTCGCCGGTCATTGCCGCACTTCTCGCAGTGTCGCGTCCAGTCGAAGCTTGCGAACGGCCTGCCGTCCGATCTGGGGCTGGGCTCGCAAGGTAGGCCTGGACGGCGTATCGCGAAAGTGTCCAGATCTAGGTTGCGAGTTCCGTGATTCCCTGCTGCTGGCAGGTGATTGGATTCTGCGCGCGGGTAGCCATGCGGCAGTCGGCATCACACTGTCTCGTCAGACGCTGGAACCCGCGGACGTGCCCGTGAGACAGTCGGAACTTCCGTGAATCGGGTCGTCAGTGACCGGTGTCTCATGTCCCAGGCGATGCTCGTTGTTGACGGCCTGATTACCTGAGCACCGGGGTGGGGTGCCCGGCCGTGCTCTTTGGTCATGTTGCTGCCTTCCACGGGCGCTGAACAACGCCGCCACAGCGGCGCTCATCGCCGCCGCCGCCGCGAGCAAGGACCTCGTCGATGACGCCTGCGCCAGGAAAGCGGTCGCCGAGCTCACCCGCGACTAGCGACCCCGCCGGCCCGGCCGCCGTCCACCCGGCCGTGGCCGCCCGGATCCGCCAGCTCGCCGCCCAGGCCGAGCACCGCCGCGCTGTCGCCGACTACCAGGCCCGGCACCTCGCCGACCAGCAAGCCCGTGCCGACGCCCACATGCTCCAAATCATCGCCGCGCTCGCCAGCCTCCTCGGCCAGCCAGGACCCCACCCCCGCCGCGACCACTGACACCCGGCCGCGGGCCGCCAACACTCGTCAGCTGAGACATTGCTAGAATGGGATGTTCCCTGTCGAGTCGCATCCTCATGTCCGGTCCCGCACGCCGCGGGAGAGTTCGGTTGGGCCATTGATGGCGCCATCCTGGCGGGCTAACGTGTTGATCCAGGCATATGGTGCCGGGAAATAGCCTGGACGGTTTGCCGGCTACTGAGACGTGCTGGTGGTATTCGATGAGACGACACCGGGTCATGATGGTCTTGCAGAGTGCGGCGGCGATATGGTGTGCCGCGCCACTCGCGGTGGCCGGTGCGGCACCAGCGGGGGTTGCGCCTGCCGCCGCCGGGGCCGTCATCTCTGCTGGCATCTGGCGTAAGGCGATCGAATTGCCCGGCTCGGGCGCCCTGAACCAGGGCGGGGACGCCCGGGCCTTCTCCGTGTCATGCGCCTCGGCGGGTAACTGCGCTGCCGTCGGGTCCTACACGGATGGCTCCGGTCACCAGCAGGCGTTCGTGGTCAGCGAGCGGGACGGGCACTGGCGGAAGGCGATTGAGGTGCCCGGCTCGGGCGCCCTGAACAAGGGCGGGCTTGCCCTGGCCGTCTCGGTGTCGTGCGCCTCGGCGGGCAACTGCGCGGCCGTCGGGGACTACCTGGACGGCTCCGGTCACTTGCAGGTGTCCGTGGTCAGCGAGCGGAAGGGGCACTGGCGCAAGGCGATCGAGGTGCCCGGCTCGGGCGCCCTGAACCAGGGCGGTGCTGCTGAATCCTTCTCGGTGTCGTGCCCCTCGGCGGGCAACTGCGCGGCCGTCGGGGACTACCTGGACGGCTCCGGTCACTTGCAGGCGTTCGTGGTCAGCGAGCGGGACGGGCACTGGCGGAAGGCGATCGAGGTGCCCGGCTCGGGCGCCCTGAACCAGGGCAGTAGTGCCCAGGCCCTCTCCGTGTCATGCACATCGGCGGGCAACTGTGCGGCAGTCGGGTCCTACCTGGACGGCTCCAGCCACCGGCAGGCGTTCGTGGTCAGCGAGCGCAACGGCGCCTGGCGCAAGGCGATCGAGGTGCCCGGCTCGGGCGCCCTGAACCAGGGCGGTAGTGCTGGGTCCTTCTCGGTGGCGTGCGCCTCGGCGGGCAGCTGCGCTGCCGTCGGGTCCTACATGGACGGCTCCGCTCACCGGCAGGCGTTCGTGGTCAGCGAGCGGGACGGGCACTGGCGGAAGGCGATCGAGGTGCCCGGCTCGGGCGCCCTGAACAAGGGCGGGGAAGCCCAGGCCCTCTCCGTGTCATGCACATCGGCGGGCAACTGCGCGGCAGTCGGGTCCTACCTGGACGGCTCCGCTCACCGGCAGGCGTTCGTGGTCAGCGAGCGCAACGGCGCCTGGCGCAAGGCGATCGAGGTGCCCGGCTCGGGCGCCCTGAACCAGGGCGGGGAAGCCCAGGCCCGCTCCGTGTCATGCGCCTCGGCGGGCAACTGCGCTGCCGGCGGATCCTACAGGGACGGCTCCGGTCACCAGCAGGCGTTCGTGGTCAGCGAGCGCAACGGCGCCTGGCGCAAGGCGATCGAGGTGCCCGGCTCGGGCGCCCTGAACAAGGGCGGGGACGCCGAGGCTATCTCCGTGTCATGCGCCTCGGCGGGCAACTGCGCGGCCGGCGGGTTCTACACGGACGGCTCCGGTCACTTCCAGGCGTTCGTGGTCAGCCAAACCTAACAACGGCTCCTCCCTGCACGCAGCGTCCAATCTGCCTGACCAAGTCGGCAGGATAGCCACACGACCGACCGCTAACGGCCCAGGTATACATCGGCCGAACTCCTAGTCGCAGATGCCGGTCATTAATTTAGACACCACCAGCGTCGCCGTGATGGGCGCTCATGGCCGGATGAGCTCGCCAATGAAACCGGGGCGGCAGTATCGTGACCGGCCGGGCAGCGGATGGCCGAGCAGGTCATCCGACCGTTCTCGAGATCTCGCAACCTAACTTCGGATTTCGCAAGATCCCTCGCGATCTAACCCTGGACCTCGCAATCTTCGGCTGGACAGGACACGCAGGTTCGCTGCTGACCTATTTATCCCTATTGCCGTTTTTTGCTTTCTGATCTTGAACCGCCGCCTTGGCACCCTGAATCCATGATCGGTCTTGCCTTCACACCCATGCACCATCTGATGATCATGGTCGGCTCTGCCGGCCCGGCCGGCGCCGGGCGCGGCCTGCCGGCCGGTGGGGGCTGCCGGTAGTGGCGGTGGTGGCGACGCTGAGCAAGGGATATGACCTGGACTACATCTGGCGGCAGGTCAGCCCGGGCGCGCAAAGGTCAGCGGCTGGCTACTACGTCCAGGCGTCCGAGGGCGGCGGCGAGCCGCCCGGCCGGTGGTGGGGTCCGGGCGCGGCAGCCCTCGGGTTCGCGCAAGGTCAGCAGGTCGAGCGTGAGGCGTATGACTTGCTATTCGGCGAGCGCAAGGCCCCCGATGGCACCCAGCTCGGCCGGCCCCCGCGCGGCGGGCAGGTGGTGGCGGATCTGTTCCACCGTCTGCTTGCGGCGGAGCCGCATGCGACAGCTGAGCGGCGCCGGGAGCTCCGGGTCGAGGCGGCGGCACGGGCGCGGCGCAGTCCGTTGTATTTCGACCTGACGATCTCGTTGTCGAAGTCGATATCGATCTTCCACTCCTCGTTGGGGGAGAACGCGCGGCTGGCCCGGCTGGCCGGGGACCGGGACGGACAGGCGTACTGGGCCGGGCTGATCGGCGAAGTCGACGACATGATCTGGGCGGCGGTGCATGCCGGGTTCGGGTACTTCCATCGGGAGGCCGGGTACACCAGAACCGGCTCGCACGCGCGCCGCGTGGACGGGCGGGAGACTGGGCAGTGGCACCAGGCCGAGCTGGCCGTGGCGCACTGGTTCCAGCACACCAGCCGGGACGGCGACATGCAGCTGCATGTGCATTCCCAGATCGCCCATGTCGCCCGGACGGTCACCGACGGCAAATGGCGGGCGCCGGATTCATACGGGTACAACGAGCACATCGGCGCCGTCGCCGCGATCGTGTCCCAGCATCTCGAAGAAGCGCTGACCGCGCGGTTCGGCGTGGCGTGGACGCCGCGTGATGACGGACACGGGATGGAGATCGCCGGGATCAGCGGGCAGATGATGCGCCTGTTCTCGACCCGGCGCGAGTCCGTCACCGCGGATCTGCGTGCGCGTGCGCGCGGGTTCGCGTCCCGGTACGGACGGCAGCCGTCGCAGCGCGAGCTCGCGCAACTCGCGCAAGCATCGAACTTCGCCACGCGGGCACGCAAAGACGCGGGCCCGCTCGACTTCGACGAGCTGCACGCGGGGTGGGCTGGCCGGCTCGCGTCCCGGCTCGGCGTGCCGCTGGCGTCGGTGGCACCGTCGGTCTGGGGCGAGATCGGCTCTGCTGACCGTGCGAGCGGCGGGCCGGGTGCGGCGGCTGACCCGTGGCAGGCGCTGAGCCGGATAGAGGCTGAGCGGGCGGCTCAGACGGCTCTGGTGCTGGCACAGCGGGAGAAGAGCACGTTTACCAGGGCTGACCTGGTCAAGTACCTGGGGCGGGTGCTGCCCAGGACCGGCAAGGACCCCGATGCGGCGGTGCGGTTGCTGGGGTACCTGGCTGACCGGGCGCTTGCCGGGAAGTTCGAGCAGGTGGTCTGCCTGGAGGCGCCCGAGGCGGTGGAGCCTCCCGAGGCTTTGGTGCGCGCGGACGGGCGCAGCGTATACCAGCGGCACGGCGGGGTCAGGTACGCCACCGCCGCGCAGCTTGTCATGGAGGAGCGGCTGGTGGCGCAGGCCAGCGCGGACGGCGCGCCGATCCTGGCACGCGAGGACGCCGCGCGTGCGTTCGGCGCGAGCGTGACGCGGCTCGACGCGGCGCTCACGCAGCCTGCGCCGGCCGCTGGCGCTGGCGTGACGCGGACCGGGCTGCGCGTCGATCACGCCGCGGCCGCGTACTCGGCGCTGACCGACACGCGGCGAGTGTGCGTAGTCGACGCGCCGGCCGGGTCGGGGAAGACAAGTGTGCTGACCCGCGTGGCGCAAGCCTGGCAGGACGCCGGCATGGGCCGCGTGATCGGGATCACGCCGTCGCAGTCCGCCAGGAACACCCTCGCCGCTGGGGTGCCGGAGTCCTACAACGCCGCGCAGTTCCTCGGCGACCTGCCGGACCGGCCACGGGCACGCGCACCCGTGCCGGTCGGCGCGGGTGACCTGCTGCTGGTCGACGAAGCGTCCATGCTGTCGACCCGCGATCTGGCCGACATCGTGAGCCACGCCGAACGCAACGGGGCGAAGGTGATCATCGCCGGGGACACCGGGCAGCTCCAGGCGGTGGAATACGGCGGCGGCATGACCCTGCTCGCCGACGCGCTCGGGTACGTCCGGCTCGCTGAGCCCGTGCGGTTCGCGGAGGACTGGGAGCGAGCCGCGAGCCTCCGGCTGCGCACCGGGGATATCTCGGTACTGGCCGAGTACGACGAGCACGGCCGGATCATCGGCGGCGAACCCGAGGACATGATGGACGCCGCCGCCCGCGCCTATGTCGCCCACCGGCTGGACGGCAAGGACGTGCTGCTGATGACCGCCGACCACGCCAGGCGCCGCGAGCTGTCCCGGCGGATCCGCGATGACCTGATCCACCTCGGCCTGGTCAGCGCCGGGCCGGCGGTGCGGCTTGCCAATGGCAACCAGGTCAGCGCCGGTGACCTGATCGCCTGTACCCAGAACGACCACTCGATCGAGGCGGGAGAACCGGGGCGGACGCTCGCCAACGGGGATCTGCTCCGGGTCGAGGGCATCACGCGCGGCGGGCTGGTGGTTCGCCGCGCCGTGGGGACGAACCCGGACAGCGGGCGGCTGCGGTGGACCGAGCGGAGTTTTCTGTTCGGTAATTTCGCTGATTGCGAGCTGGGGTACGCGGTCACCGATCACGTCGCCCAGAGCCGTACTGTGGCCATCGGGCTGGTGCTGATCACCGGGACCGAGGACCGGCAGCACGCGTACGTAGCGATGACCCGCGGCTGCAGGAGCAACATGGCGTTCGTGTTCACCCTGTCACCCAAGATCGCCGATCCGGCGCCCGGGCCGCGCGCCGCTCCAGAGATCGCGCGGTACGACCGGCTCCAGGCGCTGCTCGCCGGGCAGCCACCGGCTGGTAGCCCTTCCGGACCAGACCCGGCGGCCATCGGGGTGCTGGCTGACGTGCTGGCACGGGACGGGCAGGAACTGTCGGCCACTCAGATCCTGCGGCGCAACCTGTCCAATGCCGATCACCTGGCCATTCTCCACGCCATCTGGGTGAGCGAGACCACGCCTGCCCGGGACCAGCAGTACCGCGACCTGTTCATCGCCGCGCTGCCCGCCGGATACCGGGCGCAGACCAGTCCGCGGGAGCGGTGGCTGTGGCGGACCCTGCGGGCCGCCGAACTGGCCGGGCTCGACCCCGGTGACGTCCTCCGCGAAGCGGTGGGACAGCGGAGCCTGTCCCATGCGCGGGACGTGGCGGCCGTCGTAGACGCGCGGATCAGGCAGCGCCTCCGAGGCGCAGTACCGCAGGACGCGCGGCCATGGTCAGAGCATGTCCCGCTCCTAGCGGACGCGGAACGGCAGGACTACGTCGCGCAGATCGCGCAGGCGATGGACGAGAGGAAGGAACGGATCGGCGAACACGCCGCCGAATACGGCTTGGACTGGGCGGTCCGCGCAATCGGGCCGGTTCCCCAGAATCGGCGAGACCGGCTGGACTGGCAGCGGCGGGCCAGCGCGATCGGCGCGTACCGGGAGCTGTACGGGTATCAGCACCCGGCCGAGCCGATCGGGCCGGAACCCGTGGGCGACAGCCCGGACAAACAGGCGGCATGGCACGGGGCACTTTCCGCACTCGGCCTTGCCGGGGACGCGCAGGTGCGGGCGATGCCGGACGGGCTGCTGCTGCACTTGCGGGACACCTACCCAGTCGAGACGGCCTGGGCGCCGCCCTGGGTTGGCGACGAGCTGTCGCAGGTCCGGCGTGGAGCAGAAGAGGCACGGCTCGCCGCGATCCGGGCACAGGCCGAAGCGACGGCAGCGAGGAGCGGCGGCCATGCGGCTATCGCCGACCGGCACGAAGCGCTCGATGCCAGCTACCAGGCGATGGCCAGGGCGTACGACGAACGAGAGACTGTGTTCGCCGGCGTCATGGACGACCGGCGGGCCTGGGAACAAGCCACTGCCGGCAAGCGGCGCATGGCCGTGGCCGCCGACGCTGAGCTGCGACGCCGACATCCACGGCAGCGCTTCCGGCCGCTGCGATCCGCCGAGCCTGAACCGATAAGCGAGACACAGCGCGACGCCCTTGTCCTGACGGCGGGAGAAAACATGCCGCCGGTCGAACCGTGGATCCAGAAGCTGGCCGCCGACCGAGCAGTCTTCGCAGAACAACTCGCTCACCGGCAGGACCAGATGCGAGCCGATCTGAGCGCTGGTGCCATCGGCGATCCGTGGCTTGCGTTCTCGCAGGAGTCGGCTAGGCAGCCTCTGCTGCAACCGCCGAAACCGGAGATCCGGCCGTCTGCGCGCGTACTTGAGCGGCTCAGCGAGCGCGAGGCCGACTTGGAAGCCGCGACATGACGGCGCAATCGCGCATCATGGAGCAACGGAGGTGAGGACAACGACCACGATCGGGATCACGGGCGCCGGGCTGACCGGGACCCTCAGGCTGACCTGGGTCCGCGACAACCTCGCGCACGTGATCGAACACGCCGACGCCGACGAGCCCACCGGCACCTGGACCGGGCTCGCCTGCCCCCGCCACGGACTGCCGATCGGCTCCGATGTCGATTTCAGCGCGCTCAAGCAGATGTGCGCCCGAGGCGAGATCGCAGACCTCATTTGGGAAGCACCAGAGGACCTGGTTGGCGAACACAACCGAGGGCATCAGGTGGCCATGCAGGCATACCAGGCCGGAAACACTGCGCTTGCCGAACAGGAGTGGAGCAAAGTGCAGGGCGTCTGGTCACGAGCCTGGGCGGCGAACTGCGCAGCGCTCGAATTCATTCAGACCGCTGGCATCTCCAGATTCTCGCCCGTCAAGCCACAACGCTGGGTCGCCGCGTCTTTCGAGCACCACTGCGGTCGGCACGGAATCCAGCACCCGCACGTGCACAACATCGTCATCGTCGCCCGGACCTCCTGACCGGGGTGCCGACAGCGTAGCGGCCTTCGCCCCGTTCGTGCTCCCAGACCTGGCCAGGATGGTGGTCGATGACCGCTTGCTCCCTACGACCCGTGCCGCTGCGCAGCGACGCGTTCCAGTCCGCAGCCCGCCTGGCAGGATCGGAGTCTTCGTCGATCTGCCGGCGGTATTGAGGGCGGCGCCGAAGTCGGGGACCCGTGTGACCTGTCCCGTCGCCCGGCCAGCGTGGCGATCAGCACGCTGACCGTGCGCAGCTCCCCCGCCGACGGCACGTCGTTCCTGCTGCACTGGCGCAACCCGGCCAAGGTCCCCACGCCGACGGCCTGTACCAGGTCATCCCGGTCGGCGTCTTCCAGCCGGTCATCGGCACGCCAGAATCCGAACGCGCTGACCTGAGCCTGTGGCGTGCCATGGTCCGCGAGTTCAGCGAGGAACTCCTCGGCGCCCGGAGAACCACACCAGTGCGGACGGCCCGTTCCGCTATGAAGATTGGGACTTTTACCGCAGCCTGACCGACGTTCGAGGCGGGTAAGCTGCGCGTCTGATGCCTGGGCGCCGGTGTGGACCCGCTCACCCTGGTCGCCGACATCCTCACGGTCGCGGTCTTCGACTCTGAGCTTGTCGATGACACCTTTGCCGGCCTCGTCGCGCACAACGCCGAGGGCAGGGTGATCAACGGCGACGGCAGGACCGGGTTCCTGTTCACCGGACAGGCGGTTGCCAGGTTCACCAGCGGCGCCTAGCCGATGCAGGCGGCGGGGCCGGCCGCGCTGCAACTCGCCTGGAACCACCGGGCGGTGCTGCTGGGCTGAGCGGGTCGGGCCGCTACCCAGACCGGATTCGCCGGGCTGCTCTGAGCGCGCCTCCCGCCGGCTGCGCGGCCCCGCATCCAGGTGCTATGACAGGCCGTCATAACCAGGCGTTATACGGCGACAAGCTGTCATAAGCGGCCCCGCCAATCGTTCCTACGCTCCCAGCCATGTCCGATCCGCAGATGGCTGTGACGTCACCAGAACCCGCGATTCCAAACCCGGTGCGGCCACGCTCGGCCAGGTCACAGCCTCAACAGCCACGTCCGGGCACCTCGGAGCGGCGGCGGCCAAGCCAGGAACATGCCATGACCGGCGACAACCCGGTGTTGCGGCACGCGCTGGCCTGGGCGCGCCGCGGCTGGCCCGTTTTCCCCTGCCAGCCGGGCCAGAAGATCCCCGCCACCGGCCGCGGCTTCCTCGACGCCAGCACCGACGAACGCCAGATCGCTCGCTGGTTCGCCCGGCACCCCGACCGCAACCTCGCGATCGCGACCGGCGCGCCCGGACCCGATGTCCTCGACGTCGACCAGCATGGCCACGGCGGTAACGGCTTCGCCGCGTTCCGCCACCTCCGGCAGGCCGGGCTGGCAGACGGCGCCGCCGCGTACGTCCGCACCCCGGCCGGCGGGCTGCCTGTCTACTTCGCCGGGTCCGGTCAGCGCAATGGCCACCTGCCCGATCACCACCTGGACTTCCTGGCCTGCGGAGGCTACGTCCTGGCCCCGCCGTCCCGGGTCGGCGGCAAGCCCTACCAGGTCATCAAGGCACCCGCCGGCCATGCACGGCTGGACTGGACCCAAGTCCGGCAGCTACTCGAACCCGAGCCGTCCCAGACCCCGGCCGAGACGGCCAAGGCCCGCACCGGTTGGCAGAACCACGAGGCGGGGAAAGTCGACCGCCTGGTCGGCTGGGTCGCCCGCCTCCACGAGGGCAACCGTAACGCGGGCCTGTTCTGGGCCGCGAACCGCGCCCTCGACGCCGACCAGGCGGCCGACCTGACCCCTCTGGCCATCGCCGCCCGGCATGCCGGACTCGACGACCGCGAAATCAGCGCCACCTTGAACTCCGCCCGCCGCGCCACGCATCGGCGCCCCTCTCAGCACGACCACCACCCCCTTCCGCACGACCGCCAAGCCGAAGAGACGAGCTGACATGACAGATCACACCAGCAACCCAACCATCGCTGCATACCCGCCAACCCAGACCGAGCTGACCGCCCTCCGCCGCCATGTCCAGGAACTGCGCCGCCAAGGCGGAACCTGCCGGTCGATCACCGTAACCACCGGGATCGGCCCGATGACCGTGCACGACATCGCCGTCCGCCGGCAGCCGACGAACCACGTCGCAGCAGCCCTGCTCGCCGTCACCGGCACCAGGCTCGCCCGAGCCCGGGTGGACGCGGGCGGTACCCGGCTCCGGCTTCGCGCACTGCACGTCATGGGCCACGGCTCAGCCCGGCTGGCCCGCGCGGCCGGGGCCAGCGAGCAGACCATCCGGACCCTGGTCAGCGGTGACGCCCGCACCATCAGCGTCCAGCTCCGCGACACGATCATCGAGGTCTACGACGCCTGGTGGGACAAGCGAGCCCCTGAGCGCACCCGAACCGAACGTGCCGCAGCCTGCGCAGCCCGCCGCCGCGCCATCGCCGGGAACTGGTGCGCGGGGGCAGTCCTGGACGACGACGAGCTAGACATCCCGGGCTACAAGCCCGGCAGCCGGTGGCGCCCAGCGCTTGGCACGGGCGTCGCCGCCGACCTCCCGCCAGCGCGCCGCAAGCAACTGCGAGCAGGCGCATGACCGGAGAAAACCGCCCGACCTGGGGCCTGATCACCGACGTCCTGGCCGCGCTGGAACAGCATGGCTACCACCGCGCCGACGATGCGCATGCTGGCCGGGCCATCGGGTTCATCGGGGACCTGGCCCGCGTCTACGAAGGCACCCAGGAAGAGCCCGGCGGCGGGTACGCCGCCGCCCCGGCGCCAGCGCTAGCTCGGGCTGCCGCCGAGCCGCAGAACCCGGCATCGCGCATAGGCGCCGGCGTCGGCCCGGCGCAGCTGACGACGATTCTGGCGGCCCTGGAGGAGGCCGCCGGCCGCAAGCGCGACCTGGCCGCGAACTGCCCCAGCTGCCCCGACCGATCCTGCTGGACCTGCCAGCTGCGCCTGCAGCAGGCCTCCTCCTACGCGGTCATATCCCGCGAGCTGATAGCAGGGCAGGTCGCGGCCACGCGGCCCGGCGGCAGGCATCCGCAGCGATCCGGCAGGGTACCGGTGAACCGGTCAGCGGCCACGGCAACCCGCGAATGACGTGCCCGGAATGCGGTGAGTCCGCCCGGCCCAGGCCACCGGACGATTTAGTCCCCTGGGAAGCCCACGGCATGACCCGCCCGGGCTGGTCGCACCGGGACGGCAGCAGCCTGTGCCCGGTCCTGAGCCCTGACGGCGGCTACCGGCCCGCCCAGCCAAAGCCCGCCGAACCCGGCGCCACCGCCGTCGCCCGGCCCGACCCCGAGCCAGAGCGGCAGCCGGACGACCGGGATCTGAGCAGATTCGGCCCGCTGTACGACAGCGAAGGCCAGCTCATCGAGGGCCCGATCGACCCGCCCTGGATCACCCGCTCCGCCCAGCCCAACGGCCCCGCACCAGCCGACGGCGCCGGCCACGCCGACCGTTCGGGCCGTGGCTGGCGGGTCCGCGCCGCCGCTCGGCAGGACCGCCAAGCACACGACCGGGAGGCCGGCGCGTGATCCCACAGATGCACGCAGGCGCAGGCCGGTTCAGGGGCCGGTGTGAGCGAGCAGATCCACCAGCTCATCACCGGCCGGATGATCGCCGCGATCGAACGCGGGACGGTGCCCTGGAACAAGCCCTGGCACACCGCCTCCGGACAGCCCGGTCTATGACCACCGGCGCGCCCTACCGCGGTGTCAACGTCTTCCTCCTCGGCCTGACCGCCGCCGACCGCGAGTACGCCTGGCCGTGGTGGGCACCTACCGGCAGTTCACCACCCTGGGCGGCCAGGTCCGCACAAAGGCGAAACCTCCACCCTGGTGGTGTTCTGGAAACCCGTCCAGATCAAAAGCCGCGACCCGCAGACAGGCGAGCCGGTCACCCGGCAGATCCCTGTCCTGCGCTATTACCGGGTCTTCAACGCCGGCCACGCCACGCCGCCGGAACCACGAGGCTGCGCGGACCTCGCCGACCGTTCCGGGCGACCTGCGCGCCGATGCGGGCGAGCCCGACCCGGATAGGCCTGTGGACGAACTCAGCTCCGTCCACACGCCACCAGGCGGCCGCCTGGCTGCCGCCCGGAATCGCTGCCAGTGCGAGCCGACCGTAAGCACCTGGGAGGCCATCGTCATGAACCGCATCACCGCGACGCGCGCACGCCTTGACCGAGCCATCGGCCTGCCGAGCCTGCTCGATGTCGCCTACGACGCCTTCGAAGACATCCTCGCCATCGTGCGCTGCCACCAGGAGCGCGCCGAGGGTTCGTTCGCCGCGTTCGTCTTGTCGGCGGCAGCCGCCGGCAACGGCCGCGACTGGCTCGCCTCCGCACCTCCCTGCCGCCGCCAAGCCCAGACGTACCATCTGACCCGGCCGGTGACCTGCTCGCCGACCTCAGCATCAACGACATCGCCGGCGCGCTCGCCGGGTTGAGCCAGGTACTCGCCAGCCGGCTCAGCGAGTCGGCCGTACACGCGACCGGAGACGACCGCACCTCCTGCGCCGAGGCAGCGAACCACGCCGCCCGCATCCACGACCTGCTCGGCGGAGCGGCCTGCCGTGACGGCTAGGGCCACCTTCGGGGATTTCGCCCGCGCCATCCGCGCGCATCTCGCCGCTCTTCCGCGGCCAGGTGCCGAGCCCGCTCTGGCGGGCCCGCAGGCCGACGCCGGCCAATTCGCGGGCAGCTTGCGCTGTGCGCTGACGGCAATGAGCCGTCATTCAGCAGACATCTCAGCTGTCATGGCCGCAGTTCCGGCACCGGACCGCGCCGCGCTCGCGCCATGGATCCGCGCCGCCGAGCGTGCCCACGAGGCCCTCACCACCGCCACCGCCCTCCTGCAACCTGACCCGGCCCAGGCCAGCCAACGCAGCCGGCCTCGTGCGCCGGAGCCGCCGGCAACTCAGCTCAACGCAGCGGCGACGGCCATGACCCTCGCACGTGACCTGCTGCACACGCACACCGGCCCGCCAGGCAGTCCCCGGCCGGAGCGATCAGAATGGGCACCTGTCGTCACCTCCGTACCCATCGCCCGCGCGCTGCTCTACGAGGTCGCCGGATGGGCCCGCCAGATCGCGCCGTACGGCGGCCAGCTCGCCGTCGCCGGAGCGCGCGGCACACCTCAAGCGCGGCGCAACCTGAACGCGGCCTGCCAATGGCTGTGGGTACTGGACTGGGCTGTGCAGGCTGCCCACGAACGTCAGCCTGTACCTTCGGCCGATCTCCAGCTGCTGCACGCCATCCCGGTCAACGCGCTGGCGCCGCGCCACCTGCCCGACGGCGGCGACCCGGTTCGCACGCTCTGCCAGGGCACCATCGAGACTGCCGAACGCGTCCGCGAAACCGCCCGTGCCGCCATCCCGGATGCCCCGTGGTCTCCCAGCCTGACCATGGAATCGTTCCGGCAGACCGCCGCATACTGCACCGTCATCAGCCACAACTGCGCGACCATGCTCCGCACCCTCGCCACCCGCGCCGCGCGGGACCGCGCCACCGGCCTCAGCACCCAATTGGCCGAGTCCGCCGCAGCCGCAGACAACGTCCGCCAAGCCTGGCTCCAGGCCGCCAGCGCCTGGGACACCATCACCACCGACAGCCGCCGGGCAATCTCCCAGACCGCCGCCGAAGCAGCCGACCTCGCACTGTGGACCGGACGCCTCGCCTACGCCGACCCCACCTGGACACCCCAGCACAAGCCATCCGAAGCCATCCGCCCGCCCGAAAGCCTCGCCCCGAGCAGGACCGACCTCCAGCATGCCGTCGCCGCTGCCCACCACGCCTGCCACACCCTGACCCAGCTCGCCACTGCCGACCGGCACCAGCTTCGACTCGCGTCGATCACCGGACGGCTCATCGTGCCCACCCGCAGCCTGCCCGACAGGTTCGACATCCCGCACCGCGTCGCCCCCGCCCCCGCCAGCCACACCGAGCACCTGCTGTCCGCCTACCACTATTTACACGCCACCAGCGACCAGGCCACCCAACGGATCGCCGAAGCCGCCGCAACCGTCCGCGCACCCAGCCAGATCCTCACCACCGCACAGAACGCCAACCGGCCCCGCTCCCCCGATCACCAGGCCAGAAACAGAGGCCCAACGCCGGCACCCACGGCACGCCGACCAGCCATCCCCGCACCACCCGGCCCCGTCGAACGAATCCTCCTCGACCTCGACGTCACCAGCCCCGCTATGCTCAACCGCGCATCCGCACTCGACCACGCCGCCGACCAGCTCATCCTCAAAGCAGCTCAGACCCACCGCCAGAACCCAGTCCGCGACCCAGCCAGGTCCGCCGGAACCGCCGAACTCATCAACCACCTGCTCGCCTCCGGCAACCACCGTGCCGCCGCACTCCTGCACCCGCCCGAATCCAGCCACGCAGCCGAACCCGAAATCGAACCCTGAGACACCTCACCGCGCTCCGCGACGCCCTCACCAGCAAGGCTAGATGCGCCCGTTCCGCCAGCACCTGACATCACACCAGGCACAACCCGGTCACAGGCGGGACCTGAACGTCTACCCCGCTGCACTCGAGTACAGGACATAGGGCAGGGGATTGCCGGCAGCGCGGGCCGACTATCCGGTCTACGGCATTTGGTGTCAGCCGAGCAGAACCGTCCGGTGGTTCCAGGCGAGCTGGAGCACCGCCGTCCCGGCTGCCTGCATCGGCTCGGCGCCGCCCGTGAACCGGGAGACGGTCTCGTCGGTGAACGAGAACCCCCTCCTGCCCTGGCCCGCGACCACCCGTCCCTCGGCGTTCTCCGCGACCACGCTGGGGAAGGTGGCATCGAACAGTTCGGAGTCAAACACCGCTACCGTCAGGATGTCGGTGACCAAGGTGAGCGGATCCACCCCGAGGCCCAGGCACCATACCCGCAGCTGGCCCGTCTCGCGTGCGCTGGTCAGGCGGCGGTAGAAGTCCCAATTCTCATAGCGGAACGGGCCGTCCTCAGTGCGGTAGTCCTCCGATGCGCCGAGCAGTTCTTCGCTGAACTCGCGGACCATCGCACGCCACAGGCTCAGATCAGCGCGCTCGGACTCGGGCGTGCCGCTGGCCGGCTGGAAGATGCCGACGGGGATGACCTGGTACATGCCGCCAGCGTGGGTGACCTTGGCCGGATCTCGCCAGTGCAGCAGGAACGAGGCAGTGCCGTCGGGGGCACGGCGCAGCGTCAGCGTGCTGATCGCCACGCTCACCGAGCGCCGGGCCAGGTCGCACGGGTCGCCGACCGCCGCCCGGAACGGCAGCCGGTCCATGCCTATCCCGGCGTCGTCGCCGGGCAGCGCGGCGGCGAGTTCGTGCGCGAGGGCCTCGGCGACGCTCACGGTGTCGAAGTATCGGCCACGGGTGAGATCCAGGTGAGCATCTCCGTCCGGGCCAGCCAGGCTCGCGGCCAGGCTCGCGGCGAGGAGCCGGTAGGTCGGCCGGTTCTCGAACAGCGCAGGCGGATCGAGCGCCGCCACCGCATCGGCATACGTGGCGTACCGCTGGCCATCGGGTGCGGGCGGGCGAAGGTGCGCCGATGCCGGGATCGTGCCGCTGACAACCGGAGGCGGCGCGGGCTCGGCCCATCGGAGCCGCACCTCATCGAGGCCAATCGGGCGGGCCGGTATCCACTCGTCGCGGCATAGCAGCGCCGTGCCGCCGACCCGCGGAACGCCCGGATACAGCCGCACGGCCGCGGCCGCCAGCTGATGACGACGCTGGTTCAGCGCCCGTCGCGTGACGCGCCACTGCTCGCGCTCACGATCGTCATGGCTGGCCATCGGCTGACTGGTCATCGTCCCTTCCTGGCGTTTCCTGCCGTGACCCGTATCAGCTAGGACGCGGCGTTAACGGGCCAGCAGCGCGATCCTGTTCCGCCACGCTAGCGCCAGGCAGACCGCTCCGGGAGCAGCCATCGGTTCGTGTTCCAGCAGGCGGGTGACGTTGCGTTCGCTGAACTCAAGGCCATGCCCGGTGTTGTCACTGTTCTCACCGAACAGCGTGAACCCTTCCGCGTTCACCTGGACGACGTCGGCGAACAGCTCGTCGAACACCTCGGCGTCGATGATCAGCACGGTCAGGATGGTCGCCGCCAGGGTCAGCGCGTCCACCCCGGCGCCCAGACAAGCTGCCGTGGCCTTGCCCTCGGCGCGCGCCCGGCACAGCTCGCGGTACAGCGGCCAGCCGTCGTAGTCGATCGGCACGCTGCGCGAGCCGTCATGCTCGGGCGTGCCGAGCAGTTCCTCGCTGAGCTCGCGGACTATGTTCCGCCAGATGTCAAAGTCGTTGGCCAGGTCGTGCGGTGCGATCGAGGACGGCTGGAACTCCCCGGCCGGGATCACGTCGTAGATGCCGGCGGCGGTGGCGACCTTCCGCGGGTCGCGCCAGTGCAACAGGAAGGTCTCGCCGCTGCGCCCGCGCCGCAGGGTGAGCGTGGTGATCGCGGGCAGCATCGCCCGGCGGCGGCAGTCGAACGGGTCATCGATTAGCGACCGGAACGGCAGGTCCCGGCCCGTGATCTGAGTGCTCTTGCGGCTGCGCAGCTCGGCGATCTCGTGGCCGATCGCCTCGCTGATGTCGAGCTTGTCGAAATAGGTGGCCAGGCCGAACCGCATTGCCCCGGTCCGCCCGGCCCAGGCCAGGCTGAGCAGCCGGTAGCTGGGCCGGTTCTCGAACAGCGGCGGGTCCAGATAGCGGACAGCGGAGGTGTAGCGGTCGAACTGCTGTCCGGGAACTCGCAACGGCCGCAGCTTCCGCGTCTCCGGCTCAGCGCCCGTGACCTTCGGCCGGGCAGCATCGTCTACCCAGGTCATCGTGATGTCAGCCAGATCGACCGGCTCGGCAGGCAGCCACGACGGTGGCGCGATCAGCGTCGTGCGCCGGATCCGCAGATTGGCCGGGTACAGGCCGACCGCTTGCTCGGCCAGAGCGCTGCGGTGGTGGTTCAGATGGCGCCGCACCGCCCGCCAGTCGCTTTGATCAGACAGCACCAGCTCTTGCGGCCCGGCCAGCCACCGGCTGCTGACGCCCGGCTTGTGCGGATGTCCAGGTGTGCCGGTATCGGTCAGCAGCTCGTTGGACAGGCCCAGGTCGGCCGGAGGGATCCCGAGCAGCTGGGCAACGCGGAGCAGGAAGCCGATGTCGCCGGGATTACGGCGGCCACGCTCGATCAGGGATATATAGGTCTGGTCCACCTGAAGCAGCTGGCCGAGGGCGGCCTGGGACAGGTGGTTGACCTGCCGGTACTCATACAGGACTGCACCCAGCCGGTGTAAGGCTGCGGGCTCGCTGTTGGACCGCGGCCATAGCCACGAGGTCGGGCTATCCGGCATCTTCCGTCAGCTCCGCCGTCGAGGGCAACGCAGTTGGAGCGCTTGTCGTTCGTCTGTCGCTGTCATGACCCTGACATACCTTCTTCATTCAGGCCGGCCCCACTGCCGCTGCGGACCCACAGAGCCATGCTTGCGGCGCAGGTCAGCGTGGCGGGCCATTCTCCGTAATTATGGCTCTTGAGAGCCACCGACATCGGCGGCTCTCGGATGCGGTCGGCGGTAAACTCGGCGCCCGGGCCGACTCCGGCGCTCGAGCTCCCGCGACTGCCGGTTAGAGTGCCGGGCTGACGAACGAACCGCGCCCCCGCACCGTGACGACAAAGCCCTGCTCGCGCAGAAGGGCGATTCCCTTACGCGCGGTGCCGCGAGCGACGCCGAACTCCTGCTGCAGCTGAGCCTCGCTGGGCACCGGCCGGTCGGGCACGAGTTCGCCTGATTCGATACGGGCGCGAAGGATCTCGGCCACCTGGACGTACACAGGCGTGGCACTCTCGGGATCGACGGTCGTCCGACCGGGCATGGCGAGCAGTTAACCTGCACATGCTCATGACAAACTGTCCTGGTACAAGAGTGCTCGGGCATGACCGGGTATGAACAGGTTGGCTTACGATGCTGGCATGCATCCCCGGCCTGCCAGAGCGCAAACCTCACCGCAGGAGAAGAGCTGTCGTCCGCGATCCGGCATCCCGGCCCTTGTCGCGCGTGGTCACGCCAGCGAGCAGCGCGCCGTGCTTGGTCAGCTGCCAGCTCGGGCGGGCACGCGTGGGGGTGGATCTGTGATGAGCGCGCCGGATCCGGCACTGGAGCTGGCCGATCTGCGTCGGGCCTGGGGCGACGCCTACCGGATCACCTGGGACGGCGGCCGCTTCCGCGCGACACACATCATTAGCGCGTATGCCATAGACGCTGCGAACACGGCCGATCTGCGAAAGCTCCTTCGCGACCATCACAGTCGCCATGCCGCCCGATCCACCTTCTGGCCACCCGCGGTCGACAGCGCAACAGCGATCACGTCGGCTGCGGACCGAGGCAATCGCGGCGCCTAACACAGCTCGCAGCACACTCGGCCACAGCGGCCACCACCTGATCGGAGGACAGGCCCGTGAATGCGTCCGCCTCGGCGGTCAGCCCGTCCGCCAGGCCGTTGCAGGCGCTGGCCGTAGCTGCAGTGTTCCGGGGATCTCGCGATCAGGTACGCCAGGCACGCGGCTTCGCCGCGCGGGTTCTGGATGGCTGGCCGACCGTCAATGACGTGGTCTTTTGCGTCTCCGAGCTTGCGGCGAACGCGGTGGTGCATTCGGCGAGCGGCCGGCCGGGCGGGATCTCTGGGTACACGTGACCGCGGTTCCTGGCGAGTACGTGCGCGTGGACGTGTGCGACCAGGGCGGGCCGTGGGTTCGCCGGGACACCGATGGCGAACGACCACACGGCCTGGACATCGTGCGTCTGCTCTCTGCCAGCTTCGGGGTGGACGGCGATGCCTGTAGCGGCCGGATCGTCTGGGCGCGGTTGGATCTGTCCGAGCTCTCCGGCATCCCGGCTGCTATAAGGCAGGCTCCCGGCGCGGAGTTAACCGTTCCCGAACCAGCCAGATCGGCTGTCGACGGCCACTCCGGTCATGCGGATGGAAGATCGTCATGGCGAGCCTGAGTGGCACCGGCCTCTTGGCGGACGACCTGTTCCTGATGGCTCATGACGACGTGACCGGCCGGCCGTTCCTGCAGCCACGGGCGATCGGCCTGGGCCTGGCGGGCGGCCTGCTGGCCGAGCTGATGCTGTCCGGCCAGCTCGGCATGTCTCGCGGCGTGGTCATCGCAACCAACCCGGGCGCTCCGGACGGCCAGCTCGCCGGAGACGTGCTCAGCCTGGTGTTCACCGAACGCGACCGGCATCCGGTGTGCGATTGGCTGGCCTTCCTGGCCCGTAGGGCGGCGGCCGACGTGGCCGTCCGGCTGGTAGGCGCCGGCTACCTGCAAGAAGCGTGGTCACGCCGTCGACGGCGGAGCGGGCAGTGGGTTCCCGTCGATGCCGATTGCGCGTTCGCGTCGCTGAGCCGGGCGCGCCCGGCGCTGGAAGCCGCCGGTGCAACGGCCTACAGCGCCACGCTGGCGGGCCTGGCAGTGGCCTGCGGGCTCGGCACCCGGCTGCTGCCATGCGGCCCTCCCGATGCCCGCCTCCGTGTGCGGGACGCCGTCGCCCGGCTCCCGCCCAGCGTGCAGGAACTCATCGCCCAGACCCAGGCAGCGGTGGACAAGGCCGTGCTCATCCACCGCGTCTAGGCAACCACCAACGACACCTCGCAGGAGACAGCCATGCCCCAACCACCGCTGACAAGATCCCGCCCCGGCACCGTGTCGCGTGCGCTCGCCAGGGACCGGCTCGGCCTGCCAGCAGTGCTCTTCTTCGTCCTGGCCGGCGTCGCCCCGCTCACCGTCGCCGCCGGGGTCATCCCGA
>WNFX01003345.1_pt1 | contig 26772 bp, 27 predicted proteins | sample 5400111 | NCBI WGS metagenome assembly WNFX01 (sample SAMN13153363, study PRJNA577476) | soil metagenome | isolation source: 40 cm soil or saprolite under grassland replicate 1 | place: USA:California | collected 2016-06-15
TCAGCTGCGCGTCGCCACGATGAGGTGGCTCTCTTCGTAATTCCAGCGGTAGCCGAAGTTGAATTCGACTGGCGGCGGATTGCTCTGCTCGAAGATCTCCCTCAGTTTCGGCTGGTAGTGTTGTTTGAAAATCTCGATCGGGCCGATGTAATTGCCGAAGACGCGGATGTTCCATTTGTCGTGATTGAAATAGGCGAGCGGAATGCCGGCGTCGTCCTGCACGATGGTCTTGCTATGATCGAGAATGAAATCGCGAATGCGGTTGAAGCCCTCTTCAAACATCAAATAGGAAGATGATTTGAGAAAGCTGCATCCGATGCCGAAGTGCTCGCAGAACCTGAGAAATCCGGGCGAAGAAGAAATACCGCCATCCGAAATGTCGGTCGTGAAATAATAAAGCGTCTGCTGCTGGCCGGAGTGATTGTCGATGTAATCGATCCGGACACCTGGAGTGCCGCCGCTGCCGGGGCGGCTCTGCTGAAATTTTCCACCGGCGCTCAACGAACCGAAAGTGACGTCCTTGATCGATTTATCGCCGCGCGCGAGAAAAACGTAGAGGATCGGCAACGTGCCTTTCAATTCCTGCGACTGAAGATCCACTTTCATATCTTTGGTGATGAAAAAGCTGAAGCGGAGCGATGAATTCATTGCTTCCTCGAGATTGTGCAGAGCTGAACCAAGATTTCCGGTCTGGAGCGGATCCGGCGGCGGTCCCATCGATTCCTTGCCGCAAAGGATGTAGACGTCGGCTTTTGGAAAAAATTGATCGACATAAAGAAAATCGGGACCGCTGAACATGTAAAACGCGACTGGAATATGTTCTCGTGATTCCGGAAAGAATTGGCCCTCCCAGATGTGCAGTTTTTGCAACTGACGAGTATTCAGTTTGGCGAACGCCCTTTCGAAATTCACCGAGTGCTCCTGCCAGGCTGCATCAGTTGTGAGCGGCGCGAGTGGCGAATTTTTCGGAAGCGGCATTCCGGCGAGAAAGCGCGCGGTATCGTCCGGCGGCGATTGAGCGCCCGCTGTCTGCGCAAGTGCAAAGATCGACCCGCCTACGCCGAAGGCTACGACACGGCAGGCGAGCGACAAGATCGCAACGTTGGCAATTGTGATTTTTCCCGCGCCAAATTTTTTCATTGGCCAGCACTGACGCGTCTTCGCGCGCAAAAGTAAAGGAGGAAGCCAGCGATTGCAGTGGCGAGCCCGGCGATTGATTCGGTGGTTTTTGAGCGCAAAAGATAAACCATCATCCAAACGGTGATGGCGGCGAAAACGATCGGCGGTATCGGATAAAGCCAGACGCGATAGGGTCGCGCGATCTCGGGGCGCGCCATTCGCAGCACGACCACGCCGATCACCGTCAAAAGCGAACAAAGCAGAAGCGCGAATTGAATGTAGATGACGACGAGCTCAAAGCTGCGCGTTAACAAAAGCAGATTCACGATCAGCAACTGAACAAGGACTGCGTTCGCCGGGACGCCCTCAGCGTTTTTGCGGCCGAGAAACCGGAGCAGCCAATGATCTTCTCCCATCGACATGGTGACGCGTGGTCCGATCCAGGTCATCGAGCTGATCGCAGAAATTAAGCCGAGGCAAATCACGGCTCCGACGATGCGGCCGCCGTTTTCTCCGAAAATATGTTTGCCCGCAATCAGACCGACCTCGAGCTGGCCGCGCATTTCGTCTTGCGGTGCTGTCGCAAGAAAAACCGCATTCAAAAGAACATAAGCCGCCATCACGATCGTCGTTCCGACAAGGAGTGAGCGAGGAACGTTGCGCTCCGGATTTTTTACTTCGCCAATAATGTAGCTGGACGCATTCCAGCCCGAGTAGGAATACATCACGTAAACCAGGGCGACCGCGAATGGGCCGCTGAAGATCGCCATCGTGTCGGCCGCGTGCGGCAAAAAGGTGATCGGCTGTTTTTCTTCAATGAGCAAACCGGCCCCGATCAGCGCGGCGATCAACAAGAGTTTCACGAGCGTCCAGACATTTTGGAACGCGCTGCCGAGACGAAGATTTCCAAAATGGAAAAGGGCGACGATCCACACGGTCACGAATGAAAGCAAAATGGGCGAACCGAAGTTGAAGACGCCGTGAAAATATTTTCCGAAAGCCATGGCCGCCAGCGCGATCGGCGCAGCGAAGCCGACAGTCGCCGAAATAAATCCGGCCATGAAGCCGAGGGCGGGATGATAAATCTCGGAAAGGAAATGATATTCGCCGCCCGAGCGCGGGAGCGCGGCGCTGAGCTCGCCGTAACAGAGCGCGCCGCAGAGCGCGGCGATTCCACCGACAATCCAAAGCATCAGCAAAGCAAAACCCGAATGGATGTCGGCGACTTGAAATCCAAGACTGGTGAAGACGCCAGTGCCGATAATGTTCGCAATCACAATCCCGCAGGCCGTGAAAAAACCGACCGTTCGCCGAGGAGTTCGCAAATGCGACGCGGCTGGCTCGGAGGTTTTGTTCATGTTGGGGTCGACCATGGCATTTGCGCGTCTGAATAGCTACTCGCTCGACGATCTCTATTGTCAGAAGCGACCGCGCGCGTCATTCTAAACGCAAGATGAAAACAATTGACTCCCTGGAAACGGCGACACAGCTGGCAGTGTTTCTTGAAAACCGTCCCGGAGCGCTGGCACGCGTATGCGAGGCTTTGGCCAAAGCCGGCATCAACATTCACGCGCTCACAGTTTCGGACACAGTGGATCATTCGGTGGTCCGAATGATCGTGAGCGACCCGACCAAAGCATTAATGCTGCTGGGCGAGCGCGGCGTGCTCGCGTTCGAGAACGATGTTCTTTGCATTGATGCCGCCAACGAACCTGGCGTGCTTGGAAAAATTGCCGATGCGCTCTCGCGAGCCGAAGTGAATATCGAATATGCCTATTTTGCGTCGGGCGCATCTTCGCCCAAAGGGATGATCATTCTCCGACCGTCAGATGTGGAGAAAGGGCAACGAGCGTTGAGTGAACTCTGAGATCGTCGCGCGATTCAAGATTGATCGCGATCGCCGAGCGCGCCTCGCCATTCATGTCGCGCCTGGGCGATGAAAGACGCAAGATCGACATAGAAGCGGACGGAATAAAACAAATAGGCCGCGAAACCGAGCAGCTGGAACGCGATTAGCCAGACGTGACCATTGCGGACGAGGAAAAAATCGGGCCAGGAACGAATGCAAAACGCGCAGATCACGTTCAGGGAGAAAACCGCCGGCAGAAACAGAATAGTGTTCCAGCGCTGATCGCTGCGCACTTTTGCATATAAACGATTGCTTGCCTCGCCGGCGCTGTCGTTCTCGCGCGCGCGAATCAAACGGAAATCGTAAAGGAAAAGAAGCCAGCCGATCGCGCTGTAGATTGCGCCGATGGTAAACCACATTCGCGGCTCGCTTAATTTAGTGAACAGGAGCGCCTCGGCTAAAGCGCACGTTATATAGAGAAAGTTGTGTCCAAACTCCAGTGGCCAGCGGACGACCGTGAGCGTGTGCAAAATCGAGCGCGACCAAAACACGAAGATGACGAGGAGCCCGGCCGGAATGTAGAGCCAAAAAGCGATGTCGTGAGTTGTCATCACGACGCGCGCGTTGTCGATTAAGAAAAAAAGGGCGACGCCCTGAATGATGCTGACGAGCGTGAGCTCGATCTCCACCACCATTGCGTCCAACTCCGAGCGCGCCGCCGAAAATTTCATCGAGCCGGTTCCTCACGATAAGGTTGATTCGCTTGAAACGCGGTTAAAAGATTTTCTGCGAGTACGATCGTTTTGGTTTCGCCCAGCGATCGCGCGAGAGTTAGCGCATTCCCGGCAGTCGAAATAGCTTCGGCAAATTTGCCGGCCTCGGCGTAAGCGGCCGCCAGTGTAACGAGATACTCCGGGCGTGTCCGGGTTGTTAAGGCACAAGCCTTTTCGCTTTGCCGGACGGCTTCGTCTCCGTTGCGCACGGCAGCGTCTGGATGAGTCGCGAATATCCAGGCAAGCTCGTTGAGCAATATCGGTGCTTCTGGCGCTGAAGCTGAGATTGCCGCTAATTGAGTTGGCGCGCCCAATCCCCTGGCTGCGAAAGCGAGGGCAAGATGCAATTTCTGTGCAACTTCTGCGCGACTTGGTTGCAGCAATAACGCGTAGCCGAACTGCGCCACCGCAATTGGAAAATTTCCAACTTCGCCCGCGGCCAGTCCTACTCGGTAATGCAAATCGGCATCAAAAGGCGACACAGCCAGCGCGTCTCGCCCAAGGGCGAGCGCCTCGGCGTGGTGGAGCTCGCGCGCCAGTGTGAACACGAGGTCGTGGGTGCGCGCGTTCTCCGGCTGCAGTTCGAGCGCGCGCTGTGCTTCGTTCATTGCCCGACTCAGATCTCCCTGTTTTGCCAGACTGATTCCTAATTGAAGGTGACAATCACCATTCGCAGCATCCAACTGCAGGCCGTGCTCGGATTCGCCTACGGCTTTGCGTGATTCACCGGTTTCTTCCAGGACCGCAGCGAAAAAGCAATGGGCGCTTGCATTCGAAGGTTCACCTTTTACCGCCTGAGTTGCTTCCGAAGCGGCGCGATCCGATTGGGATTGAGAAATCGACCTGAGTGCGACGTAAACATGTTCTTCCGTCGAGTGGCGGATCCACACCGACGCGAAGCTGTTGACGCTAAAACAAATGAGCACGGCGCCGACGAGTAATTGCAAAATGCGTGACTGCGCTGTCAGCATTTGCCATCCGATCACAGCCAAGCAACAGAAAGGCACGATCGCGGACAAACCGTAGAAAGCTTTCACCTGCGCGTAGGAAGGGACCCTCAAAGTCATGAAAATAAGGGCGAACGTGACTACCGCTGGAAGCCCAAGCAACAAAAACCATTCCGGCGACGCCTGCCGAACGAATCGATGGAGTACAGCTGCTGCACCAACGGTCGCGAGGAGCGTCGGCAACAATGCAATCCAGTAGCCACCGATCATGAGTTCGTAATTCCATGGCGTGCGTGAAAGCAAACCGGACAGTCCGCCGCATAGGCTGTCGCCCCAAAGTGTTGAATAGATTCCGTCTCCGAAACCATGGAAGCCGCTGAAGAGTGGCGCGATGAGCGATTGGCCAAAATGAAAATAATCGCCCGCCGTGTGGAATCCCGGGTCTTGCCACCACGGAAATCCTAAAACCGGGTCCCAGTTGCCAACAATTGGCGTTCCGAAATGGCGCCAGATGCGGAGGTAATGCCATCCGCAGGTGAGAAAAATCGCGCCAATTGTTATTCCGAACGCCCGAAACCAGCCGAAAATCGGAGCTCGTTGCTGGACGAGCTTGATCATCAAAGCTCCGAGAAGCGGTGGAATCAGCAATAAGCTTGTGGCCTTGGCCAACAATGCCGCACCGATCCAGACTCCAAGCCAAAGATATTGCCAAACCGACGCGTGTTCAGTCTTTAGCGCACGCAAGGCAAGGTAAATCACCGCGCTCGCAAGTGTCGCTGCCAGCGTCTCGTTGGTTACATAATGCGAGAGATAAAGCTGCATTGGCAAAAACGCGGCAATGAACAGTCCGATCAATTGAAGAGCGAGTCTGCCCGGAAAGAGCAATCGGAGAGTGAGAAAAACGAAGACGAAATTCGCGACGCCGAAAATCATCGTCAGTGAACGCAAAACAGTCACAGCGGCGTCGTCGCTAACCGAGAGCCGGCAGATTGAGAGAACATCCGCCGCCAAAGCGTAATAGAGCGGCGGTTGAAACATCTCGAACCCCTCGTTCGGCAATGGCAACGCTTTTCGCTCCTGGATGTACTTAACATAAGCGACGTGATCTTGGAAATCGTAGCCGCAATGAAACGGCAACATTTTCGCATTGTTCCAAAAGAGAATTAGCCACGCGAAGCTACATAATCCGAGTAGAGCGAAGAGTTGCCGGCGGGAGAATTCAACGCTGGCGCCATTCGGTTTTGCAGTAAGCCAATTCAGCCACTTGGCTGCAGCAAAGGTCAGGAGAACGGCGAGAATTCCAAACACGATCCACGTGCGCCCGATTTTGGGCAGCACATCGAATATTTTTTCACCACCGGCGAGAAGATTCCCGGAACCGGGGTATCGCGGAACTGAAGCGAGCGCGCAATTGCGCCATGAAGAGCCGGCCAGTGAAGATTCCCATTTGCCGTCGGTCCGCAAGGTGAAGGAGTCTGCGGTCAACGCGAGCCAGAGCGCCGGCGGTGCGTCATCATTAAAGACTCTAGCTTCGATCGTGTTTTCTCCGCTTCGCAAAAAACTCGACACATCGAACGTCGACGTCTGTTTCCAATTACGCGCACTAACTTGCAGAGTGTCGCCGTTTATTTTCAGTTCGAGCCGTTTTGCAGCGCGAGCGAACAATCGAGCCGATCTCGGCCGAGAATCGAGCGTGAATGTTCGCCGAAACGTCGTGTCCATCGTCGCGACTCGATGAGTACGCGCACCCACCGCGGCGGGAAAAATGACCCACTCGGCTCGGCTATCTCGCGGCAGAAAATTAATTTTTGGATCGCGGACGCATTTCCAAGCAAGCCAGCCAAAAGCGATCGCGGCCGCCGCGACCAGAAACATTGTTGTCCGCAATGTCTTCACCGGCAAAAGCTCATCTGCGTTTGCGGCGTCAAAAAAATGCGTGCCTGGAGGGATTCGAACCCCCAACCTTCTGATCCGAAGTCAGATGCTCTATCCAGTTGAGCTACAGACACAAAATTTTAAATCCCACGTTTCAAGTTCCAAATCCCAAAGTTCGACTTCGAGAATTTGGAGCTTGGGGTTTGGATTTTGGGATTTCAAAAAAAGGGTGGTCGACGGGACTCGAACCCGCAACAACCAGAACCACAATCTGGGGCTCTACCATTGAGCTACGACCACCATCGGGATTCAGATTCTAGTTTTTAGATTCGCGATTGCAAACGCGCGAAGAAACGCCGTCCCCGTGGCACACTCTCCGCTTCTTCTTAGAGCGATGCCCCATCGTTTCGTTGCAAACCACACCCCGTTTGTTATCATCCGCCCCCTGCGCTCTATGAAGAAACTCGGGTCGCCCCTGCTCGCTGCGTTTGTTCTTTGCCTGGCCGTGCCGGCTTTGCCTGCCCAATCGGACGATCCCAGCGAGACCTTTCTCAAAGCGTACATGACATCGCAACAGGGTGAAAAGCTCGAGCACGAGAACCAGTTCAAAGCCGCCCTCGCCAAGTATCGGTTTGCAGGGACACTTCTCGAGCAGTTGCGCAAGGCCCATCCCGATTGGCAACCGGCGATCGTCGAATATCGCGGCCGGAAAGTGAGCGAAAGCATCTTGCGCGTGCAAGACAAAGCGTCCACACAGGAAAATGTAAGCGGGCCGGCGGAAAATGTTGCCGCGGCGCCGCAAGATTTACAACCGCCTGTGCAGGTCGCGAAAGAAGCCGCGGCTCCGCCGCCAACCGCGAAACCCGCTCCGGCGAGCACACCGAACGAGGTCGCGATCGAGCAGGCCACTCGCAAACTGCGTGACCGCGTCGATCAACTTGAAGCCGAGCTGCAGAAATCGCGCAGCCAGATGAGTACGGCTGAGAATGAAAAACAATCGTTGAACAGCCGTCTCGACGAAACGAAATCGAAACTCGACAAAGCTCAGGGCGATCTCGAAAAAGCGAAGACGGCCGAGCGCCAAGTGCGCGATCAATTGACTCAGGCGCAAACTTCGTTGAAGAAAACTGCCGCCGCGGGTTCGAACGACAGCAAAGCGCAGGAAGCACTCAAATCCGAGATTGCGCAGTTGAAGAAAGCACTCGTTTCGGCGCAGCAAGGCCGGGGCGCTGCCGAAAAGGAACGCGATGACGCCAACGCCAAAGTGGCCGCTGCCGATCAGCAGCGCGCATCAGCTGGCAAGGAGCGCGACGAAGCGAATGTACGCGCAACTGAGGCCGATCAAAAAGTTGCCAACGCGAACAGGGAACGTGATGACGCGCTCGCGCACTTAAAGGGAATGAAGGACACCGAGCAGCGGGTCGAAGTGCTCGTTGCTGAAAACTCGGATCTAAAACAAAAGCTGGCTGACGCCGAAAAAACTGTTCGTGAAATCAGCGCGGACAAACCGAAGAAGGAAAAAGAACTCGCTGATGTGAAGAAACAGATTGGCGATCTTCAGCAGCAGCTCGCGGCCAGCCAGAAACAAAATCAGAATTACGAAACGACGGTCGCGCAATTGCATTCGCGGTTGGACGAAGCGAGCAAGCAGCTCGAGCAGGTCAAGTTGGTGGGCGCTACGCCCGAAGAGACGGCTAAGCTGACTAAAGAGAACGAAATGTTGCGCAACATCATCGTGCGCGAGCGGCAGGAAGAAGCGCGGCGCGATCAGGCGAAGAAGCTCGTCCTCGCCGAGTTCGACAAGCTGCAAATCAAATCGGAAACGTTGACGCAGCAGATCCAGTTGCTCGCCCAACCGGTAACGAGACTTACCACCGACGAATTAGCGCTCCTCCGGCAACCGGTCGTTTCGATTTCCGATGATAACCCCAGCGCGGTCAAAGCCAGTTTCACTTTCGCTAAAAACACAAAAACGAACGGACCCGCCACAGTCACGGCCGAAAAACCGAACAGCGATCTGATCGCGTCAAACTCGCCGCCGGCAGAGAGTGGTTACACGCTTCCGAGCATCTTCAAACCGAACGTGCCCGAAGACGTTGTCGATCTTGCCCGGCAGGCCAAGGAAAATTTCGACAAAGGTAAATATCGTTCGGCCGAAAAACTTTACCAGGAAATGCTGACTAAGACGCCGAACAATCTTTATTCGCTTTCGAATCTGGGCGTTGTTTATTTTCGAACCGGCAAACTTAAAGCCGCCGAGTTGACCTTGAAAAAGGCGGTCGCGCTCTCGCCGAAGGACGAATTCACGCACACAACGCTCGGAATCGTGTTTTATCGGCAGGCGAAATTCGACGAGGCGTTGACCGAATTAACAAAATCCCTTGGCCTTAATCCGAAGAGCGCAACTGCGCACAACTATCTCGGCATTACCGCGAGTCAGAAAGGCTGGCAGGAAGCCGCCGAAAAAGAATTGCTCGAAGCAATTTCGGAAAATCCGAAGTACGCCGACGCGCATTTCAACCTCGCCGTCATTTACGCCACCTCGTCGCCGCCCTCAAAAGAACAGGCCAAGCGTCATTACGCCATGGCCACTTCGCTCGGCGCTCAGGCGGATGCCGCGCTCGAGAAGTTGCTGCACTGATTTTGTAGCGGCGGTCTATGACCGTCGCCTATCTTGTCAGGGTGAGACCGTTTCTCACCGCCAACTGGCGATACCTCGCCATGCTCAACTTCGTTGTCGATCCGAAGATGGTTGCGCCGCTGGTTCCACCTGGACTTGAGCTCGATTTCGAAAATCGCGAAACATTTCTAAGCGTGGTCGGTTTTCTATTTCTCGACACCCGCTTGCTTGGTCTGCCAATTCCGTTGCATCGCGACTTCGAGGAAGTGAACTTGCGCTTTTATGTGCGCAAAAAATCCGCCGACACCTGGCGGCGTGGCGTCGTTTTCGTTCGCGAATTGGTGCCGCGCCGCGCGATCGCTTTGGTCGCGCGTGCATTTTACGGAGAAAACTACCTCGCGCTGCCGATGAAGCACGAGATCGAGCATGTCGATCTTAAAGTGAGCGTGGAGTATTCCTGGCGGCGTGGCCGTAAATGGGAGTCGCTAAAGATGACCGCAAGCGGTGAACCGCAAAGTATTCCTGCCGGCTCGCACGCGGAATTCATCACCGAACATTATTGGGGTTACACCTGTGTTCGTGATGGTTGCAGCGAATACCGAGTCGAGCACCCACGCTGGAAAATTTGGAACGCTGAGACGTTCGAGTTCTCCGCGGATATCGCCGCTCTTTACGGCGGTCAATTTGTCGAACCGCTAACCGCGGCCCCGCACTCCGCCTTGATCGCGGACGGTTCGCCGGTTGAAGTCTTACTTCGCGAGCAACTGGCGTAACACAAACGGCAAGATGCCGCCGTGGCGGTAGTAATCGACCTCGATCGGGGTATCGATTCGGAGGTTCACCGGGAAGTAACGTTTTTCGCGTTTCTGGTTTTCAACCTCCATCGTTAAGCGCTGACCGGGTTGGATGGCATTGGACAAGCCGTCGATAGAAAATGTCTGCGAACCATCGAGCCCAAGCGATTGCGCCGTAACGCCATCGAGAAATTGCAGCGGCAGCACACCCATGCCGACAAGGTTCGAGCGATGAATCCTTTCGAAACTCGCTGCAACGACCGCTTTCACGCCAAGCAAACGCGTTCCCTTTGCCGCCCAGTCGCGCGACGAACCCGTTCCATATTCGTGACCGGCCAGAATAACGAGCGGTACGTTCTCTTTTTGATATTTCATCGCTGCATCAAAGATCGACATCGTGTCGCCGTCCGGGAAATATTTCGTCACTCCGCCTTCCGTGCCTGGCACCATCAGGTTCTTGATCCGCACGTTGGCGAAGGTTCCGCGTGTCATCACTAGATCGTTGCCGCGTCGCGAGCCGTAACTATTGAAATCTTCCGGCTTAATTCCGCGGGATTTCAAATATTCGCCTGCCGGTGAAGTTGCCTTGATTGCGCCTGCCGGCGAAATGTGATCGGTCGTGACTGAGTCGCCAAAAATCCCGAGCGCACGAGCGCCGACGATGTTATCGATCTTGCCAATCTCCATCGAGAAATCTTTAAAGAATGGCGGCTCGTGGATGTAATCGCTCTTTTCATCCCACTGATAAACTTCGCCAGCGCTCGCAGGAATTTCGTTCCACTTCGGGTTTTGATCGGCGAAATCGCGATAAAGCTTGCGGAAAACTTCCGGCTTGAGCGCCGATTGCATCGCATCGCGCACCTCTTTCAAACTTGGCCAGAGATCGCGCAGGAAAGTTTCCTTCGAATCTTTCGAAAGATCGACGTCCACTCGTCCGGCCAGGGCGAACGCGACCACCAACGGCGGCGACATCAGAAAGTTCGCTTTGATGTTTTGATGCACTCGCGCCTCGAAATTTCTATTTCCCGACAGCACAGACGCGGCGACGAGGTCGTATTCGTTGATCGCCTTTTCAATTTTCGGATGCAACGGTCCGGAATTTCCGATGCAGGTCGTGCAGCCGTAACCGACCAGATTGAACCCGAGCTGGTCGAGATATTTTTGCAGACCGGTCTTGTCGAGATAATCGGTGACAACGCGGGAGCCGGGCGCGAGTGACGTTTTCACGGCCGGATCAATCTTCAATCCGCGCTCGACCGCTTTCTTTGCCAGCAAGCCGGCGGCAAGCATCACGCTCGGATTGCTCGTGTTGGTGCAACTAGTGATCGCGGCGATCAAAACAGTGCCGTGACCGATTTCGCTTTGCCCGTGGTGAAATGGATCAGCGGCCGAACCTTTTAGTTCCTTCACGGTGTCGGGCGTTGGCCGATTGTTTACCATTTCGGCCTTGTTCCGCTCCTCGCCTGGCTCAATATTCGGTTCGTTCTTGTCGGATGACGGCATATCGCCATCGCTCGGCGGCGATCCGTTCAACTGCACGAGATGCTTGGAGCTAAGATCGACATCTTTCATTCCGTAGCCGCCGTCCTTCACCGGTTTCTTCAACAGCGAGCGAAAGGTCTCGCCGAGGGCCGGAAGATTAATCCGGTCCTGCGGTCGCTTCGGTCCCGCGACCGCGGGTTGGACATCACCGAGATTTAATCCCAGATCGACGCTGTAATCGATCTCGCCTTTGCCCGGCATCCCGAACATTTTTTGGGTGCGAAAATAATTTTCGAATGCGGCGCATTGCTCATCGCTTCGCCCGGTCGCGCGCAAATACGCGACCGATTCGTCGTCGATCGGGAAAAATCCCATGGTCGCGCCGTACTCGGGCGACATGTTTCCAATGGTGGCGCGGTCCGGCACCGGCAATGACGCCGCGCCTTCGCCGTAAAATTCGACGAACTTCCCAACCACGCCTTGTGCGCGCAGCATCTGCGTGATGTGCAACACCAGGTCGGTTGCGGTCACGCCTTCGCCTAATTTTCCGATGAGATGCACACCGATCACTTCCGGGGTTAGAAAATAAACCGGCTGTCCGAGCATTCCCGCTTCGGCTTCGATTCCGCCCACGCCCCAGCCGACTACGCCAAGTCCGTTGATCATCGTTGTGTGCGAATCGGTCCCGACGAGCGTGTCGGGGTAGAAAATCTCGCGATTGTCGATCTTTGCGTGCTGAACACCTTTCGCGAGGTATTCGAGATTAACCTGGTGAACGATGCCAATTCCCGGCGGAATCAGTTGAAAAGTTTTGAACGCCTGTTGTCCCCATTTCAAAAATTGGTAGCGCTCGTGGTTGCGCTTGAACTCCATTTCCAAGTTCAGTCGCAGCGCTTTCGCTGAGCCGAAGAAATCGACCTGGACTGAGTGATCGACAACCAGATCGACTGGCACCAGCGGCTCGATGATTTTCGGATCGCCGTCGAGCCGTTTCACCGCGCTCCGCATTGCGGCAAGATCGACAACCAGCGGAACGCCGGTGAAATCTTGAAGAACAATTCGCGCGACCACGAACGGAATTTCTTCGTTGGCCGGCTTCTTTGCGTTCCAATTCGCCAGCGTCTCGACATCTTTGCGCTGGACTTTTTTCCCATCACAATTCCGCAGCACCGATTCGAGCACGATCCGAATGCTCACCGGCAACCGCGAAATCTTTCCGACACCTTGTTCTTCGAGGGCCGGCAACGAATACAAAAATCCTTCGCGACCTTTTCCGGCATCGAATTTCGTCAGCGTTTTAAATTCGTCGGTCACTTTAGTTCGGCCAGTTTCGCTTTGATTTTGTCGAAGTTTGGCAGCTGTTTCGCGTCGTCGTTGCTGTCGGCGTATTGAATGACTCCACTCTTATCGATAATGAACGCGGAACGCTTCGGCACGCCGCCCATTCCAAGATTCAATTGCGGCAGGAACGAATCGTAAACAACGCCGTAATTTTTCGCCACTTTGTGCTCGTAATCGCTCAGCAACGTGACGTCGATCTTTTCCTTTCGCGCCCACGCCTCCTGCGCGAACGGATTGTCGCCGCTGATTCCGTAAACAACAGCGTTCAGGTTGCTGTAACTCGGCAATTGCTTACTCGTGTCGCACATTTCGGTGGTGCACGTGCCGGTGAACGCCATCGGGAAGAAAAGGAGAAGCGTGTTTTTCTTTCCGAAGTTGTCGCTCAACTTGATCTGCTTTGGGCCGTCGGCAGTCTTGGTCGAGAGCGTGAAATCTGGCGCTTTAGTTCCAACTGCAAGTGGCATAGACAACCCTCCGGTTTAAGTTAATTCGGGGGGAATTCACTATAAGAAAGCAGCGTGACGCTGCACCCATTTTTTTCCGTCCGAGCGGGCGCGAACTTCCTACTTTCGTGGTTTCTTTATTGTGATAAATTGTTCACCGATGGCAGATGATCGCTGGTGAATCGCAGGATTCGCTGGAGGAAAGTCCGAACACCATACGGCAGCATGCCACGTAGAAAACGTGGGCAGCGTTCTTCCCGCCACGGCGGGACGGACGTTGACGGAAAGTGTCACAGAAAAGACACCGCCGGTTCTTTGAAAGAAGCGCAGGCAAGGGTGAAAAGGCGAGGTAAGAGCTCACCGCTCGCGGAGTGATTCGCGAGGCACGAAAAACCCCATGCGGTGCAAGACAAAACAGAGGGAGGATAGCCGGTCCGATTTGATCCTCGGGTATCGTCGCACGCGGATGAATGAAAATTCGTCCCGTCCAGCTCCAGTTTCGTGAATGAAGATGTCGATCTTCGACACGTCGCTCGCGAAACTGGGGCTGGAAGATAAATGATCATCACTCCGAAGAAATTCGGAGGACAGAATTCGGCTTACCGCCATCTAAATATGAGGGGCGCTTTCGGAAACGAAGGCGCCCTTCGCTTTTATATTTCTTTCTCTCCGGGCGGCAGCCGCGTCTCGGACATCGCAAGCGGTCCTGGCAACACGCGCCGCGACACGGTGAGCGCACGCGTCGCTGCAAAAAAAGTGAGGAAATCGATCCCGATCCTGATCCAGTTTGCCATCGTCCATTGATGGAGTTGGGTAGCGACCGTCCCCGAATCGAACCCGCCATGATCTGGCTGAACCAGACGGCTGATTGTGGGAACCATCCAGCCGAGCAGGCTCATCAACGACAAGAGCGCACAAACGGCCGCGAAAACAATCCAGCGTCGCGCGGGGTGATCTTTGGCCACAGCCACAACGATGAGAAGTGCGACGAATGTCCAGATTGGCGCAAAAATGACAAAGAAATCGGCTAGATTATCAAACCGCATTTCGCCCCAGGCGACCAGCGAGTCGGGCGCGTTCCGACTAAAATGCGGCACCACCATCAGCGCGTTAAAAACCTGGCCGCCAAACCAAACCGCCGACCAGATCGTCGCTAGCCAAAGCAGCGCGCGCGCTAAAAGCTTCATACGCGATGTGAGTTTACGAACTTGATTTTCAGAGGGTCAATCACGCGGCAGAACGTCGTTGAGACACGAAAGTAAATGTGAAACAGTTTCTTCGGTTTCGTCGCCCATGTTGGAGAGGCGAAATGTTTTGCCGCGGAGTTTGCCGTAGCCGGGGTCGATGACGAGGTGATGTTTCTCGCGGAGTTTTCTCGCAAGATCGGCAATGTCGATGCCGCGATTGTTTTTCACGCAGGTCAGCGTCTTTGAGCGAAAGTTTTCTTCGGCGAAGAAGTCGAAGCCAGTTCGTTTCACCCAATCGTGGACGAGCGCGTTGGTGCGCGCGTGACGCTCGTAACGATTCGTCAGGCCTTCCTCGAAGATTTCGTCGAGCTTGGATTGCAACGCGAAAATGTGGCCGATGCTCGGCGTGCTTGGGGTCATCCATTCAGTTCGCTGTTTTTTGAATTCGAGGAAATCGAAGTAATAGCCGCGATCTTTTTGCTTCTCAGCTCGGGCGAAAGCTTTTTCGGAAACGGAAAAGAGCGAGAAGCCGGGTGGCAGCGCGAGCGCTTTTTGTGCACCGGTCAGCATGACGTCGATGCCGAGCGCGTCCATGTCGATCTTCATCGCGGAGAATGATGAGACCGTGTCGACGACGAGAACAACCTCGGGATATTTCGCGAGCGTGCAGCAAATTTCTGGCATCGGATTCATCACGCCGGTTGAGGTCTCATTGTGAATCAAAGTGACGGTATCGAACTTTCCGGAGGCGAGCGCACGATCGACATCTTTGTGGTCGATGTGTTTTCCCCAATCGACTTGGAGCGATTCGGCGTTTTTGCCGCAGCGGCGCGCGACGTCGAGCCATTTGTCGGAGAACGCGCCGCACATACAGCAAAGCACCCTACGATCGGCCAGATTCCGGATCGACGCTTCCATCGCGCCCCAGGCTGACGACGTTGAAAGAAACACCGGCTGTTTGGTTCCGAAGAGCGTTTGCAGCTTGGGATGAATGTCGCGGTAGAGATTTTTAAAATCTTCGCTGCGATGGCCGATCATCGGTCGCGAGAATGCGGCCATTGTCTTCACCGAAACTTCGACTGGGCCCGGAGTGAAAAGCTTATCGTGCAGAGTCACGCGTAAACGTTAGTCGGTCGCCGTTTATTTTCGAATGAAACTGATGTCGCCGCTGCGCTCGACGCGGCCCTTCTTCACCTTGGACAAATCGTCGTCGCGCAGACTCAAGCGCATGTCTTCTTCGACATCATGAGTGGAAATGTGATTGCGGTGCATGGCGCTTACGACGAAATCGCCATTTTCGATGATCACTTCGGGCCGGCCTTTGATCAGGATGCCGAACCAGTGCGAGTGAAATGCGCACCACGCGAGCAAGCGATGCAACAGAACGAGCACGAGTCCGCCGCCGAGGGTTGCGAAAAATGCGGCGTTGCCGTTGATCGCGCGCGAGAGCACTGACGCCAGGATTACCAGCAGGACGGCGTCAAACGCGGTCTTGCGTGAAAGCGATCGTTTATGGCCCAACCGAACCATAGCGAGCGTGGCAATAAATACGACCACACCGCGCAGTGAGATTTGAACAAACGTCAGCTCTTCAGGCCTTGCGCCCAAACCCAGCAATGATCCGACAAAATTCCAGAATGCATTCATAATTTGGAATTTTATCGCCTGGAAAAGGCTTGGCGAGCGTATGTCAATCTTTGCCGCGCTCGCCAAGGACGAGTCCGTCCGGTGGCGGACTTGCGCGGAAATCTTCCGCGTGGCATAAGAGCACGCTCGCGCGAGCCGAATCCCGCGTAAGATCGACAATTTAATCATGCCAACAGCTCCGCCACCTTCCACCGACGCCGCAGTTGAAGCGCGCGTCTTCTGGTTGCGATTCCACAGGGAAATCGCGGCGGCACTGATCATTGTAATTTTGGCGATCGTCGGATTTACCGGCTACCGATTTTACACAAATCGGCGCGATTCCAGTGCGGCTGAGTTGTTAGGTGGAGCGAAGAACCCTCAGGATTATCAGGAAGTGATCGCGCGGTATCCGGGAACGCCGGCAGGCGCGAGCGCTTATCTGCTCCTGGCGGAGAGCCAGCGGAACGAAAAGAAGTTCGGTGAGGCAAATGCGACCTTGCAGATGTTCGTCGATAAAAATCCGGAGCACGATTTCCTTCCCACGGCGCGCCTGGCGATGGCGGCGAATCTGGGATCGATGGGTAAAAAGGACGAGGCGCTTGCGATTTATCAAGAGGTCGCGGCCAAATACGCAAATACTTACAATGGGCCGCTTGCGCTTATTTCCCAGGTGCCATTGCTGAAAGCGAAGAACCGGATCGAGGATGCACGTCGAGTTTGTGAAGAGATCCTGACGAAATATCGGATGCCGGGACAGCAAGTTGAAGGTACGCGCGACGACCGGATGGAAACAGTTTGGGCTGGGGAAGCGATGCGGCAGTTGCGTTCGCTGAAGCCGCCCGAACAACCGAAGCCTGTACCTGGTGCTGCTAATGCACCGGCGAAGCCCCCAGCGCTTCTGGCGGCGCCGACGGCGGCTCCGCTGTCACCTGCGGCTGCGCCGACTCCGGGGAAACCGCGGTAGGTCGATTGACTTCAATCGATCCGAGCCGGATTGGCCTTCGCCCGCGGTTTGGTGAACCGCCCCTACCAAGAAATTAGCGCTTCGAGAATTGGAAGCGTTTGCGAGCGCCGGGTTGACCGGATTTTTTTCGCTCTTTCATCCGCGGATCGCGTCGAAGCAGACCCTCACTTTTCAAACCGCCGCGCAGGTTGCCGTCTGCCTGAATGAGAGCGCGCGCGATGGCGAGACGAGCTGCCCCGGCCTGGCCGGCAACGCCGCCGCCGCTGGCGTTAATGAAGAGATCGTAAGTATTGACCATCTTCGCCGCTTGCAATGGTTGAAGGACCACGTTCTGCAGCGGAGCGCTCGGGAAGTAATCTTCGAAATTGCGGCCGTTGATGTCGATCTTGCCGGTACCCGGAGTCATGCGAATGCGCGCAACGGAAGTCTTTCGACGACCAGTGGCGATGAATTCCTGTGCTTGAGCCATAAAAATTAGTTAGGCGAGCTTGACCGCTTGGGGTTGCTGCGCGCTGTGCGGATGCGATTCTCCGCGATAGACCTTGAGCTTTCGATAAACGGAGCGGCCGAGCCGGTTGTGCGGAATCATTCCGCGCACTGCTCGCTCGACCAGCAATTCCGGATGACGCGCGCGCCGTGCGCGCACGTTTTCAGATTTGTGCCCGCCGACGTAACCAGAAAAGCTCATGAAACTTTTTTGCTCTTCTTTTTTTCCCGACAAACGGACCTTCTCGGCGTTGATGACGACAACGAAGTCGCCGGTATCGACATGCGGCGTGAAAATCGTCTTCTCTTTGCCTCGCAAAAGTTTCGCCGCCTTCACCGCGACGCGACCGAGCACCTGATCTTTGGCGTCGATCAGCCACCATTTGCGGTCGACCTCGTTTGCTTTGGCGGAAAACGTCTTCATCGGCGTTTGAAAAAGGGCACGGAAACTACTGGTCACGGGGGTCACTGTCAACCGGTGGAATCAGGCGTGCCACTGGTATCAAAGGCGTTTTCCCGAAATTATAATGCGCCGCTCTCTACCCGGAATGTGTCGCGCTGCCGCCGGTCGTTATGCGCAACAAGTCGAAGGCCAGCTTGGACATGATGGCACTAATCGGAGCAGTCCCGGCCGGCCGGATTAGCCGCTACGGTCCTTGGAGCATTACTTGGTGAAAATATTGCCTACGGCCAAACGATCGCGCGCGGAATCGTGTTGACTCTCATTATCGACGATGGCGTTCGGTCGCGCGGTCATCGCAAAAATATTTTCAATCCGAAGTTCAATTACGCCGGTGCTGCACTCAGTCCGCACGCGCGTTGTCGCACCGTCCGCAGCATCGATTTCGCGGGCGGTTACGCCCAAGCGGGCCGAGCCGCTTGTCGCGCGGAACCCGAACGCGATCCAAGTGTTGCGGTGGCCCAGAAAAAGGCCACTGGTCATTTCGCGCCCGACAGCTTAATTCGTTGTCGCGATGTCGACTCCTGCTGCACAGAAGACCGGGATTAGCCCACGGCGCGAAGAAGATTTTCCGGAATGGTATCAGCAAGTCGTGCGCGCTGCCGAGCTGGCGGAGTCAAGCGACGTACGCGGATGCATGGTCATTCGTCCGTGGGGCTACGGCGTCTGGGAAAACATGCAACATCAGCTCGATGCGATGTTTCGCGCGACCGGGCACCGCAATGCTTACTTCCCGCTTTTCATTCCGCTGAGTTATTTCGCGAAAGAAGCCGAGCACGTCGAAGGCTTCGCCAAAGAATGCGCGGTCGTGACGCACACGCGGCTCGAAGTCGATGCCGATGGAAAAATGAAACCGGCGAACGCGTTGGCGGAACCGCTCGTTATCCGCCCGACGTCGGAGACAATTATCGGCGCGAGCTATGCCAAGTGGGTGCAATCGTATCGCGATCTGCCTGTCCTCATCAATCAGTGGGCGAACGTGGTTCGTTGGGAAATGCGGCCGCGTTTATTTTTGCGCACGACCGAATTTTTGTGGCAGGAAGGGCACACCGTTCACGAAACCGAAGCTCAGGCCCGGGCGGAAGCGGCACTGATTCTGGAGGTTTACGAGCGTTTCGCGCGCGAACATCTCGCGGTGCCAGCTTTTACCGGCGAAAAATCTGAGAGCGAACGTTTTCCCGGTGCGGTCCAAACCCTGGCGATTGAAGCGATGGTGCAGGACCGAAAAGCGATTCAGGCGGGGACATCCCATTTTCTTGGACAAAATTTCTCGCGAGCGAGCGGGATCCAGTTTCAAAACCGCGAAGGAAAACAGGAATTTGGTTGGACGACGAGCTGGGGCGTAAGCGCACGTCTCGTCGGCACAGTTGTGATGATGCACAGCGACGACGACGGACTGATTTTGCCGCCACGAATCGCGCCGACGCAAATTGTGATTGTCCCGATTACGCCGAAGGAAGATGCTCGCGCCCGAGTTTTGGAAGCGTGTGATGCTCTCGCGCTGCAGTTGCGAGGAAAACGTTTCGAAGATTCTCCACTCGAAGTTGAAGTTGATCGGCGCGATGTCGGCGGCGGCGTGAAAAACTGGGAGTGGATCAAGAAGGGCGTGCCGATTCGAGTGGAAATTGGGCCTCGCGATCTGGAAAAGAACTCAGTCGAAGTTTCGCGGCGCGACCAACCAACCAAAGCCAAGGAATCGATGTCGATCCAGGAATTCGCGGCGAGCGCTCCCGAGATCTTGATGTCCATTCAGCAAAATCTTTACGATCGTGCGAAAAAGTTTCAGGAGGAAAATACCCGCGTGATCGAATCGAAAAAAGAGTTCTACGATTTCTTCACGGCTAAGAATGCCAACAAACCTGAGATCCATGGCGGTTTCGCGCTCGCGCATTGGAACGGCTCGCGCGAGGTGGAAGAGCAAATCAAAAACGATTTGAAGGTGACGATTCGGGTTATTCCTTTTGGCGGCGGCGAATCTGGCCGCTGCATTTTCACGGGAGACCCGAGCCGGCAGCGCGTCGTTTGGGCCAAGGCGTATTAACCTCGAACTTATTGACGCATAGGGAGCCGTCGTTTATTTCCGCTATTGATGGAATTAAAGCTGTATAGTCGCGAATGGTGTTCCTGGTGCATCGACGCGAAGGAATATTTGGAAGCGCGCGGCTTCAAGTTCGTCGAGATCGACGTCGGTGAGGATCGACAGGCCTATGAAGAGATGAAGGAGCTCTCCGAGCAAACGTATGTGCCGACATTTGTCGCCGGCGACCATGTGATCGCCAATTTCGATACCGATCAGCTGGAAAAATTTCTGAGCGAGCATCAAATCGACCCGTAATGCTCTTCAAGCTTTTTATCCTACTGGGCGCAGGAGTTCTGGCGGTCGCCCTGCGCAGTTTTCAAAGTTCGTTTTCCCAAAAGGCTGGGGCAATCGCAATCCTCATCGTTTCCTACCTGCTGGTCTATTTTGTCACCGACAGCCACGTCCTCGGGGCAACCGCTGCGGCGTTGTGGTTCTTCTTGCCGTGGGTGGAGATTCTTACCCGCATCCGAACGTTGCGTTTGCCGAAAGAGAAACAGCTTCGCCCGAAGTCGCCGCCGTCGAGCGATACTTTCCCGACGCTCAACGAGATTACGCGCGAGATTGAGAACGAAGGATTCGTCCACGTAAACGATGCTGGCTGGGATTGGGAAGATTACCGGCAATTTTTCCGGCTTTTTTACAAAACTGAAGATCGCGCGCAGGCGACCATCTGCCTGAACGAGCAGCACGATCTCTCGTTTTATTATTTGCGAATCTCATCGCGCGCGAGGAGCGGGATTATTTGGACGACCTGGAATTATCCGCTCTCCTACGGATTGAAGTTGACGCCGCAATTCCGGATCAATCGGCAGCGGCCCGACCAATCGTTCTGGCAGCTGTATCAAAGTCACCGGGCATTTCTGCGAAGAAATAATGTCCCAATCGACGCGATCGATTCGCTCGATGAGGAACAGATCGAGAAAGAGATGGAGCGCGACTTACGCGAGCAGATTGCGCACAACATCCACAAAGGTGTTCTCAAGCAAACGCCCGAAGGCGACGTGAAATATTCCTGGCGCGGGATGATTTATCTCTGGTGCCAGTTCCTGCTCGATCTGGTGCGGCTGTAACTCTTCCTCTGCCGCTTCCTTAATCCTAATTACACGACTAAGATTGAGAGGAAGAGGAAGATTTTCACACCTTCATGATCTCAGTTTCTTTGTGCTTGAGATGATCGTCGATTGATTTGACGAAGCGGTCGGTCAACTTCTGGATCTCGTCTTCCAGGTCGCTCATTTCGTCTTCGCTAATCCCGCTGCCAGCTTTGAGTTTCTTCGCTTCGTCCAGCGCGGTGCGGCGATTACTTCGCACCCGGACGCGCGCTTCCTCCGCCATTTTGCCTAATGATTTCGCCAGTTCCTTGCGCCGCTCTTCGGACAATTCCGGAATCGGCAAGCGGATGATTTTTCCGTCGACTGCCGGCGTAATTCCGATTTTCGATTCTTTGAGCGCGCGCTCGATATCTTGGACGGTGCCGGCGTCGAACGGTTGCAAGACAAGCAGGCGCGATTCCGGCGTGGTGATGAGCGCGAGCTGCTTGAGTTTCATCGTCGAGCCGTAGGCCTGGACGTCGATGTTCTCGACCAATGCCGGCGAAGCCTTGCCGGTTCGTACGCCGGAAAATTCGTGCACCAGATAATCGACACTTTTTTCCATCGACATCTCGGCTTCGAGAAGAATGTCGTCTCTGCTCATGCGGGTAAATTTTTACTTCGTCTCCCCCTCGTCGCAAACGAGTGTGCCAACTTTCCGACCAAGCACCGCATCGCGCAAAATACCCGGTTTGTACATGTCGAACACGACGATTGGAATTTTGTTGTCCATGCAAAGGCTGAAGGCGGTTGAGTCCATCACTTGCAATCGTTTCGTCAGCGCTTCCGTAAACGTGATCCGCTCGAAACGTTTCGCGTTCGGGTCGGTGTTCGGATCGCGATCGTAAACGCCATCTACCTTGGTCGCTTTCAAAATCACATCGGCGCCGATCTCGCTTCCGCGCAACGCCGCCGTGGTGTCGGTCGAAAAATAAGGATTGCCTGTGCCGGCCGCGAAAATCACCACTCGCCCAAGTTCGAGATGCCGAATGGCGCGACCGAGAATGAACGGCTCGGCCACGTTTTTCATTTCAATGGCCGTTTGCACGCGTGCTTCGACGCCGATTTTCGTGAGCGCGCTCCGCAACGCCAGCGCATTGATCACGGTTGCAAGCATCCCCATGTAATCCGCGGTTGTTCGATCCATGCCACGCACCGCCGCCGAGGAACCGCGCCAAATGTTTCCGCCGCCAATCACAATCGAAATTTGCACACCGAGGCTGTGCACGTCCTTAATCCGATCAGCAATCTCGCGCACGACTGACGGCGAAATATTTTCGCGCGCACCGCGTTCCTGAAGCGCCTCACCGCTCAACTTAAGCACGACGCGTTTGTAGGCGGGCGTCTCGGTCTTCATGGCAGCGCAAATGAAACAGGAGGTCGCATGATTTTGAAAGCAAAATGGTGGGTCGCGACGCTGCCGAGCTAATTACGTTACTGCGGTTGTACGAATAGATGATGTCCGCGTAGAAACTCCGGCGCTCTCATTCTTCGACTGCCTTCGAGCTGGACGTCGCCGAGCACAATTGAGCCCTCACCAGCGGTGATTTCGACCGCATTCTCAGTGATATATGTCCGACCCGGTTCTCCATTCAGATTGCCGCGAGATCCGGAAAGGATCTTGAGTTTTTGCAACTCGCCAGATTTTGCCGTGATCGTGGTAAAGGCGCCCGGCCACGGATTGTAAGCGCGAATCTTTCTTTCGATGGCTTCGGCGCCTTCATTCCAATTGATGCGCCCCGCTTCTCGGTTCAGCTTCGGTGCGTAACTTGCAAGGGATTTGTCTTGTGGAACGCGCGGCGCATTTCCGGCGGCAAGCAGGCGCAAAGATTCAAGTAACGCGTCCGGCGCGATCTGTGCGAGTCGATCGTGCAATGTCGCGCCCGTCTCTGACGGCGAGATGTCAATCTTGCGTTGAAGCAAAATGTCGCCGGTATCGAGATCTTCATCCATGTACATCACAGTCATGCCGGTCTCCCGATCACCGGCAGCAATCGCAGCTTGAATCGGGGCGGCTCCGCGCCAGCGCGGCAAAAGCGATGCGTGCAAATTTAAACAGGCGATCTTTGGAATCTCGAGAACCGCCCGCGGCAAAATCTGGCCGTAGGCCATAACAACGATTACGTCCGGCGCGACCGCGCGAATTTCTTCAATGGATTCTCGATCTTTGATTTGCGCCGGCTGCAGAACGGCAAGGAGTGGTGGCTTCGCAGCCGCCGCGGGTGACTCGGTGGCTTCGCAGCCGTTGCTCCTTGTCAGCGCTTTCTTAATCGGCGGCGCGGTGATTCTTTGAGCGCGGCCAACCGGTTTGTCGGGTTGCGTGACAACCCCGATTAATTCGTGCTCGGATTTCTCAAGCGCGCGCAGCGTTGGCACGCCGATTTCACCCGTGCCGATGAATACGATCCGCATTTGCGGTCTATCGAAGCGATCGAAGAGGTACGCTCCTGCGCTTTCGGCCAGCGACCGCTTCGGCCATCATTTTTTCGCCGGCCGTGACTTCGCGCTGACCGACCGACGAACCGCACTCGGTGCAGAGATAATCGAAAATCTCGCGATCGGGCAGAACTAGCAGCAGCTTCTCGCGGACGGGCGTCGTCGCCCGGCATTTTTCGCAATAAAGGGTCGAGGCGGTGAAATTTTCAAACTGCTGCTGACTCATGTTTGACGCCGTTTACGCTCGCTAAGATATCGAACAACACTTTCGCGGGCGGCTGCATGGCGTCAATCACGGTGATGCTATCTTTCGGATAATGAGCCAGCACCGGCTTCGATTCCTTCTCGTAAATATCGAGCCGTTTTTGAATGACCTCTTCGTTGGCGTCATCGAGCCGATTGTCTTTCAGGGCGCGTTTCTTTAATCGCCCGAACAACGTTTCGCGGTTTGGGCAGGCGAGATGAAAAACTTTTTCAACTTCGATCAGCTTGCCCATGATTTTCGCCTGATTCACATTTCGCGGAATGCCGTCGAGCACGAGAATGTCGATGTCTGGCTTGAACTTGTGGGCGTCGACTGCGGCGTCGATCGCTTCTTTCCAAAGTTCTACCGTGATGTCATCGGGAACGAGCTGGCCTTTGCTTGAGTATTCCAGAAACGCTTTTCCAACTTTCGTGCGCGTGTCGATGGAACGAAACACATCACCGCACGGGCAATGGTAGAAGCGCGGAATCGTGCCGAGCGTTTTGCCCTGGGTGCCTTTACCGCTGCCCGGCGCGCCGAACAGGATGAACGTGCGGTATTTCATGAAAGGGACTCGTTATACCGCACTCGCGGCGAATCGGGAAGGGAACAGTTATTTCGCAGCGACCGGATCGATGTTGACCCGGCGCCCGGCGCGATCGAAGCGGACATTGCCGTCAACTAGCGCAAAAATTGTGTAATCGCGGCCGAGGCCGACGTTTTTGCCCGGCAAAAATTTCGTGCCGCGCTGGCGGACAATGATATTACCGGCCACGACCATTTCGCTGCCGAATCTTTTTACACCGAGACGTTTGCTAACGCTGTCGCGGCCATTCTTAACGCTGCCCTGTCCTTTTTTGTGAGCCATGAGGAAAGTTGAGAGTTGGGGTTAACTTTTCTTTGTCTTTGAGCCGCCGGTGATGCTTTTGATTTTCACCCGGGTCAGTTTACGCCGATGTCCAACCGTCCGGTGATAACCTTTGCGCCGTTTATATTTGAACGCGATGACTTTCTTGTCCTTACGCTGCTCGACGACTTCGGCGGTGACTTTCGCGCCGGAGATTAATGGATCGCCATGAGTGACGTGCTTGCCATCGGCGAACATCAACACTTCGCCGAAGGTCGCGGTCTTGCCCGCATCGACATCCAGAAGATCGACATCGACCGTGTCGCCTTCCGCGACGCGATACTGCCGTCCACCAGTCTTGATGATTGCGTAGGTCATAACGTGCTTTCCGGGGAGAAAAAGCCGCGCAAAATCACACAGAAGCGCCGCTTTGACAAGCAGAAAGGTAGGGCGGTTCACCGACCCGCCCGCGGGCGATTGAGGTCAATCGCCCCTACCTGAGATTACCAAAACAATCTCGCCCTTTGGCGGGTGCGCTTCATAATGCGCGAGCAATTCGGCGGCTCTTCCGCGGCGAAATTCCTCGAACTTTTTTGTCAGCTCTCGCGCGACGCAGAGTTGTCGATGGGGCAAGATCTCGATGCAGGCTTTGAGCGTTTTAGTTAAACGGTAAGGCGATTCGAAGTAGATAGACGTTTCTTCGCGGGCGGCCACGGCACGCAGTTCGCGTTCGCGTTGACCGCTCTTGACCGGAAGAAATCCGCCGAAGAAAAATTTCTCGGCCGAGAATCCGGATCCGACAAGCGCGGTCGCAATTGAAGAGGGCCCCGGGATAATTGTGAAGGGCAGTTCGCGTTTGAGGCATTCGCGAATGAGACGTGAGCCGGGATCGGAGAGCCCCGGGGTTCCGGCGTCGGTGATGAGCGCGATTTTTTCGCCGGCCGCGAGTCGTTCCACCAGCTGCGCGGTTCGCATTGCTTCGTTGTGCTCGTGATAACTGATCAGCGGTTTATTGATCTGATAATGCTTCAACAAAATCCCGGAGTACCGGGTGTCCTCGGCCGCGACAAGATCGACATCTTTCAAAATTTCTAGCGCCCGCAGGGTGATGTCTCCAAGATTTCCAATTGGAGTAGCGACGACGTAAAGCATTTGGTGAATTTGATAAAACCAACCTGTCTAACCAGAAACGAACGTTATACAGAAGGGATTATTATGAGAATACGCATTTGGATGTTGGCGCTGGCGCCGTTCGCGTTAATTGGCTGCGCCGAGGAAACGCCGCCGGTTACGACCACGACAACTACGACCACCCAGGAGGTGACGACGGGAGTTCCAACCACTGGCGTGGTAACGCGAGAGGTTGTGGTTCCTCAGGCTCCGCCAGTGGTGCGTGTTGAAGCGCAAACTGTCGCGCCAGGTCCGGGTTACATTTGGACCCCCGGCTACTGGCGATGGTCCGGAAGGGATTACGTTTGGGTGTCTGGCTCTTGGGTCAGGCCGCCACGGACGACGGCTGTTTGGGTCCGAGGACATTGGGTGCGCAGAGGCGCAGGTTGGGTTTGGGTCCCCGGTCACTGGCGATAAACGGCCTGTTGTGTGCAAATCGGATTTGCATCGCGTCGCGGTGAGCACGTTCTTGCGGCGCGATGCGAAATCTGTCAACGCGCAGTTGGCCGCGAAGAATAATCCGCTTCATTGCCGGACTTTTCGTTGTTCTTCTGATTACACTGTCGATCCTCTATTTTCGACAGCACTCGCTGGTTTACCATCCGCGTCCGTACGATGAGAGCTATGTCTACGCTCTGCCGGCCAACGGACTCGAAATTAATTACACGGTCGCGACCGCGAAATATTGCGCGTATTACATTCCTGCAACCGCACCACTGCCGAAGCGTCTTTGGATCGCATTTTGCGGGAACGGTTCGCTCGCGCTCGATTGGACGACAATTCTCCGCGAATATCCTCAGAATGGCGACGCATTCCTACTGGTCGATTATCCCGGGTACGGGAAGAACGGCGGCTACGCGACGCTCGCGAGCACGCGCGCGTCCGCGGACAGAGCGCTCAAAGCGCTGACTGAACGGCTGGGAACGCACGAAGATCAT
>WNFX01001850.1_pt1 | contig 26759 bp, 28 predicted proteins | sample 5400111 | NCBI WGS metagenome assembly WNFX01 (sample SAMN13153363, study PRJNA577476) | soil metagenome | isolation source: 40 cm soil or saprolite under grassland replicate 1 | place: USA:California | collected 2016-06-15
AGTCCGCCAGCGGGTCCGGGCCGAGCGAGGCGATCCCCGGCACCTGGGCCGGGTCTTCCACCAGGTAGACCGCCAGCCGCTTGCGCGTGCCCGCCTCCGTGAGGTCGAACCCGCTGCCGCCCCGGAGCCGGAGCCGGAACGCGAGCGGGCTCTTGCCGGGCCGGGGCGGCTTGTCGGGCAGGTCGTCCCGCCAGCGAAGCCAGCCCGCCCGGGCCAGATGGGTGATCAGGTGCAGCTCGCCGGCCGGGCCTGACGCAACCGGGACCCCGGGCACTGGCATGATCACCAGGTCGAGGAACTTGCCATGGCGGGCGGCGCCGGTGATCTCGCGGCCGGTCAGCACGCTCAGATCGGGCTGGTACGTCTTGAGCGCGGCGAAGGTGGCGCTTGCGGCCCAGTCGATGATCCGGCCGACCGCGCGCTCCCGGAGGAAGATGGCGAGCGACTCGACCTCGGGTAGTTCGGGCACAAACCGATTCTGCCCTGTCCGGACCGGTGGGTTGGCCCCCCCGGCCGTCCCTGGCCGGTGGGCTGGCCCGCCGATCGTCCGGGGCCGGGTGGCCTGCTGGCCTGCCGTCCCGGACCGGTGGGTTGGCCTGCCGATCGTCCCGGGCCAGACGGGTTGCCGGCCACCGGCCGTCCCGGCCAGATCGGTTGCCGGCCGGCCGTCCCGGGCCCGGAGCTCGCGGCCCCCGGGCCTGGAATAGTTGCTTGACTGAAACTAACATAGATTGCGGAAGTGTTCCCGGGCGCGGACCATGGACCTACAAGGACGATGAAGCCATGGACCAGGCAGGGTCTTCACCTCTCCCGGGCCAGCCCGACCGTCCGCAACGGCGGGCCCGCGAGGAGGAACCGCAGCCCAGCGCGGCGAGCGCGCTCGACCACCCGGTGGTCGCCGGGTACGACGGCTCGCCGTCGAGCCGCCATGCGCTGGCCTACGCCGCGGGGCTGTCACGCCGCCTCGGCCGGGCGCTCCTGGTCGTGCACGTGAGCCCGCCGCCGGTCTACTGCGAGCCGCTCACCGGTCAGGTGATCGGCGCGATGCGGGACCGGCAGGAGACCGAACGCTGGCTGCTGGCCGAGCTCGATGAGGTCTGCGACCGGGCCGACATCGAGGTGCACATCGTCACCCGGCGCGGCAGCCCGGCCCGGGAACTGGCCGCCGCGGCCGACGAGACCGCCGCCGACGCACTGGTCATCGGCGCGCCGGGGCGCCGATGGCACCACGTGGCGGGCTCCGTCCCGGGCTGGCTGGCCCGGCACGCGCACTGCCCGGTCATCGTCGTGCCCTGATCCAGTCAACGCCGGGTGACGGGGCCGCCCTGACCGTGGCCGGCTCAGCTCATGGCCCGGCCGCCGTTCCTCCGCTCCTGGCCCGAACCGGTGCCCAGTGGTGGGAGACTATGGCTTCCAGGATTGTGGCTTGCGGGCAAGAGTGGCATGCCTGATGACGGGTAACTCGGGGTATCGAATGTGGCAGGGGCGCATAGGCTCTGGCCAGTGTGCTGAGTGGGCGAGGAGGGATTTGAACCCTCACGTCCTTTCGGACACACGGACCTGAACCGTGCGCGTCTGCCGTTCCGCCACCCGCCCGGGGCAACGAGTCAGGTTAGCACGTCGCCAAGCTGGCCCTTACCGCCGATACGATCGGATGCGAGCAGGGGAAGGAGGTACCCGGTGGGAGTGCTACAGCGTTTCGAGCGAAGGCTCGAGGGCATGGTCGAGGGTGCCTTCGCGCGGGCGTTCAAATCCGAGCTCGAGCCGGTGGAGATCGCCAGCGCGGTGCAGCGCGAGATGGATGACCGCGCCGCCATCGTGGCGCAGGGCAGAACCCTGGTGCCAAACGATTTCGTGGTGGAACTGTCCGAGACCGACCATGAACGCCTGGAGGTCTACGCGGACAACCTCGGGATCGAGCTCGCCACGCTGGCTCGCGAGCACGCCAAGGAGCAGGGCTATTCCTTCGTCGGCCCGGTGCGGATGCGCTTCGAGGGCCTGCCCGACCTGACCACGGGCACCTTCCGGATCCGGTCCGGCGTGATACGGGGCACCACGGTCGAGGGCGGGGAGATCCGGCGTCCCGCCAGCGACCTGCCCCGGCCGCACGGGGCCTTTTCGGGGCGGCCCCGGCTGCTCGTCTCCGGCCCGGAGCCGGGGGCGGACGGCAGCATGCAGCGCACCTACGAGCTGACCGCGCCGGTGACCATGCTCGGCCGGGGAACCGACTGCGATCTGCGGCTTGTCGACCCCGGCGTGTCCCGCCACCATGCCGAGCTGCGGGTGGAAGACGACGAGGTCGTCCTGGTCGACCTAGGATCGACGAACGGCACGTTCGTCAACGGCGAGCCGGTCAGGCGCGTCTCACTCACCGACGGCACACGCGTCACGCTTGGCCGCACGACCCTGGTATTCCGCCGGGACGGTATTTACTGATCGCCAGCAGGGGCCACATGAAAGACATCAGCGGTCCGATAACCAGCTGCCAGCGGTCACGGCCATCCGAGGACACATGACCCGATGAACGCCCTCACCCTCACCCTGATCAGGCTCGCCTTCCTGGCGGTCCTGTGGCTGTTCGTGATCGCGGCCGTGGGTGTGGTGCGCACCGACATGTTCGGGCACGCGCTCTCCAGCCGGCAGCAGCGCCGCCAGCAGAAGGCCCAGCGCGCGCGGGCGCCGCGGCCCGCGCGGGCGGGACGGCCCGCACGGGGTTCGCCGCAGCGGCTGCTGGTGACCGGGGGCTCGCTGACGGGCACCTCGATCGGGCTGACGGATCAGCAGATCACCATCGGGCGGGCGAACGACGCCACTCTGGTACTGTCCGATGACTACGCTTCGAGCCGACACGCCCGGCTGTTTCCCCAGAACGGCCAGTGGATCGTTGAAGACCTCGGATCGACCAACGGCACGTACCTGGACCGGCAGAAGGTGACCCAGCCGACGCCGGTGCCGGCGGGCGTGCCGATACGCATCGGCAAGACCGTTCTGGAACTGCGCAGATGACACTTGCACTCCGCTACGCGGTCCGCTCAGACGTCGGTCTCCTCCGCGAGGGGAACGAGGATTCGGCGTACGCCGGCCCGCGCCTGCTGGCGGTCGCCGACGGCATGGGCGGCCACGCCGCGGGGGAGGTCGCCAGCGCGGTGGCCATCTCGGTGCTCACCGCCCTCGACGAGGACCTGCCCGCGAGCGAGCTGCTGGACGCGCTCGCCGACGCGGTGGCCAGGGCCAACCAGAAACTGCATGAGCTGGTCGCCGCCAATCCCTCCATCGGGGGCATGGGCACCACCCTCACCGCCATGCTCTGGTCCGGGACCAGGGTGGCCGTGTGCCACATCGGGGACTCCCGCGCCTACCTGCTGTCGGGCGGCGAGCTCCAGCAGATCACCCACGACCACACCCTCGTCCAGTCGCTGGTCGACGACGGGCGGATCAGCCCCGATGAGGCCGCCACCCACCCGCAGCGGTCGCTGCTCCTGCGCGCGCTCGATGGCAGCAGCGACGTCGAGCCGGACCTGTCGCTGCGCGAGGCCCAGGTGGGCGACCGCTACCTGCTGTGCTCCGATGGCCTTTCCGGCGTGGTGAGCGAGCCGGTCCTGCACCGGACGCTGGCCACCGTCGCGGAACCGGACGACGCCGTGCGCCAGCTGGTCGCTCTGGCGATCGACGGCGGCGGCCCGGACAACATCACCTGCATCGTCGCCGACGTGGTGGACAGCGCGACCGCGGTCCGGCCGCCCAGCGAGGTGTCGGTGCTGGCTGGCGCCGCCTCCAACGGCAGCGGCCGGCACGCGATGCGCCCCGAGACCACGGCCGGCCGCACCGTGCTCACCCACACCGCTCCGCAGGCCGCCATCGTGATCGCCCACGACGACCCGGTGCCCCGCGCCGCCGGCGGGGCCGCCCTGGTGGACGAGGCCGAGCCCGAAGGTCATGCCCGGCGGCGCTTGCCGATCGTGAAATCCCTGGTCGCCCTGTTGCTCATCGTGATCATCGGCGCCGGTTACGCGGGATGGCGCTACACCCAGACGCAGTACTACGTGGGTGAGGACGCCGGGCACGTCGCCATCTTCCGTGGGGTCAACCAGAACGTGGCCGGGCTGAAGCTGTCCAGCATCCATCAGCGGACCGAGATCCCGCTGGCCGCGGTGCCGGTCACCGACCAGGCGTCGATCCGCTCCACCATCAGCGCCACCAGCCTGGCCAGCGCCCAGGCCATCCTGGGGACCATCCGCGGCGAGTACCAGAAGTGCCAGGCCGCCTACAAGTCGCTCCAGGCCTTCCAGCAGAAGCAGAGCGCTTACACCAAGGCGCTGGACGCCTACAAGAAGAAGCACCACCAGACCACCGCCGCGCCGGTAAGGAACAAGGCAGGCAAGGTTGTCGCCACCCCGCCGGCCAAGCCCGCCGGTACCCAGCCCGCCATCCCCCCGGAATGTCCCGCGCCCAGCGCGGCAGCGGGGACCGGGACAGCGCCGTGAGCGTGGTGGCCACCCCGGGCCAGCCAGGTGATCCGGCAGGTACCGGGCCCATGCGCGCGCCGCTGTATGCGGCGCAGCAGGACCGGGTGCCGATGCCACGCGGGCGCCGCCGGACCGAGCTCGCCATGCTGGTGTTCGCGGTCGCCGTGGTGCTGTTCGCCTACGCCAGCGTCGGCCTGAGCATGACCGGCCGGATCCCGGCCGGGATCCTGGGCTACGGGCTTGCCTTCGCCCTCCTCATGCTGCTGGCCCACCTGGCGATCCGCTGGCTCGCCCCGTGGGCGGACCCGCTGATGCTGCCGCTCGCGGCGCTGCTGAACGGCCTGGGCATCGTGATGATCTACCGGCTGCAGCAGTCCGGGCGCGACGGCAACGCCGGGCGCGTGATCAGCACCATGAGCACGTCGTCGACGATCTTCCAGGTGATATGGAGCACGGTCGGCGTGGCCGCGTTCATCGCGGTGCTCGCGCTGGTGAGGGAACCACGCCTGCTGCAGCGCTACACCTACACGTTCGGCGTGATCGGGCTGGTCCTGCTGGCCATCCCGGCGGTGCCCGGGATCGGGAGCGAGGTGAACGGCGCCAAGGTATGGATCAGCATCGGCGGCTTCTCCGTCCAGCCAGGCGAGTTCGCCAAGCTCGCGCTGGCCGTGTTCTTCGCCGGCTACCTGGTGGCCAAGCGGGATGTGCTCTCGCTCGCGGGCCGTCGGTTCCTCGGCATCGACCTGCCGCGCGCGCGCGACCTCGGCCCGGTGCTCATCGCCTGGGGCGCCAGCCTGCTCATCCTCGTTTTCGAGACCGACATCGGGACGTCCGCGCTGTTCTTCGGCCTGTTCCTGGTCATGCTGTACGTGGCCACCCAGCGCACGTCGTGGCTGCTCATCGGCGGCCTGCTCTTCGTGTCCGGCGCCTATGTGGCCAGCAAGCTGTTCGCCCACGTCGGCGAGCGGGTCGACATCTGGCTGCACCCGTTCGCCGCCCAGAACATCTACCACAGCTCCTATCAGCTGGTGCAGGGGCTGTACGGGATGGGCTACGGCGGGGTACTCGGCACCGGCCTCGGGAACGGCCAGCCGTACTGGACCCCGCTGGTGCAGAGCGACTTCATCTTCACCGCCTTCGGTGAGGAACTCGGCCTCACCGGCCTGATGGCGATCCTGCTGATCTACGGCCTGATCGTGCAGCGGGGCCTGCGGGCGGCGGTCGCGGTCCGCGACCCGTTCTCCAAGCTGCTGGCCGCCGGGCTCTCGTTCGTGCTCGCGTTGCAGGTCTTCGTCATCGTCGGCGGCGTCACCCGGCTCATCCCGCTGACCGGGATCACCACCCCCTTCCTGTCCCAGGGCGGCTCCTCGCTGGTCGCCAGCTGGATGCTGATCGCGCTGCTCATGCGGATCAGCGACACCGCCCGGCGGCCCGCACCCCAGCCGATCCAGGAAGAGGGGATGACCCAGGTGGTGAGGGGCGGATGAACCGCGCCCTGCGCCGGATCTCGCTGGTCGTCCTGGCGATGTTCCTGCTGCTGCTGCTCAGCGTGAACTACGTGCAGGCATTCGAGCCCTCCAGCCTGGCCGTCCAGCGCGGGAACGCGCGGGTCTTCTCCCAGCAGTACCAGTACCAGCGCGGCTCGATCCTTACCTCGAACAGCAAGACCATCGCCGAGTCGGTCCACGTCAAGGGCATCTACGCCTACCAGCGGTCCTACCCGGACCCGTTCGTGTACGCGCCGGTGACCGGGTACGACTCGCTCTACAGCGCCACCGGCATCGAGAAGACGGAGGACAAGTTCCTGTCCGGGTCGGACCCGCAGCTCACGGTGCACAACCTGATCGACCTGGTCACCGGGAAGCCGAAGCGGGGCGCGACCGTCCAGCTCACCATCAACTCGGCCGCCCAGACGGCGGCCTACGAGGCGCTCAAGGCGACCGGGCTGCCCAGCGGCGCGGTCGCGCTCGACCCGAAGACCGGCGCGGTCCTCGCCCTGGCGTCCTACCCGGCCTTCAACCCGAACAAATACGCGACGTTCAACAGCGCGCAGCTCAAGCGGATCGACAACCGCTACCTCAACGACCCCCGGCAGCCGCTGCTCAACCGGGCCATCAACCAGACCTTCCCGCCCGGCTCCACCTTCAAGGTCGTGACCAGCTCCACCGCCTTCTCCACCGGCAACTACACCCCACAGACCCGGGTGTACGCGCCGACCAACCTGAATCTGCCCGGCACCACCAAGGATCTGATCAACTTCGACAACCTGCCCTGCGACGACGGCAGCAACCCCACCGGGAACGGCAAGGTGCCGCTCCTCTTTGCCTTCACCGTCTCCTGCAACACGGTGTTCGGGAACCTCGGCATGCAGCTCGGTGACAACCCCATCAGGCAGCAGGCCGTCAAGTTCGGCATGAACGACGCGAACCTGAGGATCCCGCTGCCGGTGTCGGCGAGCAGCTACCCGCCGATCCCGGGCAACGACCCCGCGTTCACCGCCTACTCGGCGATCGGCCAGTACAGCGACCAGGTCACGCCGCTGCAGGAAGCCATGTTCTCGGCCGCGATCGCCAACAGCGGCACGCTGATGACCCCCTACATGGTCCAGAAGGTCACCGCGCCGGACCTGACCCCGCTGGCGACGGCCCAGCCCACCCCGCTGAGCCAGGCGGTGAGCCCCGGTGTGGCCGCACACGTGTCCCAGATGATGGTCAACGTGGTCAAGCAGCCCTACGGCACCGCTCACAACACGGCTTTCCTCCCGAACATCGCCATCGCGGCCAAGACCGGGACGGCACAGAACGGCGCGAACAACACCGGGCTCGACGACGCGGTATTCACCTGTTTCGCGCCGGTCAGCAACCCTCAGATCGCGGTCGGCGTCATAGTCAAGGGGGGCGGGCTGGGGGCCGACGCATCCGCGCCGATCGCGGTGAAGATCATCCAGGCCTACCTGGCCTCCCAGGCGAAGTGATGAGCGCCCAGGGAACGCAGAGAACGGCCAGGGGCCGGCCCGGTCCGGCGAGGCCCGGTCCGGTTGACTACGACCCAGGACGGTTACGGAAGTGCGAGACATGACACAGCCGCGGCTTCTCGGCGGCCGCTACGAGCTCGACGGCATCGTCGGGCGCGGCGGCATGGCCGAGGTGTTCCGGGCACGCGACATCCGCCTCGACCGTGTGGTCGCGGTGAAGACCCTCCGCGAGGACCTGGCCCGGGACGCCACGTTCCAGGCCAGATTCCGCCGCGAGGCACAGTCGGCCGCCTCGCTCAACCACCCGTCGATCGTCGCGGTCTACGACACCGGCGAGGATATGAGCGAGCCCGCGCACGTCCCCTACATCGTGATGGAGTACGTGGACGGCCGGACCCTGCGCGATCTGCTGCGGGACGACCGGCGGCTGCTGCCCGAGCGGGCGCTCGAGATCACCGACGGGGTGCTGCGGGCGCTGGACTACAGTCACCGCAACGGGATCGTGCACCGCGACATCAAGCCCGGCAACGTGATGCTCACCCGCACCGGCGAGGTCAAGGTGATGGACTTCGGCATCGCCCGGGCGGTCAGCGACGCGCAGGCCACGATGACCCAGACCGCGCAGGTGATCGGCACCGCGCAGTACCTGTCGCCCGAGCAGGCCCGCGGCGAGCGGGTGGACGCCCGCAGCGACCTGTACTCGACCGGGTGCCTGCTGTATGAGCTGCTGACCGGCAGGCCGCCGTTCCTGGGCGACTCCCCGGTCGCCATCGCCTACCAGCACGTGCGCGAGAACCCGGTCCCGCCCTCGCAGCTGGACCCGGAGATCCCGGCGTGGGCCGACTCCATCGTGCTGCGGGCCATGGCCAAGGACCCGGCGGACCGCTACCAGTCCGCCGCGGACATGCGGACCGACATCCGGCGCGCCCTGTCCGGCGTGCCGGTCGCCGCCCCGCGCACGATGGGTTACGCGACGACCCAGCGGATGGGGGGCGGCGCCACGATGGCGGCCGGCCCGACCCGGGCCATCCCGGGCTACGAATACGGCCCGGAGGAGGGCGACTACACCGAGGGCGGCGGCGGCCCGAGGCGCCGGACGTGGTTGTGGTGGGCACTGGGTGCGCTGCTGGTGCTCGCGGTGCTCGGCGGGGTGGCCTATGCGTTCTTCGGCGGCAGCGGCGGCGTGGCGGTGCCCCAGGTCAGCGGGCTCCCGGTCCAGCAGGCCACCGCGCAGGTGACGAAGGCCGGGCTGGTGCCCAAAGAGGTCGACGTGCCCAATTCCAACGTGCAGAAGGGGATCGTGATCAGCACCGACCCGGCGAACGGCAGCCTGGTGGCCCGCGGGACGACGGTGACGCTCAGGGTCTCCAGCGGCGCCCCGAAGGTCAAGGTCCCGGACGTCGTTCACCAGTCGGACACGAACGCCCGGAACACGCTGATGAACGCGGGATTCCAGGTCACAGAGAAGACCGACCAGAACTCGACCGCCCCGCCGAACACGGTGGTCCGCCAGAACCCCGAGGCGGGCACGCTGGCCGCTCACGGCGCCACGGTCACGATCTTCGTCTCGCCCGGGGGCGCGCAGGTCCCCAACGTGATCAACCAGCAGGTTGATGCGGCCCGGGCGGAGCTGGCGAGCCAGGGCTTCAACAACGTCCAGATCGACGAGGTGTCGAGCCCCGGGCTCCCGGACGGGACCGTGGTCCAGCAGAGCCCGCAGGCGGGCACGACGATTCCCACGAGCACGACCATCATCCTCAACGTGGTGAAGAACCAGCCGACGCCGACGCCGACGCCGTCCACGCCGACGCCGACCCCGACCCCGACCGCGACCTCGACCGCGACCGCGACCGGGACCACGGGGGGCTGACCACAGGGAGGGCCCGCACCGTTCGGGGGCGACGGCGCGAGCCCTCATCTGCTGGTCGGCGCCCCGGCAGGGCGTTACACAGGCGGTTTGCCCCGGCCTTGCCGGCCGGAGCCGCGCCGCGTCGGCCGGGCCGCACGGCCCGGGCCAGCGCCGTCTCGCGCGGCGGCCGGCGGAGCCACTACGCTTGGCCCTGACATCGTGTGCGCGGCGGCCGGGACCGCTGCTCCCCCGGTGCCCCGCCCGCGCCACATCCGGACCAGGAGATCAACGTGCCCAAATCCCGCGGCAGGACAAAGGCGGTCTACACCCCGCCGCCACGGTCCTCCAAGGCGAAGGTCAGCCCCCCCTGGCTGGTGCCCACCATGGTCGGCTGCCTGGTGGTCGGCGTGGCCTGGATCGCGCTGTTCTACATCACCGGTCAGGACATGCCGCTGCCCTCGCTGGGGCCCTGGAATCTCGCGATCGGGTTCGGCTTCATCGTTGCGGGCCTCGGCCTCGCGACCAAATGGCGGTAACACCTGCAGGCCGCTGATCCAGGGCCCGCTCCTCCGTCTTTTGTCAGCCATCTCGTCGGCCACCGCCTGTGACGGCATGGATCCACGAGTCGCGCCCTAGCCCAGGGCGGAGGCCGCAAGCTGGCTGTTCCTGATCACGACGGCCGCGACCAGCAGCGCCACGACCGCCACGGTCGCTCCCGCCTGAACGAGCGCCCGGTGCTGCCGCGGCGCGTAGGCGTAGGCCGCGGTGAGCAGCCCGCCGGTGATCAGCCCGCCCACGTGATCCTGCCAGGCGATGCCGGACACCAGGAAGCCGAACGCCAGGTTGATGACGATCAGGATGACGATCGCCCGGGTATCGACCTGCAGCCGCTTCGAGACCACGAACCAGGCGCCGAACAGCCCGAAGACGGCGCCCGAGGCACCCAGGGCCGGCTGGTTCGGGGGGACCAGGAAGTAGAAGAAGACCGCGCCGCCCAGCGCGCTGAGCAGGTACACGGCCAGGAAGCGCAGGCGCCCGAGCAGCCGTTCCAGCGCCGGGCCGACCAGCAGCAGCGCCCACATGTTGAAGATGATGTGGGCCGGGCCGAACCCAGCGAACCCCGGCTCATGCAGGAACGCCGAGGTGATGAGCCGGTACTCCTGGCCTACCGCGACGCCGACGACCTGGTTGTGCAGGCTGGGGTCGTGGGCGCGGCCGACGAGGTCGAGGTAGTCGACGATCCGCGGGTACACCCACTCGACCAGGTAGAGAAGGACGTTCAGGCCGACGAGCGTGTAGGTGACCAGGGCACCGGACACCGCCCGCCCGCCGAACACGGTGATCGGCGTGCGGGCCCCCCGGTTGCCCTCCTTGATGCATTCCACACACTGCTGGCCGACCGGCGCCGAGCGCAGGCAGTCCGGGCAGGCCGGGCGCCCGCACCGGACGCAGGACAGGTAGGTCTCCTTGTCCGGGTGCCGGAAACAGGTGGGGACCCCGGCCTCGCCGCCGGTTCCTGGCGCCGGCAGTGCTTCCATGGCCTAGGCCGTGTCTTCTTGCACGCCGTCGGCTCCCTCGATCTCGACGGACTCCAGCACGACGTCCTTCAGCGGACGGTCCCTGCCGTCGGTCGCCGTGTGGCTGATCTGGTCCACGACCTCCTGGCCCTGGATGACCTCACCGAAGATGGTGTGCCTGCGGTTCAGGTGGGGGGTGGGGACGGTCGTGATGAAGAACTGCGAGCCGTTCGTGCCCGGCCCCGCGTTGGCCATGGCGAGCAGGTACGGCCGGTCGAACTGCAGCTCCGGGTGGAACTCGTCGGCGAACTGGTAGCCGGGGCCACCGGTGCCGGTCCCGAGCGGGTCCCCGCCCTGGATCATGAAGTTGGGGATGACCCGGTGGAAGATGGTCCCGTCGTAGAGCCTCCCGGTCGTGGCGCGGCCGGTCCGCGGGTCCGTCCACTCCCGGCCGCCCTGCGCCAGGTCGACGAAATTGCGCACCGTCTTGGGGGCGTGATCAGGAAGAAGGCGGATCACGATCGGGCCCTGGTTGGTGCGCAGTGTGGCTGTAAGCGTTGTGGTCATGGCTGGCATCCTCGCACGGCCGGGCATTGGCCGGCGGCGGGCCCCTTTCCGTGGTTGTTGCGTAATCACGGCCATCCTGTCACGACCTGGCCGGGGGGGCGAAGCCGGCGACAATGGTTGAGTCCGTCGGCGCGGGGGAAGTGAGACAGGCGTGAGCACAGGGAGGTTACACGTGTCCCTCATATCGACGAAACAGGCCAGCCAGGCCAACGGGACTTCCGGGCAGGACCCGCAGGAGTGGGCCCGCCAAGCGGCCCAGTATCTGCGCGCCCGCCAGCTGGCGGCCCAGGCCCAGCTTGCCCCGTTCGCAGCCAACACCCGGGTCGCCACGCAGCAGGGCGTCTACGGTGCCCGGGCATGGACCGCGCCGCGGCTCGAGCTGATGGCGCAGGCCCTGCAGGAGCAGTGGGCGCCCAGGATGGCGGCCGCGCTGGCCGCCTACGCCCGCCGGGTCGACCCCGTGCCGGTCAAGCCCCCCCGGCGCCGCTGGCCGGCGGTCGTGGGCGGGGCCGTCCTGATCGCGGGTGGCGCCGCGGCGGCCGTGGTCATCATGAACCGGCGTAACTCGGCCCCGGCCACGGAAGCCGGAGAGCCCGGCCAGGCCGCCGATTCAGCGGAAACGCCGCCGGAGACGGCCGCGGACCCCGTCGGCGCGGACGTCAACGGGCAGGGCCAGGCGACCTGATCCCGGCTTGTCAACCGCTCACCGGCCGCCACCGGGCTGGGCAGCTGAAGCGTCCGGCCGCTCAGGCACAATGCGATTGTGCTGCTGACCGAGCTCGTGCTTACATCGCAGGCCGTGGCCGCGACCCCACGGCGCGGTGTCAAGATCGACGAGATCGCCCGCCTGCTCCGCACGGCGAGCCCGGCGGAGGTACCGGTTGTCGTCGCTTTCCTGTCCGGCGAGCTGATTCAGCGCCAGATCCGCGTGGGCTACGCGGCCCTCGGCGGGCTGCCCACCGGGGACGGTGCGGCGGAGGAGATGGCGCCTGCCCTCACCGTGAGTGAGGTGGACGCCGTGTTCGCCGAGGTGGGTGCCGTCACCGGGGCCGGGGCCCAGGCGGCACGCAGGCGCATGCTGGCCGGCCTCTTCGACCGGGCCACCGCGGGCGAACGCGACTTCCTCATCCGGCTGATCGCCGGGGAACTGCACCAGGGCGCCCTCGAAGGGGTGATGATCGAGGCGGTCGCCCGCGCCGCCGAGGTGCCGGCCGACGAGGTCAGGCGGGCGCACCTGCTGGGCGGATCCCTGCCCGCGGTGGCGGCGGCCGCCCTCCCCGCGGCCGCATCCGCCGATGCCGCATCGGCCGCGCTGCGATCGTTTGGCCTGCGGGTCGGGCGCCCGCTGCGGCCGATGCTGGCCTCGTCGGCGAGCAGCGTGGCGGCCGCCTTCGCCCGCGTCTCACCCGCCGCGGTGGAGTGGAAGATCGACGGGATCCGGATCCAGGTCCACCGGGACGACTCCGGGGTCGCCGTGTTCACCCGGACCCTCGACGACATCACCGCGCGGGTCCCCGAGATCGCCGAGGCGGCGCTGGCACTCGATGCCCGGGCGGCCGTCCTGGACGGGGAGGCGGTGGCGCTCCGCCCGGACGGCCGGCCGCGGCCGTTCCAGGTCACCGCAGGCCGGACCGGCAGCCAGATCGATGTAACACGGCAGCGGGCGGACGTGCCGCTCACCGCCTTCTTCTTCGACCTGCTCCACCTGGACGGGTCCGACCTCATCGACGAGCCCGCCAGCGACCGGTACGCCCTGCTCGCGCGCATCCTGCCGGCGGATCTGCTCATTCCGCGCCTGGTGACGGCGGATGTGGCGGCGGCCGAGGCGTTCTTCGCCGATGCGGTGGCGCGCGGGCATGAGGGGGTCGTGGTCAAGTCCCCATCCGCGCTCTACGCCGCCGGGCGGCGCGGCAGTGAGTGGATCAAGGTGAAACCGCGGCACACCCTGGACCTTGTCGTGCTGGCTGCCGAGTGGGGCCACGGGCGCCGCCGGGGCTGGCTGTCCAACCTCCACCTGGGGGCCCGCGATCCCGTCTCCGGCGGCCTGGTCATGCTGGGCAAGACCTTCAAGGGCCTGACCGACGAGATGCTGGCCTGGCAGACCACCCGGCTGCTGGAGCTGGCCGAACAGCCAGAGTCCCGCCCGGCGGGAGACCTCCGGGACGCCTGGGGCGTGCTGCGGGTCAGGCCCGAGCTGGTCGTGGAGGTCGCCTTCGACGGGGTCCAGACCAGCCCGCGGTACCCGGGCGGGCTGGCGCTGCGCTTCGCCCGGGTGCTGCGCCACCGGCCGGACAAGGCGGCGTCGGAGGCGGACACGATCGACGCGGTGCGCGCGCTGTGGGCGGAGGAGCCGGGCCCGGATTGAGACGGGGCTGAGAGGCGCCGCCCAGCCGCGCGCCAGGCCGGCGTGGCCTACTGGGTCTGCGCGGGCTCACGCCGGCCCGTCCCGGAGCGAAGGAGAACCACGTGAGGATCACCCGGCCACTCATCGGCACCGCGGTCGGCGCGGGAGCGCTGGGGGCCAGCCTGGCCCTGGGCCTGACCGTGGCCAGCGCCTCCACCAGCGCACCCACGGGAACCGCCAGTTCACAGACGCCCGCCACCTCGTCCCAGGCGACCCCGTCACCGTCGGCGCCCGGCCGCAGCGGGACGGGACACCCGTGCCCGAACATGGGCGGCAGCGCCAGCGCGGCCAGCGCGGCCGGCGGGATGTAGCGGCCCGGGGCAAACCCGGGCACCGACCGCGGCCGGCAGCAGCGCACCGGCGGCCATGCTGATGTGGTACCAGTCCTCCGTGGCGAAGACCGGCGTGCTCCGGGGCGAGACCGCCCCGGTGTGGGAGATGGTGGAGGCCGTCATCCGGGGCGGCGCGATCTACGCCCCGAGCTTCTACGGCCTGCTGACCATCGCCGGGCTGATCGGCGCGGTAGGCATCCTGGACAACTCCCAGATCCTCATCGTGGGCGCCATGGTGGTCGGCCCCGAGTACAACGCGATCATCGCGGCGGCGCTCGGCTTCAGCACCCGGGACCGCCCGCTGGTGCGGGACGGGTTGCTCGCCCTGCTGTGGGGGTTCCTCGCGGCGATCGTGATGACGCTCCTGTTCGGGCTGGCGGTCAAGGCATCGGGCGACACTCCGGCCCAGTACCTGGAGGGGGTCAGGCCGGTCGCCGATCTCATCAACACGCCGAACGTGTTCTCCGTCGTCGTCGCCATCCTGGCCGGCCTGGTCGGCGTGATATCCCTGACCGAGTCCCGGGCCAACGCCCTCATCGGCGTGTTCATCTCGGTCACCACCATCCCGGCCGCGGCCCCGGTGGCGGCGCTGGCCCCGGTGGCGGCGCTGGCCCCGGTGGCGGCGCTGGCCCCGGTGGCGGCGCTGCGCGGTGGGCCGCGCACGGAGGGCTTGCCCATGGCTGGTGGGGTGTCACCCCGGCGGGGGTGGTGACTGCCGCGCGCACCACGGGCAGCATGGCCCGCCATGCTGTTGTGCGGCCGCGCCACCCGGGGTCGGCGCGCTGACCTGCGACGGTCCAGGTGCGGGAGGAAGATTGATCTATGACGGACTCCCCGAACGACCCGACCGGTCCCGCTGACCCGGATGCGTCGGCATCGGCGCGTCGCCACCCCCTCCGGCGGCTGGCCCGCGCGATGGTCTCGCCCGACAGCTACGGCTCGGTCCTGCTGCTGATCCTGTTCACCTACGGGTTCTCGGTGGGCGTCACCGCGTCGTGGGCCGCCTCGCTGGTGATCACCGTCCAGATCGGGACGGTCTGGGCGGTGCTCCATGTCTCCCGCGCCCGCCCAGCGGTGCGCCGCCTTGCAGGCGTGCTCCTGCTGATCTCCGCGCTCGCGGCCATCATCAACCTGTTCGTGGGCAGGGCGACCACCGGCCAGGGCGCCGTGGCGTTCATGAGCGCGGTGCTCTACCTGATAGCGCCATTCTCGATCACCCGCAGCCTCATCTTCCGCCGGGAGGTGGACCTGCAGACGGTTCTCGGGGCGATCGACATCTACCTGCTGATCGGGATGCTGTTCGCCTTCGTCTACCGCTTCCTGGGCGTGGTCCAGCCGAGCGCATTCTTCGGGGCGGCGGGGGACGGGAAGCTCCCGCAGGACCTGTTCTTCTCCTTCACCACGCTCACCACGACCGGTTACGGGAACCTCATCCCGGCCGGCAACCCGGGACAGACCTTCGCGGTGGCCGAGATGCTCATCGGGCAGCTGTTCCTGGTGATCGCCGTCGCCAAGGTCATCAGCGCCTTCACCCCGGCCCGGCTCCCGATATCCGGGGCCCAGCCGCCCGGCGGAAAACCAGCCGGCGAGAGCACGAGCGGCGAAGCCCCCTAACCCACCCGGCAGCTCCCGCCTCCCACGCACCCCGGACATGTCACGGATTTCGTCACGGCAACCGGGACGAACCGGACGTGATCATGACGCAGATCCGTGAGAAGTGGGATCTCCTGCGGAGGTATGCCGTTGTGAGGCGCTCCCCCGGACGGCTCAGGTGACGTGGCCGCCGCCTATGAGGTAGCCGACGGCGAAGGTGACGCCGATGGCCAGCGCGCCGAGGGCAAGCTGGCGCAGGCCCGAGCGCAGCACGGACCTGCCGGTCAGCCGGCCCACGATCATCCCGCCAGTGACCAGGGCCACCGCCGTGATTCCCAAGGTCGCCGTGAGCATGGACAGGCCGAGCAGGTAGGGCAGCAGCGGCACCAGGGCGCCGAGGGAGAACGCGAGCAGGGAAGCCAGCCCGGCCAGGATGGGGGATGGCAGCTCGTTGGGGTCGACGCCAAGCTCCTCGCGGGTGTGCACGCGCAGGGCCGTGCCTGGGTCTTGTGACACCGCTGTGGCCATCCGGGCCGCGGTTTCCGGATCGGCGCCGTAGGAGCGGAAATACCCGGCCAGCTCCTCTTCCTCGGCCGCCGGGAACTGGGCCAGCATCCTGCGCTCGAGGGCCACCTCGGCGTGCACCAGCTCATTCTGGTTGGTCACCGAGACGTACTCGCCCGTGCCCATCGAGAACGCGCCGGCCACCAGGGCGGCCACCCCGGTCAGCACCACCGTGTGCGGGCTCGCGGTGGCCCCGCCGAGCCCGGCGATCAGCGAGGCGTTGGTGACCAGCCCATCGACCGCGCCGAACACGGTCGGCCGCAGCCACCCGCCGGACACGTCGCGGTGCCCATGTGACCACCCGGCCATGAGCGCCGCCGTCCCGGTCGCCTCCGACGGCTTTGGTGTCTTCTCGTCGCTCACCTGCAGGACCCCTTGCTCGCAAAGGTCGTGGCCAGCCTCGTCTCACCGGCGGCCAGCCGTCATCAGTATGGGTTGTGCCGCTCCGTCCCGTCCTCCCGGACCCATGCGGCCGCCTGGCGCTGGAGGATGCCACCGGCCACGGCCACGCCCACGGCGATGAGGACCAGGCCGAAACCTACCGCGAGGTTGCTGATGCTCAGCGCGATCCCGGTGACCAGCAACTGCCCGGTCCGCCGGCCCGCAGCCACGGCGGGGTGGGATGGCTCAGCCCGGCAGCGCGGCGCGCAGCCGGGCGAACTCTGCCGCGAGGGAGGCTGCTCCCCAGTGGGCATTGAGCCCGCTGGGGTTGGGCAGCACCCACACCCGGGTCTCCCCGATCGCCCCGTCCTGCGGCCCCACCCCCGCATCGCGGCGGCCGAACGCCGCCCGGTAGGCGGTGACCCCCACGACCGCGAGCCAGCGTGGCTGCAGTCGCACGATCTTTTCGTTCAGTATGGAAGCGCCCTCGACGAACTCCTCGGGGCGGAGCTCGTCCGCGCGGGCGGTGGCGCGCGCGACGACGTTGGTGATGCCGAGCCCGAGGCCGAGCAACTGCTCCTGCTCATCGGGCCGGAAGACGCGCCCGGTGAAGCCGGAGCGGTGCAGGGCCGGCCAGAAGCGGTTCCCGGGCCGGGCGAAGTGGTACCCGGCGGCGGCGGAGTACAGGCCGGGGTTGATGCCCGCGAACACCACGCGCAGGCCGGGCGCGATGACATCGGGAATCGTCCGGTCCCTCGCCGCGTCGAGGTCGGCCCGCGTCGGACGCGGCGGGCCCGTCACGGCTTTCGCCACGGCCCAACCCTAGGGCACGGTGAGCGGGGCTTCGAGCGCTTGCCCGGCGGCGGGCACCCCGAGCTGGAGCACAAGCCAGATCCGCCCCGGGTCGGCGAGGAGGCGCGGCTCCCGGACCGGGTCACCGTCCACGATGACCAGGTCGGCGAGCTTGCCGGTCTCGACGGTGCCGATGTGCTGATCCAGGCCGAGGGCCTCCGCGGCGGTCCCGGTGGCGGCGGTGAGGGCTTCGGCGGCGGTGAGCCCATGGTGGATCATCCGCTGGATCTCCAGCCCCGTCGCCAGGCTCATGTCGCTGCCGAGCGCGATCTTCACCCCCGCCTGGCGGGCGGCCCGCATGCTGGCCGAGCCCTCGTCCAGGTTGCGGCGCGCCAGCTCGGTCAGCACCGGCGGCATCTCCGGCACGGGTTCGCCCTCAGCGGGATCAACCACGTCGCCCAGCCCGGCCATCCAGTAGTACCCCGACAAGGTGGGCACCAGAACCTGCCCGGCGGCCGCCATCGCCTCCAGCAGATCCGGCCGCTGGTGCAGGTACATGCCGTGCTCGACGGTGTCGGCGCCGTGGCGGATCGCCGCCGCGCAGCCGTCCAGCCCCTCGGCGTGGGCGGAGACCCGGCAGCCCAGGCGGTGTGCCTCATCGGTCACGGCCGCCAGCTCCGCCTCGGTCAGCTGGAGCGGATCGGGATCCTCCATCTCGTTGGACCGGGCCCCGGTCGTCATCACCTTGATGAAATCGGCACCGGCGCGGATCTGCTCGCGGGCCGCGCGCCGCATGTCGTCCGGGCCGTCCGCCTCCCGGTACATGTCACCGTAGAAACGCCCGCCCGGCGCCGTCGCCGAGATGATCTTCCCGCAGGTCAGCAGGCGCGCGCCACGGAACGCGCCGTAGCGCATCGCCTGCCGCGCCTCCTGCGGCGCCAGGCCCTGCGAACCCGTGACGCGGATGGTAGTCACCCCATGGCGCAGATAGCCGCGCAGCTCGGCCTGCAGGAAGTGCGCAGCGGTTCCCGGCAGCACCGCCTCCGCGCCGCGCAGGACCTGCGGGATCCGGCCCGACGCGTGAGTGTGCGCGTCGATCAGCCCCGGCATCAGCGTCCGCTGCCCCACGTCCAGCTGCCGGGCACCATCCGGGCACGGCTGCGACGCATCCCCGATGCGCCGGATGATCCCGTCCTCCACCAGGACCGCCGCGCCCTCGCGGGCAGATGCACCGGTGCCGTCAAACAGCCGCGCGCCGGTCAGCCACAACCGCCCCTGAGCGGGGGCCGGGGCCGCCATCAGCGCCGGGAACCTATGTGCCACGCCGGAACCGCCCCTCCCCGGATCTTCGAGTGATCTTGCTGCAGTGCCTTGGCAACACCCCAGCGTCTCCCGGGCCGGGACCCCCTGCCAAGGCGGCCGGCATGCGGTTTCCGGCCGCCAGCAGACTCATCGGTTCATGCGCCGGTGGCTGGCGGCTCAGCCGCCGCTGGCCTCGGCGGCTTCCCGGGCTGCACGCTCGACCCGATCCCGGTGGGCCGCCCACCAGGCCTGATCACCCGACGGCAGGTTGGGATGCTCGGTGGTCAGCCCGGCGGCCCCGTCGATGAGCTCCCGGATGATGTCCGCCTGACCGGCGTGCCGGGCGGTCTCGGTGGCTACGTGAACCAGGATCCGGTGCAGCGTCACCTCGTTCCGCTCGGCCGGCCACCACGGCACATGGCCGATGGCCTCCAGCCCGAGTGCGTCGATCGTGGCATCCGAGTGCGCCCACGCCCGGCGGTACAGGCCGGTGATGAATTCCCGTGATTCCCCCGGGGTCGCGTACAGGTCCGAGTTCGGGTCGGATTCGTCCCATGACAACTGGTCTTCGGAGGGGCGGCCGAACGTGTCGCCGAAGTAGCCGAACTCGACGAAGGCCACGTGCTTGACCAGCCCGAGCAGGTTGGTGCCGGTCGGCACCATCGGCCGGCGGACGTCGTACTCGGAGAGCCCTTCGAGCTTCCACAGCAGCGCATCGCGCTCTTCCTGCAGGTATCGGCGAAGGTCGGCTTTGGGATCAGACTCGCTCATGCGGACATCCTGTCACCCGCGGCGCCGGCCGCCGGGAATGCCTGCGGCCGCCCGGGTCGCCGGGCCGAGGACAGCGCCACGGCTCATGACATAGCCCATGGCCCGCTGATGGCCCGTGATCTTGGCGGTCCCGGCGCCCGCGGCGCCCTCAGCGGCGGCCGAGTCTCCGCTCGCCGCCAGCGCCTGGCTGGTATGCCAGGCCGTAGTGTTTGAAGACCGCCTCTTCTTCGGCCGCGGGCAGCTCGCCGTCGGTATCGATCGAGGGCGCGTCCTTCACCTGCTTCCTGCTGTACAGAACCTTGAGGTGCCCCGGACCCACGGTCGCCCGGTCAAGGGGCACGAACGCAAGCCGGTACCGGCCCATCATTCCGACCTTGACCGTGGCGAAGGAGGGCAGGTCGGTGCCAGTGTCGACGTAGATGGCCTCCAGTGCGCCAATCTTGTGCCCATCAGTGTCGACCACATCGTGGCCACGCCAGTCCCGGATGTTTTCCGCCTCGAACATGCCAGTTCGCCTCCTCAACAGCGCCGCGCCGCCGTCGTCTGCGTTCTACCCGGATGGGAGCCGCAGACCCTTGCTGGCCAAGGTGGTGGCCCTCGTCGTCTTGTCCGCTGACACGACAACTGGGTCCCCGGTGGGCGCGCGGTAGCAGACCCTGGCCGGTTCGGCGGCGAGGGCGTGGCGATGACGCTGGTTTGTGCGGCGGGTGGGCCGGGGTAGCGGGGATCGGCGGCGGCTCCCAGGCTGGCTGGAATAGGGACTGCAGGTTAAGCGCCGGGTGGTAAGGCAGCCTCCGGGGGGCTGATGGTGATGGTGACGGTGCAGCCGGGGTGAAGCTTTTGCAGCTGGCGCTCCAGCCAGGCCTGCTTCTGCTGTGGTGATTCCCGCCGGGTGTAGAAGTCCGCGCCCGGCTCCTGGTAGGGCATCCCGCTCTTGAGGACCTGGTAGGCGATCTTGAGGAGGGTGTGCGCGATCGCGGTGATCGCCTTCTTCTTCGCGCCGGGGTTCTTGTCCCCGCCGAACCGGCGGGCCAGCCGGTTGTACCGGGCCTGCAGCCGTCCCCGGACCCGGATCGCGGCCCAGGCGGCCTGAATCAGCATCGGCTTGATGTAGGTCCCGGCGTCCCCGGTGCGGCCGTACTTGCGCTTGCGGGCGCTGATGTTGTTCCCCGGGCACAGGCTCACCCAGGAGGCCAGCTTCTCGCGGCTGGCAAAGTGCAGGTGCGGGGCGGGGCCGATCTCGCCCAGCCACGCCTGCGCCACCACGTCGCCGAAGCCCGGGACGGACGTGAGCAGGTCCGCCTCGCGCTGCCAGGGCGCGGCCCCTGCCGCGATCCGCCCGTCCAGGCCGGCCACAGCCTCATCGAGCACCTTGATGCGGTCCTGGTGCAGGCGGCACAGCAGCGCGTGATGCTCGGTGAACCGGCCGGTCAGCGCCATCGACAGGTCGGCCAGCTTCCCGGTGGTGCGCATCCTGCCTTTGGCCAGGTCTGCCAGCACGGCGCCGCGGCGTTCCCCGTCGATCAGCGATTCGATCATCGCCGTGGCCGAGACCCCGGTAATGTCGCTGGCAACCGAGCCGAGCTTGATGCCGGCCGATTCCAGCGCTTTGGCCAGCCGCTGGATCTCGGAGGTGCGGGCCTGGACCGTCTTGATCCTGTACCGGGTCAGGTCCCGCACCTCCTTCAGCTCCGCCGGCGGGATATAGGACCCGCGCAGCAGCCCGCACTCGAACAACTCGGCCAATCGCGCGCAGTCCTTGGCGTCGGTCTTGTGGCCCTTCAGCGCCCTGGCGTGCGCCGGGTTGATCACCGCGACCTCGGTGAAGTCCCGCTCGCACAGCGCGTAATACACCGGCTCGGTGTAGACCCCGCTGGCCTCCATCACCACGTGCGTCACCTCGCGGCGGCGCAGCTCGCGGCCCATCTCCTGCAGCACCCCGTAAAACGTCCGGAACTCGAAGATCTCGGTGCTCATACAGCACTTTCATCAGCGCGGCCACCTCCTGCAGCGGCACCCCCCACCGGATGGGAACAGGCGCGCCGCCCGCCAGAGCCCCGGATCAGTACAGGAGACTGACACACGCGCACGCAGCAGCAACGGGGGTTACCCGGCAAGGGGCTCCGGCACCAAACTTAAGCACGGCCTCGAACGGTCCAAGCGAAACCGGTGACGACGAGCGGCCCGCCAGCACAACTGTGCACCTTCCGCCCCGCCCATCGCTGCCCGATCACGGCGAACGACCCCAGCCGCCCGCTAGCCGCACCCGCCGACGGCGGGAGGGGACCCAGTTGTCGCATCCCACGGCAGCGCCACGCAGTGGCGAATGAATTCTTAAGTCGGCGTAGATGGCCCCCAGGAACTGGCTGACGCGGTGTTCGGGGTAGCGCACCCCGGGCTCGAAGCCCTGTGCGATCTTGTCGAGCAGCACGCGCCGCCGCGACCGCCGGCCGGGCATGGTTCGATCCTGTCGGCCGGGTCACCTACCTGCGGCCAGGGGCGCTGCCGCGGTCAGCGGGCCGTCCTGATGCGAGGCGTACCGCCAGGACCAAGGATCACCCCTTGTCCTGGTCGGGCCGGACGTCGAGCGTCACCACCTCGGTGTCGGGGCGGGTGGCCGCACGCCGGCCGCTCGCCTTCTGCCAGTAGGTCTCCTTGCCCAGCAACGACTCACCGAACCGGTCGAACTCGGCGATCACCTTCTGCGTTGCCGCGGCTATCGCCTCACGGGTCCGTTCATCCAGCTCCTCCAGCTGCCGGGACACTTCGAGCCGAATATGGGCGGCGACCTCGTCCCTCGTCAAGGCGTGCAGCTCACTCTTGGCCTCACGTACCGCAGCCCGCAGATCCTTCGTGGCGGCGTGGGCTTCGCGGATCATCTCGCGGCATTCGCCAGCCGCCGCCTCCAGTCGGTCGAGATCGCTCACGGCATCCCCCTCGCTCGTCGGCTGGACCGGGGTCGTTCCCAGTCTCGGCCGGTAATCGACCTGAGCGCAACGCGGCGACGACGCCGGACGTGATCAGGCCGCCAGCGCCTCCCCTCGCTGCACTGGTGCGGTTCGCACAGCGACCTCGTGCCGCGCCCGCACCGTCGGCGACGCGACCCGGCCGTCCGACGCCGACGGCGGCCCAGCGCGGCCGCTGCACGTACCCCGCCGCACTTCCGGGCAGCCCCACTTCATCCCGCGAGGGGCGCTGGTCGCCGGAATGGCGATCGGCGGCTTGGCCGTGGCCGCGATGACCAGGCCATACCGTCGGCGGCCTTCGATGCAGATTGCTGACAAGCGCGATTCAGCTGGCCAAATGGCGGGAAAATTTTCCACTGTGGTCGGCAAGAGAGGAAGACCCATGGACGACCAGCAAGCCGCATCACAGCCTGCCATGACGAAACCGGCCCAGGAAGGCCTCCGGCGGAACAGCCTGAATCTCCCTCGTCTGGCCTTCACCGGACTCGCCTACTTCTCGCTGGCTCCCGTCATCTACCTGAACATGGGCTTTATGGAAACCGATTCAGGCGGTCCCGTAATGCCTTTCCTGTTTATTGTCATCACGATTGCCGTGCTGCCCACGGCTATCAGCTTCGCGGTGCTCAACAACCGCAGGCCGTCAGCCGGCAGCGGCTACACCTGGATGTAGGCGGCGGCCATGGGCAGTCCGGCAACCGTTGAGGGGCACGTTGAGGTCCCGGGTGGGCGGATCTGGTACCGGATCGCGGGGGCAGACCGGCCAGGCATCCCGGTGCTCTGCCTGCATGGCGGCCCCGGCATGCCGCACGACTACCTGGAACCGCTGGAAGACCTCGCCGTGAACAGGCCGGTCGTTTTCTACGACCAGCTCGGCTGCGGCCGGTCCGGCCGGCCAGCAGACGACTCGCTGTGGACCACCGACCGGTTCGTCGAAGAGCTGGCCGTGGTGCACGCCGCCCTCGGGCTCAGGCGCCCGCACCTGTTCGGCAACTCATGGGGCGGCTGGCTCGCCCTGCAGTACACGCTCGATCGCAGGCCGGCGCTCGCGAGCCTGATCCTCAGCAGCTCGCCCCCGAGCGTCTCACGCTGGATCGCCGACTGTGCCGAGCTCCGGGCCATGCTTGATGAGCCGGTGCGCGACGTGCTTGACCGCCACGAGGCGGGCGGCTACTTCTCCTGCCCCGAGTACCAGTGGGCGATCACACAGTTCTACCGGCGGCACGTATGCAGGCAAGACCCCTGGCCTGCGTGCGTGGAGCGAACCTTCGCCGGGATGGGCGCTGACGTCTATCTGACCATGTGGGGCCCCAGCGAGTTCGGCCCCGTCACCGGGCGCCTGCGCGACTGGGACGTCACCGACCGGCTGCCGGAGATCCAGGTGCCGACGCTCGTCACCGGCGGCCGGTACGACGAAGCACGGCCAGCTCATCTCGCCGTGCTGGCCAAGGGGATCCGCGATGCCGAACTGGTGATCTTCGAGAACAGCTCGCACATGGCGTTCATCGAGGAGCGAGGGCCCTACATCCAGGCGCTCAACGACTTTCTCAGCAGGGCCGAAGCCAGCCCGGCTCCTGGATAGGCCCCTCAAGACCCGGGCGGCGAGGTCGCCGCGGGCCTCGGCGGCCACGATCTCAGTCTGATACGACCTGCGGCACGCGCTCAACTTCCAGCCACTCGGCGCGGCGCATCCCCGCCACCGGCGCCGTCACGGATAGACCGATCCCGGATCGGAGGCAACTGCCGATGGCCGACGGGGCGAGCGTTCGTTACGCCGTGGTGGACGTGGAGGGCGCACTCCGTCTGGCCCCCACCCGCCCTCTCATCTGTCATGCCAGGCCAAGGTCCCGGTGAGGGCTCACCTTCGGACCCCGCCGCGGTGATCTCAAGGCTGATCGTTATCCAGGGCGACAGGAATCAGCTGCCTGAGCAGGGCCTCGGTGTCCGCCGCTTCGTCGTTGGTGAGGATGACCGCGCATGCCGCCTGGCCTGGCAGCCAGACGGCCAGCGACTGATAACCCGGGTTGTCACCGGGGTGAAAGTAGGCGGTGTGACCGGCGATATGGCCGATGAACTGGCCGTATCCGTAGCCGTCGCACGTCACCCAGCCGTCGCTGGTGCCCTGGCCATCCGGGAGCGGCACGTGCGGGGTGATCATCGCCTGCGCGAAACGCTGCTGCCTGATCAGCGACCCGGAGTGAACCGCACCCGTGAAGCGCGCCAGGTCGCCCACCGTGGAGCAGATATCGCCAGTACCTGGCATCGTGTCCAGCGGCCAGGGCGTCACCGGCTGGCCGTTTCGGTAGCCACGCGCCGCAGGCGCGCCCGCGGCGAGGCCACTCGCGCTGGTTGAGGTCAGCCCCAGCGGGACCAGGACCTGCTCGGTGACGAATCCCGTGTATGGCTGGCCGCTTGCCTGCGCAACGATGTGCCCCGCCAGCAGGTAACCAGGGCTGCTGTAATGCCAGCGGGCTCCCGGGTCGGTGAGCAGCGGCGCCTGCTGGATGAGGGCAACGCGCTCGGCAGGATCCATCGGCTGCGATGCGTCGAAGCCCGGGGCATCGCCCCAGTGGCGGACCCCGGCGGTGTGGGTCAGCAAATGATGGAGCGTGACCCGCTGCCACGGTGGCGGGCAGCCGGGAAGCCACCGGGCCACGGGCTCGGCCAGGTCAAGCTGCCCAGATTCGGCCAGCAGCATGGCCGCGACAGCGGCGAACTGCTTGCTGACCGAGCAGAGCTGGAACCGGGTCTGCGGCGTGCACTTCACGTCAGCCTCAGCGTCGGCCAGCCCGCTGGCCACTTCCAGCTTGACCTGGCCAGCGCGGGTGACCATCGCCGCCCCGCGCAGGCCCTCGATCGCATGCACGCGCCGAGCCTAGCGGTGCCGGATCTGGCCCAGCGTTGGTCAAGCCCCGGCCGTTCAGCCTCTGTAACGCCTGGGCTCGGCCCGGGCTGATCCGGTGGCCGCAGGCCAGCTTCCTGATGGCTGTGAGCAGGGTGATCGTATAGTGACTGCTATGTCAGCCGGGCTGCCAGCGTCACGCGTGCCGGTCATGACGGTCGCCGACGTGATAGCGCGCATGGAGGCGACCGAGGCGGCATTGCCCGCCGCGGATGGGCTGGCGTGTTTCAACCGCATGTACCTCGAAGTGACCAGGCAGGTCAACGACCGGCTGGGGGAGGGCTTTTACGCCGATCCCGCGTTCATGACCCACCTGGACGTGGCATTCGCCGGCCTGTACTTCGGGGCGGTCGACGCCGCGGACGACCCGGCGGCGGTGCCGCTGGCCTGGCGGCCGCTGGTGGAGCGGCGCACCAGTACCGGGATCGAACCGGTTCAGTTCGCGCTGGCCGGCATGAACGCGCACATCAACCATGACCTGCCGCTGGCCCTGGTGGCCACCTGCACTGCGCTGGCCACCTCACCGGATGCGGGGGCGCACTACGCGGACTACCAGAAGGTGGACCAGCTGCTGGACGCCGCTGAGCAGTCAGTCCGGGAGTCGTTCGAATCCGCGCCCGAGCTCGCCGTGGATCACCATCTGGCCGCAGTCAATAACCTGATCGCCGGCTGGACCATCAACTCGGCCCGGGACCTGGCCTGGAACAACTGCCTGCTGTTGTGGGCGGTGCGCGATGACCCCATCGCGCGCGGGCTGCTGGCCGACAGCCTGGCCAGCTCGGCGGCGCTCGCAAGCCGCCTGCTGCTGGTAGAAGTCTGAGACCGGGTCGCCCGGTCGCCGACTGTAATATCGTGTAGCGATTTTCCTATTTTGCCGAAACTACGGCTGACTCTGTGCTGTCCTCCTACCCGAGTGGGGAGGCCCATCACTGGGGGACGTGGGGCGACCGCATGGGCGAGGACCAGCGGGCGGATAGGGGCACACGCGATTCCGCGTGCAGGCTGGCTGCGGGCCTGCCACGCGAAGACATCCGCTGCAGCAAGCGAAGCCCGGCCGGGCCGCGCCCGGGGACGGCAGCAAGTCCACGCCCACCGTGGTCCGCCCGGTATGGCCGGGCATTCGTGCCGATGCCTGTGGTGCGCCCGTCGGCCGCGCCGTCCCCCATGGCCGCTGCCGGTGCACGCTGGCCTGCGGCCCTGGCTGGCCCGGCCGGTGGGTGTGCGCTGCCGCGTCTGGGTCACGGCCCTGGCAGGGTCGCGCGCATTCCCGCTGGGGACTTGTTCCCGGCCGGCGGGTTAGCGGCCGCCCCCCGGCTGCGCGGGCGCCGAGCCCGCGAGCGGACTGGTGTCGAGGTACCTGACCTCGTAGACCCGCTCAGTGA
>WNFX01002262.1_pt1 | contig 26728 bp, 28 predicted proteins | sample 5400111 | NCBI WGS metagenome assembly WNFX01 (sample SAMN13153363, study PRJNA577476) | soil metagenome | isolation source: 40 cm soil or saprolite under grassland replicate 1 | place: USA:California | collected 2016-06-15
AGCGCCAGCGCGCAGTCGGCGGTGGTCGCCGAGGTGAACCACTTGACGCCGTACAGCCTCCAGCGGCCCCGCTCGTCGGTCCTGGCGACGGTGGCGGTGCGGCCGACGTCCGAGCCGCCCTCGCGCTCGGTCATCCACTGGCCCGAGGTCCATGCCCGCTCCGGGTCGCGCGAGGTCAGCAGCGGGACCACCCGCTCGCGCAGCTCCGGCGGGGCGTGGTCGAGCAGGACCCGGACGGCGGCGTCGCTCATCGCCAGCGGGCAGGTCGCCACCGCCGAGGACGGCGCGTACAGGTGCAGCAGGGCGTGCTGGAGCACGCGCCCGTGCGGGCCGTGACGGCCGTCGTAGGCCACCGCCACCAGGCCGGCGCGCGCCTGCGCCGCCAGCAGCTCCTCCCAGGCGGCGCTCACCTCGATGCGGTCGACCCGCCGGCCCCAGGCGTCAAACTGGACCAGCCGCGGCGGGGCCGCCTCGGCCAGCGCGCCGAGCCTGGCCAGCTCGCCGGCGGCGGCCTCGCCCATCGCGTCCAGCTCCGGGGTGGCCTCGGCCAGCAGCTCGGCGGGCAGCAGCCGCTCCAGGTGCTCGCGCAGGACGGTGTCGGACCGGAAGGTGTTGGTGAGGGTTGGCGGCTCTTGGAAGAACGTCACCGCGTTCCCCTTTCGGTTCGGGACGGCTCCAGCTCGTTCAGGATCTCAAACAGCTGGGCGAAGCGGTTGATCGTGACCCTGCCGATCGCCGGCAGCAGGCGTTCCTGGTTGATCAGCAGGAAGCGGGCGGGCTGGTAGCGGTCGATCGGCTGGCCGAGCGCGTACTCGACCCGTTTGACCAGCGCGCCGCCGCTGGGCAGCTCGCTGGCACGCGGCGCGCGCAGGCCCGACCAGGCCAGCAGCTCCAGGTAGAAGCCCTCGCCGAACAGGTCCTCGATGCCCGCCTCCGCGGTGCCGGTGACCTCGGTGAGGGCCACCAGCCGCTCCGGCAGCAGCAGGCCGTCGGCGACCAGCTCGGTGACCTCGGGATGGCCGGCGCCACGGCTGAGCAGCACCGCCGCCCGCAGCGGCGCGCCCAGCATCGCCGCCAGCGCCGGGATGGCGTGCAGGCCGCCGGCCGGCAGCGGCACCCAGCGGGGGTCCAGACCGCCGCGGCCGGCCTCGCGCAGGTAGGCGCTCATGACCTCCAGGTAGACCAGGTCGGCGGGGCTCGACACCAGCAGGGTGTCGGGCCCGAGGTCGACCTCGGCGGCCACCCGGCTGGCCAGCGCCGCCCGCAGCGGCACCAGCGTGTCGGGATGCACCGCGCCGGCCGGCTCCCGGACCCTGGTGCCCTCGCCGTCCAGGTCCTCGACGGTGCGCACCCGCCGCGGCGCCGTGGGATCGACCATGAACGGCGAGTGGGTGGTGTAGACGACCTGGTGGCGCGGGGCGAGCCGCTCGCCGATGTAGCGCAGCAGGTCGGCCTGGGCGGCCGCGTGCAGGCCGAGCCCGGGCTCGTCCAGCAGCACGACGAGCTGGTCGGTCTCGCGGACCTCGGAGAACGCCGCCACGAACGAAAAGAACCAGACGAAGCCCTCGGAGCGCTCGCCGAAGTTCATGGTCACCCGGTGGCGCTGGTCGCGGATGCGGATGTCGAGGAAGGGCCCGGGCTCGCCCCCGGGGCCCTTGGGCCGGAAGTCCACGTCCAGCTCGACCTCGAGGTCGGGCCCCTGGCTCCAGTAGCGCAGCACCTCGGCGCCGATGCGCTCGGCCGCGACCTCCAGCGCCACCTTGCGGCGCTCGTAGGTCGACTCGACGAAGTCGTCGGCGCCCACGCCGGCCAGCCGCAGCAGCGAGCGGGCGGTCCGCTCGCCGGGAGCCAGCCGGGTCGGCGGCAGGGTCTGCAGGCGCGGGATGCTGACGCGCCCAGGCAGCACGTTGTACTGGCCGAAGTACAGGAAGCGGGGCACCCGGGCGGTGACGAAGGAGGCCAGCGCCGCACCGCCGCCGCGGGCCCGGCCGTCGTCGTCCTGCTCGACCACCAGGCGCCGCCGCCCGCCGTAGGTGCGGTCCAGCCGCACCGTGCGCGAGGTGACCACGCCGGGGCCGAACTCTCCCCAGAGGTCGTCCACGTCGGCGTCGTCCAGCTCGAAGGTGGCGCTGACGGGCACGGTCGCCGCGATCTCCTCCTCGCTGCCGCGCAGGCGCCGCGGGTAGTCGCGCAGCTCGTCGAAGGCGAGCGGGTCGTCGGCCAGGGGGTTCAGGCGGGCCAGCGCCTCCAGGAAGGCGGTCTTGCCGCTCTCGTTGCGACCCACGAGGCAGGTGACGTCAGGCTCGAACCGGACGACCTCGGAGTCGTCGATGCTCTTGAATCTCTTCACGATCGCGCTTGTGAGGTGCATTTTGCCGTGCCCAGCCGATCCCCCCATTTCGCCGGGGGCAATCCTACGAGAGCCGGGCGCATGATGCGCGGTCGAGGTGTGGCCGCCGTCGTCCTTCACGGTGCCACGCCCCATCCCAGCTCGCTGCGCCGGACCCGCGCGTGCGTACCGTTTGGGTCACCTGCGCGGGATCATCCGCTTACCGGACGAACCCGCTGATTCGGCTGATGCGGATTTGACTCTTCGGCGCGATATTGGAGAACCTGCGCGGGTCATGCTGCGAGCGGCAGAATTCGACCGATGAAAGGACCCAGCGTGACCCAGTCAGACAGCGCGGCCGCCAGCGAAAGCTCGAGCAGCCGCTCCGCGATCTCCCACGCTGGTAGCAGCCGGACGCAGGTCGACCTCGAGCGGTCTGCGCGCAGCTTCGGCGGAGGCTTGGTGCAGCTCGCCGATCTCGAGGAAGTCGACGTCCGGACCGTCTTCCAGCGCGACGGCGACGGGTTCTCCGGCTGGCTGGCGGGGAACCTGGACAGGCTCTCCAAGGAGCTCGGCGTCAGCGGCCTGCGCGAGGTCGGCCGCGACATCGCGGTCGGCTCCTTCACCGTGGACATCCTGGCCCAGACGGACAAGGGCCGCCGGGTGGCCATCACCAACCAGCTCGAGACGACCGACCACATCCACCTCGGCCAGGTGGTCACCTTCGCCGCCGGCCTCGAAGTGTCCGCCGTGATCTGGATCACCACCAAGGTCGGCGAGGAGCACCGCGCCGTGCTCGACTGGCTCAACCAGCACGGCGACGACGAGGTGCGCTTCTTCGCGGTGGAGCTTCGCCTGCTGCGCATCGGCAACTCCCTGCCGGCGGCGGTGTTCAACGTGGCGACCAAGCCGAACGACTGGCAGAAGGTCGCGCGCCAGCGGCAGCGAGTCAGCTCGCCGTTCAACTCGCGCATGCGCGAGTTCTGAATCCCGCGACGGCACCTTCCCTGACGCCGGACCCTCCCTTGGGGGTCCGGCGTTGCTGGTGCTGTTCCCGAGGCTGCTGGCCGTCTGAGCGCGGGCAGGAAGCGGCCCGCGCTCAGACGGAACCCCGGATGGCCCGGTGCCCCGATCAGCTCAGCTCGGGGTCGTTGACGTTGAGCAGCCAGCGCGGCGAGGGGCCGACCTTGACGACGTCACCCAGGCGATCGACGCTGCCGTTGCCCTCGCCGTCCTCCAGCTCGTCGAGGTCGACCAGGGATGCGCCCGTGTACTCCAGGCCGTAGTAGCGGTACAGGGCTGCTTCGTCCTGCGGCCACAACCGCCCGCCCGCCGGCATGCCAGGCGCGCGCTGAACGGTTGCCAGCTCGAACGGCAGCTGGATGCCCACTGCCAGCTCGTTGGCCTCGCCGAGCGGGACCAGGCTGGTCTTCCCGTCGGCCTGCTCCAGATCGAGCAGGGCCCATCCGGGCTCGTCGGTCTCGGCGTCGTAATAGACATCCACAACCGAGCCGATCCGGTGACCGTCGCGATCCAGCGCGACACGACCCTTCCACCTGCGCACGACATCAAACGCCGGCATCTGCCCCCCCAACAACTCGTCGGTGCCGCCCGAACCGAGCGACACGTGGCTTCTGCGCGGCGGATGTTACCTGGGCCTTCGATCGCTAGAACAGCGGACTTCGAGGTGAGTGACCGGATAACGACGATCTTTTACGCAAACTCTTCGCCAGACAGCGGCGCAATTGGCACCCGCAATAGCGGAAACGGGATGCAATTGGCACCGGCAGTTGCACCGCGGGCCGCTCCATTGCCGTCGAGGTCTGGCGCCCGGGACCGGGCCCCGCTCAGGCCTCCAGGGCCGGCATCTCGGCGGCCAGGCGCTCGGCCTCGGCGTCCAGCTCGCCGGCGTCGAGCGCCGCGGCCGCCAGCTCCCCGTTGCCGGCGGCGGCCTCGAGGATGGTGCCGGGACACTCGCGGTGGGCGCCGCCCTCGTGGGCCGCCGCGTTCACCTTGCCGAGCACTTCGGCGAGGACTTGGACCTCGTCGTCGGCGAGGTGGCGGGCGAAGTGCTCCTCGATGCCGCGGAGGTGCACCGGCGCGGCCCGGCGCAGCAGCGCGCGCCCCTCGTCGGTGAGCACCGCGTAGGCGCCCCGCCGGTCGGAGGGGCAGCGCTCGCGGCGTACCAGCCCGGCTTCCTCCATGCGGTCCACCAGGCGCGAGAGCCCGCTCTTGGAGAGCAGCACCGACTGGGCCAGCTCCAGCATCCGCATGCGGCCGTCGGGCGCCTCGGCCAGCTTGAGCAGCACTTCGAACTTGCTGAGGGGCAGGCCGCGCTCCTGCTCCAGCTCGCGCTCGAGCAGGTCGGTGACCGCGGCATGCGCCTCCATGAGAGCCCGCCACGCGGCCAGGCGTGCGGCGTCGGGACGGTTACGCATGCGCCCATGGTAGGACGAACCTGCGACTCCCGGGTAGTTGCGGCGGCAACCACAAGCTCGGCCAGCTGCTCAGACGACCGCCGGCGCGACCCTCGTCCATCCGGGGCGCCGCCGCGGCCTCAGATCGCCCGCAGGCCAGCCAGGACGCGCTGGAGGAGAGCCAGGTCTGGCTGGGCCTCGGGGCTGCTGGGGCGGTGGATGGAGACGAGGCCCTCGGCCGCCATGTCGCCGACCAGCACCCTGGTCACGCCCAGCGGCAGGTCGAGATGGGCGGACACCTCCGCGATCGAGAGCACCTGGCGACAGAGGTGGGCGATCGTCCGCCGCTCCATGCTGAGCCGCGGCGACTCGCTGTCACCGAGCGCGGTCGTGGCCACCAGCGACTCCACCTCCAGTTCGGTGTGCCGCGAGCGGGTGCGCCCACCGGTGACGGCATAGGCGCGCAACAGCCGGCTCGGACCGCCGCTCGGGTGGGAGCCGTCGGCGTCGGGGGTACGCATCGCCCGTCCTCCGTCCAGGGCGCGTCGATCGTCACGAAGCAGGTGGTGGACTGTCACCCGCCGGTGGCTCGTCCGGCGGGCGGCCAGGCCGGCGGCTGTGGGCCGTGACCCGGCCGTGCACCATTCCGGTGCGGTAGTCGTCGAAGAGATCGTTGGAATGCCGGTCACCCGGGCCTCCCACGGATGGCGCCGGATCGACGCCGGGCTCCGGCAGCGGCTCGAAGATCGAATGCTCCGATCCCGCCGGCCGCCGTGGCCCGTGGCCGGCCGGGCCGTCGCTGTGGCCACCACCGTCGGCGCCGGTGGAAGCCAGGCCGGCGCCGGTGGGCGCGCCGTCGCCATCGGGCCAGGGGATCGGGGCGGGGAGCTGGCCGGTCGAGGGCTGCGGGCCGCCGGCCATCGAGCGCGCCATCTCGGGCTCGGCCAGCAGCAGCGCGCTCGGGATCAGCACCAGCGCGGTCACCCCGCCGTACCACGAGTGCCGGAGCTGCACCTGGATGCCGTGCCGCTCCGCCAGCCGCCCCACCACGAAGAACCCCAGCATCCGCGAGAGGGCGAAGTCGATCTGCGGCGGGTTGGCCAGCCGCTCGTTGGCCCCGGCCAACTCGTCCTCGGTCATGCCGAGGCCGCGGTCCTCGATCTCGATCAGGTAGCCGGTCGCGGTCGGCTCCGCCGCCACCCGCACCGGGGTGTCCGGCGGCGAGAAGGTGGTCGCGTTCTCGACCAGCTCGGCCAGCAGGTGGACCACGTCGCTGGTGGCGTGGCCGGCGAGCAGCACGTCGTCGCCGGTCATCAGCTCGACCCTGGTGAAGTCCTCCACCTCGGAGCCGGCCGCGCGCATCACGTCGGCGAGCGGGATCGGCTCGCTCCAGCGCCTGCCCGGCTCCGCGCTGGCCAGCACCAGCAGGTTCTCCGCGTTGCGGCGCATGCGCGTGGCCAGGTGGTCGAGCCGGAACAGCTCGTCGAGGTGGTCGGGGTCCTCGGTCCTGCGCTCCAGCTCCTCGATGAGGTTGAGCTGGCGGTCGATCAGGCTCTGACTGCGCCGCGCCAGGTTGACGAACATGTCGCCGATGGACTTCCGCAGCGCCGCCTGCTCGGTGGCGACGCGCACCGCCACCCGGTGCACCGAGTTGAACGCGGTGGCCAGCCGGCCGATCTCGTCGGTGGACCTGATCGGCAGCCCGCCGGCCGCCTCCTGCGCGATCGCGGTCAGCTCGGCGCCCTCGTCGGCCCGCTGCAACCGTTCCACCACGCCCGGCAGCTCGGTGGCGGCCACCTCGCGGACCCTGCGCTCCAGCAGCACCAGCGGCCGCGCCATCGATCGGCCCAGCAGCAGCGACGACCCGAGCGCCAGCGCCACGACCAGCACCATGGCCGCCACGTCGGTGGTGGCGCGGCGGACCGCCGCCGACCTCGCGGCCGCGCTGGCGCTGGCGACGTCGCCCGCCACGCGCAGCTCCACCTGGTGGAGCAGGTCGACCTTTGCCGAGCTGGCGAAGAACCAGTCCTTCGGCGCGATGCCCCGGGGCAGGTCCCGCGCGGTCAGCACCGCCTGCCGCATGCCGGCGATCCGATCGATGTCCGGGCCGGTCACCGTCTCGCCGAAGAAGTCGCGCTGCGCCTGGGTGGCGGCCTGGCGGAACTGCGCGAGGTAGGCCTGCTCCTCACCGGTCAGCGTGGCGAACTGCTGATACTCCTCCGGCCCGAAGGTGCCGGCGGTCAGCACCGAGAACAGCAGCCCCTGGGCCTGTGAGGCGGCCTCCTTGGCCCGGGCCATCGCCACCAGCGCGTCCACGTTGTTGCCGAGCGAGCCGCTGCCCTGCTGCGCTCCGACGTCGCCGATGACCGCCAGCAGCGCGTCGATCTGGCCGCCGTAGTGGCCGGCCACCTGCAAGGTGTTGAGCGGCTGGCTCTCCATCCGCGAGCGGAAGTCGGTCAGGTCGCGGAGCGAGCCGTTGGCGGTTCGGAGGTCCCTGCGGAACCGCGCCGAGAAGCCGCTGGTGTCGAGCGACCGCAGGTTCTTCTGATCGACCATCGCGGTCAGGCTGGAGACGAACTGGGTGGCGCGGTTCAGCCGGTCGGCCTCGACGCGGCTCCCTACGCTCGACACCACCTGGACGGTGGCGAAGGCCACCAGGGCGAGCAGCGGCACGACCACGATGGCCAGCAGCTTCGAGCGGATCTGCACGTTCCGGAACACGGATCGCCACCCCCACCGGGCCTGGCGGACCTACTACCCAGAATCCCACCAGGCCATACCAGCGGCCCAAAAGTAACCAGGTGGCAGAATCTAGCCCACCACCTACGCCTTCGCAAATAGGGTGGGTGACCGTCCGCAACCAGCGCGAATTTGCGCAGATGAGAAGGGCGGCTCACGCGGGGTAGTCGCGCGTGTATTCGCGCGGGTGTCCGGCTCGGCGGCGCTATGGAGCGGGTGTCCTCGGTGAGGGCGACCAGCGCAGCGGCTCGGGCGGGCCGAGGCGGTTGCGCAGCACGCCGACGCCGCTGACCTCCAGCTCGATCACGTCGCCCGGCTGCAGCCGGCGGCCGAGCTCCAGCCCGCAGCCGCCGGGGACGGTCCCCGAGGCGATCAGTTCGCCGGGCTCCAGCGGCTCCGATGCCGAGGCGTAAGCGAGCAGCTCATCGACCGACCACATGATCTGATCGATCGAGCCGCGCGACCACTCCTCGCCGTTGATCCTCGCGGCCATGCGCAGATGGTCCAGATCCAGCTCGTCGGCGGTGACGATCCAGGGCCCGAGCCCGGTCGCGAAGTCCTTGCCCTTGGCGGGCCCGAGACCGCCGCCCATCTCACGGCCCTGCGCGTCGCGCGCGGAGAAATCATTGAAAATCGTCACGCCAAAGAGCGCGCCTTTCGCCTCGTGCGGCGTCAGGCTCCGGCCGGAAGCCCCGACGACGAAACCGAGCTCCAGCTCATAATCCATGTACCGAGAATATGCGGGCCACGGGACCTCGGCCTCGTGACCGATGAGGGTGCCGGGATTGCCTTTGTAATAGATCGGCAGCTCGTAGAGCTGCGGGGGCACCGAGGCGCCGAGCACGGCGTAGCTGGCCCGGATGTGCCCCTCGAAGGCCATACAGTCGCGCATTCGCGGCGGGTCGAGCGGCGCCAGCCATCGCGCACGGTCCAGCGGCAGCACCGCGACCTCCGCGGCCACCTCGGCGGCACGCGCCGCCGCCTCGGTGAACAGCGGCCCGGCGCCGATCGCCGCGGCCATGCTCGGCGGGAACAGCGCCGCGGCGATCCGGCGGGCCGCCGCGTCGCTGGCGCCCTGGCGCCGCAGGCGCTCTCGCTCCGCCAGCGCCAGATCGATCAGTCGCTCACGGTCCGGCTCCACCAGCACCAGCCGCGCCACCGGCCCATCGGGCCCGTCCACCTCGACCCGCCCGAGTCGCATCGCACGCTCCCTACTGGCGAGGATCCTCGACAGGCGTGAGCCTAACGCGCCGTTGACAGGCAGACGAGCCGCTGAGAGGGTCGTGTTCGTCCCAGAGCGGGTCCAGGGCACCGGGTCGCGAGGTGGCGATGCGAATGGAGCGCGTGGCGGTGGTCGGCGCCGGTCTGATGGGCCACGGCATCGCCCAGGTGTTCGCCGAGGCCGGTGCGCCGGTGACCATTTGGGACCCCAACCCGGAGGTGCGCGCATCGGTCCCCGATCGCGTGCGGGCGAACCTGCGCTCGCTCGGGCGGCCGCGCCAGGCCGCCGATCAGGTGGTCGAGCGGATCACCGTGCACGAGACGCTCGAGCCGGCGGTCGACGGCGTCGACGTGGTCATCGAAGCCGCGCCGGAGGACCTCGCCACCAAGCAGCGGCTGTTCGAGCGCCTCGGTGCGCTCACCGGAGCGGGCACGATGCTGGCGACCAACACCTCGGTGATGTCGGTCGCCAGCATCACCGAGCGCACCGAGCACCGGGGGCGCACCCTCGGCACGCACTGGTGGAACCCGCCGTACCTGATCCCGCTGGTCGAGGTGGTGCAGGCGGAGGCGACCGACGCCGAGGTCGTCCGGCGCATGATCGAGCTGCTGGCCTGGGCCGGCAAGACCCCCGTGCACGTGCGCAAGGACGTGCCGGGCTTCGTCGGCAACCGGCTCCAGCACGCGCTCTGGCGCGAGGCGTTCCGGCTGGTCGAGGAGGGCATCTGCGACCCCGAGACGGTCGACGTGGTGGTCAAGTCCAGCTTCGGGCGCCGGCTCGGCGTGCTCGGCCCGATCGAGAACGCCGACCTGGTCGGCCTCGACCTGACCCTGGCGATCCACGAGTACCTGCTGCCCCACCTGGACCGCACGCCCGGACCGGCGGCCAGCCTTCGCGACAAGGTCGCCCGCGGCGAGCTCGGCATGAAGAGCGGCAAGGGCTTCCGCACCTGGCGCGAGGGCGAACCCGCCGCCGTGCGCGAGCGCCTGCTGCGCTACCTCGCCTCGCAACGCGACGCCGACGGCGAGGCAGGACCGGGCCGCTGAAGGTCGCCGCCGAAGTACGTGACCCGCTCCCGCCGAGGCCTGACCGCGGTTCTACAGGGATCTCGGCGGTCGTCCGATTACTCGGTCGGTCAGGTGGAGGCAGGCCTGATCACGGACCGGCCACGGCGCCGCGCGAGACGAGCGGCCTGCCACCCCACGACGGCACGCAGCTCACCCAGGCCTCGTGCAGCTCCCTGGTCCAGGGCGAGATCCCGGGCAGGGCCGACATGCCGTCCATCCTGATCACCAGGCCCGCCGCCGGCCTCGCCCTCGGCAGGTCACGGCCGACCACCTTCGAGGTCAGGGTGGCCCGCTGACCTGATCACAGCCACTGCCAGCCGATCTTGACGGTGGTCCACGCCGCCGTCACGAGGCCTTGCGACCCGGTCGGGCTGGTGACCGCGATCTGCCACAGCCGGCCGTCGTGGGTGCAGAGCACCTGTGTTCGCCGCTGCGGCTGGCCGCCGGACCGGATGGTCAGGTCCACCTCGACCGCGGGGTCGGCACCGATGGTGCTGTGCCGCAGCGTGCCAGCGCCACTGGCTCCCTGGTGCTGGAGTGCCCGCACCTGGTCCGCCGCGAGCTGGTCCAGTGACCGCCCGCGGTCGGCGCCGCTCGGGAGCCGGCTGATGACGATGCTGGCCTCGGGTGTGACCAGCGAGCCAGCCTGGCCGGCGAGCGCCTGCACGGTGCTCCGCTCGGCCGGGTGCTGGGTGCGGTAGCTGTCGGTGACGTCCTCGAAGCCGTCGGGGATCCTGATCGAATAGAACGCGTTGCTGACCCGCGAGCCTGGGCCGTCGCCGGACGGTGGAGGCTCGGCGCCGGCGACGCTGGTCGTCGAGGTCGGGTCTTCGCCGGGCGTCGATGGTGGGGCGGTCGGCTGCGGAGCAGAGGTCGGGAACGGAGCCCCGACCACCGGCGCCGGCGGCCGCTGCCCCATCGCGTAGAGGATCGCGAAGCCGCCGAGCGCGGCCACGGCCAGTCCCAGCGCCCCCAGGATCCCCACGATCCACGCGACCGCGAGCCGGCTCTGCCGATCCGGGTCGGGCGGAGCCTGGTACCCCGGCTCACCCCACCGAGCCCCGCCCCCCGGCCGAGGCACGGCGGAAGGCCCCACAGGCGGCGGCCCCGCGGGCGGCGCCGATGGCCCGGCGGGCGGGACGGGGGGCGCGGGTGGGGGCTGCTCGTGTGGGGTGGGCGAACGCGGCGGATCTTGCATGGCGCAGCTCCAGGAACGGCGGACTCGTCGAGTTTAGACCGCACCGGGGGGTCTCCGGAGAGGCCTGTGGATACCCGGTTGCGCGTGACGGAGGGCTCCCCGACCATATCGGGGCGCGGCTACGCGCAGAAATCTCGGAGGCATGATGACCGTTCCAGCGCCAGCACCCCCGCTGGCGGGCAGCCAGTCCAACGGCGACCTCGTGGTCGTCGATCAGCTCGTCAAGCGCTACCCCAAACTGCCGTTCAACGGTGTTCGTGTTCGGCAAGGTCCTCACCGATCTCGCTTTCGCGCGCGCCGGCTTCGCCGAGCTGCTGCTGCCGGGGATCATCGCGCTGACCGTCGCCGTGACCGGCCTCCAGGGAACCGCGCTGCCGCTGGTGATCGACTTCAGCTTCACCAAGGAGATCGAGGACCGCCTGCTGGCACCGCTGCCGGTCGGCTTCGTGGCGCTGGAGAAGATCCTGTTCGGCACCCTGCGGGCGCTGATCGCCGGGGCGATCATGTTCCCGATCGGCAGGCTGGTGCTCGGGACCCTGCCGTTCCAGGCCAGCCGCACCTGGCTGCTGATCGCCTTCCTGCTGCTGGGGGCGGTCATGGGCTCGGGCCTCGGCATGACACTGGGGACCCTGGTCCAGCCGAGTCAGATCAGCATCGTGTTCGCGCTGGTCCTGACACCCCTGCTGTTCACCGGGTGCACCCAATACCCGTGGCCGTCACTGTCGAGCCTCCGGTGGTTCCAGGTGCTCACGCTCGTGGACCCGCTGACCTACGTGAGCGAGGGCGTGCGCGCCTCGATGGTGCCCCAGGTGCCGCACATGCACGCCTGGATCGCGGTCATCGTGCTGATCTTTGCCACGGTCGGGCTGGTCGTGGCTGGCGTCATGGGGTTCATGCGCCGTGCGATCGACTAGATCGGCTCGGAGCCGGCCTGGTCGACAAGCGAAACCGGACATGCGGGAGGTACGGGTTGCTGCTGGAGAGCAAGAACGCGGTCATCTACGGAGGGGGCGGAGCGATCGGCGCGGCGGTCGCTCGCGCCTTCGCTCGCGAGGGGGCAAAGGTCCACCTCGCCGGTCGAACCCTGGAGCGCCTCGAGGCGGTGGCCGGCACGATCCGCTCCGCGGGAGGGGTGACCTCCACCGCGCGGGTCGATGCGCTCGACGAGAGGGCGGTCGACGAGCACGCCGACGCCGTGGCCGCGGACGCCGGAGGCATCGACATCTCCTTCAACCTCATCTCGCACGGGGACGTCCAGGGGACGCCGCTCGCCGAGATGCGGCTCGAAGACTTCGAGCGACCGGTCGTCACCGCGGTGAGAACGATGTTCCTGACCTCCAGAGCGGCGGCGCGGCACATGATCAGGCAGGGATCAGGGGTCATCCTCGCCTTCGGCGGCGACGGCGACCCGCCGCCCTGCTACCATCTGGGAGGGCTCCAGGTCGCCTTCAGCGCCATGGAGGCCCTCTGCCGCAATCTGGCCTCCGAGCTCGGGCCGCACGGCATCCGCGTGCTGACCCTGCGGACCGGCGGGGTGCCCGAGACCCTCCCCGAGGGCTTCGATGGGCGCCAGGCGATCGTGAACGACATCGAGGGGAACACCATGCTGAAGCGGGCGGCGACCCTCGACGACGTCGGCAACGTGGCCGCCTTCGCCGCCTCGGACCACGCCCGCACCATGACCGCCACGGCGCTCAACATCAGCTGCGGCGCGATCGTCGACTAGAGCGCCGGTCATGTCGCGCCCCTTCGCGAGCGCGCCGCTTCGCGAGATCGGGCCGCGCCCGCATCACGTGGGGTGACAGGGAGCCGACATGGCGCGCACCGCGGGTATGTGACCGGCGCTCCAGCAATACTTCGTTAGGTCGCTGCCACGATCTGTGAGGACTTCCTCCACTACGACTTGAACCTGCCGTCCGTGACCCGCTCGCTGGTGGGCACGCGGCTGACGCTGCTGACCTGAAGCTGCGCCCCTCAGCGTTCGAAGCGCCAGCGAGTCGCGCCGTACGGTTCCGCGGTGGCGACCCCGAACGCGGTGTGGAAGGTGAAGAGGTACAGGTGCCACGGCGGCGGTCCGGCGCTCGGGGCGCTGAACGGCGCGGTGAACGCGTCGCCCTCCACCTCGGCAGGCCACCCGCCCTCGCGGTACAGGCGGGCCACCCGCTCCAGCGTCGGCGGATCGGTGACCCTGGCCGCCTCGCCCTCCAGGACCAGGTCGATGCCCTCCAACCCGACAGCAAACGTGCAGGCCGGGTTGGACGCCAGGTTGCGAGCCTTGCGGGTGCCGGGTCCGCTGGTGAAGTACAGGTCGCCGTCGAGCCATGCGGCGCCTAGGCTGGCGGCGTGGGGGCGGCCGTCCGGCCGGGACGTCCCCAGGAAGTAGGGGGTGCCCGGCTGCGCCGGGCTGGCCACGAGGAGGTCATGCGGCCTGCTCCACGGCAACGGCGGGGATCCGTAACGGTCCAGGTTGGTCACCTCGACGGGCTCTCGGTCGGTCATCGCTCACCTCCGGTCAGGTCCACGCCGCTCCGCGGCCTCTGACGATTGGACCAGGTTCCGGGACCGGACTCATCGGATCTGTCCGGCCGCACCGGCCGCTCATATGCTGACGCAATGTACTTGGACAACGAGGCTGGCGTCGCCTGACCGGGCCTCGCCCATCGCTGCCACGCTGAGCCGACGTCGTTCGCCGGCCGTGCCACTCGCGTGCCACATCGGACGGTCAACAGCGGTACCGAGCGGACAACCACGGTCGCTGGCAACCTGTCGCTGACCTGGCACCTCGCGCTCTTGCAGCTTGAACGCATCCCGCGAATGTGCCTGATAAGGATGAGGTCCCAGGTTCAAGTCCTGGCAGGCCCACCACCCATAACTACAGGTCAAAGCGTCGCGGTCTTCAAGCCGGCGGCGCTCGCTGCGCTCCTGGTCCACGTCTGGTCCACGTCGCACCCTTAACTCAACTCGCTGCCTCAGGCCGACTCTTCCGCCGCTTTCGGGACGATCGAAACGTGGCTCGGGGCCGGCTCAGGCTCGATCTGGCGGGGCGCTCGCCTCTCGAACGCGATGGCGGCCGTGATCGCGCCGAGCGCTGCGAGGACGAACATCACCCAGAACGCGGCGTGGAACGCGTTCGCCGCCGCCAGTCCGCGGGCCGCTGGGTCGGCCGCGCCCGCGATCTCGCCGGCTCGCGAAACCAGGACGGTCGACACGGCGGCCACGCCGACGGCGCCGCCGATCTCGCGCATGGTTTCGACAGCCCGGACGCCAGCCCGGTCATCGAGTGCGTGACACCGGACAGCGCGCCGATCTGTGCGGACGGCGCGCTCAGTCCCCCGGCCACGCCGCACAGGAGCAGCGCCGGCAGCAGGTCGGTTGCGAAGTGCCCTCCGGCCGGAACTCGCGTCAGCCACAGCGCGGAGATCGCCAGCAGCGACAGGCCTGCGATGAGCAGGCGCCGCACGCCCACCACCGCAACCAGCTTCGCGCCCGTGATCGCCGCCGCGATGAACGACGTCGCCGAGGTGGCCAGCCAGGCGACGCCGGTCCGCGTCGGCGAATACCCCAGCAGCTGTTGCATCAGCAGCGAACCCAGGAAGATGAAGGAGAAGACCGCTGCGAAGGTGAACAACGCCGACAGGTTCGCCGCCACCAGCGTGCGGTTGCGCACCGCCGAGCCGGGCACCAGCGGTGACCGGGAGCGCGCTTCGATCCGCACGAAAGCGGACAGCAGCACCACCGACGCGGCGAACAGTCCCAGCGTCGACCCGGAACCCCAGCCGAAGTCGGCGCCGCGGTTGAGCGCGTAGACCAGCAGGAGCAGGCCTGCGGTCACGGTGACCGCGCCGGCGATGTCGAAGCGTCCGCTGCGGCGGCGGTCGCGGGCGTCGACGTGGTCGACGTGCAGGAAGCTGGCCGCCATCGCGATGAGCAGGACGCCGACCGGAACGTTGATGAAGAAGACCCAGCGCCAGCCTGGGCCGTCGGTGAGCAGACCACTGGCGATCACCCGACCGACGCCGCGATCCCGGTGACGGCGCCGTAGATCCCCAGCGCGCGGTTGCGCTCGGCGCCTTCGGCGAAGGTCACGGCGAGGATCGACAGGGCGGCCGGTGGGAGCAGCGCCGCCCCGAAGCCCTGCAGGGCCCGCGCGCCGATCAGCAGCCCGGCGGATCCCGCCAGGCCCGCCAGCAGTGAGGCGGACGAGAACAGGGTCAGTCCCGTCAGGAGCATGCGGCGGCGGCCCAACAGGTCGGCCATCCGGCCGCCCAGCAGCAGGAAGCCGCCGAGCATGAGGCCGTACGCGATGACGATCCATTGCAAGGTGCTCTGCCCGATGCCGAGATCCTGCTGGATCGAGGGCAGGGCCACATTCACGATCGCAATGTCGAGCACGACCATGAACTTTAGATGGGCCGGACCTCGATGGTTCCAGTCCGCGCGCCGGGTATCTGAGAAGCGACTTCGATCGCTTCGTCGAGGTCCTTGCAGTCGATCAGGCAGTAGCCGCCGATCTGCTCCTTGGTCTCCGCGAACGGGCCGTCGGAGATCAGGACCTTGTCGTCGCGAACCAGAACTGCTGCGTCTGCGATCTTCATTTCATTATCCTCAGAGAAATTCGGGCCAAGGCCGCTAGTCGTCCAGGCTCCCCATGCTCAAGTTGACGACCGTTCCAGTCATCCCGCTCGCCTGATCGGAAGCCATGAAGACCGCCACGTTCGCCAGCTCCGCGAGCGTCGAAAGCCGTCGCGTGTGGGTCCTGCCTGCGGTCAACTCGTGGAACTGTTCCCAGGTCACTCCCGATGCCTTGGCGTACAGCTCGAAGCTTTCCTTGATCCTGCCTGTCTCCGGTATGCCCTGTGGTCGCAGACCGACCACGCGAATACCCTGAGGTGCCAGCTCGGCGGACAGCCCTCGGGTGAGTGCCTCCACGGCGGCATTCGCCGGACCGCCGCCTCCCACAAATGGGACGCCCGTCCGCGAAAGGACTGCGGTGACGGTCATGATCACCCCCGATCGGTTCGCGACCATCCGCCGGGCCGCCAGGCGTGCGGTCACAAAGTACGACCTGGTGTAGGTCGCGATCGGCAGGGAGAACTGCTCGACATCCAGCTCGACCAGGGGCACACGAATCTTCGGATTCGGGAGGCCGATCGCGTTGAACGAGATATCGACGCGGCCCGCCTTGTCGGTCACGGACTGTAGATGCTTGTCCACGGCCTGCTCGTCGAGCGCGTCGACCTCCGCCGCCTCGGCGGATCCGCCGGCGGAAACGACGTCCTTGGCGACAGCTTCGACGGGTGCCAGGTGGCGCCCGGTGAGAAAAAGCTTGGCCCCCTCAGGCGCAAAGGCGCGTGCGACAGCGCCGCCGATCGCGCCTCCGGCTCCGTAGATCACCGCAACCTTGTCCTTCAGCATCATCTCCGGTTCCTTTCTGTGCCCGGGTGGTCACACCCGCCCACCTCATGAGTTAAGACCGACGGCTGAAACTCATCTGCGCGTGGCTGCCTTTTTCGCCATCCGCCGACGTCCGGATCGTCCGAGCCGTCGATGATGCAGACACCGCGACGTCGGGAAAGTGGGCGCCCACCAACCGCCCAGTTCGCAGCGCGGCCGGTGTCAATACGGAGATGGACGAGGAGAGCCAGAGACGTGACGCTAGGGTGGAGAGATGACAACCGACCTGATCAGCAGGGCGCGGGCCGGGGACGGCGAGGCGTTCCGAGCGCTGACCGAGCCGTACCGTCGAGAGCTACAGGTGCACTGCTACCGGATGCTCGGTTCCCTCCAGGACGCCGAGGACGCCCTCCAGGACACGCTGCTGGCCGCCTGGCAAGGCCTCGGAGGGTTCGAGGGCCGCGCCTCGATCCGCACCTGGCTCTACCGGATCGCCACCAACCGCTGCCTCAACGCGCTTCGCTCGGCCAACCGACGCCCGGCCAAGGAGTGGGACATGCCCGAGGTTGAACCGCCCGAGCCGGGTCGGCTCGGCGAGGTCGTATGGCTCGAGCCATATCCCGACGCCCTCCTCGAGGGTGCGATCGACGTGCCGCTCGGCCCGGAGGCCCGCTACGAACAGACCGAAGCCATCTCCCTGGCCTTCGTCACCGCCCTTCAGGTCCTGCCGCCTCGCCAGCTCGCCGTGCTCATCCTGCGCGACGTCCTCGGATTCCACGCCAACGAGGTGGCCGACATGCTCGACTCGACCGTCGAATCGGTCAACAGCGCCCTCAAACGGGCCCGCGCCAGCCTGCAGCGCCGACCGCCGCCGACCGACGAGCGCGAACCGGCTCCCGCCCCCGACTCAACCTCCGAGCAGGCGCTCGTGGCAGACTTCGTCCGCGCCTACGAGTCCGCCGATCTGGACGCGCTGGTCGCCCTGCTCACCGACGATATCCACGTCTCCATGCCACCGATTCCCCTCGAATACCAGGGCCGCGACGTCGTGGCCCGCCTCTTCGCCAGCATCTTCCGCTCGGGCAGGAGGGTTGACCTCGTGCCGACGCGAGCCAACGGTCAGCCGGCGTTCGGGGCCTACCTTCGCGCCTCCACCGGCATCCGCCACGGGACCGGCCTGTTCGTCCTCACCCTCACCGGCGACCGGATCTGCGCCTTCACCCGCTTCGACAACAGCGTGCTCCCATGGTTCGGGCTGCCGCGATCGCTCCCGAGCCGATAGGCAGCTTCTGAGTGCGCTCGGCATCGCGGATGTGAACGCGCAACGACAGAGACCGGATGTCCTAATTTAAGAGTGCCGCGAAGAGTGCCACGTCAGGCGACGTTTGCCCCGGTTCACTGCATGAGACCGGGTGGTCGCGCCGTAGTCCGCGAGGACCACCGTCGGTCCAGTGCGCGTCCCGTGCGAACTGCTGGGCAGGTACGGCACGCCGAGCCAGCGCTGCAAACGTCGGGTAGCGCGGCGAGTATGGTGTGACCGAAGGCGTGGTGGTTAGGTGCGGATCCATCTCGACACCGATCTTGGGGGCGACACCGACGACGCCTGCGCCCTGGCCATGCTCCTGGGCTGGCCTGGGGTGGAGCTCGTCGGCATCACCACCACCGCCGACCCGGGCGGCCGCCGGGCCGGCCACGTCGCCCACTGCCTCAAGCTCGCGGTGCCCTCGTCGAGCAGCGCTGGGGCCGCAGAGTCGGTGCCGCTCGCGGGTAGCGTCGGTCGCCAGATCAACCATTCTGGCCTTGCGGCCAGCGCGACGTAACGGAGTACTGCTAAAATGCTTCCTGGGAGTGGTTGCGTGGCCTGGATGATGGGGTGCATGGTCAAGTCTCCTGATCGCAAGGGGGACGATCATGGCACCGCCGCTGCGCGTGACGTTGGACCAGGCCGCCCACGACGAGCTGGAACGCCGCTACCACACCACCCACGACGCCACCACCCGCACCCGCTACCAGATGCTGCTGCTGCGCGCCGACGGCCATCGGGTCCCCGAGGTCGCCCAGCTGACCTGCTGCAGCCCCGACACGGTCCGCCGGGTCCTCAAGCGCTACCTGGCTGGTGGGCCCGACGCGGTGCCGCACCGGCCCCACCTGGGGCAGCCGCCCCACTACCCGCCCGGCTGGGAGCAAGAGCTGGTCCGGGTCGCCGACCTGGATCCGCACGAGGTGGGGGTCGACAGTGCGTTGTGGACGTGTCGGCTGCTGGCCGACTACCTGGCCGAGCAGACCGGGCATCGGGCGGGGATCGAGACGGTGCGGGTCGCGTTGCACCGGGCGGGGTTTGTGTGCAAGCGGCCCCGCTGGGTGCTGTCCCGCAAGGCGCAGGCCCAGCCGGGGTGGGCAAAAAACGGCTGAGGGTGGAGGCGCTGCTGGCCGCCGCGGCCTCACCGGTGCCTCCACCCGCACACACCCTGATCCCGGATGCGACCTTGGCCGATGAGCTGTTCCCGGAGGACCTGCCCCGGCTGCTGGGCCTGCTGGGCCATGCGGACCTGTACCTGCAAGACGAGGTCGAGGTCGGGTTGCACCCAACCCTGACCCGGGTCTGGTCGCGTGCCGGCCGGTCGGGCCAGCGGCTGGTGCAGGCGCCCGGCAAGAACTTCAAACGGTGCGGCTTTGGGCTGGTGGACTGGCGCGACGGCCACCTGGACTGGGCGCTGGCCGAGGGCCGCCGCGCCGTACCGTTCTGCGACCAGTTGCGCCGCGCGGTGGCCCGCTCGCGCTCGCGCGGGCGGATCGCCATGGTGATCTTGGACAACCTTGGCATCCACACCCCCAAGGGGTCGCGGCTGCTGCGTGGGCTGCTGGCCGAGCTGGGCGAGGACCTGGTGCTGGTCTACACCCCGACCTACGACCCGGACGCCAACCGCATCGAGTGGTTGTGGCGGGCCTTGCGCCGCGCGGTCACCCATACCCACCGGCGTCAGCGCCTTGACGACCTGCTGGCCGACGCCGACCGGTGGGCGCGCACGATCCCGGCGGCCAAGGTGCTGTCGCAGATCGGCAGCCCGTTTGCACCTGACCCGCAGCCGGTTGTGAGGGAGGAACTCAACCATGCGGCATGAACTCCCAGGAAGCATTTTAGCGCTTCAGTTCCCGTGGCGGGCGTTCGCGTCGACCGGGCGGCCGGTGCGGGGGCGGCCGGTCGGGTCGAGGCCGTGCCGCTCCATGCTGTAGAGGTGGATCTCGGTGCCGTCGGGGTCATGGAAGACGAGCAGCCAGCCGACAGTGGCGTCGATCACCGGCGAGTGCGGGATGCCCAATTCGTCGAGCCGGTCGGCCCAGGCCTGGGCGGCGTCACGGTCGGCGATGGCGAAGCTGACGGGGTCGAAACCGGTGATGCCGCGCGCGGCGGCCGGGTTCTCCCGCAGGGCGACGCCCACCTCGGGCAGGCCGGGGATCTCGTAGGCGATCCCCCGCACCACGCCGTCCTCCTCGTCCGCGAACTCGAGCACCGGCCGCAGGTCGAAGACCCGCTCGTACCAGGCCCGGCTGCGGGCCAGGTCGCTCACGGGGAACTTGACGTGGTGAATGCCGACCAGCGCCGGTGGCTGCATGGTGCCCCCTCAAGTTTAGGTGCAGTATCTCTGCATCGAATGATGCTATGCTGCACTGGATGTCGAGACCCGTCAAGCGCTCGTACCGGTCGGCCCTCCGCGAGGAGGCGGCCAGGCACACCCGCGTCCGCATCCGCGAGAGTGCCGCCCGCCTGTTCGTCGAGCAGGGTTTCGTGGCCACCACCATGAAGCAGGTCGCGACCGCGGCCGGGGTCGCCGAGCGCACCGTGTACGCGGCCTTCCCGAGCAAGGCCGATCTGTTCAACGAGGCGCTCGGGGTGGCGACGGTCGGTGACGACCTTCCCGTGCCGGTCGCCGACCGGGCCGAGTTCCGCGCCGCCTTCGACGAGCGCGACGGCCGCCGCGCGTTGACGCTGGTCGTCGACTACGGCACCGCCCTGCTCGAACGGGCCGGGCCGCTGATCATCACCAGCATCGAATCGGCCGGCGCCGATCCGGACATGCGCCGCATCGCCGACCAGGGCGCCCACGCCACCGCGGTCAACCTCGGCGCCTTCGCCCGCGCGCTCGCCGACCACGGTGCGCTGCGGCCTGGTCTGGACGCCCAGCAGGCCGCCGATGTCCTGCTGGTGCTCAGCTCACCACACGTGCACCATCTGCTCCGCCGCGACCGTGGCTGGAGCGTCGAGCGCTACCGGGACTGGCTGCTCGACACGCTCACGAGCACGCTGCTCCCCGACGCCGGCGGACGGAGCGCGCCCTCGCGCTCGACCCGGTCAGCGACTCCGGAGGGCGGCGGCGCGGTCGTGGGCGGGCCCTGATCCATTTCCGGGCCGGTACCCGGGGCCGGGGCGGTTGCGATGCCCGTCGCCGTTGGTGGTGGCGTTCCCGTTGCCGTTGGAGCTGTGGCCGAACCGCGCCGGGCCGTCGCTCAGGGCGTCGAGGATGCGGGCGGTGATCTCCTCCACCTGGCCGACGGCGTCGACGACGCTGAGCAGCCGCCGGTGCATGTAGTAGTCGACCAGCGGCCGCGTCTTGGTGGCGTAGACCTCCAGCCGGTGGCGGATGGTCTCCTCGCCGTCGTCGGAGCGGTTCAGCTCGGCGGACCGCCCGGCCAGCCGGCGGAACAGCTCCTCGTCGGCGGCCTCGAAGCACAGCACCGCGTGGAGCGGCGTGTCCTGGGCGACCAGGTTGAGATCCAGCGCCTCCGCCTGGGCGACCGTGCGAGGAAAACCGTCGAGCAGGAATCCACGCGCGCAATCAGGCGAGCTGAGGCGATCCATCACCATTGCGATGACGACTTCGTCCGGTACGAGATCCCCCTGATCCATGTACTGCTTGGCGATTTGGCCAAGCTCTGTACCGTCCGCGACATTCGAGCGAAAAATATCTCCCGTCGAAACATGAGGACAGTCGAAATGCTGTGCAAGGCGGACAGCTTGTGTCCCTTTGCCAGCTCCGGGCGGGCCAAGGAGAACGATGCGCATCGGGCCTCCGCTCGGGTCGGCATGGCGAGGTCTGGAGGGTAGGGGTTGTGCTTGCCATCAGTCCAATAGTTCGTTTTGATTACCAAGATCGGAATCACTGATAACCGGGGATGGCGTGCTACCGCAGATTCAGGCCTTTCTCGAAGTAGCCCGGCGCGGAAACCTCAGTCGCGCAGCCGAAGCGCTGTACGTCTCCCAACCGACGCTGACCGCTCGACTCCAATCGCTCGAATCCGAGCTGGGCGAGCAACTCTTCGTGCGTACCCGACGCGGAATGCGGCTAACCGAGGCAGGCGAAGCGTTCCTGCCGTTCGCCGAGCATTCGGTGCAGGCGATCAGCGACGGTCGGGACCGCCTCAGCGAGCTGCGCCGCGGCACCCTCGGCAAGCTGGTGCTGGGCGCCCCGCCGACGGTGAGCACCTACGCGCTGCCGGCCCTGCTGGCCCGCTTCACCGCCGAGCACCCCGGCGTGCGCCTGACCGTCATGACCGGCACCTCGGAGGAGATCCTGGAGCTGGTACTGCACGATCGCGTCCAGATCGGCCTGATGCGCGCGCTGGGCAACACCGAGGTCGAGGCGGTCCCGGTCTACTCGGACGCCCTACTGGCGATCGTCAGCCCCGGCCACCGGCTGGCCGGGCGCGGGGTGCGGCTGGCGGAGCTGGCCGGCGAGCCGCTGGTGTTGTTCGGCCGCAGCTCGAGCTACCGGGTCTTCACCGAAGCGGTGTTCCGGCAGGCGGGCGTGATGCCGGACAGCGTCCTGGAGCTGGACAACATCGAGGCGGCCAAGAAGATGGTGGAGCACGGCATCGGCATCTCGCTGGTGCCCCACAGCGCCGTCACGGGCGAGCTGGCCAGCGGGGTGCTCTCGCTGGTGGAGCTGGTCGACACCACCCTGCCCCGCCGCGAGATCGTGGCGGTGCGCCGCCGCGACGCCGGCCCGCCGTCCGGCACGGTGGCGACCTTCATGACGCTGCTCACCGAGGTGGGCAGCCTGATCGTGGGCAGCGAGCCGCCGCCGCGGGCCGCCAGCGTCAAGGCTGGCGCCCGGGCCGAGGCGTTCCTGCCCGCACTGGACACCTGAGGATGCGACCGGTGCTCCGGCGGATGAAGTTCTGGCTCGCCTGGTACGTGCCGCTGTTCGGGCTCTGGCTGCTGTTCGTGGACACGCTGGCCGCCGAGGAGCTGGTCCTGGGCGCGATCGCCGCGGCGGTGGCGGCGACCGCGGCCGACGTCGTGCGGGCGCAGGACCTGGTGCGCTTCCGGATGCGGGCACGCTGGCTGCGGGGGCTCGGGGTGCTTCCCAGACAGGTGCTGACCGACTCGTGGCTGCTGGCGGTGGCGCTCTGGCGGCAGCTCCGCCGGCCCGGCTCGGTGCGCGGTCTGTTCCGGGTCCTGCCGTTCCCGATCGAGGGCGACGACGCGGTCGCGGCCGCCCGGAGCGCACTGGTGACCGGCCTGGTGTCGGTGGCGCCGAACACCTACGTGGTGGGGATCGAGCGGAATGAGGGGTTCATGCTGGTGCACCAGCTCGCCCGCCGGCGCGGCGGCGAGGTCCCCGGCAGCATGCTGGAGCGCTAGCTCGGGAGCGGCGCGGCCCGTGGCGTCAGGACAGCGCCACGACCACGCTCGCCGCGAGCAGGACCGCGCCGGCCAGGCGCGCCACGGCCACACCATGGCGGCCGGCCTTCTCGTAGACCATCACGCCGGCGAACAGCGCCATCCACACGACCTCTGGGCTCCCCAGCGCGAAGACCACCAGCATCAGCGCCCAGCCCGACCCGAGGCAGTCCAGACCGTGGCCAAGGCCGAGCCGGAGCGCGCGCTGGGACCCGTGCGGCTCGGGCGCGCGCCGGCAACGTGACAGGCAGCGCCGCTTGCGCTCGGTGAGCTGGAAGGCGCCGGCGACGATGAGCGCGTCACTGATCACGCCGGCGTGCACGGCGCCGGGCGCCGGCGAGCCGTCGAGCATGGTGTGGAGACCGAGGTCGCCGACGAACAGGGCGAAGCCGAACAGCGTCCAGACCGCCACGTAACCGGTGAGGAAAGGGGTCAGGCGCGCGGCCTGGTCGGAGAGGTGGCCGGCACCGGCGGCGAAGGCTCGAACCACGGGATAGGCGGACGGCAGCATCATCGCCACCACCATCGCCACCCAGGCCACGCCGAAGATCCCCAGCGCCGCCACCAGCGGCAGCGGGCCATCGGCGAGCGCGTCATGGCTCATCGGGGCACCGAGAAGTTCCGCGAGCAGCAGGCCCGTCCACGCGAGCCCGACGCTCGCGGGGATCACAGCCGGCACCACCCCCCTGGCTGGTGCCGGCTGCACCTCCTGATTGACGACGGACGCGCTCATGATCGAGGAACCGGTCGGATTTCCGTCAGTCGGTGTAGCAGTAGGAGTCGCTGGAGGCGTCGCCGGCCTGCAGGCGGGTCTGGTGGACCCGCAGCCCGCGGAAGTCGTCGCCGTTGGGGAAGAACCGCGTGTCAGCGGCCAGCCCGCCGCCGTCGAGGTTGGCGTCCAGCTTGGCCATCCAGGCGCCGACGCCGTCGGGGTAGAAGACGTCGTCCCACGCCCCGTACAGCGAGTTGGTGACGTAGACGCGGCGGCCGTCGCGGCTGATCTCGACCATCTGCGGGCCGCCACTCAGCGGCTCGTCCGGAGCCGCCGGATGGGGCTTGCGCCCCACGATGCCGCCCAGCCGCACCGAGCCGGTCTCGCGCGGGTGGAAGGGGTCGCTGACGTCGTACTGCTTGAGCTCGCCAGTGCCCCAGCAGGCAACGTACAGCCAGCGGTCGTCCACCGACAGGTCGATGTCGGAGATCAGCGGCGCCACCGCCGAGAACGGCTTGAGCGCCGGCGGCAGCAGGTCCGGGTCGGCCGGCTCGGCGGGGATGGTGATCACCTTGGTCGCCGTCCAGCGGTCGCCGTCCTGATGCCACAGCCAGATCGATCCCGACAGGTCCTCGACGCTGATGACCACCCCGACAAACCCCCAGGTCTTGTTCGGGTCGTGGGAGGGTCGCACCTCCAGCACCATCTGGTGCTGGTCGCCGAGATCGACCCGCTGGGTGAGCGTGCGCTCCGACATGCTCCAGAAGTTGAGGTGGTGGCCGAACTTGCGGCCCAGCAGGTCGTCTGGGTTGAGGCCGTTCTCGACCATGGAGGGGGTCCCCCACTCGGAGGTGATCACCGTGTCGTGGTTGAGGTGCCACCAGCCGTCGTAGCCGAACCACTGGTCGCCGCGGTCGCGCTCCCACGCGCCGACGACCTCGAAGGTGTCGTGGTCCAGCAGCGCCACCCCGCCGGGGCCGTCGTTGCCGTTGGCGCCGCCCAGTGAGAACAGGAAGATCCCGCCGGGCCCGCAGTGCACCGTGTGCGGTCGGGAGTAGCCGGCCTTGCTGGCCAGCTCCTCGGCCTCGATGGTGCGGACCAGCTTGGGGTTGCGCGGGTCGGGCTTGGTGTCCAGCACGTAGGTCCGCGAGGAGCGCAACCCGGGGACGATCAGGTAGCGGCGCTCCAGGGGGACGCCGTGGTCGCCGTGCCCCTGGTGGCACAGCGCGCTGGAGCAGGCGTTCCAGCCGAAGTGGTGCAGTTCGTTGCCGGCGGTCGGTAGCTCGCTCCAGCCGACGACCTTGCCGTAGTCCGACGACGACGGGTCACAGTCGATCACCGTCATCGCGTCCTTGGCCTTGCCGGCAGGGTCGAACGCCGCAACGTAGGCCAGCCGCTCCGGCGGGGCGGCGATCGCCGCCAGCGGACTGCGATAGAACGTAGGATCGGTTGATTCGGACATGACCCACCTCCCCGTAGGGCCGCGTGGCTGGCCCTGGATGCTACGACATGGATTCGGTCGCTCGACCGAGCGGGTAGATTCTCGGCAGCAAGTCGGCTATTGTCAACCCTGATCGGTCGACCGACCATCCAAGATACGGAGATCATCGTAAGGGAGGGAGAGCGTGGCGGATGCCGCCGTGGACACCCGGGCGCTGATCCTCGAGGCCGCGCGGAACCGGCTGCTGGCGGACGGCTACGCGGGCATGTCGACCCGCAAGGTCGCCGCCGAGGCGGGAGTGCCGCTCAGCCAGGTCCACTACCACTTCGGCTCCAAGGGCGGGCTCATCCTGGCCCTGCTGGAGGAGGAGAACAAGCGTCGCCTGGACCGCCAGACGCGCATGTACGCCGAGGACCGGCCCCTGTGGCAGCGCTACGAGCAGGCCTGCGACTTTCTCGAGGACGATCTCGACTCGGGCTACGTCCGCGTCCTGCAGGAGATGATCGCGGCCGGATGGTCCAACGACCAGATCGGCAAGGCGGTCCACGACCTGCTGGCCGGCTGGTTCGCGCTGCTGATCGAGGTGGCGCGTGAGGCGGAGCGCCGCCATGGCCCGCTCGGGCCGTTCACCGCCGACGAGGTGGCCACGCTGATCGGCACCACCTTCATCGGCTCCGAGTCGCTGCTGCTGCTCGGCTTCGACCGGCAGGTGTTCCCGATCCGCTCGGCGCTGCGGCGGATCGGTGTCGTCATCAGGCAGCGCGAGGAAGGGCCGGCACCACCGGGGAGGGGGAGCGATGCGGGCCTGCCAACCGATCCTTGACGGCTACGTCGAGCGCCAGGGCGTCAAGGTCTACTACGAGGTGTTCGGCGCCGGCGAGCCGACGGTCGTGCTCCTGCCCACCTGGTCGATCATCCACTCGCGCCACTGGAAGCTCCAGGTCCCGGACCTGGCTCGGCGCCACCGGGTGGTCACCTTCGACGGCCGTGGCAACGGCCGCTCCGACCGGCCGGCCGGGGTCGAGGCCTACCGGCCGACCGAGTTCACGGCCGACGCGCTGGCGGTCATGGATGCCACCGGCACCGACCGCGCGGTGCTGGTCGCGCTGTCGCTGGGCGCGACCTGGGCGCTGGAGCTGGGCGTGCTCCATCCCGAGCGGGTGGCCGGCATCGTCTTCGTGGGCCCCGCGCTCCCGCTGTCGGTGCACCCGGCGCGCGCTGTCTACTCGTTCACCGAGCGCCTGGCGACCACCGACGGCTGGGCGAAGTTCAACCAGCACCACTGGCGCGAGCACTACCGGGAGTTCCTGGAGTTCTTCTTCGCCGCGATGTTCAACGAGGCGCACTCCACCAAGCCGATCGAGGACGCCGTCGGCTGGGGACTGGAGACCGACCCGGAGACGCTGATCGCGACCAACCTGGCGCGCGACGCGGCCGGCGGGCCGGCGTGCACTCCCGAAGGCGCGGCCGAGTGGGCGCGGCAACTGCGCTGCCCGGTCATGGTGGTCCACGGCGACCGGGACGCGA
>WNFX01003603.1_pt1 | contig 26714 bp, 20 predicted proteins | sample 5400111 | NCBI WGS metagenome assembly WNFX01 (sample SAMN13153363, study PRJNA577476) | soil metagenome | isolation source: 40 cm soil or saprolite under grassland replicate 1 | place: USA:California | collected 2016-06-15
CTGGCGTTCAGTCGTGCCTCTTGTGGCGCTTTTGTCGAATGAGCTGTGCTTGTCCACATACACAAATCAGAATAGCGGCCCCAGTGCGCTCGAGCGAGGCGATCACCGCCTGGGCTTGTGGAACCGCAAGATAGAGCCGCGTCCCGCATGCCACACAATGCAGTTCCATATCCACGACATCATCAGAGCCGATCTGTTTCCTTGCACTCATAGCCCTCCTCTTGCTGTGCGGAATGCTTCTTACCAGTGAGGCACCGCTGTTGCTCGCTCGTCAACACATCTACCGGCAAGGGGCTCGAGGTGGGCCTGGACAACCGCGAGCAACTCTCCCGTCTTAAACGGCTTGGTGAGATAAGCATGCGCTCCGGCCAGCCGCCCCTTGAGTTTATCCAGCACCCCATCGCGCCGCGAGAGGATCACGAGCCTGGTATGCTCCAACGCCGGTCGGGCTTTGATCTGTTGCATGACCTGATAGCCATCCAGTTTGGGCAAACCCAGATCGACAATCACGAGGTCAGGAATGCGAGCCTCAGTCGTGTTGAGCCAGCACAAGGCTTCTACCCCGTCGGGAAAGCTTTTGACCTCATAGCCTGCCCGACGCAGACAGGTCTCCACAATCTTGCGGATCACGAGCGAGTCATCGATCACCATCACCAACTGGTTCATGTTGCTCTCCTCTCGAGTGGTATGCCTGGCGTCGTTCACTGCCTGAAAGGGTATCCCGCGTTTCGCCAGTGCTGAGCATAGCAGGTCTGGTGAGGCAGCTATGGGACGACGCCGGATATGGAACGGGAAGACCCGGACGGCGATAGGACAAAAATGGACGGGAGTGGGACGTAGCGACGCGGTCGCTAGAGTACAACATGGGCCGTGCTATAATGCAGGAACGAGAAGGTATCTCTCAGATAAAACACCACCATACTGACAGGGAGGAACGCCGTGAACCAACCGATGACCGGGGAAGCAGAAAGCGTGGAGCAAGCTGTGGGAAAGGGACAGGAAGCACCACTGCCGCTCCTGCGCGTATATCTCTTTGGTGAGTTTCAGCTCGCATGGCAGGTTCCTTCTGGTATGGTGGAAGCGGCGTGGGACAGTCGCACCTCAGCCCGTGCGCTCTTTAAGCTCCTGCTGTGTGCGCCAGGGCGACAAGCGACGAAGAGCGCGCTGGCAGGCATCCTGTGGCCGGAGACCGACGAGGAGAAAGCACGGGAATCGCTGCGCTCGGCGTGCAAAGTCCTGCGCAAGATGTTGCGCACGGCCGATGGCGAAGAACTCCTCGAGCAGCGCAACAACGGCGAGATCCTCAAACTGGCGGAGCAGCTCCGTCTCTGGGTCGATGCGGATGCCTTTGACGACCTGGTGGCTCAGGCGAGCCGAACAGCAGTGCCAGAGGAGGCGCTCGCCCTCTGGCAGCAGGCGAAAGCCGTGCTGCGTGGCGAGTTTCTCGCCGATGACCAGGATGTCGAGTGGGCGGGTCATCGCTGGGTGAAGCAGCGACGACAGGTGTTGTGGATGGCGCGTTGCCGGATGATCCGGCATCTGGCCGACCTCTACATCCAACGTGGGCAAATCAGCCTGGCGGAAGAGACGCTCGAACAGCATATCGCGCGCTTTCCCACCGACCAGGATGCGCTCTACCGCCTGCTTGTGCTCTTAGAACAACAGCGCTGTTTTGAGCAAGCGTGCATGCTCTACGAGCGAACCAGACGCACACTTGAAGCTGTGGGAAAGCAGCCTGCATCGCACGTGCGGGCATACTATGAGCACCTGCGGAAAGCCGCCCGTGCGCAAGAGCAGCCCTCGGTCCCTCTACAAACGGGCGAGATGGTCCACCTTCTTCGTCAGGACCTCGTCTCGCTGTCAAGGGCGGAACCCATGTTGGATCCGCAACCTCCCCATGCAGCAACAGCAGAGAGAGGAATGATGGCAGAGCAACTCTCCTGTGATTCTGCTGGCTCTGCTCTTGCGCCAGGTGTGGTGGAAGGAGCGCAAAGCGCTCTAGAGCTGCCGAGGGAACACCCTCTCTCCACACATCTCCCTGTAGATCGTGGCAACCCACTTGAATTGCCGGGCACAACTCGCGCATCGTTGGTGGCTCCCTCTGTCCTGTGGACCGATGTCGATGTGCTTTCTCGCTTATCTACCGTTCTGGATCACGCATTAGGTGTTGGAGAGAGGGAGGTCATCTATGCAGATCAGCAGACAAGATTGTACTGGCGTGCCCGCGAAGGATCGGTTCTTACGGCACACACATTGTATGCTCATGTGATCAGGCATCTTGATGACCTCACCACATTTCTGGCTCGTTCACTTCTCCCAACTATCCGTTTGTCCTTCTGCGAAATTGTCTGTCGAACGGTGCTGCTGGCAGGGATCTTGCTCTATGATATGGGACAGTATGAGAAAGCGCGACAACACTATCAGGCCGCGTTCCGGGCCGCCACAGAGGCCCATAATCCCGTGCTCCAGGCGCTTGTTTGGGGATGGATAAGCTTTACATGGACCTACGCCAGACAGTACCCTGATGCACTCCTCTGTGTGCAACAAGCCAGCCATTTTGCCGAGCAGACACCAGACATCGTGGTGCAAGGGTGGCTTGGGGCTGTGGAGGCAGAGATCCAAGCGCACCTGCACAACCGTGATGCCTGTCTGCAATCGCTCATGCAGATGGAATGTGCGTTTGGGATGTCTCCCTCCCAGGATATCTCCTACCTCTTCGAGTTTAATCCAGTGTTGCTCTTAGGCTATAAGGGAGTCTGTTTACAGCAATTATATCGCAAGCATGAGCCACAGACGCATCCCTTTTTGCAAGAAGCCAAAGAAGCATTAGAACACGCCCTGGCGAGTGATGCTCCAACGAAACGGAAGCTCTATTATCTGAGCGACCTCGCAGGCGTGTATGCGCGCCAGGGAGAAGTCGAGACTGCCTGCTCGTATGTGACACAGACAGTCCCTTTCCTCATGCAGCTTGGGAGTGGATCAAAAACGATTCGCCAGCACCTGCTTCAGGCGCGTTCGCTCTTACGGCCCTATGAACACACCTCCTTTGTTCGGGCCCTGGATGAGCAAATGGCTCCCCTGCTCGTCTCCAAACCAAAAGAGGAGCCACAGGCCAACTCCTAGCGATAGGCTTCAAACGCACAAGCCGTCAAGCGGAAGTGCTGGTTTCCTTCTCCAGCTCAAGTAGTTCTGGAAGGCTATGAATGATAGCATCTGGATGAACGGTACTCTTCTCAGGCAAGCCACGCCTGGCTGGATCCATCCAGATGGCCATCATGCCAAGCTGCTGAGGAACAGCAATATCAAAGGCGACATCATCCCCAACCATCCAGGCCTCTTGTGGAGTGACCTGTAACTGCGAGAGCGCAGCGAGGTAGATACGCGGATCAGATTTCGCTGTGCCGAATTCTTCCTCAATCAGGATGCAGTCGAAGAAAGGAGCAAGATGGTGTTGCTCGATTTTGCGGCGCTGGTAGGTGGCATTGCCGTTGGTCAGCAGTGCCAGGCGCATCGTGCGGTCCCGGAGCGTTTGGAGCGTCTCCAACGCATGAGGAGCGAGTTCGCGATGTGCTTCACGAAGCGCTTCGTAAGCACGAACCATCTCTGCGGCCAAAGTCGAATCCTTGAGACCGACTCGTACTAATGCTGCCTCAACCGTCTCCTGCCGCACGGTAAAGGGATCGAGACGATCTCTGCGCTGCTTTTCCGCGTCATGCTCAATATCTTTTCTGTAGGCAGTGATACGCTCACGCAGGGCGTGCAAGAGCAGATCTGGAGAAAGTCCGAATCGTGGTGCAAATTGAGCACAGACGTGCTGCCAACTCTGATCAGAACGCTGTGTCGTGATCAGGAGCGTGCCGTCCATATCAAAGAGTATGGCTTGAGGAGCATGATGAACCTTGCTATCCATACTCAGAAGTATAGCATAGGGTGGAAGCCGTTTGCGCGTAATGATGCAGGGAGAAATGAGCAAAGCAATAATGCAGAATGAGGAGAGTACTGCGAAAATTGGATGTAGTTGTGTGTCCCTTGCTTATTGATGTGCTATCTCTTACCGCTCCATGTCTCTCTGATGACCTAGAGATACCATGAACCTCAAATGAATGGGGATCTCTTCACCATATGGCTGTGGTATGGTGAGAGCCCCTCAAAGGTCCATAAGTGTCTTGCGGTTCAAGCGAAAAGGCAGAAGCTCAGGGGGCCATGCTCTACCGTTGAGTGCTTCGGCCATTAGTTGGCCCAGCCGTAGAGCAAAGGGCATCCCATGTCCACAGAATCCGCCAACGACCAGGACTCCTGGCATGTCAGGCACACGGTCAACAATCGGCAGATAATCACGCGTAAAAGCCATCATCCCCGCCCAGCGGTGAGCAACCTGTAGCCCACGCAGTGCTGGGAAGAGTCGGGGAAAGACCTGCTCCAAGGCCACCTGTACCTCCGTCGTTGGTTGGTTCAGACGAATCCCAATATCACCATCAGATGCGACCGCACGGCATCCGCCCAGGACAATCGTACCATCGTTGCGCTGCTGCCAATATTCTCCGGTAGGGGTGATGGGAGCAGACATTCCCGTGGTAAATACTGGCACGGTCGGCGCATAGGCGAGTACTTGCCCTCGTACTGGTGTGATCAAGTGGGCAAGCTGAGGGAGCAGTTCACCGGTCCAGGCGTTGACTGCAACAATGACTGTCTCAGCCTGGAGGGAGCCGTGCATGGTATGAACGGCGACACTCCCACTGTGTGGAGCAAGCTGCCGGACCGTTGTGGCACAGGTGCGTACACCGGAGCGCTGGGCGGCCTGTACGAGTCCTTGCACGAAGCGAAGCGGGTGGACGACTCCTTCCTCCGGCATGAATCTGCCTCCAACGATGTCCAGTCCAAGCGGTGTGTGGATCAGCTCTTGAACCTGTGCTCGGTCGAGCAGCGCGGCAGCAACGCCATCGGCCTGGAGGGCCTTCACCTCCTCTGCCAGTTCGGTCAGGTGAGTCGCGTCAAACGCGAGGCTGAGGCTGCCCGGTTCGTGGTAGTCGCAGGCGATGTCCTCCTCTTCCAGGATACAGCGTACGAGTGCCTGATTCTCGCGCGTCAAGTTCAAAATGGCGTGCGCGGTCTCGTGCCCCGACCGCCTCATGGCAGCAGGGTAGGATTCGGCAGGGCCAATGGACACGAACCCGCCATTGCGCCCGGTCGCTTCATGTGCAAGCCTGGTACGCTCGAGGAGGACCGATCTGACTCCTGCTCGTGCTAACCAGTAACTGATCGCGGCCCCCATGACTCCGCCTCCGATGATAGCAACATCAATCACCGATGGGAGGTCATCGGAAAGCCTGAGGTGGGTAACCGTCTCTTGCCAGTAGGAGGAAGGCTCGTGAACGTCGTTTGCGTTTTGAGATGTATAATCGGCCTGCATGCTAAGATATACTCTCGCTCCCTTCCATAAGCAGTGATGCTCTCGCACAGGGCGTGAAAAAAGACTTCTGGGGAAAGCCGAGGTGTGGTGCGAATTGATCGCAAACCTGCTGCCAACTCTGATCGGATTGTTGCGTTGTAATCAGTAGCGTACCGTCCATATCGAACAGTACAGCTTTGGGGGCACGGTTGACCATAGTATTCATAGTCAAAATTATACCACCTCGTGAGTCTTTTCAGGCACCGACACGGGGGCAAGTGATAAGGTCAGCGGCGCGAGATCGATTGCTAAAAACAATGTAGATTCTACTCTTCCACATCGGGCTGCATTATTTCCCCAGCTTCCCATTCGTCGTTCACACCAAGTTCTTCGAGTGGTAAGACGTACTCTTCGATCAACGACGCAAGGTGGAGCGGGATAGGATACACCGTAGGATGGTTATAGTGCGATGCCATGCTGTGCCGCAGCTCATCCGCTATAGCGGCACACATGAGTGCCTCGTCAGATTGGGCACATGATACGGTCATCTCTACGATGCTAGGATTCCATGCGGCAACAGTAGGATTTGGAGCCATATTTTTTATATTGCCCTCTTTATCCATCTTTGCGCGGGACATTCCTTTTGACAGCTCTTTACTTAGATTTTGCGTCGTGGGTGGTTTCTCTTGTATGCTGGCAAAGACGTGACCACTCTCTCCCAGCAAGAAAATTCCTTTCGCGAATCCGTAAGATATTGCCTCGCTCTGAGCATACCATTCTGGTGTCTCATGTTCGCCTGTGCGAACTCGCACAATGTGCAGGTGTCGGTATTTGGAAAAAGGCGGCGGCAACTCTTTTGTGATGTGTTCGTTGGTTAGCCACGTCCAGGCGCTACGAAAGTTCTGCGCGTGGTAAAACAACATGGTGCCTGGAAAAGTAGGGATGAAACGATTGAGGGTGTCCATGATAAATGGGAGTGCTTCACGTGGTTTACGCACTCCTTGTGCTTGGCCATTGGCTAGTGCGAGGAGCGTATCAGGATAAGAGAGCCAGTCCTTGAAGCCACGAGCCTTCACAAATACTTCGCGAGTGTCTGACGCCATATGTACAACGAGGGGCAGCATTTGTGGGATATGAGTATGGCTGCTGGCTGCGTATTGTTTAATGAGCCATATACCGAGGTAGTGTAGGGGGTCAGGGATGGTCGGATGAGCAGTTCTCCCCTTGTTCATTACTCGCGGCTGTACACCGAGTACACCGCATTGACGAAGCAGATCACGCACTGCCGCTATAGCACGATGCATAATCTTGGCCTCTTCTTTTTGTCGTTGTTTCTCAGATAGTCTTTTGTTTTCCCTGTAGGGGGTAATGAACTGCGTAAGCCAGTTTTTCTGGGCGAAGCCCATTCTCAGTGCATACTTGGGGTCTGCTCCCTGAAACACTGGTGCCGGGTCGAGTTCGATTAATGCCGCAGCCCGCCCATCAACCACTGGTATGACTGCAGCCACCTCTTCGATACGCTGACGGATAGCAGCACGTAAGCGTTCATCCTCGCGTTCCCGACCTCCAGAACCGGTTTTGATATCGAGCAAGTCACCTATAGTCCCAAGCGGGTATGTTTGTACTGTTAGAATCAATTCATCTGTGACCCAGGTGTAGGCCTCTTCAGAGACCAGAGGATATCCCAGGAGTATATGGAGTGCCTGGAGTAGTGCTTTTCGAATAATATCGGATTGATGCCAAATTCCGAGTGTGAGTTGCCTGTTGGTTGCATTGGAAACGGCCAGACGCCGTTCGGCAAGCACACTTGGAGATACTTCTTCCTCAAGAGGAAGCTTTTCCTGCTCCTCATCTTCATCAATTTTCTGTTTGAAAGGATTTTCTGGAACGCCCACCTGGTATTTCTTCCTCTGCGGGGGTTCGATAAACATCAGTTCAGGAGCAAATATCTCATTAATTTGCTCTGCAAAGTGGTGTCGGTCTATGGGCATGAGACCGGGACCAACCTCGTGTGCAGGATCGATGCCGTTTCGATACACTATTGCCGCCGATGGCTTCCCATCGTCTCTCAGGTAGGCACTTGGCGCCTGAACCAGCTCTTGCGGGTTGGGGAGCCGATCTCTTACGCGCAGGTGATCAAGTAATTTGACTAAATCGCTACTCCAGGCCAGACGATATGCTGATCCGCCATCCTTCTGCTCTGCCTTTGGGATCCGCTGCCACGCAATCGGCGCCACCTGAAAACTGTTTGAGTGATGAATGCCTTCAATCCAGGGGACGCTATCGAGTAGATAGATACTCGTCTCTTTTCCACCAGGCAGGTACTCGATATGCGGGCCTGCCCAGCGACGAACACTAATATCACAATGCAGTTCTGGGAATGGCTGAAATGCGACGGTTTGCAAAGTAAGTGTCACAACAATGGAATAAGGCCAGAGTCGCTTCTCCTTACCCTCATAGGTCAGCGGTGACCAAGAGATCAGTTCCGCTCCCGATCGTCCAGGGGCAGCTGGGCAACGGCGGAAGCGAAGGTGATGCGTTCCCCATCCAAGCTCAACGCTTGGCTGACAGAGACGTGCTGCCAGGAGATCGGGAAGCAATACAAAGCGATCTACTCCCTCTGTCTTTAGCTGTCTTGCTGTGCCATTCGCGGCCGTCTCCCATTGTGCGAGATCTACAGTTCGGCTCCGCCAGGATAACGATTCCGTAGTGATTTTGCTGGCGAGTGCATATATGGCAGCGTTGGACATTTGTGGGGGGAATGCCGTATAGATCCAGGAGCGCATAATCTGCTGGAGTGCAAGAGAACTCGCTGGCTCCTGGCCGCTGCCGTAGAGCCAGGGCTGTACGGCAGTCTCGTCGGCATTGCGAGCAATAGAGATGAGGTCGGGAACGAGCATGCGCACGGCCTTATTGAGGACGCTGATGCGCAGTCGCGGTTTTTCGGGGTCGCGGTTCAGCGCTATAGCCAATTCCCTACGTAAGAGTTGTTTCAAGTCTTCAGGGATACCGAGCGTGACAAATTGATGCGGTAGTGTTCTGACCTCGGGAGCAATTCTAAAGGCAAGCGTGCGCAGTTCACTGAAAACCATCAGTAGATTCCCTCCATCTTTTCTAACGCTCGATAGAGCGGTTCGTACAATATGCGTACCAAATCCTTTTCTCGCCGTGAGATAGACTGAGCTGCGTTATCGAAGTAAGGCCGAAGTACCTCTCTCATGCCGAACAGCAAACTGGTACTTTCGCCTTCGTCCTCCTCTGAGAGATTTGCGGTGCGCGGTGCAAATTTGGCGTCGCAGAAGAAGACTTGCACTTCACAACCTCCCCTCACCAATCGTCCGATTACCTGCCAGATCGAAACTTGTTGGCTCCAGATGAGTGCTCTACGCGCATCATATGGAAGTGTACTATATTTGAGTGGCATACGCACCAGGTAACGCCACTGCTTAAAGGCTTCGGTGCGAAAAGCTTTGCCGACATCCTCTAAGGTTGGCATGCTCTCGTTGCATATCGTAGTAAGCCACTTCAGATTTTGATGCTTTTCAACCGCCCAGCGATTAATAGCGTGGATAATATAGTTGATATCGTCTGGACGGGGATGAGGACGAATTAGAAAGTAGACCGCGCCAATAGCTGCTTTCTTGTCTTCGTTGAGAATATTGTGGCCGCGCTCGACCGCCAGTAATGGTGCAATAAGTAACCAGGCTCCCGTGTGTGCAAAGCGATCCACCAGACCCCGCTGTAGGCTGCGATGATGCGTGCGCCACTCACTCTCAAATTCGTCGTCGTCAGAAACCAGGTAAACCATATGATCTTCCCAGTCCCTGCGTTGTTGTACCAGAAATTCATACGCCTTTTCTGCCTCGTCGTAGCTTCCAACGAGCAGCAGGATACGTTGCCTTCCTTCGGGGAGTTCATTTCTTTTCTGCTCGAGCAAGCTCGGAAGCGTGATATTTCCCATTTTCTCTTGATAAGAGAGAGCATAAAGCATCTCCTGGAGCGCGTGGATACGCTGTTGCCCTTTTTTTCCAGAGATCCCTATTGGCTGTTGCTGACGATTCAAGAGGATTTTCAACTCGAAAGAGCTGTTATTGATAGCTGCAACTTCCTCGTCAGGGGCCAGTAAGACACCTGTCACAGGCACCTGTACATGAAAGCTGGGTGAGGTTCCAGCCCAACTGGTTCCCGAGAGCAGGAGTGTATGAGGTCCAACCAGACCATCGGCTGCAAAGAGATCGTGCAGGTGAAGAACAAGCCAGCGTCCCACACCCATGCAGCGAAAGAAGCGGAGATCACCAGGGCCATTGGGATCATCTGACGGGCGAATATACTGAAAGCCGAGAATATTTCCCATCGGTGCATCGGGAATCAGCGCAGCGTAGTCTTCGGGCGGACGATGGAAGAGGACCGGACTGCTGCCCTCCAGACCAAGGATCGCCTCGACTTGCTTCCACTCACGGATGAGGGTATCAAGGCGATCCGAAAGCACTTCCAGCATGATGGCAAATTCTAACCTCAAGGCATAGTCCCGCAGTTCCTGTTCTGACAATGGAATGGTTTTTTGTCTCTTGAGCCAGTCATGTAAATCTTGTCGCGCCTTTTTGTCTCGGACAGCAATGACTTGCCGTGCGAGTTGAGCTAATTCGTGATCCTCCGGCCCTCTATCACCAAGTGGGTCGTCCAGAAATTTCTTAAAAGGAACCCAGAACGCTTCAAATTCCTTGTGTTTATATGGTGAACTCTGAGGGCCTTTAGAGACCCCTGTTAGCTCAATCGTAAGCTTCTCGAGCAGAGTGAGGCCACTGAAGTAGTCTTGCCCTCGATCAATCCAGTTGTGTAGAGCTGGCTCATTTTGCAGAAGATCATAAATGCTGTAAACTGCCCCCTGAGCAGCAGTTAGTTCTTTCGCCCAAGCTTTTACACCTTCGTAGCGAAACTGCCCCAGCCCCTCCTCGCTCAGCCTTTGTGTTACTTTTTGAAGGATACTACCAAGCCATGAGTCTTTTCCCCGGCTCATCAGTGTTAGGCTGGGACTGAAGATCTGATCGAGTTGTACCTGTACGCGGTCGATTTCATCAATAACGATCAGGTCGCTCCGACGATACACTAATTCCAGAAAGCGTAGACGTTCTGGATTGAGCTGCAAAGCTATATTTGAATAGACGAGACTGGCTGGCGTTGCAACCCAGATTGCAGCCTCCACCAGATCGCGCTGAGCTTGATGATAAGGACAAACGCTGTAAAATGGGCAGGCATACACCTCGTCATCTTGTGCTTCCAACTGCTCTCCCTCGGTGTCCTCCGGAGACGAGAGCGGAGTAAGAGTCAAGCAAGGCGTTGACTCTAGCTCAAATGGCTTAGCGGCATTACGAAGTCCATCAAGGAGGCAAGCAGTACTTGTGTAATCAAAGCCGATATGTTGTAGTAGCAATGGATGTTGAGATTGCTCAGATGTTAAGACACGGTGCAGGCGGTCCAAGTGGCGGCGGCGATTGGATGCCCCCAGAATAGGGGCAGCCTGAAGGCCGAAGCGAGCAAATTGTTGTACTCTATCAAATACCGCGATAACATCACCAACGACTAAAGTAATGCGGTATCCGTTGCGGGCTGCCCAAACTGCAAGCACGTCCATCAATGTCGACTTGCCGGAGCTGACCATACCAACGACGTGCATCGTTCCCGTGAGTTGAAGGATGTCAACAGGAACAAATTCACTGTTCTCATCGCGAGAGATATGCAAGCGTACCCGGAGCATTGTTCTATGGCTAGCTGCTCGTCCATCCACTGGGCGGTCTTCAATAGTTCATCCCAAGGAATACTCAAGGGAGGACGCGACGATTCTCCAGAAAGTGTATGCCCTTGTGGAATCGGAGGTAATGGCATATCTGCCGGAATGGTAACGTGTGTCCGCTTTCTTTTGTCTACACACAAGTAGGTATTACCTACTTCGGCCCAGTGAATCTTCCTTGTAACATGAGGCAAGGGTTGTTGCGCAATTTTGCAGTACACCTCTTCACGCCGGGCTTCGATACTGATAGTGCGCTTCGTAAATTGTTCATAGTTAGCATCAATATTATAGAGTCTCAAGCGCTCATCAACATTGCTATAGCGTTCGAGCATTTCCTCCCAATGGCGCGAATTCTTGAAATGCAGCAAAATATGGCGCACGATATTCCACATACTGCGCTGCTTCCTACTTAAGCCCTGTAGTTCTGGCAGGGGAAACTCATATCCCGTCAAAAGAACCCAGAGCGCTCTAGCTGGCGCTGCGGGAGCGATCTGTGAGAGCAAATATAGCCCAAGTTCCACTTCACAAATCTGCTTTGCGCCCAAACCGTCAGTGGTATCTACTCCCTTGAGGTGCTTTCTGAGTTCTTTCTCCAGCCGTCCCCAAAGATCATATGTGCTGCGCATCGTTAACTCCCTTACACGCGGCGAGCCGCTTTTTCACATCCGCAAGAAAATGCCTTTCGAATTTTGCCTGGATGCGACCACCGATCACCACTTTTCCAGAACTCTTACGACTATTGCAGGTATTGCGAAAAGCCCTCACGTAGTCGTGCTGCCGAGAGCGCTCGTCGGGAAAAACAAAATAGCCCATTTCCAAGGGTGGGTTAAGAGGAATATTTTTCACGTGCAGCGCAAGGAGAAACGGATTAGCCCAATCTTTGACGTCGACAGCCCATGCCTTCCCATCGGGAAATTCGATATGCAGGTCATAACTGTCAAACTCCGGCCAGAGAGCTACTTTGAGCTTGAGCTTGAGCAAACGACGTTCAAGACGGATTTCGGCCAACCCTGGAAGCGTCACGAAACGTCGTAATCCCCGTTTCAACCAGAGCACATGTTCACGTACTGGAATGGCTCGCCCTGGACGTATCGGCAATTGCCGCCGGCAGCGTTCCTCTTCACAAAGAAGCCTATCCATTTGCACCGTTGGTTGTTGGAGATTGCCACAGGTCGGACAGCAGTGGAAGTGATCTTTCAGCATGTAATCTAGCGGAGCATTTTCGTAAGCGACCTTCAAGTGATCGGTTAAAATGTTCAATTCAGGATGATCGTTCCGCTTCTGGAGCAGTTCAAACTCAGTGAGAACGGGATGCTCGATAAGTAAGCGACGAAAAGTTACATAGGTCCCAGGAGAATTGGCCGCCTGACAGGTATTGAAGACGCTGCTCATAAAACGTCGTTCGCTCAAATCGGCTTCTACATCACTTGTCGCGCAGGCCAGGGACTCGCATACACTCGTCGGGAACTGATTATCCAAAAGTGTCTCGTCAGGATCGAGATGCGCCAAGGCGATATCAAGAGGCCATTCCCTGAGCGGGCGGCGACACCATGAGAGAAGATCTGGAATACTGCGAACCAGGCGTAGGCTATGTCGGTATCGGATAACATTGAGCCGGTTGAGTCCAATTTGCAAGGGAGCCGGATATTGTGAATCAATGGGTATGCCCTTGGTGATCCGGTCAGTGAGTTGGATCACCCCAGTAGCAATGAGATGCAGCACAAGAATGTCTGGTGGTAGCTCTATCCCATTAGTATCAGATAAAGGCGCTGAGTCATCTACCATACTGCTATCCATATGAGTTTGGTAGGCCATGACGTTATGTTCCTTCCCTACATAGCCATTTTTGCAGTGTCTATTTTCATTTCTTCTCGTGGCACGGATAGTCGGAAACGCCCTTTAGGAATTTATATTAGCAAACTATCCTTTTGCACGCTCGAGCCATTTTTTGAGTTCAGCTAGCCATCTATAGCTGCTGCTAATTCCTCCCTAGTTCGGCGGTTTCTTCCTAAGGTCGTACTATGCGTTCTTCTGAGATCATGGTTCTCTTTCTTATTACCGTTTTTTGCATATGCTCTTCTAAACTTCAGCCTTGGTAATAATGAAATATTTGAAAGACATGCGCCTATCTCGTTATTGACGACAAGGTAACCTTGCTCTGTCGCCACGGGCATACCGGCTTCCTGATGAGCCACTACAGGTGCGACAGGTTGGCTCGGATCGCACATTGACGCGCTCTGTGACCCGCTCACACGGGTGCATTTGGATATATTCAGAACTGGCTGTGGACTGAAGGAGTCCGGTCATGATCAACAGAAAATCATTCGTCGCTTGACTGGCACTGAGGGCATTGAGCGTAATGACGCTGGGGTCGGGAACCTCCTCATCAGTGATATATCGCTGTCTCCTCCGCTCCTCTGAGCTCAGGGCTTCTTGCTGAAGCTGAGCACTAGAAATGAGCCCATTGCATTGGAGGCAACCGGAGGATGGGAGCACCAGGCGTGAAACGGTAAAGACATCCTCTACGTTCCCAGTCCTTAGCTCCACCGTGACTTTGGCACCTATCTGGATGCCCGGGATTAAGTACTGATGAACGAGCCCATTGAATATCAGGCGGCTTTGCATCGTATCGGTGGCCAAGAAGAGAAAATCGACATCTGTCAGACGATGGGCAACTGCGGCATCCGCAACTGACCCCTCGATTGCCTCAAACCACACCTTGGGATGAGCTTCACGGGCTACTCGTTTAGCCACTTCAACCTTCGCTCGACCAACATCACGTTGGCGTGCGCCTACAATGCGTGGCAGATTGGTGGTGTCGACCCTATCTGGGTCAACAGCCACCAGGTGTCCTACGCCCAGCCGTGCAAGTATCTGGAGTATCAGAGATCCTCCACCGCCTGCACCTATGACTCCTACTTTCATCTGGTTCAGCATATGTTGGCCAGCGTCACCAAATAGTCGTACCTGTCGATCGTAGAGCGAACTGGTTCCTGGTACCGGTGGAGGTGGTTCAGGAAAAAGCTTATGGGGATGTAACCCAACGATCTGGGTATGCTGTAACTGATGCCGTCGCAAATCAGCAGTCCAGATGTCTCCAGCTATCGCCTGCTGAGCGAAGACCAGGGCTCCCACTGGTCCCCCATTGGTAATATCAAGTAGCGCTGGATAGCCGCGAGCATGGGCAGCCAAGTCGGGCTCAGAGAAGTGTACACGTGTCGTGCCTCGATGGTTATGCACGGAAAGATAAACGAGGCTTTCTTGGGCGCAGCGTCCTATCATCTCAGCCACAAAGCGCCCTGACAAAGCACGGTAGCCACGCTTTCCTGGAATGAAATCCTCTCCGTCACGGGCCAAAACAACCTCTCGTGCTAAGAGGCGGATGCCGCGCTGACTTTCCGCCAAGCCGGCAAGGAGTACAGCACCATGTTCGTCATTATCACCTGGAAACAGATGAGTATGTAATCGCTGATACAGTCGCTCATCCATAATGAGTGACCAGGTTTCCTTCACACTGTTTTGAGCCAACTTAACACCTTTGCTAGTTTACTCGCTGCAGTATCTACTCCAGCGGTCCAGCGATTGGAACGGCGAGACACCTGCAGTGCTGATTGATTTTGCCAGGTCGTCGGTCCGGTAATTCCAGCTGGGAACGACTGCCCGTTGGCGCGTTTAAGATCCCCGCGAATGAAGTGTGGGTAGACGTCGGCATCTGGATACTGGAAGGTAATCAGAAAGCCAATCCAAGTAGTGTTGGGAATGAATCGCTCTCCTATTGCCAGGTCCTGGACAATTAGGTAGGCACCTCCCTGGGGTTCAGAGACCACTTCGATCTCTGAGGAGGGGAATGCCTCTTTGATCTCGACAATGGCAGCCTCTACCTCTGGTGTCATTTAAGCCTCTGAAACGTCATCAGGGGTTACCGCACGAAAGCGCTCATGCTCATGGATATGTACTTGTTCGTCATCCCTGACCAGATCAAGCTGCCCGTCCCCATGGACGATATACAGCAAAAAATCCAGTTGAATAGCAACTCCCTGAGTGATCGCTGCTGCCTTAATCTCATAGCCAGAAAGCACTCGTTTCTGGAGGATGACCGGTTTATTGTTCACGAATACCTGAATGGCGACCTGCTCTTGCTCGTTCACCGGTAAGGCGACTTGATGCTGATCCATGTGAAGCTCCTCTCTACTTTATCTATCATTAATGAACTGACTACTCGCGTACTTATGCGAGATCTCTGTCGTTGTCTCTACTTTGTACAAACCAGTCATCATGGGGATTTTCCAAGCTCTGCATGGCGAAGTTCAGCATTCAAGTGAGCTATTCTTTGCTTTCTGCTCACTCTTGTCTGTTGCACTTGATGGCTTCTCTGGTTCCAAAAAGGCATGCAACGAGATCGTGCTCATTCTATTGGCCTTGGCGGGAAATATCGTTAGGACAGATGCTGATCAACTTTCCTCGCTCGTTGAGATGGGTTTTCCTGCTGCTTGTTTATCGAGCTGTGGAGAAATTAGGGAGAAGGAGGTGAGTGGGTGCAGAAGAGACAATGTGCATCCTGATCGTCCGGGTTTCTAAGGGATGGGATTGCCTCTTGGAAAGACGCAGTAGAGTTCCGCTGCAGAAATCATACTATGCCCCTCGTTCCATTAAAAGGAGGTTGATCGCTTGAGGCCCTTTGGGGGAAGACTTGACGCCAAATTCGACGTTCACTCCTTCTCTGGCTGCGGAGCCCGCTGGGAGATCACTCACATGGAAAAAGAAGCGTTCACCCGCAGGATTTTGAATAAAGCCATAACCACGCTGGCTATTATAGAATACAATCTTGCCGGAATTTTCTCCTTCAGTCGCACTCGGGTAAACAGTTGTTCCCTCCAAAGCCTGGCGGGCGGCAAGCTGTTCCTCAGTAGCGCGGAGTCGCTCCTCCGCCTCTGGATAGGACTTATCGTAGCGCTTTTGTCTGATTTGGATGGCTTCTCGATAGGCTTGGCGGGCTTTAACAAGGTTACCTAATGCTTCATATGCGAGGCCAAGATAATAATGACTATGATGGTTCCGCGGTTCCTTCCTGATCGCCTCGAGAAGGTTCCTGACTGCCTCCTCGTAGCGCTCTTGTTTAAAATATAAAATACCCAGGTTCCGCAAGACATATTCACGTCGCCGATATGGTGGGATGCGGGAGTACAGCTGCTCTGCTTCTGTAAGATCACCTATCGCTATATAAGCCTGAGCAAGCCGGTCAATAACGTAGTCCACGCCGGCATTTAATCTATCGGCGTGATGAAGTTCTTTGATGGCCTCGTTGGCCTGACCTGTCTGCAGCAGACATTTGCCCAGTTCATAGCGTTTGTCGGCATGGTCCGGATCGTATTCAACCGCTAAGGTCAGACATCGCCTGGCCTTGAATGTGAGGCCTTGCTTCAGGTATAGTTTTCCCAGTTGAAAGCAGGCATCAGAGTAGCTGCTCCGCTTTTCCTGCTGTGTCTCTGCAGGAAGATCTTCCCAGATGGTGAGACAAGATTTGAAGGCACGTTCTGCCTCTGTTAGCTGTTCCATGCGGAGATGAGCATAACCCTTACGATACAAGACAATCAGATAAGTCGATTGGATGTCCAGAGCTTGATCAAACCAGCGAAGAGCCTCAGCCCACTGAGACTGCATGTAATATTGGTAGCCAATCATATATGGCCAGCGTGCTACCTTCGGTTCGCGCGTCGATAAGTCGGTGAACACTTCAATGGCTCGCTGATATTCCTGGTTGCGAGATAGACAGAAACCCAGCTTTCCCAATACAGTAGTATCTGCGGGGATGAGTTCAGTTGCCTTTGCCAGCCACTTTACTGCCTCAGGCCAGCGATTTTCGTTGATCGCGCTCTCTCCGGCTGTGAGGCAGGCTTGGAGTGGGGTTTCCGGTACTGGAGATGGTTCAAGAACTCGATCTATCATCTCTTTGCTCCTTCTTGCTTATGAAGTGGCCAATACTTGTTGGGTAGTCTTAAAATGGAGCTTGGCAATCATCCGAAGTTCTTCTTTGCCTCGGCGTGCGACAATAGCTCTGGCAGTTTGGACGACCTCTGCAGAGGCTCCTTTGGGGAGAGGGCCATATTTCAGGGCCATGTTTTCCAACCAAGTTAAGAAGCGATCCCTGGCGATGATCGAGGCCGCAGCAACTGCCAGGTTGACTTCTGCTCGCGGCATCTGAATCAGGTTGAGTTTCCGCGCGGGGTTCTTGGCGAAGAGTCGTGATCGTAGGTAATGCTCATTAGCAAATTGATCGACGATGATATTCTCGCATTCCACGACTGCCAACAGATTCTCCAAGGCTCGATAGTGTCCCCAGGCGAGCAAGTGATTGAGTGTCTTGCCTTCTTGTTGGAAATCCTCATAGAGCCGATTATACTGCTCTGGCGTAATCACAACTTCCGAATAGCGATCCTTGCAAATGATGCGAATGCGTTCTGCCAGTTCTCGCGCTTTTTTATCAGAGAGCAGCTTGCTGTCCTTGACACCCAGAGCTCCGAGTCGCTCAAGGATCTGATCATCGACATAGACAGCCGCACTGACCAGAGGTCCAAAGTAGTCACCTTTCCCTGATTCATCAGTACCAATCCAAGGAGTCTCGAACGTGTGCGTTGCGCTTGCAGCAGCATCTAGCCTGGAAGAGTCCTCAGTTCCTTGAGAGCCTTTACCACCTTCGTGAGCCGTAGTGGTGATAGTGTCGCCTTGCGATGCCATACCCGTGGTAAGTTCAACTTGTCTGCATAGGTCGGCAAACAAAGAATCACCATCTGAACTGACTGCTGTCTGCTGGATCGTCAAAGTGCCATTGGTGAACTGGCGAACAACTACACGTTCACCCCGCTCAAAAAAATCGAGCCGGTAATCGCAGTTAGCCTCTGTCTTCTCTTCGGAATGAGATACTGACCGCAGAGCGGCGGCCACTTTGGTGCGCATGGCGGGATCGTGTAACACTAACTTCTTTGGTTTGGGCTGAGATGGAGTGATAGAGCCAGTCCCAAAGATAGCGTCTACGATAGCCTTTACTCTCCTGGCGAGCGGGGTATCTTTGCTCCCTCCAATGACGGGCTTAATACCTCCCTTACCCTGATAGAGGTCAACCAGTACTTCTGCGTTATAATCAGTGACCCGCAGGCGCAGGAAATTAGGGTATTGCTCTTCACTAACTTGGACACCGGCCCGCTTGCACTCATAGACGAAGTGGCGGATTAGGCCTTTAGGGGAGGTACTGGGCGGCAAAGCAGTCGTAGGTTTGTTCAACAGAGCCCAGGCTTCATTGACAGAATCGACGCAAATAGGAGAAAAAGTGTCCGTTGCTAAGAGCTTGGCCTCCTCCCAATTTTCCCTAGGCACTAATACTCGCTGAAAACCGGCTTTTCGTGCCACTGCCAGCTTTTCCGCTAGATGGTCAACCTTTCCGACTTGCCCATCAACAGTCACTGTGCCAGTAAAAGCGGTATAACTATCAATAGGCTGATCATGTAGCTTGGAGAGAGTACCAATTGCGATAGCAAGTCCAATAGATCTCCCCTCATAAGAAAGGGGCTCGCTGATTGACCAGAAGATATTAAAGCGCTCATTCGAAAATCCACTGGAGGTAAGCGCGTATTTGGCTGCTGTCCTGGCGGCCTTTTTCATCTCCTCGTTCACATCACTGTCTGTGTCTACGGCTCCACTTCCGGGGCTAACATTCAGCTTAACCCGGTAGCAGTGTCCCTGATGCCCATTCCGCTCCGCAAAGAGCGCATGAACTGTTGCCTGCTGTTCCTCTGCTGTATAGGAAGCAAGAGTGGTGTCAACCGATGGCTTGATAAAGTTAATTGATTCTCCAGCTTCAGACTCAGCCAACACCTCAAAATACCTAGCGAAAAAATGTTTGAGGCGTTCTGAAGGTTTTTCTGTGCTGAACCGTAACATCTGCAGTTCTTGCACCAGCTCTTCCGAGAATACAAGGCCGATCGGCTGGCTCAGTTGCGGCCAATTATCAAGCGTGACGTACAGGAGATCCTGGATACTGATTTGCGGGTTGAGAACAGCTGCCAGCTTGGCATGGGCATTAGCCATGATGTTCCGGTGTTCCTGGAGCTGAAGCAGTTGCTCTGCATACGGTCCTTCATCAAATCCATTCTCCTGCAATACCTGCTCAAGCGCATCAAGGGTGGAGAGACGGCCAAGAGCGCTCAATCCGCCATCAGTGAACAACAAACTAAACAACGCTTCTAATCTGTCCAAATAAGCAGCTTCATCTCGTTGAGAAGGCTGCGTCTGACGAAGTTCCTGAACAAGGCGTTCTGCTTTATCGACAATAATGGTTTGATTCATCTTCTTACCCTCTGAACTCTAGACTGAGACTTTCTATTTGAGCAGGTCCCAGGAGCTCTCCCTGACTAAGCAGGGTATGGTCTCCTTGCCGAACTGTGGATTCCCCGACATAGAGCGTTTTTCCAGTATCTGTATGCAGGAGAATTGACGCAGTTGTTCCTTGAAGAGCTTGAGGGAGGCGTTCCCAAGTCAGACGCAAGAAGCCGGTCCTAAAATCACGGTTCATCCTGGCAATGATCTCGCCGTCAGCACTCCGTGTATAGATGAAGTACGACTGAACCTGGGTTCGTGCATCGGCAGCTGCCAGCGGGAGGCTTGCCTTTTGCTGAGAAAGCGGAGGTTGACCGTGTTGGACAGGCAGCTCCTTCTGAAACAAAACAACTGGTCTTGTGCGATCAGCCTCCAATGCTCTTTTCTCTTCCCTCTTCAGCAACTCGAGGAGTGGACGACGCAGGTAGTCACACGCTTCGATTTCCTGCTCTTGAAAACGCACACGTGGATCACTCGGTTGCAGAATGGCTGGCCCAAGATGCTGAGCCACTTCACCCAAGTCAACCTGAACACCCAGGTGCGCTTGGTAGACAAGCCCAAGAAAGCCCTTCAGGGGCTGTTGCAGTGTGCCAAGGTAGCGCACCAACTGAGAGTGGAGCGGTGTTACCGGGTTCCAGACCTCGATCATAAACGGATAATCAAGGGGGCTCTCCTGTTCAAACACCAAGAGGTCATAGCTCGACCGGTAGGCGATATCAACAGAAATTGGCGCCGCTACCAGGAACGGTTCGCCCAGTACTGAGGAGTCAGACTCATTTTCGAGAAGCGCGATGATCCGAGGGGAAACATCATTCTCCTGGGAACTCCCGCTCTGGTCCTCATCCCATAGTTTGGTTGTCCATATCTGGCCAAACTGATACTTTTCTGGCCGAGCAAGGTGCAAGAGCTGCTGGAATTGTTGAGAACGTTGTGCAAACATGTGCTTGAGGTCCTCGGGAATCATCTGGTCGGCGGAGCCACTTCCTGCATCTGGCTGTGTCGACCCTGCGAAGTTGAGGGAGCGCTCAAGAGCCTCCGTACATATTGGGCAATTGTCCACGTGGCTTCTGATTTGATTTGCCTCTGGCCCTGACAAGCGGTTTTGAGCATATCTAAGAAGATCTGCACGCTTCGGACAGATACGTTCCTCCTGTGTGGACATAGTAATCATCTCCCTTTCCGAGCCTGATAGTACGATACCTGGTCATGCCACTTTAATGAGCAATAATCTAGTAACTTGAAAGGTATCTTTTATTCTGGGCTAAGGAGTTCGAGGAGGCGTGCGTAGATAGCCTCCGCTTCCTCCATGGTTTCGGCGTGGCAGCGAATCGCCTCTAACGCCCGGTGGATCTCATTTTCAACTGTACTTTTTGAACATCCTAGCTGACCACCAACGTTGGTCAAAGTAGCTCCTGGTTGTGCATACGCAAGTAATACTTGTTTTTGGCGAGGAGACAATTCGCTCAGAAGCGCTGTTGCTGCCTCGTTAATGATTGCCACCTCTTCTACAGTTGGTCTCTCACGTATCACGTCACTTATCTGAAGAGAATTTCCTTCGCTGTCTTCCGCTAGAACTGCTTCCAAACTTCCCTCGTCAGTCTCAAGTAAGTTGAACCGATACTTAAAGACTAGAGCAAATTGCGCTAGGCTGAGCGCACGACTTACTGTTTCAAGGAGTGCATGCAAAAATGTAATGAGATCGGCATCCGTGAGGATTGGCGAGTTTTTCTTCGAGTCATCTCGGTACCGAATGATTGGGAACCCTTCCAAGCCTAAGCCAATAGCGATAAGCTCCGCGTCCTGGCCCTGATAGGGCTGTACCTCTTGCCAGGAAGCCAGAGCCCACAGCCGAGAGGCTTTCTTCCTGGTTTCGCCAAAGAGACGGAAACGCGGATCACGCTCCAGAAGCGTATTTGCTCTCTGGAAAAGATTATCTAGTGCTGTACGGTCCTTCTGACTAATTAGAAAATATCTAAATGAAAAGGCCAGACCGTTGCGGAATCCTGTTAGTGTTTGATTGGTAAGGAGCAGGTGCTCAAGGTGGCCCAACCGCCAGAGCTTGGCAACCGCCCAGTCATGGGCGAGAGCTGTGAAAGCACCTTCATCCCAATGCCCAGTTGGCGAGTAACTCACTGGATAGCGCCAACTCACCGTGCGAACTGTCCGGAGCAACTCCTGATAGAGATGTTCCCCAAGACCAATGGAAGCATATTCATCGACAAGGGTTTGAAGTTCCATTTATGGTGCCTCGCTTTCCCTTGTGATTTTTTCTCCCCACTGCTGCAAGGCGTCTCTGAGATTGCCTTGCCAGACTTCAGGAAGTAGCCCAATATAGTCATAAAAGCGGAAATTTTTGGCGGGGAACGACCTCTGTATCTTGAGAATCACCACACCGTCTCGCTCCAACTCCTCTAAAATTCCACCTGGTATAAAGAGTTCCCCTATTCTGCCCGCTTGGCTTTTGCTGGAGGTCCGTGGACAAGCCGTGATCATCGGACGTTGGGGGTCATAAGGAGTAATGACTACCCAGGGATGCTTGTCGTGATCACCGTTTCCACCAAACCCTGAATCAGCATCAGGAATATGGTAGAAGGCACCGAACTTCAGCGAAGGATAGACGAGCAGTGCAAGATCCTCGCCCGTTTTCTCTAAGGAACGTTGTAATTCAGTAAAACTTTTGAATTGTCGATTGCTCCTCTTAACAGAACTACACTCCTCCAATTACAACCTCCAAATACAAAACTACACATGGGGACGCCATTATCCACTTGACCTCCCTGTTTTTAACAAACCTGGGATTACCAAACATTTCCAAACCATTTTCTGGCTTCATCACGCCATCGTGTATCCGGCGGGGGACGATGAGGTGTCAGTATACTCTCTGCTTCCAATACAAGAGATCACGCCTTGAAGCAGTTTGATCTCTTTGTGCGATGATGTGAAGGAGCCTGGAACCGTACTTCACACAGGTGGTTTAAGCTGCTCACTTTCACCAATGATATCATACCTATTGTCGCTTGTCAGTAGGTATGAGATGATCTGCAGGGCTAATTAAATGACAAGAAGCAAAAAGAGTAGAAGTCTTTTCTATGCGAATGGTGTTAGCACAATCCATGGTGGAAAAATCTTACTGTTCTCATTAAGGCAAAGAAAGCCATCTTTTCTTCATCTGACGATGATAGATCCTTCCCTCATGGATGGCACTGTTCCTCGTTTCAATTGCATTTATCGTTTGAGTAATATCTTCTAAAAGGATTTTACCTGAAAACGCTGCTACTATTGTTAAGCGTCAATCTGATCCGCCAAAGCTTGTAATTGAGCAATGCTTGCATCCCACTCTCTGATTGGTAAGAGGACAGCCCCAAATTCAAAGGGCTTGCCATTTTGCTCACTATTCCAATATTTCCCTCGTTGCGTTGATACATCGTAGAAGATGAGCTTTGATTTGCTGGTAGTATCATTCAGTCCCTTTGTTGTAATCCGGTAGTAGTCGAGTGATTCCACTTCCATCCATTCCTGTAGCAAGGACATCGCCTCGTCTCGGTTAGCAAGAGCGCCAGGCGCTCGTGTCACCAGACAATCAACCATAGCTGACTGGCCTCGATGGCGAACGACTGAATGCTTTTCAAAGGTGCAACTTCCAGTTGCAAAGCGACCGGGAACTTCGAGTTGATGTAAGAAGTTTGCACGCGTATCGAAACGAGCGATTTGGGCTAGTCCTTTCACGATAGCGGTAGCTGATGGGGCATCGTATGGTAAGAGGTGAGCAAGCAACTGTTGAGCTCCTGTTAGTGCTTGCGCTTTCAATGGAAATGGTGGTTGGCACAAGAACCTTCTCCAGAATGCGCGCAGGGCAAACAATTGTTTATGATCGCTCTTCGCAGCGGCCACTTTAGCGCTGTAGAATACTGCTGCCAGCATATACGCATCGTTTTGATAATCTACGATAAGTTGGAGAGCACGTGCCTGCTGTTCCGCGTCTAACTGGTACCAATATCCAGTTTGTGCTTCGTCTCCCCAGACGAGGTCCCATACTTGGATCAGCGAATCGACCACAAATGACGCTTCAACCCAGTCTTTTGCAAAGAGTCGCCATAGGACGTGAGTGAAAACGATATAGTTTTGCATCACGATTTCATACCCGGCGAACGCTTGAAAGCCTGGACTGTGTAAACCGAACAGATACCGCTGAATAAACTGTCTGAATAAGCGTCCAATGCGTTGTTGCGTTGTCCAGTGCCGTTGTTGCCGCTCCTCAATTGCTGGAGGGTTCTCTCCCTCCACAACATCTTCACTTTCCTCAAGTTGGGTACTGATGGTTCCTATAGAGGTAGAAAGGGAAGCGATCCCCCCTCCAAGTTTTTGGAACGATGCTGTGATGGCGTTTAAGATGATTTGTAACCGTGAGCGTGTATATCCCTGGCTGCCAGTTGCGCTATGCAAGTATTGCAGAATTTTAGGATGCTGGCGCAATCGGTCGTAGTCGATGTCGTCGTAAGGTATATATTCGCCTGCTTCCTCGTTTCGTGTTAGTGCAGATAGTGTGCGTCCTGCTAACTGCCAGACACTGCGCTGGTCAATAACGAGCGTTTCGTTTAATTCGCCTAATAATTCCTCTATCTCTTTGTCATCTAGATCCAGATCTCCGGTACGATCCAGCACTTCGTGTTCCGTAGATTCTTGTAACGCAGCATCAAGAGCGGCTTTGTTGCAAATAAAGAGAGGATTTGTTTGTTGGGTCGCTTCCCCGTCTTCCCACAGAATAATGATGGGAAGCGGTTGAGCAAGCAGTCCTAGAGCCTCTTCAGGCACTGTCAGTTCGAGCATGTGTGACTGGCGTTCGAGCTTCGAGACTATCAGAGGAAACAGACTCTCGCCAATCACCAGCGCTAATTCCTTGAGGCTGGGAAGCGTCCCCTGGTAATTCAACAACAGGCGTTTTCCATACCACTCACCTCCCGTAATTTGCCATGTTTCTTGATCCACCTCTTTCGGCTCTTCAGTAGCCTGGAAGTCCAATTTCAACGGCGTGAGGTCAACCGTTGGTGATTCAATCTGCAACCTGTCAAACACATAGTCAAAGGCGTTACGCGGTCCGGTAAGCAGGTTGGCAACTTCCACATTACTGTGTGGGCTGGACAGAAGCATCGCTACCTGCGAGAGGTTGGGAGAACCTTGCAAGCAAATGGCGCGGTCCTTTAATTTGAGGAGGTAACATTTCGCATGAAAATAGGCGCTGCCACTTTCTCTCTGAAAAGGTCTGATCTCGCAACGCCCGGGAGCCCGATCAATGACTTTTTGTAGCGCAGCAGTATCCACTGAAGTCCGTCCCGGCTGTAGCAGAATCGTTGTTTGTTCCGGTTGGAATTCCTTCAGAAGGCGTTCCAGCGCTATAGCTTGCTTGTCATAAAAGGGTGAAAGTATCCATAGTTCCTCGACCGGTTCTCTATCGACTGCAAGAAGGAGTTGGTCAAGGAAGCTGCTTGAGAGGTTATGACGCACTGGTCGCTCAATACTCGTCGGTGCATGAAAGAACCATGGCGTCTGCTCCCACATGTACTCTATACGTCTCCGGGCTGTGAGTCCGATAGATCCGCGTTGTATGAACGCATCAACAAGTTCACGCACGGCGAGAAAGGCTGGTAACGGTTCAGGAGCATCAAGACTGTATTCATAGGCCGTGAATAGTTCACCTCCTGAAGCGTAGCCTTGCCAGTGCAGATTCCCGCTGCCGACCAGCAGTCGTCCTTGTTGCGCATTCGTAAGAAGAATGAGCTTGGCGTGCGCAGAGGTGTATGCTTGCAGTCCAAAGATGCCTGCAACGACATACAACTGGTTCATGTGCCGTACCAGGCCTCTTTGTTGCGAATAAACATCAGATACCTGCAAGTACTGCTGGCCGTCTGCCAGGATAATTTTATTGCGGCAGCGCGCGGGGAACTGGTACCAGAGTGCTCGTTCGAAGAAAGGGATGTCCAGACCATATGAGAGGATCAGGGCGTGATCCCAGGGTCCTTTTAACTGCTCTGGCAGCTCAAGTGCGCTCATATCAAATACCCTTCAGTCAAGAAACGCTGTCCGTCTGGTGTGAGGGGATGTACCGTCAACGTGAGATTCCCACATAGGCCTAATTCATGGATGGTTGTGCTGAGGGCATTGAAGCGCGAATCCATAAATCCCAGAGGATTCTCCAGGCGATAGAAGCGGAGGCGATTCCCCTCGCGCTGGAAGCGGAAGGTGTTTTCAGGCAATTTGCTGGCAGCGATCAGTTGGTGTTGGAGGATGATGTAGTCATTAAAGAGCCACCTGATGATGTCGCCGGTCGTTGTAGAACGTCGCTGAAGACGATAACGAAGAGCTAGAATAAAGTCGGCAAGACTGAGCCGTCCATCCTGCCCCATCTGCGAAATTTCCCAGGCGGGCTCTTGCCAGCGATCACGTGAACCAAAACGGAGATACACCAAGCCTAATATAATCAACATACCTGCCACCATAATGTGCGGCTGCTCATAGCGTTGCATTGCCAGTTGGTACAGGCGATCTTCATGTAGGGGAGCTTCTAGTGTGCAAGCTGCATCGAAGCCTGACTGATCAGCTCCAACCAGTGTTTGTAGCCACTCAAGAACGTTTGCGAAGCTATCATTCGCTCCCAGGCCAGGTGGAGGCAGTTGCAGTTGTTTTGCCAGAGCGTCAAAGTTCAGACTTTCATCAAAGTGACGCCAGAAATCTTCGAGGGGTAATGGGCGGATATCACCATCGTGCTTGAGACCCCACTCACACAGGTAATACCACAAGGCATTCAAGGCAAACGCATAGTATTCACGTGCCTGGTAGTAGCGCGTCTGAACGTTTCTCGCCTGGATGTGGCTGTGACCTCGTTTCCACCGTGTAGAAATGCGTTAAGGAGTAAAGGGCGATCAGGGGCAGTTGGTACCTGAAATTGGCAAAGGCAGGCATGACGAATATACTCTTCTATGATCTTACGAGGTACATGTGTTGTATCATGATCAAAATATTGGGAGAAATACGATGTATGCTGTACAGCTTGCCGGAACGCGGCAGCGACCTGTTTCCCATACTCAGTTGGCACGTCCATTGGGTACGGGAAGCCTGGTCCTCCTGGGTAGATCAAACCCAACTCGATCATTACGGAGCGGTAGTAAAGGC